>LUMJ01000025.1_pt1 | contig 55543 bp, 51 predicted proteins | sample 729631 | NCBI WGS metagenome assembly LUMJ01 (sample SAMN03860266, study PRJNA289734) | marine metagenome | biome: seawater column; feature: ocean; material: water; isolation source: Red Sea water column Station 22 - depth 500m | place: Saudi Arabia: Red Sea | collected 2011-10-15 | depth 500 m
CTTGGTGGTTTCTTACGACATCTGAAGAATAGAACCATTAAGCTGTTTTATTTTTCTTTTTCTCCCTTCTTTCTTCTCTTTTCTTCCAATAAGGGTAAAAGTCTTCTTCGCCTTCGGGTCTATTTTTAAACCTTCTGTGCATCCAGAAGTATTGTGTGGGTTCCTTTAAAATAGCTTCTTCATAAGTTTCGTTCATTAGCTTTAAGAAATTTTCTTCATTGGCCTTAGAACCTATGTCCTTCAGGGTAATTTCGTAACCAGAGCCGACCCGCACAACATTAAAAAAGAAAATCTTAGTGCCTTTTTTAAATAGATCTGATGGGAGGGTTACCGTAGCCGCTGGTACTCCAAAAAAGGGCACAAATTCTGCACCGTTAGTGCCATAATCCTGATCGGCTGCGTACATAAATTTCAAGCCATTATTAAGAAACCTGATACCTCTTCTGGTTTGACGATTGGTAAAGGTACCGAATAAGTATTTATTTCGGGCTTTAATCATCAAGTAATTCATCACCTTATTTGTCTGGTCTTTATACATGCCGCCTGCTTCAAAAATACTTGAAGTCATTCTTATATCCAACTCCGCATGAGTGGAGTGTTTGAGCAAGATAATGCAACCTTCATTAACCGCATCTAGAAGTTCAAAGTTCGATTGCTTGGTTATCAGCTTTTCAATGAATTTATCTGATCGCCACCAGGCTATCCCGGTTTCCAGTAACCCTTTACCCATGTCCTTAAATACCTCCTTAACCATTTCCTTTCGGGTTCCTTCGGTTATGTTAGGAAAGCAAAGCTTAAGGTTTATCTCGACAATTTTTTTTCTGTGGGTGCCTGATGCATAGAGGATCCAGCCTAAAAGCTTTCCTAGGAATAATTGCAATTGAATTGGTAAAAGACTGGTTAGATAAAGAAGCCCCATTCCCAACCAAGTTAGAAAGTACCTTGGGCTTAGCATGACAGCCTCAAAACTTACTTCGTTGTTGTAAGGTTCGTTTTTATCAACTTTCATTTTTAGGCCAGTTACTCAGTTTCTCTAGATAAAGTTGGACTCCGGTTTGAACATCCAAAAAGTCGTCCTGATAACCCGCAGTTCTTAGCTTACTTATATCGGCTTCCGTAAAACTTTGGTAGGAACCGACTAGCTCTTTGGGGAAGGGGATGTATTGAATTGAGCCTTTGCCGTGGAAATTGATAACGGAATTGGCGACTTCGTTAAAAGTCTGGCTCTTGCCAGTCCCGACGTTAAAAATCCCCGAGACCTCTGGATTTTCCTTGAACCAGAGATTAACTTTCACCACGTCATCTACGTAGACAAAATCACGTCTTTGTTCTCCGGCTTCGTAGCCATCAGAGCCTTCAAAAAGCTTAACTTCATCTCCCTTTTCTAATTGTTTATGGAGATGGTAGGCGACGCTCGCCATATGGCCCTTGTGCGCTTCATTGGGACCGTATACATTAAAGTATCTCAAACCGACTATCTGTATCTTGCTTTCATTAATTTTCTGCCTGATTAATTGATCAAATAGGTATTTAGAAAAAGCATATAAATTGATGGGGTTTTCGTTTTCTCGCTCCTCTGCAAATTGTTTGCCGTCTCCGTACACGGAAGCCGAAGACGCATAAATAAATGAAACTGAATTTTTTTCCGCTAAATCCAGCAGTTTTTGCGAAAACGAATAATTGTTTTTCATCATGTATTCGGCATCCCACTCCATGGTGTCAGAGCAAGCGCCTTGATGGAAAATATGGGTTACCTGGTCAATGTTCTTATTCTGGTCCAGATAGTCATTTTCAAAATCTTTTAAATCCAGAAGTTCCGCGAGTTCACAATGGGCGATATTGGCAAGATTGTCTTTCTTGGACAGGTCATCCACTCCGATAATATCTTTAATACCGAGTTCGTTAAGTTTTACAACTAAATTTGAACCGATAAAGCCGTTGCAACCAGTTACTATGATCATGGGGTGGGTCGTTTGCCTAAGGTTTGATATGTTAGCATAGACTGATGCTGAGACTGATCTACACAGCTATCTTTTATTTAGCTCTCCCTTTATATTTTATTCGGTTAATAATAAGGGCCGTTCAGAATCCTGACTACTTAAAGAGATGGGGGGAGAGACTGGGGTATGGATCTAATTTACCGACTGAAGGAAAGACTGTTTTATGGATTCATGCCGTTTCTGTAGGCGAAGTTAACGCCTCAATACCTCTGGTCAGGAGTCTTTTAGATACTTACAGTAATTCTGAAATATTAGTCACAACCAGCACTCCTACGGGGTCTAAAATTCTTCTGGATAAGATGGGTGCCCGAGTAAAACATCAATATGTACCCTTGGATCTCCCTGCTTGTCTTAATGTATTTTTAGACCGATGGAATCCCAAAGCGGTTATCGTTTTGGAAACGGAAATTTGGCCAAATATCCTTGCCGTCTGTAAAGAAAGGGGAATTTTTACGGCCTTGGTTAATGCCAGGTTGTCTGAGAAATCGAAAGATAAATACAACGTGATTCAACCGTTGGCTGCGGAAGCCTTAGGTAATTTAAATCTGTTAATCGCTCAATACGACTCGGATGCGAACAGATTTAAAGAGATAAACACTAATTTAAAAATTGAGGTGTGTGGTAATTTAAAATTTGATCAACAAGTGCCTGAAGAAATGCATTCCATTTCAAGTTCCATCAGAGATTCTTGGTCTGAGGGTGAACAAAGGCCTACTTTAATTGCTGCCAGTACCCATGAAACTGAAGAGGAGTTTGTTCTGGATGCGTTTCTTGAAATTCTTGAAGAAGCTGAAGATGCTCTACTCATTATCGTGCCGAGACACCCTGAAAGGTTTGAGACCGTATTTGAATATATTCAGAACAGAGATCTGTCAGTCGCGAGACGCTCTCAAAAGGACGATGTGACACCTGAAACAAAGGTTCTTCTAGGAGACACCATGGGAGAGTTAAATTTTCTTTACTCGGTTTCAGACGTGGCCTTTGTCGGAGGCAGTTTAGTGGATCACGGGGGTCAAAATTTACTTGAACCGGCTTCTCTTGGATTGCCCTTGAGTTCAGGAAAGAGCTTGAGAAACTTCCAAGAAATCGCAGATGAACTGCAAGAGGACAAAGCCCTCTTTTTAATTGAACAACAAAAAGAACTTTCCGACTTTTTTATCGAAATGATTTCTAAGCCTCGAAAAAGGGCAAGAATAGGAAAAGCTTCAGCTAAAGTTTTTGAAAAGAATAGGGGAGTTTTGATCGAGATAAATAAATTCCTTAACAAGCCTTTATCCAAATTATTATCTTAACTAGGTAACCTTCTGCCTTAACTTGGTGCAACCTAATCTTTTTTGCACTCAAGACTCACTTGGATAGCTTTTCTATCCTTGAAGAGTCTATATTTCTAATTGGCACAATAATTGCATATAAATATATGTAGAAATACGTTTTTTTTAATTTTTAGATGGAGGTTTTATGAAGTTAATAACTGCAATAATTAAACCCTATAAATTAGATGAAGTACGGGAAGCATTATCCGATGTGGGCGTCACCGGTTTAACCATAACCGACGTTAAAGGATTTGGCAGACAAAAAGGACATACTGAGCTGTATAGAGGTTCTGAGTATGTTGTCGATTTCCTACCCAAAACAAAGATTGAGATCGCTGTGAGTGATGAAAACTCTGAAGCAGTGATAGAGGCAATTTCTAAGGTCTCTAATACTGGGAAAATAGGAGATGGAAAGATCTTTGTTTCTAATCTTGATCAGGTGATGAGGATTCGAACTGGCGAACTCAATGAGGACGCCTTATAGAGATTTAATTTTGAGAGGTATTTATGTTTAAGAAATTTTTATTAATTACTCTGGGTCTATTTTCAATATCGGTATCCGCCGAAGGCCTAGATACTGGAGACACGGCTTGGATGTTGACTTCAACGGCATTAGTCCTTTTTATGACTTTGCCTGGGTTGGCTTTATTTTATGCCGGTTTAGTTAGAAGCAAGAACGCTGTTTCAGTTTTGATGCAATGTTTTGCCATCGCATGTATTGCTTCTATTATTTGGGTCGTTTACGGCTACAGTCTCTCCTTTAGTGGCGATGGAGCTTTTGTTGGTGATCTAAGTGCCGCTTTTCTTTCGGGCATTGGTAGGGACAGTATGTCTGGAACGATTCCAGAGACCGTGTTTGTTATGTTCCAAATGACTTTTGCCATTATCACCCCCGCTTTGGTGGTCGGCGCTTTTGCTGAGAGGATGAAGTTTTCAGCCATGTGTCTTTTTTCAGCTTTGTGGTTAACACTGGTTTATTTCCCTGCTTGTCACATGGTTTGGGGAGGCGGACTATTGGCTCAATGGGGCGTAATTGATTTTGCTGGAGGACTGGTCGTTCACTTAACTTGTGGAGTCGGCGCGTTAGTCGCAGCTTTAGTCTTGGGTAAAAGAAAAGGCTTTCCGGGATCACCCATGCCACCTCATAACAGAAGTTTAGTCGTTATGGGAGCTGCCATGCTTTGGGTTGGATGGTTTGGCTTTAATGCCGGAAGTGCTGTTGCTGCGAGTACTGATGCTGGCATGGCTATGCTGGTTACTCATATAAGTGCTGCCTTGGGCGCTTTTACTTGGATGGCACTTGAGTGGATAAAACAAGGAAAACCGACTGTAGTAGGTATCGCAACAGGAATGGTTGCCGGCTTAGCTACCATTACACCGGCTGCGGGTACTGTAGGACCAGAAGGCGCTCTTTTAATAGGATTATTAGCAGGGTCAGTTTGTTATTACGCTACCCAAGCAGTGAAAGGAGTCTTTGGTGTTGATGATTCCCTAGACGTATTCCCTGTGCACGGAGTCGGCGGAATGTTAGGTATCATTATGATAAGTTTTGTCGGCACGGAAGGTGGTTTCTTAGGATCTGGAGCCAGCGGTATAGCCGAAGGTGGCCCAATGGTCCAATTAGTAATCCAACTTAAAGGTATTCTGGTCATAGGTCTTTGGACCGCTGTTGCTTCTTGGGTGATTTTGAAACTTGTTGGTCTAGTAACTGATTTAAGAGTTTCAGAAGAATCTGAGAACGAAGGATTAGATGTAACGGAACACGAAGAAAGAAGTTACGACTTAACTTAAGATTGCAGCTAAAAAACCGACTACAAATAATTTAATTTGTGGTCGGTTTTCTTTTATTGCTAATTACTTAAGAAGAAAAGAGTGAAATTAAAGAAGAATCTTTAGATTTTTGATTTAAAATTAAGAACATGAAAAAAGTTTCGTCATATATACCTCCCTTTGAGCTTACGGTGGGGCAGCCGGCTCCCTTTGCTGCGAACGGAGGCTTATCCTACATGTCATTTGATCAGGATGGGGATGCAGGAACTGCTGCTGCAACAGAAGCAGCTCTCAAACAGATAGCTACAGGAGAAGGGCAGGCTTTTATGGACAAGCTTGAAAACGCACCCCCAGGACCGATTGAGACTGAGTGGGGGGTTGGTTTTCGAAACTACTCAGAGTGTTTGGCGCATATTCAGGCCAACAATATAAAAGCTCCAGAAGGCGGCTTAGCGCTCCCGCTACGCTATACCATTTATGAGCAACCGTCGTACTCCATTGTCTCGTCGAATGCAATCTGGAAAGACCCTTTACGTAAAGACGAAGCAAAAGCTTTGGGGAAGGAAGAACAAGATCAGGGGAGGCGATGCCTCTACTTTCCACAGGTATTACGGGATGCTAGAAGAATTGCGGAGTACCATGCTGGACTCTCACCAAACAGTCCAGAATGCATGGATAAACTAGGGGTTTCATTGGCACACTGTGAATCACAGTGCCAGAATTTTTATGATGCAGAAGAGGTAGAGCGAGTTTTCTATCCGGAAATGGAGAAACTTCTCTTGAATTTTTTTCCAGATGCGACTGATGCGTTTGTCTACAACCATGATGTGTTTGATAAGGACTACGAGGGCGACCGTACTGAAGATCAGGATAATAAGAATCCAGGAGTCAATGCCTTTTACGCAAACCTTGTGCACAACGATCTAAACGATAATAGCGGCAGGGTACGTTGTCGTGAGCTGCTTACAAAAAACCTTCGTAACTTTGGGCGCGAGCAACACTATACCGAAGAAGAAGCTGACGCGAAGATGTCACGACGATTCATGTCAATCAATCTAGCCAAACCCATGGAGACAGTGCAACAGAATCCCTTTGTGCTTTGTGCCTGGCCTTCTTTCGCCAATCAACCCTACATCACTAACTATCGTGTCTACGACGACCGGGTTGGTGAGACCACACGATTTACCTATCGCCCCGAGCACGATTGGTATTGGTTTCCCCAACAAAAACCCACCGAGGTTTCTATGCTCAAATGCTATGACTCTATTACTGATGGTTCAGTGTCACGCTGGTCTTTTCACTCCGCCTGCATTGACCCAACTGCGCCAGAAGACGCCCCCTGCCGCAGAAATGTAGTGGTGCGATCATTTGTCTTCTTCTAAGAGATTTAAATGACTGACGAGAGATTGCCTCTTGTAACTATTATGGGCCCGACCGGGGTTGGCAAAACCGATTTGGCTATCTCACTAGCTAAATTAGTTTCATCGGAGATTATCAGTGTTGATTCCGTGCAAGTTTACAAAGGTATGGATATTGGAAGCGGTAAAGCTTCAAAAGATATTTTGGATAAATACCCACATAAACTAGTTAGTTTTATAGATCCATGGAAATCGTATTCGACTGCTCTTTTTATTCTGGACGCGACCCGAGAAATAAATTTATGTGACAGATCAAACAAAGTGCCATTGTTAGTGGGTGGAACCATGCTTTATTTCAGATCTTTACTCAGCGGGATTTCCAGGATGCCTGAAGCTAACCAAGAGGTAAGAAATGAAATATCTGATCAGGCAGAAAAATACGGATGGGGGTTCTTGCACAAAAAATTATTGAAAGTTGATCCAGAATCTGCTCAAAGGATCCATCCCAACGACTCTCAGCGAATACAAAGAGCCTTGGAAGTCTATAGGGTTAGCTCGAAAACCATGACTGAATGGAGAAAGAGAGATAAGGGAAGCGACTTAGTAAAAACAAAAAGGGTTATTCAATTTGCTGTTGAACCTAAAAGTAGAGAATCTTTAAGAGAAGATATTAAAACTAGGTTCTTATTAATGTTAGAAAGAGGACTAGTGAAAGAAGTTGAAAAATTGCTGGACTTAAAGCAGATGGATTTAACGAAAAGTTCTATGAAAAGTGTAGGATACAGGCAAATATGTGATTATTTAGAGGGCAAGTCTACTTACGAAGAAATGACAGCAAAAGCAGTGAACGCCACAAGACAATTAGCTAAGCGCCAAATGACTTGGTTGAGAAAATGGAAAAATTTACATTGGGTAAATCAAGACACTGAAGGCGCACTTGAATTGATACAAGAAAAGTTGAGGCTAACCAGTTGATACAGGAAATGTTTGAATCCGTTGATCAGAAAGCCGTAATAGTTCAGATTGAGTTTGCTAAAGGAAGAGATGATTTTTCTCCTTTAAATGCCTTCGATGAGTTTAAAGAGTTGGTTGTGTCTTCAGGAGCAGAAATAGCTCGTGAAGATTTTTCTAAACAGGCCAAACCTACAGCGGGTTTATTTATAACTAAAGGAAAAGCTGAAAGAATAAAAGATTTTATAAATGAAACCGAATCAGAATTAGTTATCTTTAATCATGAATTAACGCCTTCTCAAGAAAGAAATCTTGAAAATATATTCAAAGCTCGAGTTTTAGATAGAACGGGGCTGATTTTAGATATATTTGCAAAAAGAGCATCCAGTCACATCGGTAAGCTCCAAGTAGAGCTTGCCCAGTTATCGCATCTCTCTACTCGACTAGTAAGGGGATGGAGTCACTTAGAAAGACAAAAAGGCGGTATAGGCTTAAGGGGCCCAGGAGAAACTCAGTTAGAAACAGATAGAAGGCTCATCAATCAAAGAATAAAAAATATAAAAAATAGGTTAAACAAGTCTCACAAACAAAGAGAAGTAAATCGTTATTCAAGGAATAAGGGCAATCAAACCTTGGTTGCTTTAGTTGGTTATACCAATGCGGGTAAGACAACCTTATTTAACTTATTGACTGAAAGTCAGCTATACGCTGCAGATAAACTTTTTGCTACGCTTGATTCAGTGACTAGAAAAAATTCTGTTACGGGTTTAGACGATATTCTGTTTTCAGACACAGTTGGGTTTATATCCAACTTGCCCACTGAATTAATCGAGTCCTTTAAAGCTACTTTAGATGAATTGAAGTCAGCTGACCTTTTAGTTCATGTGGTTGATATTTCTGATCCTGACTTTATTTATAAAACTGAACAAGTTTCTTTGATTTTGAAAGAATTGGGAATATCCGATATACCCTGTATTCGTGTTAACAATAAATCTGACAAAGTAGATATGGAGATAAATGGTAAAAAAGTTACTAGTAGCAATACTGAGGTTTGGATGTCTGCTTTAAATAATATCGGCATGAATGATCTTATAAACTCGATCCAGCTCAACAGAAAAAAATCAATGGTTAAGGAATGGGTTGAATTACAACCAAATCAAGGAAAAATTAGAGCCCAACTTTATTCTCTTGGTAGGGTGTTAGAAGAGACAACAAGTGATACAGGTCTGATACAATTGCAGCTTGAAATAGATGAAAAGGAACTAGGCAATCTAATTTCTGATAAAGATATAAACTTAAAGAAAAATAATATAAAGGAAGTAATTTAATGTCTTGGAATGGAAATGATAATAAAGACCCTTGGGGCAGAAAAGATGGTCCTCCTGACATAGATGAGGCCATTAATAAATTTAAAGAAAGATTAAATAGTATTTTAGGCGGATCTTCTGGAGGGTCTGGACCTGGATTCTCAAAAAAGAATATTTTTACTGGCTTCATACTAGTTGTTCTTATCTGGGTTGGTATGGGAATTTATCAGGTAGAACAAGCGGAGCGATCAGTGGTCTTGAGACTGGGTGAATACATGGAAACCAAAGGTCCGGGCTTACGCTGGAATCCTCCAATCATTGATAGTTGGACAATCGTCGATGTCGTTAGAGTAAGGCCCCATAGACACGATGCTTTGATGCTTACAAAAGATGAAAATATTGTCGAAGTTACTATTTCAGTCCAGTACCAGATTAATAATCCTGAAAAATACGTTTTAGACATCCGAAACCCTGACGACAGTTTAGCTCAAGCGACAGAGAGTGCCTTGAGGCACGTTGTAGGTAGTTCAATTATGGATGACGCCTTAACCACTGGAAGGGAGCAAATAGCACAATTAACCAAAGCCAGACTCCAGGACTATCTGGATCGATATGAGACAGGTTTACAGGTGGTAATTGTAAACATTGAAGATTCAGCCCCACCAGATCAAGTTCAAGAAGCTTTTGATGATGTTATTAAAGCCAGAGAAGACGAGGTCAGGGTTAGAAATGAAGCGGAGACTTACGCCAATGGACTGGTTCCAGAAGCCAGAGGTCAAGCACAAAGGATGATCCAAGATGCGGAAGCCTACAAAGCTCAAGTTGTGGCTGAAGCCCAAGGTGAAGCTACCAGATTTGATTTATTACTTTCTGAGTATCAAAAAGCTCCGGAGGTAACAAGAAATAGACTTTATCTAGATGCACTGCAAAACGTAATGTCTAACAGCACAAAAGTTATGGTGGATGTTGAAGGGGGAAACAATATTCTTTATTTACCACTGGATAAGATAGCCAGACAAAGTGAAGAAAGTGTGTCGGTACAACCTTCAGGTTCCAGCCCAAGCGGCAGTACATCCATTAGAGAATTAACTGATCGTGTGATTGAAGAGATCAGAAAAAGAAACAGGCAATAAGAGGAGTTTATAAATGAAAAAATCTAACTTATTTATTTCGGCTTTTAGTCTTATTGCGGTCATATTTGTTTCACAATCTCTATTTGTGGTAAGTGAAGTTGAAAGAGCAGTAAAACTCAGATTTGGAGAGATTGTGCAGTTCGATGTTGAACCCGGATTACACTTTAAGTGGCCAATCATTAACTCAGTGCGTTATTTTGATTCAAGAATATTGACTTTAGATGCTCAACCTCAGAGGTATCTTACTTCAGAAAAGAAAGCGCTAATGGTTGATTCCTTCATTAAATGGCGAGTTAAAGACGTAGCTAAATATTTCACTACAACCGGAGGGGATGAAGAAAGAGCTAAGCGTCTTCTGAGCCAAAGGGTGGATACTGGTTTGAGAAATGAATTTGGTGTTAGAACTGTAAAAGAAGTTGTTTCAGGAGAAAGGGACCAGCTTATGAATTCCTTAACCTCTATGTTAGACGGGATAGCCCAGAATGAACTTGGTGTTGAAGTAATAGATCTTCGGGTTAAAAGAATAGATTTACCCCTTGAAGTAAGCGAATCTGTGTACAACAGAATGCGTACAGAAAGAGAAAGGCTGGCCAGAGAGCTAAGAGCTCAAGGAAATGAGGTAGCTGAGAAGATAAGGGCTACTGCTGACAAAGATAAAACAGTCATTTTGGCGGATGCTTATAGGGAAGCTCAGGAAATTAAAGGAGATGGCGACGCCGAGGCTACCGCCACTTATGCTTCAGCCTATACTAAAGATCCAGAATTTTATGATTTCACCCGAAGCTTAAAAGCTTATCAGTCTACTTTTGAAACAAAAGGGGACATTTTGTTAATTGACCCTGATAGTGACTTTTTTAAATATCTGGATAACTCTAAAGTAGAGTAATAATCTGACGAGAACAGGATCTGGATTTGTTAGCGACTTCAGAGATATCTTTATTGAGTGCTAATAATGAGTAAATCTATTTCTCTGTTAGGTTTGCAATGGGGAGATGAAGGAAAGGGGAAAGTAGTTGATGTTTTATCCAAAGACATTGACGCAGCTGTTAGATACCAAGGTGGCCACAATGCCGGCCATACTTTAATTGTTGATGGAAAGAAAATAGTATTCCATTTACTGCCCTCATCTATTTGTCATAAAAATATTAAGTGTTTCTTAGGAAGGGGTGTGGTCATAAGTCTGGACGCCCTTTTTTCTGAAATAGATGATGCTTTCGAGTTCATAGGAGACATAAAAGAGAGACTCGTAGTGAGTAACGCTGCGTGTCTTATTCAGTCTTATCATATAAAGATTGACCAACTCAGGGAAAGATCAAGAAGTGGAACAAAAATTGGCACAACCGGAAGAGGAATAGGCCCTGCTTACGAAGATAGGGTTGGCAGAAGATCAATAAGGGTAGCTGATTTATTCGATCCAAAGGTGCTGAAAATAAAGTTAGAGGAAGCCTTAGACATATATAACTTCTTAATCAAAAGGCACGATGAATCCCAACTAGAAGACCTGAATGAGTTACTCGATCGAAATCTTCAGCAAGCGGAAAGATTAAAGCCATTTGTCGGTAATGTAATATCAGAATTAAAACAATACAAAGACGAAGACAAGACGGTACTTTTCGAAGGAGCTCAGGGCGTTCTATTAGACTATAGTTTAGGCACTTATCCTTTCGTAACTTCAAGTAACTCTTCTTTGGGCGGTATAGCAACAGGCGCTGGAGTAAGTGCAACAAGCATTGATTATTCACTGGGGATTTCTAAAGCATATACAACAAGGGTTGGAGAGGGTCCATTTCCAACTGAACTAAACGAGGAAATAGGCAATTACCTTGCTGAAAAAGGCGGTGAAGTTGGAGCTTCGACAGGAAGACCGAGAAGATGCGGTTGGTTAGATGCGGTGCTGTTATCGCATTCAGTTTACTTAAACGGTATCGATGGAATCTGTCTTACAAAAATTGACGTTCTAGATGGATTGGAAAAAATCAAGATATGTTCTGATTATTCCAGTGCACTGACGAGAGAAGAAATTATTGAATCAATGGCCCTAAATGATGTTGAACCTAAGTACATAGAATTAGAGGGATGGCAGGAACCCACGGCCGGAATTCAAAATTTTAATGATTTAAATGATCAGGCAATTCTCTTCATTGAGAAAGTAGAGGAACTTTGTGGAGCTAAAGTAGTAATGATTTCTACCGGACCTAGACGGGAAGATATAATTATCAGAGAATACCCTCTTAAGAAATGAAATACTTAATCCTATCAGTCCTGTTAACGCTAACACTTTCTTTAGCTGCTAAAGAAAAGGTAGTTTATGAAGTTGGCGACGAACTCAAACTGAAGAGGGACAACTCGGTCGTTCTGTTTTATTTCAAACATGATGCCATAGAACTTAATCTGAATAGGGAGTTTATTGATTCTCCATACGATCTTTTTATTGATGCAAGAGATCTGTATAGGATAAAAAAAGGCGAAAAAATTAGGTTAGTTGAAAGTTTTAGAGACGGAAAGATTTTTAAGGTAGAACTCTTAAAGGAGAAACCAAGAAGAGATCATTATTTCATCGAACTTGATAGCTTGAGAAGTTATAACCTAATTAAAACTGAAACCGCTTCCGGTTAAGTTTAGAAATGGCAAAACGCTTTAGGAGGTGGCTACTGTACGCCCTAGCTTCCATTCTTTCCCCAATCCTAATTCTTTTTATCGGTATTTTCTTTAACTGGTTTGGAACCTATCAAGGACCTGGAGAGGTAGCTGAGTTTAGTAAAATTAATTCATCTAGCATCGAACAAGACCAAGAAACCACTGAACTGCCACCAAAACAAATACTTTTTGGAGATTTGCATGTCCACACTACGTACTCTCTGGATGCCTTAACGCTAAACCTTCCGATAGCTCAAGGAGAAGGAACTCATCCAGTGGCTGATGCATGTAACTTCGCTAGATTCTGCTCTAACTTAGATTTTTTTGCTGTTACTGATCATGCCGAATGGTTAACTAGAAGAGAATGGCAAGATAGTTTACGCTCTATTCAACAGTGTGAAAGTGTTTCTGGAGATCTAGATGAGCCTGCAATAGTTCCGTTCTTAGGGTGGGAATGGACCCAAAACTCTCTGGATAAAAGTACTCATTACGGTCATAAAAATATAATTATTAAGGGCATTAAAGACAATGAAGTCCCTCTTAAACCCATTTCAACTAATTCAGGAAATTTCGATGGAGCAGCTAGTGTAAATACACTTCTGACTTCAATCGCAGTGGCTTTAGACTTCCCTAATCGTAAACATTATCTGGATTGGAGATACAAGTCTCTGGTTGCCAAATCTTATAAAAATTGCGAAGAGGACGAAGAGATAGGCTCTTACGATTGTTATGTTAAAGCTGATACCTCACAAGAGCTTTTCCGAAAACTTGAAAAGCTTGATTCTGATCTTCTGGTTATACCGCATGGCAGTGCCTGGGGAGTGACTTCTCCACCCTTGTCTTCTTGGGATCTTCAACTTAGTTCAACTGCTCATAATTCTTCTATGAATAGACTCATTGAAGTTTATTCGGGTCATGGCAATTCTGAGGAGTATAGGTCTTGGACTCCAATTGAAATGCAAGGCAATGGAGAGATGTCCTGCAATTTACCCAGTCAGGGCTACTTGCCAGATTGTTTTCAAGCAGGAGAGATTATAAAAGAGAGGTGTAGGGTTGCCGCTGGTTCTAATGAAGAGTGCACAAAGAGAGCAGGGGATGCGAGACAACTTTATGCTAACTCTAACCCTTTTGGTTTATTGACGGTTCCTGGATACGATCCGATGGAGTGGAAAAACTCAGGACAATGCCAAGACTGTTTTTTACCCGCTTTTGATTACCGACCACAAATGTCAGTTCAGTATGCTTTGGCTTTAACGGATTTTTCTTCGGAAGAAGTTATCAGATTTAAATACGGATTTATCGGCTCTAGTGATAATCACCAAGCCAGACCGGGCCCAGGTTATAAAGAGAATTTAAGGAAGTTAAATTCTGAGTCACGTGCAGACATGAGCAACGAAATAGGAAGGAACTTACTTAACCCTAGGTTATCTGATCCTAAATTACCTTCGGCACAAGAAATTGACCCTGAAAGAGATCAAGTTTTTATGAGCAGTTTGCCTCTTCAATCCGAGAGAGGATCCTCTTTTCTGTATACAGGTGGTTTGGCAGCTGCTCATGCAAAAACAAAGGATAGACAAGAAATTTGGAATTCATTAAATAATAGGGAAGTTTACGCTACCAGTGGTGAAAGAATCCTATTGTGGTTCAATTTAGTGAACCATCCAGATGGATCGAAAATTCCTATGGGCGGAGAAACTGAAATGTCTTCTTCTCCTAAGTTTCAAGTGAAGGCATTGGGTGCTCAGAAACAATTGCCTGGTTGCAGTGCTTTGGATAAAGAAAACATAAGTTCTGAAGTTCTGGACAGACTTTGTAAAGGCGAGTGTTTTAATCCTTCTGACGAAAGAAAGAATATATCGAGGATTGAAGTAATAAGAATAAGACCTCAAGTTTATGAAGGAGAGCCGATTAATGCCTTAATAGAAGACCCGTGGAAAACCTTTGAGTGTGAACCCTCCCAAGAGGGCTGTCAGGTTGAATTTATCGATGAGCAGTTTGAAGGCAGCAATAGAGAAATAGTCTATTACGTCAGGGCTGTACAAGAACCTACCGATGCTATTAACGGCAGCGGGCTTGATTGTAATTTGGATGAAAATGGTCGATGTATAAAAATCAATCTTTGTGGTGATCCTGAAGGTAAGGGTATTGGGGACTGTTTGTCTCCAACAGAAGAAAGAGCGTGGTCTTCGCCAATATTTGTAAGATTTGAATCTAGTGCGCTTTAATTATCTTATCCAGGACCGCATTAACTAACTTATACCCTTCAACGGAACCGTATTTTTTAGCCATTCTGATGGCTTCGTTAATGACTATTGATGAGTCCAATTCCTTTTTCTTGATTTCATATAAAGAAATCCTGAGAATATTTTTTTCAATTACATCGAGTTGCTGAATTGGTCTATCCACATGGTCTTGTATGGTTTCATCAAATCCCTCTAGATTTTCAGACACTCCCTTAAGTATTTCTTTATAAAACTTATTAGATTTCTCAGATGAATGATTTTTAAGAACTTCTTTTAGCTCTTCACCCCCTAATTCTAGTTCGTATAGAGTTTGCAAGACCTTGTCTCTTGATCTTGTTGGGGAAGTGGTCTTAGCTGACTTGGTCATAAAGAGGCGAATTGTTCCAGAAGCTCCATAGCGCTTTGGGCTACTTCTGCACCTTTATTGCCGTCTTTAGGATCAGCTCTTTGAATTGCTTGCTCTTCTGTCTCAGTTGTCAATACTCCGAAAAGAACCGGTTTATTAGCATCCAGTGAGACTCTTGTTAATCCATTGGCACAACTGCTTGAAACAAAGTCAAAATGGGGTGTTTCTCCCTTAATTACTGCGCCTAAAGCTATGACCGCGTCTATGTCCTTTTCAAGCATTCTTTTAGCTGCCAGAGGAAGTTCATAGGCTCCTGGCACTTCAATTTTTACTATATTGCTTGATTTAACTCCTTGTGACATCAGTTCCTTTTCTGCGTTGTCGAGCATGACATCCACGACGAACTTATTCCATTGAGTTGACAGTAATCCGTATCTAGCATTCATAGAGGTTTTGGATGCTTTAAAAGCTTTTTTTCCTTTGGGTGTCATAGTCTTACCTAATTTATAAATTCCGTTATTTCTAAATCAAACCCTGCTAAAGGGTATTTTACTTCTGAGCCAAGCAGTTTCATCTTTTTTACACCTAGATCTCTTAGAATTTGTGAACCAATTCCTATGATTCTATTATCCACAGCTTCAGATCTTGTATGTTTTCTTTCTCCCTTAAGAAACTTCAAGTTATTTAGTATTTCTTCAGGGGACTCTCTGTCCGAGAGTAAGAGGAGTATACCTGTTTTCTCTGATTGCATTTTTTTAAGAGTTTGCGAAGAAGAAAATCTACTCCCAAACTCATTTATTCCCATGACATCGTGAAGGGTATTAATTGTCTGTACCCTAACCAAAGTATCTTTGTCTGAAGATATTTTTCCTTTTACTAAAGCCAAATGCACTTGGTTAAAGATCGTGTCTTGATAAGCAACCAATAAAAATTCTCCGTATTCATTTTTAATCTTCGTTGAATCAATCTTTTCAACACTCTTTTCATTAATATTTCTGTAATGGATTAGATCGGCAATTGTTCCAATCTTAAGCTTATGTTTCTTAGCAAACTTTTCTAAATCTTTTCTTCTGGCCATACTCCCATCTTCATTCATGATTTCCACAATCACGGCGGATTCCTCAAGACCCGCTAATTTAGCTAAATCAAGACCTGCTTCAGTATGGCCTGCACGAGTTAGTACACCTCCGTTGGCTGCCATTAGAGGAAAGACATGTCCTGGTTGAACTATATCCTTGGGAGAAGCATTCTTTTTGACCGCAGCTAAAATTGTAGTAGTTCGATCGGCTGCTGAAATGCCTGTTGTCACGCCTTTTGCAGCTTCAATAGACGCTGTGAAGGCTGTTCCCTGTTGGGCTCCATTGTCCTTGACCATGGGTTCCAGATTAAGCTGCTGACATTTTTCTTGATTCAGAGCTAAGCAAATCAACCCTCTTGCATGCGTGGCCATAAAGTTAATGGCTTCCGCTGTTACTTTTTCCGCTGCTAAAATTAAATCGCCTTCATTTTCCCTGTCTTCATCATCCATGAGAATAATCATCTTCCCATCTGAGATATCTGATATTAAATCTTGGATCTTATTAAGTTCCATCTTTTGAATACACCGGTTTGGTAATTAGTTTTTTGTCAGGTCCTATTTTACTGATTTCTTTTAATTCAAGATCAATTGTACCTATCTTTGAAAAAGAACTTTCAAATTCTGAGAAATTTATCTTATCTTTACCAAGCTTTACTGGTGCTATATAAAATATAATTTCGTCTATTAATTCTGAAGCAATAAAACTCGTATTTACTTTTGATCCGGCTTCAATCATAAGAGTATTGCATTCTTCCTTATTTAAATAATCCATTACTTTTTGCAGGGAAACCCTTTTTGATTTACCTGGAGCTTTAACTATTTTAATCGGAGGCTTGTCATAGCTAACTGTCCTTAAGTCATTACAAAAAATTGTGGTTCCTAAGCCATCAGTTAACAGATGTTCATTGCCTTGCATTCTCAATGAGCTATCTAATACATACCTTCGGGGATGAATCTCACCTTCTAATTTACTTAAAGTTTTGTCTCTTACAGTCAATCTGGGATTGTCAGCTAATACAGTTTCCACTCCTGTCAAAATAGCATCTGAAGCAGCCCTTAACTTATGCACGTCCTCTCTAGATTTTTTTGAAGTTATCCACTTATCACCACCAGTAGTGAGTCCTATACCTCCATCTTCTGAGCAAGCTATCTTGCAGGTAATAAAAGGGCGTTTACGTTCTATTCTCGAAAAGAAACCCCTATTAAATTCAGTACACTTATCTTCGAGTAAACCGGATTTGACTTTCAGTCCTGCTTTCTGCAGCTCTTCAATTCCTTCTTGTAGGGGATCCTTACTCCCTATATAAATCTCCTTGATGCCTTCTTCTATTATCGCCCGAGTGCAAGCAGGGGTTCGTCCTTGTTTACTACAGGGTTCTAAAGTCACATAAATTGAACTGTTATTAAGTTTTTGGCTAGCCTCATTTTTAAATTTTTTATAAACGTCTTTGATAGCGTCTATTTCAGCATGATCACTACCTGGTGTGTGTGTAAATCCAGTGCCGATTATTTGGCTATCTTTAACAATCACAGCTCCTACCATTGGGTTAGGTGAAGCTATGTATCTAGCTTTTTCAGCAACTGATAGAGCACTTAGCATGTGCTCTTGGTGAAGGTCTTTCACTAATCTTTGGTTAGCTTTTCAACTTCTTCGCTGAATTCAGTTATGTCTTCAAATCTTCGGTATACGGAAGCAAATCGAATAAAAGCAACCTCATCTAAGCGTCTTAAGCGCTTCATAATTACCTCACCTATCAGTCTAGATCTAACTTCTCTTTCTCCATAAGATCTAATATCTTTTTTAATATCTTCGATTAGGGTTTCAACCTCTTCTTCTCCAACTGGTCTTTTTTCTAATGCCCTATAAAGACCTTCTCTTAACTTCTGTTCATTGAAGGGTTCACGCATATCGTCCCTAGACTTGATTATTTTCGGCATTAATAATTCCGCTGACTCAAAGGTAGTGAATCGCTCACCGCAATCTGGACATTCTCTTCTTCTTCTGGTTTGCGAGCCTTCAGCAATCAATCTGGAATCAATAACTTTGGTATCAGTGTGGCTACAAAAAGGGCAGTGCATAATTAGTTTTTCAAAGCATAAACGGGGAATTCTTTACAGAGTTCCTTCACTTCTGATTTTACTCGTTTAATTTCATCTTCACTATTTAAATCTTTAAGTACATCGCAAATCCATGTCGCAACTTGAGAAGCTTCTTTTTCTTTGAATCCTCTAGTGGTTATTGCTGGTGTGCCAATTCTTAGTCCGCTTGTCACAAATCTGGATTGAGGGTCATTAGGCACTGCATTTTTATTCAAAGTAATATTGGCTCTACCTAAACTTTCCTCAACATCTTTTCCTGTGATGTCTTTATTTATAAGGTCAACTAAAAACATATGATTCTTAGTGCCTTTAGAAACAATCTCAACGCCTCTTTCTTGGAAAACCTGGCACATTGTGTTTGCATTTTTTAATACTTGAGCTTGATATGAGGCAAATTCTGGTTCTAATGCTTCCTTAAAACAAACTGCTTTTGCAGCTATGACATGCATTAAGGGCCCACCTTGAGACCCAGGAATTATTGCAGAATTTATTTTCTTTTCTATTTCTTCATTTTGTTTACCAAGAATGAGACCTCCTCGAGGCCCTCTTAAAGTTTTATGCGTCGTGGTTGTGATCACATCTGCAAACGGAACCGGTGAAGGATATAAGTTTGTGGCTACTAACCCTGCCACATGGGCCATATCTACTAGTAAATAGGCACCGACCTCATCCGCAATCATTCTAAATTTTTTCCAGTCTACTATTCCTGAAAAAGCAGAAAAGCCAGCAATAATCATTTTAGGTTTGTGTTCTTTTGCTAAGGATTCAACTTGCCCATAATCAATGTCACCCGTTTTTTTATCTAATCCATATTGAAAACTTTGATAAGTTTTACCTGAATAGTTCACACTAGTTCCGTGGCTAAGATGGCCGCCGTGATCAAGACTCATGCCAAGGATCACATCTCCGGGTTCACACAAGGCTAAATAAACAGCTAAGTTTGCGCTTGAGCCTGAATGGGGTTGAACGTTTGCGTAATCTGCTCCAAACAACTCCTTAGCTCTTTCGATAGCAAGGGTTTCTGCTTCATCAACAAATTCGCATCCACCGTAATATCTTTTGCCAGGGTATCCTTCCGCATATTTATTGGTCAAAACAGAACCTTGGGCTTCCAACACCCTCATCGACGTATAGTTTTCAGAAGCTATGAGTTCTATATGATCTTCTTGCCTTCCTAACTCTCCTTTTAGAGCTTTCCAAAGATCTGGATCATAATCTTTTATAGATTGATTATTTAAGAACATAATTTTTTTGAGAAGTGCAATTATACCTAACGACCCAAAACATCTCAGCGGTTAATTCATGGTTTCTTTGTTTTTATTGGTCGTTTTCTGTTGGCATTAATCTTTGAACAAATATTGCATATAAGTCCATCACATCCTCTTGCTGTGCAGAATTCTCTGCCGTACATAATTATTTGTATATGCAGTTTGTTCCACTTTTTTTCAGGAAACAGTCTTTTTAAATCTTTTTCAGTTTGCTTTACATTTTTGCCGTTTGTTAAACCCCATCTCTGTGCCAACCTATGAATGTGCGTGTCTACAGGAAAAGCATAGTGGCCAAAGCCCTGACTCATAACCACGGATGCGGTTTTATGTCCCACACCCGGTAATGTTTCTAGCGCTTCAAAAGAATCCGGTACTTGGCCTTTAAATTCTTTAATAAGAATTTTTGAGAGTTCAAATAAAGATTTAGACTTTTGCGGTGACAATCCGCAGGGTTTGATGATTCTTCGTATTTCTTTTCTACCGAGTTTTATCATTTTTTTAGGGCTGTTGGCTTTTTTAAATAACTCAGGTGTAACTAAATTTACTCTTACATCTGTGCACTGGGCTGAAAGGATTACGGCTATTAATAGAGTAAAAACCGAATCATGATCTAGTGGAATAGGGGGGTTTGGGTAGAGTTTATTTAATGACTCAGATATGAATTCAACTTTTTCAGATTTATTCATGTATAGAACTGTTAGTGATAATTAGTTATTCTACAAGATAGGGACAGAAATTAATGAGTCACCGGTATCAATAAAATTCAGTGATAAAAACAGCTAAACCTCAATATCTTTTGCAAAGATCAATTATCTTACTTACCGTAATATTTTTTGCTTTTTATGTGCTTTACGATCTCAATCTTTTAAAACTAATATTTGAATCAGACAGAAGCAAGATCTCCATTCTCATTTTAGGTATTTATACAGCTGCTACTTTCCATTGGATTTACATTGCTAGTAATTTAGATTACGAAATAAAAGGAGAGGGCAAGGTTGCAGATTTCTTGAATGCAGTCGGGTCAAAGTCTTCTTCAGAAAGTCAAAGCCTTTTAAGGATACTTGAAGACGAACTATCGAATAGGCATGCACTGGGTCATATGATTTCCGATGTTTTATTAAAACTCGGCTTAACGGGGACAGTTGTTGGATTTATTCTCATGCTTTTGCCTATTGGTGAAATGAAAGACTTTGATCCAGAAAAAATACAACCTTTACTTTCCTCCATGAGTGGAGGAATGGCTGTTGCCTTGTATACCACGCTTTCTGGTTTGATCACCAGCACCATGCTCAAGTTTCAGTATTTTTTGCTTGATTCATCGCTTAGTAAATTAATTAATGGTCTTACTTCTGGAGACTTGGATTAAGGGATTTAAATGAAACACAGAATCCTTAATAACGGGGAAGGGCAAGACGCTTTCACAGATTTACTTTTTAATTCCCTTTTAGGATTTGCCTTCATGTTCGCCATTGCGTTCATGTTGATTTCAGATCCCAGCGATGGCGGCAAGATAGACTCTAAAGCAGAAATTCTTATTTCTGTTAGATGGCCAGATCAGCACCCTGATGACGTAGATGCCATAGTAGAAAGTCCTCAAGGAGGATTAGTTTGGTATCACAACCGAGACACTGGACTTATGCATTTAGATAGGGATGACAGAGGAATATTTGCAGATAAGATGAATGTTAATGGGGCTACGATTTCGAACCCCATCAATCAAGAAACGATTACCATTAGAGCACTTCAATCAGGTGAATACGTAGTTAACCTTCTTCACTACCAAGCAAATTATGATAAGCCTCTGTCTGTGGATGTTAAGGTAGAAAAACTTAATCCTGAAGTCGAGCTGGTTTATTACGGTAGCCATGAATTGAAGGGAGTGGGGGATGAGAAAACTGCTGTTAGATTTTCAATCGACTCAAAAAAGAATATATCTGATGTAAATCAGATTCAGAAAAGGTTGCTTACAAAAGCTTTAGGCAGAAATTCCTTAATAGAAAATAAAAGTGATTGAAGAAAGGGTTTTTTTGATTTTAGGCTATGTAGCCATTTCGGCTTTACTTTTAATATTCATACTTTATTCATCTTTCTCAGGTAAATTAAAAACGCTTGTTGTTTTCATCATGGCTTCCTTTTATGTATTCACCTGGATGGGCTATAAGCAAATATTGGGATGGCCATCTACACAAGTGATTCCTGATGAATTTAGACTTGTTTGGGTCTCTATAGACGAGCCAGATAAATTTACTAAACGGGAAGGTGAAATTCACTTTTGGATAAGGTACCAAGATGATGCGGGTATACCAGTAGGAAGACCAAGGGCTTTTAGCCTAATCTGGAGCGAAGAAAATCATAAAATGGCACAATCTGCTTTACTTCAACTTAAAGAAGGAACTCAACTTAATGGTAAAAAAACTTATGGAGTTCTTGATGCCAATAAATTCGATGAAAACGCAAATCCTTATGAAGAGTCAGAATCTATCAATACTCAGGCAGGAAATCCTTCTTTCGAATTTCAAGAAGTAGCTCCGCCAAGCTTACCTCCTAAGACTAAATTCGAAAACTAATCAATTAGTCCTCTTCTTCACCAAACCAAGTGAATTGAGGAGCCTCCATATTTCCTAAAGCCACCTCTCTGTCTTCATAAGCTCTGGCTCTGACATAATGGTGAATATTATCTACTTCTTCTTCTGAGAGAACATCTGAAAAACCAGCCATGCCATTGCTTCCCAGTATTCCTTCTAGAACTATTTTATTAAATAGGTCATGGGTTCCTGTAGTCATCTTTCTTAAATCTGGTAACCCGCCAGCAGATTTAACTATAAAACCATGGCATACCGCACAATATTGATTGTAATTACTCTCACCATTTCGGATTTGAGCTACATTGACATCAGCAAGTTTTTGTTCAGGAATAGTTGTATCTCTTACATCAGGTATAGGAAGCTTCTCATTGCCACCTAGTTTAAAAACTAACAATCTACCAAAATTATTGTAGGTAAGAGAAGCTTGTATTTCTATCGGCGGTAAAGGCTCTCCTCCAAATAGATCCCCCCCACCAGATCCTGTTAAAACTGACACATACTGTTCTCCATCTATTTCAAAAGAAATTGGAGGGGCAAGCATGGAAGTATAGGTGTTAAATTCCCATAAACGTTCTCCTGTTTCCTTATCGTAAGCAGAGAACATGCCTAAGGCATCTCCTTGAAAAACTAGTCCTCCAGCAGTACCGAGAACTCCTCCATTCCAGTAATGTGGGATAGGTACTGACCATTTAGTTTCACCAGTTAGAGGGTTAAAAGCCTTAAGAAAACCTCCTGGTTCAGGCATTGATTCTAGGTTTGCAAGTACATTTTGGGCTAAAGAACTCATTTCTATACCCATATTCCATCTGCCCGGATTTCTTTTATATATGCCTGTCTTCTTATAGTTGTCATCAATTGCATAGAAGAAGGCATTTTCTTGGGCAGGTATGTAAACAAGGCCTGAATCCAAATCTACTGACATTGCTTGCCAATTATGAGCACCTAAAGGTCCTGGCAGAACAAAAGATCCATTTTTAGAGTAATCCACATCAGGATTTTCAACTGGTCTTCCAGTTTCCAGATCAACATGAGTAGCCCAGGTAACAGCTGCAAAAGGGTGAGCCCTTAGCACCTTTCCATTGGATCTATCTATGACGTAGAAAAATCCGTTTTTTGGTGCTTGCAGTAATACTTTCTTCTGTTCTCCATCTACCTCCATATCAGCCAAAGCCATATCTTGCACAGCTGTGTAGTCCCAATTATCTTCAGGAGTAGTTTGATAGTGCCATTTGTATTTACCGGTATCAGCATCAACAGCAACTATAGAAGCTAAGAATAAATTATCTCCTCCTCCAGGAGATCTAATTTCTCTTGTCCATGGAGATCCATTGCCAACCCCTAAATAGACATTATTAAAATCTGGGTCATAGACAATTGAGTTCCAAACAGTACCTCCGCCACCAAATTCCCACCAATTAGTACCTTTCCAGGTCTTGGCAGCCATTTCCATAGCGGGATCTTCAAACCCTAAAGACGGATCCCCTGGAACAGTAAAAAATCTCCATACTTGTTCGCCCGTTTCACTATCGTAGGCTGTTACATAACCCCTGACACCGTACTCAGCACCGCCATTACCTATAAAAACCTTGCCTTTTGCTACTCTAGGAGCACCAGTAATCGTATAGGCTCTAGAGCGATCAGTAATGGTGTCTACTTCCCATATCTTTTCTCCTGTTTCGGCATTAAGTGAAAATAATCTTCCATCTAGGCTTGCAAAAAAGACTTTTCCTTCATAAACAGCAACCCCTCTATTAACTATGTCACAACAGGCTTTGCGTGCCCATTCACCTGGAACTTCTGGATCAAATTTCCATATAGTTTTCCCAGTTTTAGCTTCTACTGCATAAACCCGACTCCAGGTACTAGTAAAGAACATAATGCCATCAACAACAATTGGCGTAGCTTCAAGAGCCCTGTTGGTTCCCATATCTTTGTACCAAGCCAATCCTAGATCAGAAACACTATCTTTATTAATTTTTAATAAAGGAGAAAATCTTTGTTCTTCATAAGTTCTTCCGTGAGCTATCCAGTTTCCTGGTTCGCTTTCTGCATTTATAATTCTTTCATCATCTATGAGTCCAACTGAAGGCGAAGACTCTATTGGAGAGCTAATCTCTTCTTTAACAATATTCTCTTGAGTAGGCTCTTCAGTATCCGCAAACAGGTAATAAAGAACTACGATTACAATTGCACCTAAAGTAAATGCAAATGGGAAAGGTTTATTCATTTTTCTGACTCCAGAAGGTTTTATTAATTTTTTTAGTTCTTTGTTAGTATCTTATGAATATTTGTAAAAAACAAGGAACTGAGAGTTAAATGAGATTATGTTTGGAAGGAATATAAGAAGAGCCCTGGTTTTATTAAAAATTACTTTAGAGCAAGATTCTGAGAGTACTAAGGAAATGCTAAAAACTTATTATGCATACTCCCAAGGGAATGCCAAAAAAGAAGACCTTGATAAAGCAAATAAGCAACTAAATGTACTATCTAAGGAATTAGGATTTGGATTTCTAACTTTTATGCCTTTTGCGCCTATTACAATTCCCTTGTTAGTTAAACTGGCTAAAAAACATGAGATTGATATCGTTCCTGAATGGTTTAAAGACTCATTGAATAAGTAACTTCTAAGAAGCTATTTTATTTTCTTGCCAATTTCTCAACTCTAACCTAACATCTCTCGCCCGATAATAAAAAATTAGTTTTAAGGAGAAATTATGGCCGAAGCAGTAATAGTAGATAGTGTTAGAACTGGTCTAGCAAAGTCTTTTAGAGGAGGCTTTAATCAAACTAGAGCGGATAATATGACAGCCCATCTTGTTGATGCGCTAATGGATAGAAACCCTGAAGTGGATCCCTCTACAGTAGAAGATATGATTTTAGGCTGTGGTGCTCCGGAAGGTGCTCAAGGTCACAATATTGCCAGAAACGTTGCGGTGTTGTCTAAACTTCCTATAGAAGTTGGAGGTACAACGGTAAACAGATATTGTTCTTCCGGTCTCCAGACTGTTGCTATGGCAGCAACTCAAGTACAAAGTGGTTTCGCAGATTGCATTATTGCCGGCGGGGTAGAGTCGATCAGCACAACCCAGGGTAAAAGTAACACACATATGTATGTGAATGAAAAACTGGCAGAAGAAGCTCCAGGAATCTATCACGCCATGGGAACCACAGCTGAAACTGTAGCAAAAAGATATGGAGTAACTAGAGAGGCTCAAGATGAGTACGCCCTATCAAGTCAGGAAAGATGTGCCAAAGCACAAGATCAAGGTCTTTTTGATGATGAGATTATTCCTATGGAAACTAAAATGCTGTTAGTCAATAAAGAAACTGGAGCTGAAAAGGAAGTGGATACTGTGGTGGATAGAGATAACTGCAACAGGCCTGAAACAACATTAGAAGGGCTTGCAAGTCTCAATCCAGTATTTGATCCAGAAGAAGGATCTGTAACAGCAGGTAACTCTTCTCAGTTATCAGACGGTGCTTCTGTGACTATGGTTATGAGTGAAGATAAGGCAAATGAGTTAGGAGTTAAGCCTTTGGCTTATTTTAGAGGATTTACAGTAGTGGGTTGTCAGCCTGATGAGATGGGCATAGGGCCTGTTTATTCAATACCTAAATTATTGAAGTCAGCTAACCTAACTGTAGATGACATTGATCTTTGGGAACTAAACGAAGCATTTGCTTCTCAGGTAGTTTACATAAGAGATCAACTGGGATTACCAACTGAAAATCTAAATGTTAACGGCGGTTCTATAGCAATAGGCCATCCTTTTGGCATGACTGGATCTAGACAGGTAGGTCATTTAACCAGAGAGCTCAGAAGAAGAGGTGGAAAATACGGAATAGTAACCATGTGTGTTGGTGGAGGCATGGGAGCTACCGGTTTGTTTGAATCAATACCTGAGTAAAATTAATTTGGTTAAAGGTCTCGATAATTTAAACGAGCACCAAATAATAAAGGAATATTTTTCTGATGTCGGTTCTGCATATCTAGCAGAACATGGCATCAGAGTTCCCGTGGGGGATGATGCAGCAGTGCTTGCTCCTCCGAAAGGAAAAGAAAGTGTCATTTCTGTAGATACATCAATAGAAGGAGTGCATTTTTTAAACTCTATGAGTGCTTCAGATATTGCTTATAGGTCTGTCTCAGTTGCTCTCAGTGATCTAGCTGCTTGTGGAGCAACTCCTTCATGGTTTACTTTGGCTCTTACTCTAGAAGATTATGACTCTGTATGGTTATCAGGTTTTAAAAGAGGACTTGAAGATATATCTAGCGAGCTGAAGATACCTCTAATTGGCGGCGATATGACTAAAGGCAATCTTTCAATTACTGTCCAGGTAGGAGGTTATGTTGAAAAAGGCAAGGCCTTAACTAGGAAGGGAGCTAAAGTAGGTGATTTAATCTATTTAACTGGAGCAATAGGTGAGGCTTCTTCTGCTCTTGAGGACATAAAAAAAGATAATTTAGTAGACATAAAGAAAAGCAGGTATCTAAGACCAGAAATAAGATTTGGGGTAAGTAATAAATTAAAAGGAATTGCAACTTCAGCTATTGATGTCTCTGATGGGCTGTTTCAGGATTTAAATCACATTTGTACAGCAAGTAAAGTTGGAGCAAATCTTTACCTAGAAAAGGTCCCAACTTTTTTATCTAAATCATTATCTTTGGAAGAAATGAATAAAGGTGATGATTACGAGATTCTTTTTACTTCAGATAAAACAAACAAAGAAAAAATAGAAGAGATATCTAAACAGGAAAAAGTACCAATTTATGAAATCGGCTTAATAATAAAAGGGGACGAAGTGCAGATTATTAACCAAGAAGGGGATTCTCTAAAAGCTTCTTCAGGATTTCAGCACTTTTAAAAAGATGGCTTATAACAGAGTCAACTTCAAAAAACCTTTAACTTGGTTTGCGATTGGTTTTGGTAGCGGGTTATCTCCATTTATTCCTGGAACTGCAGGAACCCTCTTAGCAATTCTTATTTTTTATTTCTTGATAATTCCTTTTCTTAGGCCTTTTGCCTATATCTTTATTCTTACTGCGTATGTTCTTTTAGTAATAACCAGTTTCTTTTTTGGATTATATTTATACAGAAAAACAATGGCTGCTCAAAAGGATGCAAAAATATTTGTTTGGGATGAATTTGTTGGAATGTGGATAGCTTCTTTTCCACTGGTTGTTTTTGAATCTTTTTGGCCGTGGATTATTCTCTCTTTTGCTTTGTTTAGAATTTTTGATATTTGGAAGCCACAACCTATCAGACACTTTGATAAATTGGACAGCCCTTACGGAGTAATGATGGATGATGTTATCGCTGGTTTACTCTCGGCTCTAATTCTTACTATAATTTTTCTAATCTTTTATTAATCTTTTCCATTATCTCTTCTATACCTAAACCAGAGCTCACTTTTTGATGATCTGGACTACCATGTTCCACGAACTCATCTGAAATGCCAAAATTAAGAAGGGAAACATTTAGATTATTATCTGCTAGGAATTCTGCCACAGCTGACCCGGCACCCCCTTTAACGACATTTTCTTCAAGGGTAATTAACAATTTATATTTTTCAGCCAAGTCTTTAATTCTTTTGTGATCTAAAGGCTTTACGAAATTCATATCAATCAGGCAAGCGTTGTATTTTTCTGACAACTCATCTGCTAGTTCTAGTGTGCTACCAAAGTTCATAATCGCTATTCTTGACTCTTGAGAATCCTTGATAAGAGAACTTTTGCCTAATTCAATAGTGGTATCATCTTTTTCTACTTTAGAACCTGGACCCGAACCTCTGGGGTATCTGATTGAAACTGGTCCTGCGTAATCAAATCCTGTATTTAGCATTTTCCAAGTAACGTTTTCATTAGAGGGAGTCATGATTACCATGTTTGGTATACAGCGCAGATAAGAGATATCAAAAGCACCTTGATGAGTCGGACCATCCGCTCCCACTAAGCCAGCTCTGTCTATGGCGAATAGTACATTAAGATTTTGTAAGGCTACATCATGTATAAGTTGGTCGTAAGCTCTTTGTAGAAAAGTACTATATATAGCCACTACCGGTTTAAGTCCCTCGCATGCCATTCCAGCTGCCAAGGACACACTATGCTGCTCAGCTATAGCGACATCGTAATATCTATCTGGAAATTTTTTTGAGAACTCGACTAACCCAGACCCTTCTCTCATGGCTGGAGTTATAGCTGTTAGAAGATTGTCTTCTTCTGCTTTGTAGCATAACCATTCTCCAAAGATTTGAGAGTAAGTTGTAACTTTTACAGCTTCGTCCTTTTGTTTTTTTAGGGGTTTTATTTTATTGATGGCATGGTAACCAATAGGATCAAGCTCGGCCGGCAAGAACCCTTTCCCCTTCTGTGTGATGATATGGAGAAGTCTTGGTCCTTCCATGCTTTTTAGGTCATTTAATATTTTTACCATTCCCACACTATCGTGACCATTAACTGGTCCAATGTAAGAAATTCCAAGTTCTTCAAATAGGGTTCCTGGGGTAAGCAGTCCTTTCGCCTGGATTTCAGCTTTTCTAGCTATTCTGCTTGCAGCTGGAATAAATCTTAGAACGGTTTTACCTCCTTCTCTTATTTGGTTGTAAAGAGGACTTGCCCAGATTTTTGCTAAATAATTTTTCAGTCCTCCCACATTCTCAGAGATAGACATCTGATTATCATTTAGTACAACAAGAATGTTTTCATCAATAGAACCGGCATGAGATAGTGCTTCATAAGCCATACCTGCAGTCATGGCTCCATCACCTATTACAGCGACAATTTCTTTGTCTTCTCCTTTCAATTTAGCCGCAGAAGCCATGCCTAACGCTGCGCTAATTGAAGTACTAGAATGTCCTACTCCGTAAGTGTCGTATTCGCTTTCCGACCTTGAAGGGAAGGGTGCCAAACCATTAGTTTGTCTAATGGTATCCATGGCTTCCTTTCTTCCTGTAATTAACTTGTGGGGGTAAGCTTGGTGACCTACATCCCAAACAATCTTATCCTTAGGTGTATCAAAAACGTAATGAAGAGCGGTAGTCAGTTCTACTACACCTAAACCAGCTCCAAAGTGACCTCCGGTTTGTCCCACGCTATAAAGGAGATACTCCCTTAATTCATCAGAAAATTTTGGGAGATCCTTTAAATCTAAGCCCCTTAAGTCCTTAGGAAAATTAATTGATGGGAGAAATTCACCTGAGGGTTCTTGGGTTGGTATTTCTTCAAAAATCTTCAAAACTAGTAATTCCTATGTGATATAAATTCTGATAGTTTAATCAATTTAGTAGAGTCTCCTGATAATTTTCTTACAGTTTCTCGTGCCTCTTCGCATAATTCTATGGTTCTTTTCTTAGAATGTTCTATTCCTATCAGATTGGGATAGGTAGTCTTCTGTTGCAATATATCTGCACCCTGTGTTTTCCCACTTATTTCGGTAGGCGATTGTAAGTCAATGATGTCATCTCGAATTTGAAAAGCAAGGCCTACCTTTTCACCATACTCTGAAAGGAGATTAATCTCCTCGTCTGGTAAATGAGATATTAAACCACCCATCTCCAGACAAGTTTTTATCAAACAACCGGTCTTTTTACTATGCATATAGTCTAAATCTTCAATGGAAAGAGATTTGTTTTCTGAAATATCTAAGATTTGTCCTTCAACCATTCCGTTTTGGCCACAAGCTTCAGCTAACATTCTTACTAGGCTAACTTTATGTTTATCTTCTATTTCTTTAGAGTTAGTTAATGAATAATAAGCCATGGGTTGGATCGCATCGCCAGCCAATATTGCAACTGCTTCCCCAAACTTTTTATGACAAGTTGGCATTCCTCTCCTTAATGAATCATCATCCATAGAGGGAAGATCATCATGAATTAGTGAGTAGCAATGAATTAACTCTACAGCACAACTTACTGAGTTTTGGGCTTCAGGTGGAGAGCTACCCAGTTCTGAGGATAGATAAACTAATAGAGGCCTTAGTCTCTTCCCACCATTTAAAACTGAATAACGTATGGCTTTACTAAGAACACTGTCGTCATCAGGAAGCAAAGATCCTAAAGCAGAATTTATCCTTTTTTCATATGGAGTAATCCAGTTAGGTGAATTAGTCATTAGTTAGAGGCTTAGTTTTAAGCTCTCCATTTTCTTCAACTAACTTTTTAACTTTAAGTTCCGCTTTTTCAAGCTCTCCCTGACATTGACGTGTTAGCTTAATTCCTTTTTCAAAGGTTTTAAGGGATTGTTCTAAGCTTAGTTCGCCAGACTCTAAGTCTTCAACAATCTTTTCAAGATCTTTAATTGCTTTCTCAAAATTTACTGCAGTTTTCTTCTCAGCCATAAGACCTAGAGTGTATCTAATTTTTCAATAAATTTTTATGTTTATTTTAAAATGAGTATTCCCAACTAATATAAATTTGCCTTGGAAGGCCTGGAAAATATCTATCTCCACCAAAAGCATTGAAGTCAGCGCGTTCAGCATAATCCTCATCCAATAGGTTGTGAACTCTGATAATTTGTCTGAGATTATTTCCATAAAGATAAACAAAGCGTGAATGGATTAAAGTGTGACCTTCGTATTCATGTAAATTAGCGGCATCGGTATAGTACGACCCAAGTCTTTCTGCTTCTATTTCGAATTTCATAGTGTTTGAAAGTGTATTAAGCCATCTTAGGTTAAATGATGTTTTAGGCGATGTATCAACATAATTACCTGAAATAATCTGCTCTTTCATAGACGTTTCAGTTGAAAAGTCATATTTATGATTCTGAAATGTCCCAGCAAAGAATAAGGAATTCTTTTCGTTAATTCTTAATCTTGTGAAAAGCTCTAATCCCTTGTGATCAGTTTTACCATTATCTTGAATGAAATTTTCAGCGTCCCTAAAAATAGAGTCTCTTTTTTTACCCGCATAGATGCTTATTGATGCTTCAAAATAATCCGATAGAAATTGACCGCCTATTTCCAACATAGTTAATTTCTCTGAATCTATATTTCCCACAGTTTGTTTCTTTTGTAGCCTATACAATTCGGTCATTTGCGGTGGGCGAAAGCCCATACTTATCTGCGAAAATACAGTTAAAAGGTTTACTTCTTTTTGTAGCCCTAATCTAAAGCTGATTTCATCAAAATTGTCATCCCGGTCTTCTGGTCTCGAGTAATAACATCCACCAAATCCGCATGGCGTCCCATCATCTTTAGAGTTTCCTGCTAATATTTTGTTGTCATAAGAGTATGCATTGTGTTCTAGCCTTAAATCTCCGAATGCGGAAGAATTCTCTCCTATAAAAAATTCATCAAAACCAAAGAAAACTGCTACTGACCTTGAGTCAACCCCGTAGTTATAATGAAATCCTTGAGGCCTAACAGCATTGTTGAAAGCTGTACTTGTAGTTAAAGAGAATTTTTGAAATTCTTCTAATTTAACTTTAGCGGTTTCAGCCTGAACACCGGAGGTGAATTGAATTTTATCTAATTTAGTTACATACGAAGTTATTATTCCAAAACTTGTATGCGAGTTATTTTCAACTGGTGTTCCTGGAAGATAGTGTTGCAGGAATTCCATCCTGGTTTTTCTGAAATAAGGTATAAGTGAAACAATGTTATTATTAAGCTCCCATAAGAATTTAAGATTTGATTTTAAAGAGTAAGCATCTCTATAAGCTTCAGGATTAAGATTCTTTTCGCTTTCTTTTTTATCTTTATAGATATCTTTTCCTAATATATATCCTGCTGTTTCTTGGTTTAAGTTAGTCAGCCTTAAATTAAAAGTTGCATCGGCGCTGTAATAACTAAATTTATTTTTTAAATGAAATTTTTGTTGATCATACCCAGATTCTTTTCTGAATCCATCATCGCTGGAAAATAAAGTATTTATTCTCCAGTTTTCAGAATCCCCAATAGATGACTTGAAATTCGTATATTTATTAGGGCCAACATTCGAAGATAGGGTATTTATATCTTCTATAGATTTAGAGACGACATTTATGACGCCATGCATAGCATTGCTTCCGTACCTGGCACTAGCAGGACCTCTAATAACTTCTAGACTGGAAGCGGTTTCAGTCTGAGTTTCAAAAAGTCCGTTTACATTACAAAACCCATTGGGCCTTACTGGTATTCCATCCTCTAGTATCAAGAAAGATCCACATGCCCCTGGACCTGTAAGGACTGGGGATCTGATAGAAGTTAAATGTTCTTGTCCTGATCCTCTACTTATCCAAATTCCAGGGACTCTACTGAATACTTGCTTTGGGTGCTGCGCATCTATCAAAGAAATTTCTTCCGAGTTAAGACTGGTGGAAGAAACTTCTTCTTTCCAATCTGAGATGCTATCTACCTTCTTCGCTTCAACAATTATTTCTTCTTCAACTTCTGAAGAAAGTAAGAAAGAAAAAAATAAAATAGATAGAAAAGATATTTTCCATGTCCTCTTAAGCATAGATCACTTCTCCAAATAGTTATGTTTATTCAGTTAAATTTAAAAAAAGACGCAGTTTAGGTGGGAGGATTTTAATATAGTTTTAAGCTTGCGTAGATTCTTTACTAAAGATCTTTTTTTCTGCCTTATTTAAGGAGCCCTTAACTTTGCCATAAATATTTCTTAAAGCTTCTGGAACCACCAGTGCACAAGGAGTTACTACCAGAGTAAGCACTGTTCCTACGGCTAATCCTACTGCAAGTGCTCCAGCCATTTGTTCCCAATAACTAGATATGAAAGAACCTGCTTTCAAAGTCCTGTCGAGAAGATCAACGCTATATCCCAAGGCAATTGGTAGTAATCCTGCAATGGTTGTAAAAGAAGTAAGAAAAACAGGCCTTAGTCTCAAAACAGCAGTTCTCAAAGCTATGTCTTTAATATCACTTCCTGGATTGTTCCTCTTTAGAACATTAAAAGTATCTACTAAAACAATATTGTTATTAACAATAATTCCAGTAAGGGCAATAAAGGCTATTCCTGTTTGCATAGTACTTATAGGCCTATTAAAGATTAATAAAGAAAGGAAAACTCCTCCAAAAGAGAGAACTATTGCAGAAAGAATAACCACAGCTTGATAGAAGCTATTAAATTGAGCCACCATCATTATCATCATTAAGAATAAAGTTAATATAAATGCGTTTACTAAATAGTTTGTTGCTTCAGCATTGTATCTTTCAAACCCGCCATAATTAATTGAGATTCCTTGTCCTAAATCAGTGGTGGACATCCATTCTTTAATTTGACGCATCTTTTCTGAAACAACAACTCCCTTTTCTTTTTCTGCAGAAATTTTATAGACCCTTTTTCCGTCCATTCTTTGTATTGAGGTAGTTTCAGGTACAGCCTGTGATTCTAAAAAGCTACTTACTGCTACAAGTCCCTTATTGGTTTTAACATTAAGTTTCTCAAGTTGATCTATATTTCTTTCTGATTTGGGAAATCTAACTCTGATATCTAATTCTCTGTCAGCATCCAGAGGCCTATATTCTCCAACTTTGATACCGCCGGTCACCATCTGAACTGCGGCACCGACATCATTCAAACTAGCACCAAATTGTGCTGCTCTTGTTTTATCTATATCCAGTTTCCATTCAAGACCTCTCTTGGGTAAATCATTCTCAACATCTATAAGTCCATCAACCTCAGTTTCAATAAAGCTAGTAATTTTTTGAGTTGCTGCTTTAAGAATTCTGGGATTTTCTCCTAGAACATTAATATCAATCGCTCGACCAATTGGTGGACCATGTTTCTCAGATTCTACTTGGACCAAGATTCCGGAATGGCCTTTTGTGACTTCTCTAACTTCATTTAGTATGGCGTAACCATCTTTACCAGAAGGCCTTTCATCTTGATCGTAATAGTCAGTTGTTATAGAAGCTATTCGGTCTGGAGATGATCCTCTACCAAACCTACTTCTTCCTTGGCCAGTTTTAGTATAAGAAGTTTCAATGTCTTCAACTTGGAGTACATCTTTTTCGACATCAAGAGCTAAAGCCAAAACCTCATCAACTGAAAAATTTCCTCTTGCAGATATATTTATGGTGCCGTATTGCGGGGCTACATCTGGAAAATAAACTGTTCCTTTACCGTGATCTGGCCAGATCTTAAAGATAATTAAACAGATAGAGAAAATAATCAAAAATATTATTTGTATTGGGTGTTTTAGGAAATTAGAAATTTTCCTTGCATAAGCTCCAGTAAAACCTGGTAGAGAAGTTGGTTCATCACTTTCTAATCTTCTAACTTGATCAATCTGTTCTTTAGAGCCTCTTCCTTTAGCCAGTCCACCAAACAAAGCACCTAAGACGGGTGCAAAAAATAGGGCATAGAGAAGCGAACCGGAAAGAACGAAGAAAACAGTAGTAGGCATATCACGAATAAAAGAGCCCATACCGCCCCAGAACATCAATGGAGTAAAGGCAACTAGTGTAGTTGCAGTGGACGTAACAACTGGCCAAAACATTCTACTAACAGCACTGGTGTAGGCATTAACTCTATCCATACCCTCAGCCATTTTCCTATCTGCATATTCTGTAACAACAATGGATCCATCAATAGTCATACCCATCGAAATAAGCATTCCAAACATAACCATAAAGTTAAATTCTTTGCCTACTATAGACATAATCATTAATGCAAAAAGATAACTAAAAGGGATTGCCATACCTACTAGCATTGAAGTCCTGAATCCAAGTGCTGCAAGGACTACTATCATTACTATAACCACTGCAGTTAAAACATTTCCTTCTGTTTCGGAAATCATATCCAGAGCCCAGTCTGCATTATCCCTTGAATAAACAACATCAACTCCTGGAGGAAATGATTTTTGTTGCTCAGCAATTAATTCTTTAACCTTTTTGTTGGTATCAATGACGTTAGTTCCACTTCTTTTCTTTATGTCTATTGAAACAGCAGGCATACCATTTACCCTTGAATAACCACCTCTGTCTTTAAATGTTCGTCTTACTTCAGCTACATCAGTTAAGGTCACAACAGAGTTTCCTGATACCTTAATGGGTAAGTTATTTATGTCTTCCAAGCTATCAAACACACTTGGAACATTTACTTGAAAGCTTCCTTTACCTGTATCCTGAGATCCTGCAGGGATTACTCGGTTGGCATTTGAAATTGCCTGCAATAACTCATTCATTGAGATACCATAAGACTCAAGATCAGATTTTCTGACTAGAGCTTCCAGCATCTCCTCTGGAACTCCTTGAAGATCAGCTTCAAGTACTTCAGGTATGGTTTCAATCTCATCTTGAAGGTCTTCAGCAAGGTTTCTTAAAACTCTTTCTGATACAGAATCACTTAATAGGCCTACAGTTAAAATAGGCTCATCACTAGTTGAAAACTCTAGAACATTAGGCTCCCTGGTATCAGCGGGGAGCAGGGGTCTGATTTCATCAACCTTAACTCTCACGTCGTAAAGAGCTTTGTCCATATCCCAGTCTTGATCAAATGCAACTGTTAGAAAAGCATACCCAGTAGTTGCAGTTGCTCTAACTTCCTCAACGCCCTCAATAGTTCTTAATCCGGTTTCAAGTGGTTTAGCGAGTAGTCTTTCTGAATCCTGGGGGGAAACACCCTCGTAAACCACTGAAACTCCAACACCCGGAAACTGAACATCCGGTTCAGTAGCTTTTGGTAAGCTTCCTAGGGCATAAATACCCCATAAACTGAGTAATATGAATACACTTACTGAAGCTTTGTTTTTGTTAATTGCTGCTAGAACAATATTCTTCATGCTTCCGGAGACTCTGAGATTTCTTTAACGTTTACAGTTTGACCTTGGAATACATATTCCTGACCAATAGTAATAATTCTTGTATTTTTGGGCAGACCCGTTATCCAAATACCTTCCATGCTATCTTCTAAAATTTCTATTTTCTTGAACTCAACCTGATCATCTTCATTTACAGTTCTTATGCCCAGTTCTCCAGCTTCACCAAGCATTAGGATAGAAGGGGATATTTTGTGCGCAAGGATTGTGTCACCCTCTATTGATATTTGAGCAGATACACCATCTCTTATTGACCTATCAGAGTTTTTCACATCTATTTCTACCCTGAAAGTTCGCGTTCCTTTATTTGCAGATGTACTGACAAAGGAGACGACTCCTTCAACTTCTTTCCCAGAAATTAATTCGGCCACAGCTTTAGCGCCAACTTTAACGAAATTTATTTCCTTTTCAGAAACTTCCCCGATTAATCTCATGGGATCTGGATCAATTATGGTTGCACAAACAGCCCCAGTATTTAAGTAATCCCCCTCTTTAACTGAAAAAGTTTCTAAATAACCATCAAAGGGTGCTTTTACTTTTGGATAAGAAGTCCTTCCCGCATTGTATAGCTGGCAAATTAATTGATCTTTTTTTACAAATTGACCTTGTTTTACAGGTCTGGATACAACGGTTCCGCTTGCTTCAGCTCTTATTTTAATGAGTTTATCTGCTTCGGTAGTTCCGCTGACCTTAATTTTTTTAGCTTTTTCTAACGCACTACTGTTTAAGACTGTTACAGAAGAAATGGTTTCAAGTTGGGTCTTAGCTTTAACTTCAAATTCTTCGTCAGCAAGCATTCCAGATAACATCCAGAGAATGGCTATAACCAAAGTTATAAATGAAGTAATGTAGGTTTGTCTGATTTTCATAAATTAATAGGTGTTATACCTTACTATAACACCAAAATAGTAGTAATAAAACTAGATTAAATGCTTTTTCTTGAGTTCTTCTAACTTAGACTTAATTTTCTTTTTAGGAATTAACTCAATATCTTCAGTCTTTTCCTCAGGCTTTAAGTCCCAACTTGACTGAATTCTTTGATCTACATCATTCAAAGGTTGGGATTGATTGAATCCTTGTTGTCGTTGCCATTGATATTTGACATGTTGGAAGAATTTACTATTCCAAGAATTATGTGCTTGACCCGTTTCCTTCCAATAGAGAATAAATTCGTTTAATACGGAATCAGCAAAAGTCTTATCGATTTCAGTAAGAGCTAAAACTTCATAAAAGTCTTGATTTGGTTTCCAATCAGGTGAAATGGGTTCCGGAAGTTCAGAATTATCAATTAAATGCTGTGTTTTTGCCCATTGCCTTCTGACTTGGCCAATAAACTTACTATTCCAAGTGTCTGACACATCACCTTTTTCACTCCAGTATAAAATAAACTCAGGCAGTTCATTTTTGATAAATTCTTTACTAATTCCAGCCTTCGTTAAGATCTCTATAGCCTCTTCATCGGGTTGCCAAGATTGATTTATGGGTTTTCTTTTTAATTTTTTAAAGTCTGATATTTCCTGCGAACGCCATTTTTTTATTACAAATCTTAAGAATTTAACTCCCCAAGAATAACTGGTGTCACTTTTTTCTCTATGCAGAAGAATAAACTCATCCAGCTGAGATAATACAAAAGATTTAGAAATCCCATATTCGCTAGCTTGATCGATTAATGCGGCGTCGGGTTCCCAGTTCTTTTCCATGAAAGACTCAGTTCTTTCTTCAAAACTTTTTCTATTAACATTTGTATCTTTGGCTTTCTTTTCGGATAAGACCAAAGAAATTCTTTTTTTATCTTTATCGAAGTTAACTAGTCCTCTCAGTTGTAGTTTTGATATTAAGGTTATTGTTTTTTTCTCATCCCAAAAAATGGTTTCCTTAAGAACTGAATCCAATTCTATAAATTGATTATTCTGCGATTGTATTTTGGTTTTTATAGTTTCTAGCACAACAGCTTCGGAGAGTCCGAGAGTTTTAGCTGCATCTTTTGAGAAAGAGAGAAAGTTATCCGCCATATCTTTTTACCGGATTATTGAGATTAGATTATCTGTAAACTATTAACAAGCAGTAGTTTTTATTTTTGTCTTCTTTCTATTACGGCTTCTGATAAAGATTCCAAACAACCCCTTGTGTCTTCCCAGCTCAGGCATGCATCAGTTATGCTTTGACCATAAACTAGGTCTTGTTTTTTTGTTATGGATTGGTTTCCTTCAACTAAATTACTTTCAATCATAACTCCTGTGATGCGACTTTCTCCTGAAAGTAATTGACTACATATACTTTTACACACCTCAATCTGTTTTTTATGCTGTTTAGAACTATTTCCATGACTCATATCAACCATCATAGAGGCTTTCAAACCTGCCTCAGTTAATAAGTTTGAAGTGTCTTCAATGGATTCAGATTTATAATTAGGCTCTTTACCTCCCCTCAAGATTACGTGACAGTCTTCATTTCCAGCAGAAGAGAAGACAGCTGAACGACCTTCTTTAGTAACTGATAAAAACATATGAGGCATTTTTGCAGATTTAAGAGCATCAACAGCAACCTTTACATCTCCTTCTGTAGTGTTCTTGAAGCCAATTGGACAAGACATACCTGAAGCCAATTCTCTGTGAACTTGACTTTCAGTTGTTCTTGCACCAATTGCTCCCCATGAGACTAAATCTGCTAAGTATTGTGGAGTAATAACATCTAAGAATTCTGTCCCAGCACATACACCTAAATCATTAAGATCTCTTAGCAGTTGTCTTGCCAGTGAAATACCTTTGTTGATATTAAAAGAGTTATCAAGATCTGGGTCATTTATTAAACCCTTCCAGCCGACAGTAGTCCTGGGTTTCTCAAAGTAAACCCTCATAATAATTTGTAAAGCTTCCTCGTATGTCTTAGAAGCCTCAAGTAAATTTTCTGCATAATCTAAAGCTGCATCTGGATCATGAATCGAACAAGGACCCACAACAACTATCAATCTGTCATCATTTTGATTAATAATTTCTGAAATCTTATTTCTTGATTCAAAAACCAGTTTTGAAGAAGGTTTAGAAATAGGTTGTTGCTCCATAAGTCTCTCAGGAGGCAATAACTCCTGCATTCCGGAGATTCTTATGTCATCTGTTTGATATTCCATTTTTTTCTTCGATAAAAAGGGTTTTGCATTTTACCTAGATAATTAATAGTTTGTAGTATTAGAATACTACAAGTTTTTTTAAAAGATGATTACATTCGTTTTTTCCTTACATATTTAATGAATTTAATTAGCCTTATCAATTCAATCTGAATGAAAATAAGCATTGTTCAAGAAAATCCTGTAGTTGGAGATGTAAAGGGAAATTTAGCCCTTGCACTTAATGCAATTGAAGATTTAAAGAAGGAAAAACCAGACTTAGTTCTTTTCTCTGAAATGTTTTTAACTGGTTACCCCCCAGAAGATTTACTTTTGAGAGATGATTTATTTGTTTCTTTAGATCAAGCCTTAAATCAGTTAGCAAGTCATTGCCCAGATTTAAATTTGATCATTGGCTATCCAAGGAAGAAGAATCAGCATATATATAATGCAGCAGGTTTAATTTGTGGAGGAGAAATTAAAGCTGAGTACTTTAAGCAGGAACTTCCTAACTATAAGGTATTTGATGAGAAAAGGTATTTTTCACCCGGTAAAGGTCCTTGTTTAATAAACATTAAAGACAGGGTTTTGGGTATAACTATATGTGAAGATATTTGGTATACAAAGGCCATAAGACAGGCTACCAGAAGGGGAGCTGAGCTTATTCTTAATTTAAATGCTTCTCCTTTTCACAAGAGTAAACTTGAAGAAAGGAAAACAGTTTTAATAAGTCATGCCAACAAGTTTTCTGTCCCCATCATTTATGTAAACCAAGTTGGAGGTCAAGATGAACTTGTCTTCGATGGATCTTCATTAGTAGTCTCGCCTGGATCAGGTGTTGATTTTCAATTACCCAGCTTTAAAACAGCAATTGCTACTCTAGATTTTGACAACGAAGAAAGTGGTTTTCAGTTAAAAAACAAGAACAAGGTAGTAGAGTCTGTAGAAGCAAAGACTTTATATGATGCCATTGTTTTAGGCACCAAGGATTATATAGAAAAGAATGGATTTACTGGGGCCTTGATTGGCTCGTCGGGCGGTATTGATTCTGCTTTGACAGCTGTCATAGCAGCTGATGCAATAGGTGCAGATAGAGTTAAGACAGTTATGATGCCCTTTAAATATACTTCCGATATGAGTGTGGAGGATGCAGAACTGCTTGCTCAAAATCTAAATATTCAACATGAAGTAATTGAAATTCAAGACATCTATAATTCATTTGAAAAATCTCTTAAGAAAGAGTTCAAAGATAAGAAAAAAGATAAGACTGAAGAAAATCTTCAATCTAGAAGTAGAGGTGTATTACTTATGGCCATCTCTAATAAGTCGGGTTATTTAGTCCTAACCACTGGAAATAAGAGTGAAACGGCAGTTGGGTATTCAACCCTTTACGGAGATACAGCAGGTGGCTTTGCTGTCCTAAAAGATGTTCCTAAAACCTGGGTTTATGAATTAGCAAATTATAGAAATTCTATCTCTCAAGTAATACCTCAAAGAATTATAGATAGGCCTCCTTCAGCTGAGTTAACTCCTAATCAAAAGGATTCTGACAGCTTACCGGATTACAAAATACTCGATGAAATTATAGAGCTTTATGTCGAAAAAGATTTAAGCCTAGTCGATATAGTAGAGAAAGGATTTGAGAAAAAGACAGTAAAAAAGGTAGTCAAGTTAATTGATAAAAGTGAATACAAAAGGAGACAGGCTCCTCCAGGAGTGAGGATTACTGCCAGAGGTTTTGGAAAAGACAGACGTTACCCCATTACAAACAAATATTTTCAATAACCTCATTTTTATTGGTAAATAGGGCTCCTAGGCTATAATGACGCTCCAATACAAGGGTATTGGCAAATGTCTGAAAGCAAAGTACCTCGTCAAGAGGAGATAGTATTAGCTACCGTACAAGGTAAGGAAGTGACTTCTTTGCCAGAAGACCTTTATGTTCCCCCAAATTCATTAAAGATTTTTCTAGATACTTTTGCTGGTCCTTTAGATCTTTTGTTATATCTCATAAGAAAGCAAAATCTTGATATTTTAGATATTGATGTAGCAAAAATAACAGAACAATATGTCTCTTACATTGATCTCATGGAGGCATTTCAGATTGAGTTGGCAGGGGATTATCTTGTTATGGCAGCATATTTGGCTGAATTAAAGTCTAGGATGCTATTGCCCAGACCTTCTGACAATGAAGAAGAGGAAGACCCTAGAGCAGAATTAATGAGAAGATTACAGGAATATCAAAGATTTAAGGAGGCTGCATCAAAGATAGATTCACTACCTAGGCTTAATAGAGATTTCTTTTTGGCAGGTGCAAAACTGCCTGAATTTGAAGCTATTACTCCAATAGTCGACTTACCAATGGAAGAACTGAGCTTTGCTTTAGCAGAAGTAATGCGTCGTGTAGATCAATCAAAAGCGCATCTTATTAATTTTGAACAACTCTCGACAAGGGAGAGAATGACAGAGATTCTTGAAAGAATGAGGAATGAGACTTTCATAGAATTTTCTACCTTGTTTAAGACTAAAGAAGGCAGGATGGGAGTTGTCGTTACCTTCCTAGCTGTTTTAGAATTATTGAAAGACTCATTAATTGAAATTGTTCAATCAGAAGAGTTTGGACCAATACACATTAAAGGAATTGAGGAGGTGCACTAATGGAAAATAAGTTGATACAAATCATAGAAGCCGCCCTTTTGTCTGCCTCTAGGCCTCTTACTATAAAAGAGATTCAGAGACTTTTCCCTAAGGATCAAACTCCAGATAAAGAAGATATTAAAGAAACACTAAATGAGATTGAAGAGCTATGTACTAATAGAGGTGTGGAGTTAAAGAGAGTCTCTTCCGGTTACAGGATGCAAGTTAAACAGTCCTTGTCAGAATATATAGCTAAACTTTGGGAAGAAAAGCCACAAAAATATACAAAAGCTACTCTTGAGACTTTAGCCCTTATAGCCTACAGGCAACCCATCACTCGTGGAGAAATCGAGGAAATAAGAGGTGTGTCTGTAGGAACTCAGTTAATCAGAGGAATTTTAGAAAGGGGTTGGATCAAAATTGTGGGTCAGAGAGATGTTCCAGGACGTCCATCTTTGTACGCTACTACTAAAGAGTTCTTAGATTATTTTGATCTTCAGCATCTTAGGGAATTGCCGGATCTTCCTGACTTACCTGATGTGGCTTCTTTAGATATGGAACTTCCTCTTGAAGAAGAAAAAGAACAAACAGAATCGCAATCAGAATTACAAGCTCCTCATTAAAAAACAGAAAGTAAATTCCTATGAAAGAGAGGATTCAAAAAATCCTGGCTAACGAAGGAATTGTTTCTCGAAGACAGGCTGAAAACCTTATAAGAGAGGGCAGAATTAAAGTAAATGGACAAGAAGCCATTTTGGGAATGTCTATTTCTCGTCGTGACTTAATAGAAATTGATGGCAAGGCTGTTGAGATTTCAGAGGGCACTAATCCTTTAAGAGTTTTAATGTATAACAAGAAAGTAGGGGAAATTTCTTCTACAAAAGACCCTGAAGGGCGGCCTTCAGTGTTTCTTGCCCTACCTAAAATAAGCAAAGGAAAATGGATATCTGTAGGTAGACTGGATATTAATACTTCAGGCTTAATGTTGTTTACCAATAACGGAGAACTGGCGAATAAATTAATGCATCCATCATCTAAAATTGAGAGAGAATATGTTGCTAGAATTCGAGGACAGGTAGAACCAGATCATATTAGAAGACTTTTGGAAGGGGTAAATTTGGAAGACGGCAAAGCCAGTTTTTCTGACATACAGCCGGGTAGAAAAGGAAAATCTAACCAATGGTTTGCTATGGTTATTATGGAGGGCAGGACAAGGGAAGTCAGGAGGATGTGGGAAAGCCAGGGCTTTGCTGTTTCGAGATTAAAACGAGTCAGAATTGGTGGATTATTCCTTCCAGCAAATCTTAAACAAGGAAATTATAAAGAGTTGGCAGAGAAGGAGATTAAATCTATTGGGCCTCAATTGACTTCCCTGTAATGTTTAAGCTATCTATTCCCATTAGGAAAAGATATGCATTCATTACTTCTTTTGGACTTTTTAAAGTTTTTGGGTCTTCAGCTGGATAAGCTTGAGCTCTCATCTTAGTTTCTACTGGTCCTGGGTTTATGGCATTCACTCTAATACCAGATGTTTTTTCAAGCTCTTCACTAAGAATTTGAACCAACCCCTCAGTAGCAAATTTAGAAATAGCATAAGCTCCCCAATAGGCTCGTCCCTTTTTTCCAACTCCTGAAGAGGTAAATACAATTGAAGAATTATCTGGTATTTCCAACACCGGGAACAAAGATCTTGTTAGTAGGAGAGCTGACTCAAAATTAACTTTTGATACACGTCTCCATTCTTCTAAATCATAATTCAGGATTGAAGTCTTAGTACCTAAAATGCCTGCATTGTTAAGAAGACCATCCAATTTACCAAATTCTTTAAGCACCTCATTGGAAATTTTTTTAAAGTCATCTTCTTGAGCTGTTTCTAGATCTATGACTTGCAAAATTGGTTTTTTAAGACTGTTTTTTTCATAAAGACCATATGTCTCTTCTAAGTTTGAAGGGTCTTTGCCTAATAAAATAGTCTCTGCTCCAAAAGAAGAAAAAGTAAGACCTGCCTCTCTTCCAATACCGGATCCTCCCCCGCTTATTAAGATAACCTTGTCTTCTAGTAATTTATCTGGAGCTTTGTAAGTAGAGGCTTTAATCATTATAAGTTAGGTATAAAATCCTTGATTTGGATGGGGGTTTCTGCAATGAAGTCTGCATTCCAATCTGAGCAGCTTTGCCCTATAGGTATGTAACCATATGCAGCAGCTACTGTTCTTATGTTAGCTCTCTTGCCAGCTTCAATGTCTATGGAGTGATCTCCGATGTATATGGAAGTGCTTGGTTCTGACCCCACAAGCTGGCACGATTTCAATAATCCTTTTGGGCTAGGTTTTCTTTCACCTACATGTTCCGGGCAAATTAAGCATGAAGGTTCAAGGGAAGCAAAAAAATGATTAACTATTTTATTTGCAAAGTCTTTTGGTTTGTTGGTCACTATTCCCCATTTCAAACCAGCCTTATTTATTTGTTTTAATAATTCAGTTATTCCTTCAAAGGGAGTTGTTTCATTAAGACAGCAAGAATCATAAATCTTTAAAAGCTCCTGTCTACGAACTTCAATTTTATTTTTGTCATCAGAATCTAGATTAAGAGCATATCTTGCTAAACTAATTGCACCTTCAGAAACTCTGCTTCTTACTTCATTAAATTCACATGGTTCTAATTGGTAATTGGACCTAAGTTCATTTACTGCTATAAAGAAATCCTTTGCTGTATCTAATAAGGTACCATCCAAATCAAAAGCAATGAAATCAATCGAGTTCATCTTCTTTTTTGATATACATCATGTAATTTACTCCCACATCTTTTCCTAACCAATAAGTGTCTGAAATTGGGTTATAGCTAAGACCTATGGTTTCTTTAAGTACTAAATTGGATGACCTGATCCACCTAGAAATTTCAGAAGGTTTTATAAATTTAGAGTAGTCATGAGTTCCTCTTGGTAAAAGGTTGAGAATATATTCGGCCCCTATGACGGCAAATAAATAAGAACGAGGGTTTCTATTAATTGTTGATATGAAGAGATTTCCTTTTGGAGACAGTAAAGATGAAAATTCATTAATGGTTTGTGAGGGGTCTGGGACATGTTCAAGCATTTCAAGGCAGGTAATGACATCAAACTTCTGATTTAATTTATTGCTTAACATATCTTCAGTTGTAGTATGTAAATATGTAACTGGGCTTTTAACCTTTTTTGCGTGAGCTTTTGCAATATTTATCGTCTTTTCAGAAGCATCTATAGCAGTTACTTCAGCCCCTAAACTGGCTAAGGATTCTGACAAAATACCTCCTCCGCAGCCGACATCAAGAACTTTTTTTCCTCTTAAATTAATTCTTTCTTTAATAAAATTAACTCTTAAAGGGTTAATTTGATGCAGCGGTTTAAAATCACCTTCTTCATCCCACCAGTCATTGGCTATTTCATCAAATTTTTGAATTTCTTCGGAATCTATATTTTGCTTTATCGTCATAAAAGAGTAAGGCGACTTTCTTTATATTGTGTTAAATTAAAAAGGGCTCCCAACATTAAATAACAGTTCATAAAAGTGCAAATATTTTTTCCTAAAGAAAAGGAGTCTGAGAGCAGAGTTAGCATCCTTCCAGAGACAGTAAAAAAGCTAGTTGAGTTAGGAATTAGTGTAGAAGTTGAGGCCTCCCTAGGCAAAACAGTTCATGTTTCCGATGATTTATATGCTTCCTCTGGTGCTTCCATAAGCAACGATAGAAATTCTTCTTTATCCTCATCGGATGTAACTTGCAGGATAAATAAACCAGAAAAAGAAGAAATTTCTTTTCTCAAAAAGAATTCAATACATATTAGTTTTTTAGATCCTTTTAATGAGATCGAATTAGTAAATGAATTTGCAAATTCTAATATCAGTGCCATCAGCATGGAATTAATCCCCCGAATAACCAGAGCCCAAAAAATGGATGCCTTAAGTTCTCAAGCTAATTTAGGTGGGTATGCAGCAGTCATTGAAGCTTCGAGATGCCTGGGAAAATCTTTCCCAATGATGATGACTGCGGCAGGGACTATTTCACCAAGTAAGATTTTTGTTATAGGGGTTGGGGTCGCAGGTTTACAAGCCATTGCTACTGCAAAAAGATTAGGTGCCAGAGTTGAAGCCTTTGACACTAGACCTGTAGTTGAAGAGCAGGTCAGGTCACTTGGTGCAAGATTTGTTCAAATTGACATAGGAGAAACAGAGGAAACGGAACAAGGTTATGCTAAAGAACTCTCTAAGGAGCAAATAAAAATGCAACAAGAGGGTATGAAAAAGATTTGTTCTCAATCAGATGTAGTGATTACCACCGCCCAGGTTTTTGGACGACCTGCGCCTAGAATAGTTACAAAAGAAATGATAGAAGTTATGAAACCAGGTAGTGTCATTGTTGATATGGCTGTTAGTACTGGAGGTAATGTGGAGGGTTCATTAGCTGAAGAGACTGTTATCCAAAATGGAGTAACCATTGTAGGGCTGTCTAACCTACCAGGTGAGGTTGCTTTTGATGCATCACTGGTTTATGGAAATAACTTATTTAATCTCATAGAAGAATATTGGGATTCAGAAAATAAAAAATTTGACTTTGATATAACAGACGAAATTTTATCTGGGTGCGTAGTAACTCACGAAGGCGATATAGTTAACAACATGGTTAAGGACAGGATTTAATTTATGGAAACACAATTAACCTTATTATTTTTTGTATTAGTTCTAAGTATTTTTCTGGGTTTCGAACTGATTTCAAAGGTACCTTCAACACTTCACACCCCTTTGATGTCAGGTGCAAATGCAATTTCAGGAATAACCTTAGTTGGCGCCTTGCTAGCATCAGGTTCAGGTTTTGTGTCACAACCATTGACAGTCTTGTTAGGAACTGCAGCCGTAACTTTTGCAACCATTAATGTGGTGGGAGGCTATCTAGTAACCAACCGAATGTTGTCTATGTTTAAAAAGAAAAAAGCAGAATGATTCTCTTTGAACAGTTTAACTCTGAGATAGTTGTAAATTTAATTTACATTCTGGCAGCCATGTTATTTATCTTTGGCTTGAAGATGTTAGGTTCTCCAGAAACAGCTAGGAGAGGAAATTTAGTTTCTGCTTCTGGAATGTTTTTGGCAGTGGTAGTTACTTTATTGGATCAAAGCATAATTGATTTTTCTTTTATCTTAATTGGAGTTTGTATAGGGTCACTAATAGGATTTTTTGCTGCCACTAGAGTAAAGATGACCGCAATGCCAGAGATGGTGGCCCTTTTTAATGGTTTTGGAGGTATAGCCAGTCTGTTAGTTGGCTCATCTGAATATTTGGTAGGATTTGATCCTAACTCCGCTCTTTTAATAGCCATCTATCTAACTGTTCTAATTGGTGGAGTTACTTTTTCAGGAAGTTTAATCGCTTGGGGAAAACTCTCTGAAACTATTAGCGGTAAGCCTTTTCTATACAAAGGACAACAATTTGTTAATGCTCTTTTACTTGGCTTTATATTGCTATCTGGCTTGGAAATGATCTTCTTTCAAGGCCTTTTTACTGAAAATCAATTTCAAATACTTGGAATAATTTGTTTGCTCGCATTTACCTTAGGGATACTGTTTGTAATTCCTATAGGGGGAGCTGATATGCCAGTGGTTATAGCTCTTCTGAATAGTTTTTCAGGGTTAGCAGCTTGTGCGGCTGGATTTGTTATTTTAAACAATGTTCTGATTGTATCAGGAGCACTGGTAGGTGCCAGTGGACTAATTCTTACAAATATTATGTGTAAGGCTATGAACCGATCGTTAGCAAATGTCTTATTTAGTGGATTTGGAGCAGTAACAGACACTGCAACCGGAGAAACAGCAGATCAAGGAGAGGTAAGACCAGTTAACACTGCCGACGCATATCTCATTCTGGAAGCAGCATCATCTGTTCTAATTGTTCCAGGCTACGGCATGGCTGTTGCTCAAGCTCAACATTCAGTTAGGGAGTTGGGTGAACTTTTAGAAGATAATGGAGCAGAAGTTAAATATGCCATTCATCCTGTTGCAGGTCGTATGCCAGGTCATATGAATGTTCTTCTGGCTGAAGCAAATGTTTCTTATGATGTTTTGGTTGAACCGGAAGATGTAAATCCAATAATGGAAACTGTAGATGTTTGTATGGTTATTGGTGCCAACGATGTGGTTAATCCCGATGCAAAAGAGAATGAAGGGAGTCCGATTTATGGAATGCCAATTATTGAAACAGATAGAGCCAAAACAGTTTTCGTTTTGAAAAGATCAATGGCGTCAGGATTTGCAGGAATACAAAACCCTTTATTCTTTAAATCTAATACCAGAATGTTGTTTGGAGACGCTAAAGAATCTGTCTCAAATTTAGTGGCCGAATTCAAAGGCTAAACACTAAAAAAATAGCCAATTTTGAGCCCATTTTAGCTGTAAAACATGCTAAAATTCTGGTCTAAGTTGACACTTCTTTTAATACCAAGAAAATCTTTATTTATAGGCCTTTTAGCACTATTTTTTATAGATATTTTCGTAAAAAAAATGGGGAAACATGGGTGAAATAGCAGCAAAAGAAATTGTTCCAATTAATCTAGAGGAAGAACTCAAAGAATCCTATCTAAATTATGCAATGCACGTAATTGTTGGCAGGGCTTTACCCGATGCCAGGGACGGGCTAAAACCCGTTCATAGAAGAATTTTATACGCCATGCATGTGATGAATAATGATTGGAATAAACCACCAAAGAAATCCATGAGAATAGTTGGTGATGTTACTGGAAAATATCATCCTCATGGAGATACAGCCGCTTACGAGACAATAGTAAGAATGGGGCAATGGTGGAGTTTGAGATATATGCTCGTTGATAAGCAAGGTAACTTTGGTTCTATGGACGGTGACCCTCCAGCGGCGGCAAGGTATACGGAAGCAAGAATGTCAAAAATTGCCCACGAACTTTTAGAAGACCTAGATAAAGAAACCGTTAAATTTATTGAGAATTATGACGGCCAGGAAACTATGCCTGATGTTTTGCCAACGCGGATTCCTAATTTACTTATAAATGGCTCTTCAGGAATAGCAGTGGGAATGGCTACGAACATGGCACCACACAATCTGTATGAGTCCATTTCTGCTTGCCTTGCTTTTATCAACAATCCTGAAATTTCATTGGACGAACTTATAAATCTCATTCCAGGACCAGACTTTCCTACAGGAGGAATAATCAATGGAAAATCTGGAATTCGTAATGCTTACGAGACAGGAAAAGGGAAAGTTAAATTAAGGGCTAAGACTGTAATCGAAGGAGAGGAAGAAGGTAAGCCACAGATAGTAGTTTCTGAGATACCTTATATGGTCAACAAGGCTAGACTTGTTGAAAATATTGCTCACTTAATGAGAGATAAAAAGATAGAAGGAATTAAAGAAATAAGAGATGAATCCGATAAAGATAATCCTGTGAGAATAGTTATTGAGCTAAGATCGGGAGCCATTGCTGATGTTATTTTAAACAATTTGTTCAAACAAACTCAGATGCAAACTGTTTTTGGCATCAATAACGTTGCTCTGGTAGGTACTGAGCCTAAGCTTCTTAATTTAAAAGATATTTTAGGCATATTTTTTGATTTTAGAAAAGAGGTTGTTTCAAAAAGAACCATCTATGAATTGAGAAGAGCAAGGGAAAGGGGTCATATCTTAGAAGGCTTAACCGTTGCGTTATCAAACATAGATGCCATGATCAATCTGATAAAAAAATCTAAAGATGGGGCTGAAGCCAAAAGCAAACTTCTTAAAAAGAAATGGAAAGCTGGGAAAGTTACGAAAATGTTAAAAAAGGCTGGAGCGGAAGCATGTCGCCCAGATGATCTTGATAAGAGTGTTGGCTTGAAAGGAAGAAGTTACCAATTATCTAAAAACCAAGCTCAAGCAATCTTAGATATGAGGCTCCAGAGACTGACTGGATTAGAGCAAGACAGATTAATAAAGGAATATGAGGAGATTGTAGATTTAATTACTTCATTGATAGAAATATTATCTGATAATACAAGGTTAGTTGAAGTTGTTTGTGAAGAATTAAAAGAGATTCAAACTCAATACAAAGACGAAAGAAAAACAGAGATTCAAGATTCTGTTGGAGATCTTAATACCGAAGATCTAATTACTCCTGAAGATAGAGTAGTAACCATTTCTCATGAAGGTTATGCAAAAACACAACCTTTAGATGAATACAGGTCACAAAGAAGAGGGGGTACAGGAAAAACTGCCGCTTCAGTAAAAGAAGAGGATTTCGTTGAACAGTTATTAGTAGCAAATACTCATACAACGCTTTTGTGTTTCTCAAATCTTGGACAAGTATATTGGTTAAAAGTCTATGATATTCCCTCTGCCGGTAGGTCAGCTAAAGGACGTCCTTTAGTTAATTTGATTCAACTTAACAAAGGTGAACGCATTACAAGTATGGTACCCGTGGATAATTATAAGGACGGGAATTTTGTTTTAATGGCCACTAAATCAGGTACCGTCAAAAAAACTCCTTTAACCGAATTTTCTAATCAAAGAAAAGGCGGGAAGAGGGCTATTACTCTTGTTGCCGATGATGAGTTGGTTGGAAGTACGGTAACCAATGGTAAAAAGTTTGTTATGTTGGTTTCCAATGCTGGAAAGGCTGCTCATTTTTCAGAATCAGAAGTAAGATCTATGGGCAGAAGCGCTCAGGGAGTAAGAGGCATTAAACTTGATAAAGATCAGGAAGTTATTTCTTTAATAATTCCGGAAAAAGAAGCTGCAATATTTACTGTAAGTGAAAATGGATATGGGAAGAGATCTGTATCAAGTGATTTTAGGAAGACAAAAAGAGGAGCAAAAGGAGTTATAGCTATGCAAACCTCAGAACGAAATGGCCAACTAATTGGGGCAGCTCAAGTTTCTGACGAAGATCAAGTTATGTTAATAACCAATAAAGGGATGTTAGTTAGAACTCAAGTTTCTGAGATAAATGTCATTGGAAGAAACACTCAAGGAGTGACTGTTATTAGATTAAAAGAAGGAGAAAAGTTAGTAAGTTTAGCGCCTATAAGTGAAGAATTTATAGATAATGCGTAACAATAGAAAATATAACTTTGGTGCCGGTCCTGCAACTCTTCCAACAAGTGTCTTAGAGGAAGTCAAAGAAGAATTACTAGATTGGAAAGGTAGGGGCCTTTCAGTATTGGAAATCAGTCACAGAACTGATGAGTACAATGAAATTGCTGTTGAAGCAGAGCAAGATTTTCGTGATTTACTAACTATTCCAAGTACTTACGCAGTTTTATTTACTCACGGCGGGGCTACTTTACAAAATTCAGCAGTTCCATTAAATCTATCTAGTCCTACTGGAGAAGTAAGCTATGTAAATTCAGGTCATTGGGCTCGTCTTTCGATTCAAGAAGCTAAAAAATATACTAATGTAAAAATAGCCGCTAGTTCAGAAGAAGATAATTTTTCTTTTTTTCCTCCTCAATCAACTTGGGAGTTATCGGATAAACAGGATTATATTCACATTACTCCAAACGAAACTATCGGAGGAATTGCTATACGTAAAGTTGATAAAGAAGACATCCCAATCGTTGCAGATTTTTCTTCAAGTATTCTTTCTGAATATGTAGACATAGAATCTTTTGGGTTACTCTACGGTGGAGCCCAAAAAAATATTGGTCCTGCAGGACTGGGTTTTGTCATAGTCGATAAAGAATTACTAGGTTCTGCACAAGAAATTACTCCGTCACCTATGAATTATTTTAAGTTGGATGAAAGTTCTTCAATGTATAACACTCCACCAACATTTTCATGGTATGTGGCAGGTAAAGTTTTTAAATGGCTTAAAGGCAAGGGCGGAGTGAAGGCAATTGGCCAAGTAAATGAAAGAAAAGCAAAGAAATTATATGAATTCATAGATAAATCTGATTTTTATTCAAATAAAATTGAAGAATCTTCTAGATCTATTATGAACATACCTTTTTTACTGGAAAAAGAAGAATTAAACAGCAAATTTTTAACAGACTCATCTAATAATGGCTTTTTAGCTTTAAAAGGCCATAGATCAGTAGGAGGTATGAGAGCTAGCATTTACAATGCCATGCCGGAAGAAGGAGTAGACGATCTTATAGAGTTTATGAAACTCTTTGAAAAAGAGAATCTATAGTTTTTATGTTAAACAAGAAAGAACTAAAAAGAATTAGAGAAAAGATTAATGAGTTAGATGCAGAACTTCTGAAATTAATAAATCAAAGATCTTCTCTAGCTATAGAAGCAGGTGAAGCCAAAGAAGATAAAGTTATTTACAAGCCCGAAAGGGAAGCTACTATTCTAAGAAATTTAAAAAAGAATAACCCTGGACCTTTAAACGAAGAACAAATATCCAATATTTTTAAAGAAATAATTTCTAGCTGTAGAGCTCAAGAAGATGAATTAGATGTAGCTTTTTTGGGACCCGAAGGGACTTACTCAGATTCTGCAGTAAAGAAAAATTTTGGTAGTTCAGTTAATAAATCCGCTACAGAAACAATAAAAGATGTCTTCAAAGCAGTAACTGATGGCACTAGTGATTACGGAATAGTCCCAATAGAAAACTCTACAGAAGGTCCCATTAATCAGACTTTAGATTGTCTAGCAGATTTCAATTTAAAAATTTGTGGTGAAGTGGAAATGTTAATTCATCACAGTTTGATGGGATCAAACCAAGCTTTCCCCACGAAAGGATTTGAAATACACGCTCATGAACAAACTCTAGCACAGTGTAAAAATTGGTTGGATTCTCATTGTCCAGATGTGAAAAGAGTTTCTGTATCCAGTAATGCTCAAGCAGCCAAGAATGCTAAAGAAAATTCTGGAATACTCGCTATAGCAGGGTCCTTGGCTTCAGAAAAATATGGACTAGAGATATTAAAAAACAATATAGAAGATTATTCTGACAATACAACTCGTTTTATAGTTGTTGGATCGCAAGAAGTTGAAAGTACAGGAGAAGATAAAACTTCTCTTTTGGTCACTACCAAGAATGAGTCAGGTGCTTTATATAATTTATTGAAACCTATACAAGAAAATGGTTTGAATCTTACTCACATAACTTACAGACCTTCAAAAATAGATAAATGGCATTATTCTTTCTTTTTTGATTTTGAGGGGCATAAGAACGATAAAAAAGTAAAGAGCTTGTTAGATGAACTATCTACAACTAATTCTGAAATAAAACTATTAGGTTCTTACCCAAATTCTGTGAAATAAAAAATGGATTTAGAAATTAAGGATTTAATTAATTCTAGTATTAAGAGTCTCACTCCTTATGAACCTGGGAAGCCGATTGAAGATTTAGAAAGAGAATATGGAATAAAAAATGCCGTAAAGTTAGCAAGTAATGAAAGTCCTCTAGGTCCTAGTCCTAAAGTTTTAACAGCTTTAGAAGAAGTAATTTCTGGAATTCATCGTTACCCCGACGGTAATGGATTTCGATTGAAGGAAGCACTTAGTTCAAAACATTCAGTCGATATGTCAGTTCTAACTTTAGGCAACGGGTCTAACGACATTATTGAGTTTGTAGCTAGATGTTTTTTAAGCCCGAAAGATAACGCAATATATTCAAAATATGCTTTTGCTGTTTACCCACTTATTGTTCAAGCTTTGGGGGCAGAGGGTATAGAAGTTGAAGCTAAAGATTGGGGTCATGACCTTCAGGCAATGTTGGAAGCAATTAATAAAGAAACAAAGATTGTTTTTATCGCAAATCCTAATAATCCAACAGGCACTTTTATAGAAAAGAATGAGATGATTAGATTTCTGGAGAAGGTTCCAAGCCAAGTAATAGTTTTGTTAGATCAAGCTTATTTCGACTATTCAAATTATGAATCAGAGGATGTCTCCTTTAGTTTAGTAGAAGATTTTCCTAACTTAGTAATTTCGAGAACTTTCTCAAAGGCATATGGCTTGGCAGGATTAAGGGTGGGTTACTCTGTATCTTCAAGCAATATAGCAGATTATTTAAATAGAGTAAGGCAACCATTCAATGTTAATTCATTGGCCTTGGCTGCTGCAGAGTCTGCTCTAAAAGATGATGAGCACTTAGAAAAATGTCTCAGAATCAATAAAGATGAAAAGGAAAGGCTTTATAAGTACTTTATTTCTCATGGGTATGACTATATAGAATCATTTGCTAATTTTGTGTCTTTTAATTGCAAAGATAATTCTACTGAAGTTTTTAAAAGCCTTCTTCCAAAAGGGGTTATAGCTAGATCTATGGATATCTACAAAATGCCGCATCATCTTAGGATTACCATAGGTCTGCCTGAAGAGAACTCTATATTTATGGAGAGTTTAACCTTGTTAAACGAGTCCTGACATGGAACTTTCTTTTAAAAATATTCTAGTAGTTGGGTTAGGTTTAATTGGAGGGTCTATCCTCAAAACCATAAAAGAATTAAATATTCCTCTTGAAGTTTATGGCTTAGATTTAGATGAAGAAGTAACGAAGAAAGCCAATAATATAGGTCTAATCAATAACATTGATAATCAACTGAAAAAAATAGAAGAGGATAGTTTAATTGTTTTTTCTGTACCAAGTTTAAGTATTGAAAGGGCTTTTAAATTGATTGAAGACTCTTTCAATGATGAAAAAGTCATTTTTACTGATACTTTTAGCTCAAAATCTAAGCTGCTTGAGTTTTTAGAATCGAATACCAAAGTTGGGGAAAAATTTGTTATGTCTCATCCCATAGCTGGGTCCGAAAAGAGTGGATTAGCTAATTATAATTCTCTACTTTTTAAAGATAAACTTGTTGTTTTATCAGCTGTAAATGGAGATAAAGATAATAAGAAATTAGATAGAGTTAAGAATTTTTGGGAACTACTTGGCTCAAAAGTTACATTCTTAGATCCTGAAGAGCACGACAAAGTGTTTTCAAGAACCAGCCACTTACCTCATATTATTGCCTTTGCTTTAATGCATTATCTAGAAAAAGAATTGGGTGATGATGTATTTAAATATTCAGGAGGTAGTTTAGAGAGTTATACAAGAATCGCTTCAAGCGATCCTTTGATGTGGAAGGATGTTGCTGTTTCTAACAAGGAAGCAGTCTTAGAAGCAATTAAAGGATTTAAGTCTTCCTTAAATCAAATGTCTAAGTTAGTAGAATCAGAAGAAGAGGAATCTATTCTTGAGTATCTAAGATTTGTAAAGGAAGTGAGAGATAAAAGACTAAAAAAGGATTCTTAAAAATGGACCTAATAGTTAAGCCTGCAAAAGCACTAAAAGGTGAGATTTTAATACCTGGTGATAAATCTATTTCTCACCGTTCAATTATGTGCGCATCTCTTGCTGAAGGTGACAGCACAATAAGGGGTTTCTTAAAAGGTGAGGATTGTTTAGCAACACTCGATGCATTCTCTAAAATGGGGGTTAATATTGATGAACATGACAACGAAATAGTTGTGCATGGGGTTGGAATACATGGCTTAAAAAAGCCAACCTCAGATATTTACTTAGGTAACTCGGGAACATCAATGCGTTTAATGAGTGGTTTGTTATGTGGACAAAGTTTTCCAAGCACCTTAAAGGGAGATGCTTCTTTATCTTCTAGACCAATGAAAAGAATAGTTACGCCTCTTACAGCTATGGGTGCAAATATATCAAGTGACAAAGGAGGTTGCCCACCTTTGGAAATAAATCCTTCTGGGAAGTTGAAGGCTTTCTCATATGAGTTACCTATAGCAAGTGCACAGGTTAAATCATGTCTTATGTTTGCAGGTCTCTATGCAGATGGCCCTGTTGTTATAAAAGAAAAGATACAGACTCGAGATCATACTGAGCTTTTGTTTAAGAAATTTGGTGTAGATGTCTCCATTGAAGAAGCAAAAGGTTTAAAAGAGATCCGTGTTCTCCCTCCTAAATCTATGGATGCAACTAATATTAATATACCAGGAGATTTTTCATCTGCTGCTTTCTTT
>LUMJ01000061.1_pt1 | contig 55491 bp, 52 predicted proteins | sample 729631 | NCBI WGS metagenome assembly LUMJ01 (sample SAMN03860266, study PRJNA289734) | marine metagenome | biome: seawater column; feature: ocean; material: water; isolation source: Red Sea water column Station 22 - depth 500m | place: Saudi Arabia: Red Sea | collected 2011-10-15 | depth 500 m
CTAATACCCCTTTTGTAGATAAAGCAAGAAAAGGGGTAATGGAATTTTTATTAGTAAACCATCCTTTAGATTGTCCTGTGTGTGACCAGGGAGGTGAATGCGATTTACAAGATCAATCTCTTTTTTATGGATTCGACCATTCGAGATACACAGAAAATAAAAGACAAGTCAAAGAAAAATATATGGGTCCTTTGATTAAAACTGAAATGACAAGATGTATTCATTGCACAAGATGCATAAGGTTTGCTACTGAAGTTGCAGGTATTCCTGAATTAGGTGCTGTTGGTAGAGGAGAAGATATGGAAATTACAACTTATTTAGAAAAATCTATGGAGTCTGAATTATCAGCTAACGTTATAGATTTATGTCCCGTGGGAGCTCTAACATCTAAGCCTTACGCTTTTGAAGCACGACCTTGGGATTTAAAAAAAACAGAAACAATAGATGTTATGGATGCTGTAGGATCTAATATTAGAGTTGATACTTATGGATGGGAAGTTAAGAGAGTTTTACCTAGAGTGAATGAAGATATTAATGAGGAATGGATATCTGATAAAACGAGATATTCATGTGATGGACTTTTAAAGCAAAGATTGGATACACCATATATTAGAGAGAATGGAAAGTTACAAAAATCATCCTGGAATCAAGCGCTGAAGTTTTTAATTAATAAAGTAAAATCTTTCAATCCAAATGAAGTAGCTGGATTAGTAGGCGATCTATCAGATTTAGAAATGATTTATAGTTTTAAATCTTTTTTTGAGAAATGTATAGGCTCAACAAATTTTGAGTGCAGACAAGATAGAATTTATCTTAATCCAAAAGAAAGAATGAATTATATCTTTAACTCATCTATCAATGGAATAGAAGATTCAGATTTGATTCTTTTAGTGGGTACAAATCCGAGATTAGAAGCAACAATACTTAATGTGAGAATTAGAAAAGCATATATAAAAAATAGAATAAAAATTTATTCAATAGGTGATCCAGGTGATTTAACTTATCCCTATCAAAATATTGGTTCTAGCACTTCAATCATTAAAGAGATCGAGTCGGGATCACATGAAATTTCAAAGAAAATTAAAAAATCAAAAAAACCATTAATTATTATAGGAGAGTCAGCTCTTTATGGAAAAGCAGGTGAGTATATTTTTGAAACATTAAAGAGTTTTTTGTCAACTAACAATTTTATTAGAAAAGATTGGAACGCTTTAAATATTCTTACGCAACAAGCTTCCAGAGTTGGGTCAATTGATCTTGGAATTTATTTAATAAACGAAAATGATAATTATTCATTTTTTAACAAATTAGAAAATAATGATTTTAAATTTATATATTTACTTGGTGCCGACAATATTAGCTTTGATAAAAAGGATAAATTTATTGTTTACCAAGGAAGTCATGGAGACAAAGGGGCAGAAATTGCAGATATAATATTACCAGGAGCAGCCTATACAGAAAAAGATGGCTTGTTTGTTAATTTAGAGGGAAAATTACAAAGCGCATATAAAGCTTCTTATCCACCTGGTGATGCTCGTGAAGATTGGATTATCTTCAGAGATCTTGCTAAAATGATAAAAAAACCTCTTGAGTATAAAAACATTAAACATTTGAGAGAGTCTATAAACAACGATATTCAATTAAAAATTAATAATAAAATTATTAAAATAAATAAAATCGATTTTGTTGAAGAAAATATTTCAATAAAATCTATTGACTACTACTATACAAACCCAATCGCAAGATCGTCGAAAATCATGAGCGATTGTAGACAAATATCAAAAAAATTATTATTTACAGGAATAGAAAAGGCAAGCTGATGACTTATTTTAATATTTTATTTAATGAAATTTACAAAATAATTTTTTTACTTCTGCCAGTTTTAGTTTCAGTAGCTTTAATAGTGTGGCTTGATAGAAGAGTTTGGGCTTTTGTTCAAAAAAGAAAAGGACCAAATGTTGTAGGGCCGTTTGGACTTTTTCAAACTTTAGCAGATGCTCTAAAATATATTTTTAAAGAGGTAATTATTCCCGCAAGTGCAAATAAAACTATATTTGTTGTGGCTCCGATAATTACTCTTACACTAGCGTTGATAGGATGGGCAGTTATACCATTTAGCAATGAAATGGTTTTGGCTAATATTAATGTAGGAATATTATATTTATTTGCGATTTCATCATTAAGTGTTTACGGAATCATAATGGGTGGTTGGGCATCAAATTCAAAATATCCTTTTTTAGGCGCTATTAGATCTGCAGCTCAAATGGTATCTTACGAAGTATCAATTGGTATAATAATCATTAATGTGCTTCTCTGCGTAGGTTCACTTAATTTAAACCAAATAGTGTTGGCTCAGGAAAATGTGTGGTTTATTTTTCCATTGTTACCAATGTTTGTGGTTTTTTTTATATCAGCTTTGGCTGAAACAAATCGTCCTCCATTCGATTTACCGGAGGCAGAGTCAGAACTTGTAGCTGGTTATCAGACTGAATATTCAGGAATGATGTATGCCATGTTTTGGTTAGGTGAGTATGCAAATATTTTACTTTTGTGTGCTCTAGGCTCAATTCTTTTTTTAGGAGGATGGCTTAGTCCGATTGATATTTATCCATTCAATATAATACCCGGAGCTTTTTGGATGATATTTAAAATTCTGGGACTTTTTATTTTATTTTCTTTGGTTAAGGCTATAGTTCCAAGATATCGCTTTGATCAATTGATGAGATTAGGTTGGAAAATTTTTCTTCCGCTTTCATTAATATGGGTTGTTTTAACAGCAAGTTTTTTATTTTTTTTAGATATGTTGCCAACTATAGGATGATAAAATAATGAAATTTAGCAGAATAATTAAAACAGTTTTTATGGCAGATTTCGTATCCGGATTGATAATTGCCCTAAAAAAAATATTTAAGTCTAAAAAAACTATAAATTATCCTTTTGATAAAGGAAAAATAAGTCCACGATTTAGAGGAGAGCATGCTTTAAGAAGATATCCAAATGGAGAAGAAAGATGCATAGCTTGCAAACTATGTGAAGCTATTTGTCCTGCACAAGCCATTACGATAGAATCAGAAATTAGGACCGATGGTAGCAGAAAAACAACAAGATATGACATAGATATGTTGAAATGTATTTATTGTGGTTTGTGTGAAGAGTCTTGTCCAGTAGATGCCATTGTTCAGGGCCCAAATTTTGAATTTTCAACAGAGACAAGAGAAGAACTTTATTATAACAAAAAAAAACTTTTAGAAAATGGGGATAAATGGGAAACCGCTTTAGCAGAAAATATAAAAGCAGACTCACCTTTTAGATAAATGTTAGCACATTCATTTTTTTTTTATTTTTTTTCAACAATAGCTGTGTTTTCTGCAATCATGGTTACAATTTCAAGAAATACAATTTATTCTGTTTTTTTTCTAATTTTAGTTTTTGTTAGTGTTTCAATTTTATTCATTATGATAGGTGCAGAATTTTTAGGAATGATAATGCTTATTGTTTATGTGGGAGCTGTTTCAGTTTTATTCTTGTTTGTTGTAATGATGCTGAATATTTCTGAACAAGCAAGAAAACAACCTGATAGAAAAGGATTTATTAACAATATATCTGTAGGCTTAATTGTTGGTGCAATTATTTTTTTTGAACTATTAGTTGTTATTGGAGGTTGGAAATATAAAGGTAATTTTATTCCTCTATCAGAAGCTAATTTGAATATAAACTATAGTAATACTCATGCTTTAGGAAATGTGTTGTATACAGATTATATTCATCTTTTTCAAATATCAGGAATGATCCTTCTTGTTGCAATGATTGGAGCTATTACTCTTACATTTAGAAAAAGAGAGAATGTAAAAAGACAGAGTTACTTTGATCAGATAAAAAGAGAGAAAGATAGCGCAGTTTCACTGGTTGAAGTTGAGAGTGGCAAGGGGATTAAACTTGATGATTGAAATAGGTTTAGGCCATTATCTAACTCTGGCAGCAATTATTTTCACTATTGGAATAATCGGAATTTTTTTAAACAGAAAAAATGTCATTATAATTTTAATGTCAATCGAACTAATTCTTTTGGCAGTAAATATTAACTTAGTATCTTTTTCTATTTATTTACAAAATTTAGTTGGACAAGTATTCACAATGTTTATTTTGACAGTAGCAGCAGCAGAAGCTGCCGTAGGTTTAGCAATAATAGTAATTTATTACAAAAATAAAGGTTCAATTAATGTTGAACAAATTGATTCTTTGAAAGGCTAGCATGGAATATGCAATAATATTATTACCATTAACAGGTTCAATTATTTCAGGTTTTTTTGGAAAATGGTTAGGCGAGAAATCATGTCAAATTTTAACTACTTTATTTGTATCTCTTTCTGGAATTCTATCTTTATTTATTTTTTATCAAGTTTTTGTAAATGACTATTCTAGTAATAAATTAATATTTAATTGGATTAGTTCAGGAGATTTTCATGTAAATTGGTCTATAAATATTGACCCCTTAACATCCGTAATGTTGGTGGTTGTAAGTTTAATCTCATCCATAATTCACTTTTACTCAATAGGTTATATGAGTCATGATCCACATAAACCACGCTTTATGGCATATTTATCTTTGTTTACTTTTGCCATGCTTACTTTAGTTACAGCTGATAATTTTTTACAATTATATTTTGGATGGGAAGGAGTTGGGCTATGTTCTTATTTGTTGATCGGTTTTTGGTTTAAAAAACCAACAGCTAATGCAGCTGCTATTAAAGCATTTATAGTCAATAGGGTAGGTGATTTCGGATTTGCGATTGGTATTTTTTTAATTTTCTTTTTTTATGGATCAGTTAATTACAACGAAGTTTTTCAACAAACTCCACTATTATTGCAAAAGGAAATTATTTTTCTAGGAATTCATTTCAATTTAATCACATTGATCTGCCTCTTGCTTTTTATGGGTGCTATGGGAAAATCTGCTCAAATTCTATTACATACTTGGCTTCCAGATGCTATGGAAGGCCCAACACCGGTATCTGCATTGATCCATGCGGCAACTATGGTAACAGCAGGTGTTTTCTTAGTGGTCAGATGTTCTCCAATCTTCGAATACTCCCAAGTTGCATTAAATGTGGTAGCCACGGTGGGAATGATAACAGCATTTTTTGCTGCGACAGTGGCACTTGTTCAAAATGATATTAAAAAGATCATTGCTTATTCAACTTGTAGTCAATTAGGTTATATGTTTTTTGCAGCAGGAGTTGGTGCATATCATGTTGCTATATTTCATTTATTTACTCACGCATTTTTTAAGGCACTTTTGTTTCTTGGTTCAGGATGTGTAATTCATTCATTTAATGAAGAACAAGACATTCGTTCAATGGGAGGGGTATGGAAAAAAATACCTTACACTTATGCTCTAATGATCGTAGGCACATTAGCTTTAACTGGATTTCCATTTTTATCGGGTTATTATTCAAAAGAAGCCATTATCGAATTTGCATATTTAAAAGGTAGTACAATTGGTTATTGTGCAGCAGTGGTAGGTATTTTTACAGCCTTACTAACAGCAATATATTCATGGCGGTTAATATTCAAAACTTTTCACGGAAAATATAATAATAAAAAAAATAATTTAACTTCTATTCAAGAGTCTCCATTAATCATGTTGATACCATCCTGTCTACTAGCCATAGGAGCAATTATAGTAGGTATATTATTTAAAGAGATATTCATAGGTTCTGATACAGAATTTTGGAAAAATTCAATTTTATTTTTGAGAACAATTCAACATGATCACCCACCAACATTGTTACTCGTTGTAACGCCATTAATGGTCATTATTGCAATTCCAACTGCATATTATTTATTTGTAGAAAATGAAAAAATTTTAAAAAATTTTGTTTTAAGAAATCAGACGCTATACAATTTTTTGGTAAACAAATGGTACTTTGACAAATTGTACAATTTTATTTTTGTTGAACCTGTCAAAAAAATTGGATTATTTTTTTGGAAAAAGGGAGATATCGATACAATTGATCGATATGGTCCAGATGGTTTATCAAAGTTAATAAAAATTATATCTGATAAGGCTGTAAATTTTCAAAGCGGATATTTATATCATTATGCTTTTGTGATGTTAGTTGGTTTTTCTATATTATTAACTTATTTAATTTTATATTAAATGAATTTTCCTATTCTCTCTGCAATAATATTTATTCCTCTTATTGGAGCTTTTTTTATTTTTGTTACAAAAGGATTACAAAAAAATGTTGAAAAAAATTCAAAATATGTAGCAATTTTTACTTCCTTAACAAATTTCTTGATTTCTATTTTTCTTTGGTATTCTTTTGATACTTCAACACCAGAATTCCAATTTGTTGAGGAAAAAAATTGGATGAAAGGTTTTATTAATTTCCAATTAGGCATTGATGGAATTTCAATCTTATTTATATTACTTACTACATTTATAGCACCTGTATGTATTTTTTCAGGTATTCACAGTATCAAGTTTAAAATTAAAGAATTTCTTATCGCAGTTCTTGTGATGGAAACCTTAATGCTTGGAGTATTTTGTTCTCTTGATCTAGTAATATTTTATTTATTTTTTGAAGGAGGCCTCATACCAATGTTTTTGATCATTGGTATTTGGGGTGGACCAAATAGAGTTTACTCAGCTTTTAAGTTTTTTCTATTTACATTGCTTGGTTCTGTTTTGATGTTAGTTGCAATTATCTCTATTTATTGGATTACTGGAACTACGGATGTAATTAAATTATTGGACACAAGAATTCCTGCAGAATACCAGTATTTACTTTGGTTAGCATTTTTTAGTTCATTTGCAGTTAAATTACCAATGTGGCCTGTACATACTTGGTTGCCCGATGCGCATGTTGAAGCACCAACTGCGGGATCAGTTATTTTAGCGGCGATACTTTTAAAAATGGCTGGATACGGTTTTCTGCGTTTTTCATTAGGCCTATTTCCAGTCGCCTCAGATTATTTTACTCCATTAATTTTTACGCTAAGTATTATAGCAATAATATACACATCTTTAGTGGCTCTCATGCAAGAAGATATGAAAAAGTTAATTGCCTACTCTTCTGTTGCACATATGGGTTTTGTAACATTAGGTATTTTTTCACTAACTAAACAAGGATTAGAAGGAAGTATAATTCAAATGATAAGTCACGGATTAATATCTGCAGCACTCTTTTTATGTGTAGGTGTTGTATACGATAGATTTCATTCGCGTATGATCTCTCCTTATGGCGGATTAGTAAATATAATGCCAAAATATTCTTTAGCATTTATGATTTTTGTCTTAGCTGCTCTGGGATTACCAGGAACCAGTGGTTTTGTTGGAGAATTTTTGGTTTTAGTTGGAGTTTTACAAAAAAATGTTTTGGTTGCAATTTTAGCAAGTGTAGGGGTAATTTTAGTAGCGGTCTATATGCTCTGGTTATACAAAAGAGTGATTTTTGGCAAAATTACAAATTCTGAAATAAAGGGAATGAGGGATTTAGATAAAACGGAAATATATATTTTTTTATCTCTGGCTTTTTTAATATTGTTTTTTGGTGTTTATCCTGAGCCAATCTTTAACACCATTGATATTTCTATAGATAATTTAATTGAGAATTACCAAGTAGATTTAAATTTTCATTTAGCTGAAACAACAAATTAAATGCAAACAATTATTTATATATTACCAGAATTATTTTTATCACTAGCAATAATGTCAATTTTAATGGTGGGTGTTTTTATCAAAAAAAGTTTTAAACTAGTAAATTTATTAACAATATTAAGTTTAATACTTGCAATTATATTACTTCTAAATCAACCAAGCGAAATAATAAAAATTTTTAACGAAAGTTACATAATAGATAAACTATCAATTTTTATGAAAGTTCTAACTTTGTTATTTTGTTTATTCGTCTTACTTTCATCTAAAGACTACATCAAAAGTATTAGTATTGATAAAATAGAATATCCAATAATTATTCTTGCTTCAACACTCGGCATGATATTAATGATTAGTTCTTACGATTTAATTGTTTTTTATTTAGGATTGGAGCTACAATCCTTAGGTTTATATATTTTGTCCTCTTTTAGAAGAGATGATCAAAAATCAACGGAAGCTGGCTTAAAATATTTTGTATTAAGTGCACTTGCATCTGGACTTTTACTTTACGGATGTTCTCTCATTTATGGATTTACTGGATCAACTAATTTTGGAGTTATTTCAGCAAATTTAGACGAATCTAATACAGGGGCAGTTTTTGGCATCGTTTTTATAATTGTTGGTTTGGCTTTTAAAGTTTCTGCAGTTCCTTTTCATATGTGGACACCTGATGTTTATGAAGGATCACCTACTTCCGTAACCAGTTTTTTTGCGTTAATTCCAAAAATTGCTGCATTATCGGTTTTCATTCGATTTATGTATGTTCCATTTATAAATGTCATTGATCAGTGGCAAATAATAATTGTCTTTCTTTCTATAGCGTCAATGATATTAGGAGCTGTTGCTGCAATAGGACAAAATAATATAAAGAGGCTAATGGCATATAGTTCTATTGGTCATATGGGTTATGCATTAGCTGGTTTGGCTACAGGAACGAATGCAGGAATCCAAAGCACTATAATTTATTTAACTATTTATTTAGTAATGAATCTTGGTGCATTTGGTTGTATTTTTATGATGAAAAGAGAAAATATTTTTTATGAAAATATTAATGAATTATCCGGATTATCAAAAAACCATCCTGTGTTGTCTTTAAGTTTTTTAGTCATACTTTTTTCATTGGCGGGCATACCTCCTCTAGCAGGTTTTTTTGCTAAATTTTATGTTTTCATGTCAGTTATTGAAGCTAAAATGTATGCACTTGCTGTTATAGGACTTGTAACCACGGTTGTTTCAGCATTTTATTATTTAAGAATTATAAAAGTAATCTATTTTGATAAACCTAAAAAACCATTTGAAAAATGTTATGATTGGGGACTTAAAATTTCACTGATTTTGTCAAGTATACTGGTTTTGATTTATTTTGTTCACCCGTCAGCACTAACGAATATTATTTCTTCAATTGTAATTTATTAATGAAATTTGAGATTTTTAAATTTAAAAGCGTAACAAGCACAAATGATGTAGCTATTAATTTGATAAAGAAAGAAAAAAAAAAGACTGGATGTGTTTACGCCGATAAACAAATAAAGGGACGTGGTTCTCATGGTAGAGAGTGGATTTCCAATGAAGGAAATTTATTTGGGTCAATATTTTTTCCTTTAAAAAATAATTATCCCCCTTTCAATGAATTTTCAATAATTAATCCTATAATAATTTCCGATGTGATTAGGCATTTTTGTGAAAAGAAAAATATATCTTTCAAGTTTCCAAATGATGTATTTGTAAATGGAAAAAAGATCTGTGGTATTTTACAAGAACTTATAACTTCGGACAGTAATAAATTTTTGATTACAGGTATAGGAATAAATATTATTTCAAATCCAAGTATAAATAATAAATATCAAGCTACAAATCTTTTATTAGAGACTCAAAAGAAACCAACAATTAATGAAATAATCAATTTATTAGTTTCTTCATATGAAAAATTCTTTAATGAATTAAATTTGTATAATTATATCAATTTTAAAAAAAGAGTTGATTCAATGACTGTCAATTAAATTATAAAATTATGAATGCATTGATTGGAGATATAGGAAATACGGTTACAAAAGTTTGTTTAATTGAAATTAATACTTTAAAAATAAAAAAAATAATTTATTTTGATAGTATTTATATTGCATCAAGGAATTATTTAAAAAAAAGATTCAATAAAATTATTAAAAAAAAATCTATCAATAAAATTGCTTTATTTTCTAGTGTAGTTCCCAAATATCAATTAATGTTAAGAAAATTTTTAAAAAAAACTTATAAAATTAAATTAAAAGAAATTAAGGAAAAAGGAATTAAGAAAATTGTTAAAATAAATATTAAAAAAAAAAATCAAGTTGGTTCAGATAGAATCGCGAATGCTGTAGGAGTTTATAGAAGATATAAATCTAATTGTATAGTTTTGGATTTTGGAACAGCTACTACATTTGATGTTGTGACAAAAAATGGAATATATAATGGAGGAATAATAGCTCCAGGAATAAATCTTTCATTAAAAAGTTTAATTTATTCAGCTGACCAGGTGCCCATTTTTTCAATAAAAAAACAAAAAAAAATTATTGGCAAAAATACTGTTGAAGCTTTGCGATCCGGTTTTTATTGGGGTTATATAGGTCTAATTAATAATATCATAAAAAAAATTGAAAAGGAGACGCGAAAAAAATATAAAATTATTTTTACGGGAGGTTATGCAAATTTATTTAAAACTTCTATAATAAGATCTTTTAAGATAGATAAGAATATAACTATTAATGGTATAATAGAAATTTTTAGAGAAAATAAAAAATATTTGATTTAAATGATAAAAGAAGAATTTATTTTTTGCCCTTTGGGTGGATCAGGAGAAATAGGAATGAATATGAATTTATTTGCCTATGGTGATTCAGAAAATAGAAAATGGATTATAGTTGATATCGGAGTTACTTTTGCAGATGACACAATACCAGGTATAGATTTAATTTATCCTGATCCAGGTTTTATAGTTGATAAAAAGAATGACTTACTTGGTTTGGTTTTAACTCATGCTCATGAAGATCATATTGGTGCGATTGCTCATATATGGCCAAAATTACTTTGTAATATTTATGCAACTCCATTCACAAGTGTCTTAATTCAAGAAAAGTTCAAGGAAAAAAAAATTGATATAGGAAATAAATTAAAAATTGTTGAATTGAATGGTAATGTTAAATTAGGTCCTTTTAATATAGAATTTGTTACATTAACACATTCCATACTTGAGCCTAATGGTTTAAGTATTGTGACACCTGTCGGTACAGTCTTGCATACTGGTGATTGGAAATGCGATCCAAATCCTTTGATTGGTAAAACAATTAACGAAAAAAAGTTGAAACAAATTGGTAATCAAGGAGTTTTAGCTATGATATGCGATTCTACAAATGTATTTAGCCCCGGAAGAGCTGGGTCTGAGTTGGATGTAAGAAAAAATTTGTTAAAAATAATGGAAAATAAACAAAAGAGAATAATTGTAACCTCTTTTGCTTCAAATGTAGCAAGAATGGAAAGCATTTTTTATTGTGCTAAAAAAATCGGACGCCAAATATCTTTAGTTGGCAGATCTATGCATAGAATTTATAAGGCAGCAAGACAATGCGGATATTTGAATGACTTAATCGTGCCAATTGATGTAAGAGAAGCAAAAAAAATTTCTAGAGAAAAAATTGTATATTTATGCACAGGAAGCCAAGGAGAACCTAATGGGGCAATGATGCGTATTTCTAGTTATATTCATCCCGATGTTATGATTGAATCTGGAGATACAGTAATTTTTTCTTCTAAAATTATACCGGGTAATGAAAAAAAACTTTATAAACTGCACAATCAATTAGTTAAAAATGGTATTGAGGTTGTTTCTGAAGAAAATGAATTTGTTCATGTATCAGGTCACCCAAATAGAGAAGATCTAAAGGACATGTATAAATGGGTTAAACCGAAATCCGTTATTCCCGTTCATGGAGAACATAGACACATGCTTGAACATATTAATTTTGCAAAAGAAATGCAGGTTCCATATCCAGTTAAAGTTGAAAATGGAGATATAGTTCGATTGTTTCCTGGAGATAAACCAAAAATAACTGATAAAGCTCCAGTTGGAAGAATATATGTAGATGGAAATATAAGTGTTGGTGAACAATCTCAATCAATAAAAGATAGAAAAAATTTGTCTTTTAATGGGTTTTTAGAAATAACAATTATTATAAATGACATTGGATCTATAGTAAAAAAACCCATTATTTCATTTAAAGGCATTCCTACGAGCGAAGAAAATAGTAATATTATTTTTGATTTAGAAGACAAAATTCAAAGTATATGTAAAACTTTTTCTCTAAATAATTCAAATCAAGAAGATAATTTAATCGAGACGCTTAGGATTAATTGTAGAAAAACTATTAAAGAAAAGACTGGAAAGAGACCTTATACAAACGTAAATTTAGTAAGAATTTAAAAATAAAAAGTTATGTATTTATCCAAATTATTTATTCCATTATTGAAAGAAACGCCATCAGAGGCTAAAATTAAATCCCATCAACTTATGCTTAGAGCAGGAATGGTTAGACAGTCTTCCTCCGGAATTTATTCGTGGCTACCTTTAGGATTTAAGATTATGAAAAAAATAGAACAAATTGTTAGAGAAGAACAAAATAAAATTGGAGCACAAGAACTATTAATGCCAACTATACAATCTGCAGAAATATGGAAAGAAAGTGGAAGATATGATGATTATGGAGAAGAGATGTTAAGAATAAAGGATCGACAGGGAAAAGAAATGCTTTACGGTCCTACTAATGAAGAATTAATAACCGAAATATTTAGAGCTAGTGTCAAATCATATAAATCGTTACCTCAACTTTTGTATCATATTCAGTGGAAATTTCGCGACGAATTAAGACCAAGATTTGGTGTTATGAGATGTAAAGAATTTTTTATGAAAGACGCTTATTCTTTTGATCTAAATGATGAGGAAGCAAAAAAATCATATAATAAAATGTTTTTTGCGTATCTAAACACTTTTAAGAGATTAGGACTTACAGCAATACCTATGGCAGCAGACACAGGTCCAATTGGTGGAGATCTTTCTCATGAATTTGTAATTTTAGCTGAGACAGGTGAAAGTAAAATTTATTCTGATAGAAGAATTTTTGATATAGATATTAGTAAGTATAATGACACGACTGGTTCAATCGAGGAATTAAGAAAAAAATATGATAAATTTTATGCAGTAACTGACAATAAATTTAAAAAAGAAGATTTTGAAAAAAACGTAGAGAAAAAAAATCAATTGGTTACGAAAGGAATCGAAGTTGGTCATATTTTCTATTTTGGTGATAAGTACTCAAAACCTTTAAAGTGTTCAGTGGATTTACAGAATGGGAAAAAAGTTGATGTTAAAATGGGTTCTTATGGTGTTGGTGTTTCAAGATTAGTTGGAGCAATTATTGAAGCCAAGTTTAATAACAACATAATGAAATGGCCTTATTCGGTTGCACCTTTTGAAGTTGTAATAATCCTTAGCGTACAGAAAAACGATGAATCAAACTATTTAAAAGCTGAAAAAATATATAATTTATTAATAGAAAATAATATAGATGTTTTATTTGATGATACTGATGAACATATATCTGCAAAATTTAAAAAGTTTGATTTGATCGGCGTTCCTCATCAAATAATTTTAGGTTCTAAATCTACAAATGATAAATTTGAATTTAAAGAAATTAATGGCAAAACCGAGATCTTATCTTTAGAAGAAATTAAAAATAAATTACTTAACAAAAGAAATTTAAATTGATTTCAAAAATTGAAAGAATAATAGCCTTTAGATATTTAAAACCAAAAAAAAAAGAAGGTTTTTTAAAAGTAATTTCTATTTTCTCTTTTACAGGAATAGCTCTTGGAGTCGCTATTTTGATTATAGTCATGTCAGTTATGAATGGCTTCAGAACAGAATTAGTCAATAAAATTTTGGGTTTTAACCCACATATTATTGTCAAATCATACAATAAAGCAATTAAACAAGAAGATCTTAATAATCTAGATGCATTAAAAGAAAATATATTAAGGACAGCTTTCACTTTTAGCGGTCAGGGAATTTTAATTAACAGAAAAAATACAACTGGGATATTGGTACGATCTTATCTCCAAAATGATATTGATAATATAGATCTAATAAAAAAAGGCATTATAGACGGATCTTTAAATTCATTTAATAAGAACACAATTTCGATAGGAAAAGAATTATCAATAGCCTTGGATTTGATGGCAGGAGATGAAATTACTTTAATGTCCACATCGAATCTTCAAACTCCTTTTGGTAACTTGCCTCAGCAAGAAAAATTTACAATTTCCTCTGTTTTTAGTACTGGGCTTGCCGAATTTGATCAAAACGTTATTTTTATACCATTTGAAAATGCTACTTCTTTATTTGAATTAACAGAAATGGATATAGATTTAGAAATATTTTTAAAAAAACCTGACAAGGTTCAATTATTAAAAACCAGTGTGCAAAAAATATTTAGCGATCATTACGTTTATTCATGGGCAGATTTAAATAAGTCTTTTTTTGGCGCATTAAAAGTTGAAAGAAATGTTATGTTTATTATTTTGACGTTAATAATAATTGTTGCAGCTTTTAATATAATTTCAGGTTTAACTATTTTAGTTAAAAACAAAACAAAAGAGATTGCTATACTTAGAACACTTGGTGTTAGTAAAAATTCTATTGCAAAAGTTTTTTTCCTTACAGGATTTACAATAGGTTTACTCGCAACAGTGACAGGCGTAATAATTGGCATATTATTTTCTTATTATATAGAAGAGGTAAGAGTCTTAATTACAACAATATTTAATATAAGATTGTTTCCTGAAGAAATATATTTTTTAAGTCAAATACCTTCAGAAATAAATTTAAGCTATATATTTATTATTTCCTTCTTTTCATTGTTAATTACTTTTTTAGCTACAATTTTTCCATCATTATCAGCTGCAAAATTAGATCCAATTAAGGCTTTAAAATATGAATAATGAGATAATTAGACTATCAAAAATATCAAAGAAGTTTGATGGAGTTGGTAAAGATATTATTGTTCTAAAAAATATTAATTTAAGAATTAATAAAGGAGAATTAGTTTCACTTACGGGGCCTTCTGGCTCTGGAAAATCAACTTTATTACATATAATCGCTTTATTAGATCAACCTACATCAGGTGAAGTTTTTTTTAAAAAAAAAAGTTTTTCCAAATCAAATGAAAGAGAAAAAGATTTAGTTAGAAGAAAAGGAATTTCCATAATATATCAACAAAATAATCTACTCAGCGACTTTACAGCACTAGAAAATGTTATAATTCCTTTAGTCAACAATGGATATTCTTGGAAAGAATCTACGAAGAAAGCTACGAAAATTTTATCTTTAGTTAACTTATCTAAACGACTTAATCATTTTCCTAGTGAATTATCAGGTGGAGAACAACAAAGAGTTGCAGTCGCGCGAGCATTAATTACTGAACCAGATTTAATTTTAGCTGACGAACCAACGGGCAACTTAGATAGAAAAAATGCTAATGAAATATTTTCACTATTTTTGAAAATTAGATCAAAAAAAAGAACAATACTTTATGCAACTCATAATAGAGAATTATCGAATAGAGCGGACTATAAGTTAAATATTTTTGATGGTAATATAAGAAAGAAAAATGAATGAAGTTGATCAGAAAGAGTTTACTCATCTAAAAATTCATACCCAATATTCTATTTGCGAAGGAGCTTTAAAAACAGCTGATTTAGCAAAATATTGTAAGGAAAATAAAATTAAAGCAGTTGGTCTATGCGATTCAAATAATTTGTGTGGAGCATTAGAATTTTCTGAGTCTATGGCTAGATCTAGAACACAACCAATTATTGGAATTCAGATTAATGTTAAATATAAAAGTTTTGTCGGTAAAATACCTTTATTTGCTAAGAATTTAGAGGGCTATAAAAATTTAATTAAACTTTCTTCAAAATCTTTTTTAGATATAAAAGAGGATGAAGAGCCTCACTGTAAAATAGATGATATAGAAAACAATTGTAAAGGTCTGATTTTTTTAACGGGATCTTTTGATGGATTAATTGGAAAGCTTTTTTTTAAAAATCTTACAGATGAGATTTATACGCTATTTAAAAAATTAAAAAAAGTTATTGACGATAATTTCTATATTGAAATTCAAAGACATAATGATTCTGGAGAAAAATTATTTGAGCAATTTCTTTTAAAAGCTTCTGAAAAATTAAAATTACCTATAATAGCTACCCACGAAGTCTTTTATTTAAACAAGGATATGCACGAAGCTCATGATGCTTACCTTTGTGTAGGAGAAAAAACGTATGTTCATGTAAATGATAGAAGAAAATATACCAATGCTCACTATCTCAAAACTACTAAAGAGATGTACGAACTTTTCCACGATCTCCCAGAAGCTTTGAAAAATAATGCAAATTTTCCTTATAGAATTTCTTACAGACCAAAAAATTCATCACCTGTTTTGCCTAATATACAAACAGATGAAACTAAAAATGTGAACGATTTACTAATGAAAGAGTCTACGGAAGGTCTTAGAGAAAAATTAAATGAGTATGTTTTTCCTTTCTCTGACTCGAATAACAAAAAAGAGAAAACAAATCTTTATAATGAAAGACTTAATCATGAAATTAGAATTATTTGTGAAATGAAATACTCTAGCTATTTTCTTATAGTTTCAGATTATATAAAGTGGGCAAAAAAAAATGATATCCCAGTAGGACCTGGCAGAGGATCTGGAGCTGGATCATTAGTTGCTTGGGCTCTTTCAATAACAGACATAGATCCAATAAAATTTGATTTAATATTTGAAAGATTTTTAAATCCAGATCGTATTTCAATGCCAGATTTTGATATAGATTTTTGTGAAGAAAAAAGAGATTTAGTTTTTGAATATCTTAAAAAAAAATATGGTAAAGGAGTAGCTCACATAATTACATTCGGTAAACTTAAATCTAGAATGGCTTTTAGAGATATTGGGAGAGTTTTAGGTTTACCATATGGATATGTTGATTTTTTATGCAAAATGATCCCATTTGATCCATCTAGACCACTTTCCCTAAAAGAATCCATAGCTAGAGAACCAAGATTACAAAGTGAGGAAAAAAAAGACCCAAGAGTAAAAAAACTTATTGAACTTTCTTTAAAATTAGAAGGGTTGAATAGAAACATAGCAACCCATGCAGCTGGAGTTGTTATACCAGAAGAAAAGTCTGCAGAACTCGTACCCTTATATAAAGACCCATCTTCAAATTCATTATTACCATCAACTCAGTTTGATATGTATGCTTCAGAAAATGCTGGTTTAGTTAAATTTGATTTACTAGGTTTAAAAACTCTAACTGTAATTCAAAAAACAGTATCATTACTTAAAGAAAAAAATATTAATCTAGATATCAAAAAAATTAAACTTGATGACTCCAAAATATTTGAAACATTAAGTCAAGGTCATACTGTTGGACTATTTCAATTGGAAAGTGCTGGAATGCGTGATGCTTTAGTTAATATGAAGCCAAATAAATTTGATGATATTATAGCATTAGTTGCTTTATATAGACCAGGTCCGATGAGCAACATTCCTACTTACAATCAATGTAAGCATGGAGAAAAGCAACCTGATTACTTACACCCAAAACTACAAAAAATACTAGAGCCAACTTACGGTGTAATTATATATCAAGAACAAGTAATGCAAATTGCACAGACTCTTTCAGGATTTACTGCTGGTGAAGCTGATATTCTTAGAAAAGCAATGGGTAAAAAGAAAAGAGCTGAATTAGAAAAACAAAAAGAAAGATTTATTAATGGAGCAATTAAAAATGGAATTACAAAAGATACAGCAATATTTATTTTTAGAAAAATTGAACCTTTTGCTGAATATGGTTTTAACAAAAGCCATGCAGCCGCCTATGCGATGATTGCTTATCAAACCGCTTATTTAAAAACTTATTATCCAAATGAATTTATTGCGGCTTCAATGTCTAATGAATTGTCTAATACAGATAAATTAGGTGAATTTTATGAAGAATTAAAGAGGTTAAAAATAAAAGTTCAACGTCCATGTATTAACGAATGTTTTGCTGAATTTGTGCCCAAAGAAAATGTTCTATTTTATGCTTTGGGAGCAATTAAAAATGTTGGTTTTGAATCTATCACGCAAGTAATTCAAGAAAGGGATAAAAATGGTAAGTTTAAATCAATTAGTGATTTTATAAACAGAGTGAATCCAAAAAATATTAATAAACTTCAATTGGAAGGATTGGTAAAGGCCGGAGTATTTGATTCAATTTTCAAAAATAGAAAAATTCTCTATGACAATATTCCAAACATCATTCAGAATTCTAAAAATATATATGATAATAAACTTCAAAACCAATCTAGTTTATTTTCTGACGAGAATAATAAGATATCTTATTTAATGAATAAAAAAAATTCTTCTAATTGGACAAACAATGAAACCCTATCAAATGAATTTGGGTCTATAGGTTTTTACATGTCACAACATCCTCTAAATGAGTACGAAGATGTTCTTGCTCTACACAAGGTTAAGACATTCAAAGAATTTGAAAGTACAAATGAAAATGAATGCCTTTTAGCAGGAACTATTATGTCAATAAAAGAAAAAAAGACATCAAAAGGAAATTCGTTTGCTATAGTAAAATTTAGTGACCTTAGTAAAGTATTTGAACTTTATCTCTTTTTAGAAATTTTGGAAAAAAACAGAAAAATTTTAGTTGAAGGAAAATCTTTTTTACTTACTGTTATTAAGGATAAAGAAAATCAAGAAAACCGTTTTAGAAGAATCAGTGTAAGAAAAATTATCAATTTGGAATCAATTACTAAAATAAATTATAGTAATGTGCTGATAGAATTAGATGCTATTGATAATCTAAATACACTTTACGAGAGTATTAAGCAAAAAGGAGATTCTAAAATTAAAATTTCTATTAATAAAGAAAACAAAAATTATCTATTTGAACTAAAGGATAAGAGAAAATTTGATTATAAAACTTTAAAGTTTTTAAATAGAGAGCATTATATAAAGAAAATAAGAGTTTAATTTATTATTGAATTTATCCAATTAAAATTGTAGAACATCAGAATTAAATACGCACACAATTGTTGGTTGTAAAACCTCCGGTCCTTAAGTGGAAAGAATTGTGGTGGAATAACCGGGAAACTATGAAATAACCAAGTGTAACCATAAAGCAGTTATTGGAAGCTGGCGTTCATTTAGGCCATAAAACTTTTAGATGGAATCCCAAAGTTAGCAAATTTATTTTCGGATCAAAGAATTCGATACATATTATTGACCTAGTTCAAACCATAGAATTGATAAATGTAGCATTACAGCAAATACATAAATGTATTTCCTCAGGAGGAAGAATATTATTTGTATCAACAAAAAAACAAGCTTCAGAAACCGTTAGTGAATTAGCTAAGGATACATCACAATTTTATGTTAATCATAGATGGCTAGGTGGAATGCTTACAAACTGGAATACGATATCAAATTCAATAAAGCGTTACAAAAAACTTTCAGAGGAACTTAAAAAAGAAAATATAGGTTTCACAAAAAAGGAAATTTTGAAAATGGGAACTGAAAGAGACAAGCTAGAAAGATCTTTAGGCGGTATAGCTGACATGAAAAAAGTACCAGACATGATTTTTATAATTGATATTAATGTAGAGGCTTTAGCAGTAAGAGAAGCTTTGAAACTAAATATTCCAATAGTTGCAGTTGTGGATACAAACTCTGACCCAACGGGAATAACTTTTCCAATACCAGGAAATGATGATGCTAGACGAGCAATAAATTTATATTGTGATTTAGCAAAACAAACTATATTGGATGCTCAAAAACATATAAAGAAACAAGATGCAGATGAAAAAGAATCCATAAAAGAATCTGAAATCCATAAGCCAGAAGAAAAAAAAGTATCTAAAAAACCTAAAGGAAAAACGGAAGCATCCACATCTAAAAAAAAAAAGGCTACGTCTATTTTTTCAAAAATTAGAAAATTAGCTATCAAAAAATAAAAATAAAATAGATAGATTTTTATGATCGTAAACAATTTATTAAAAAAGGTAAAAGAATTAAGAGAAATTACAGGTGTTGGATTTAAAGATTGTAAAAGTGCGATTGAAGAAGCAAACGGCGATATTGAGAAATCAATCGAATTATTGAGAAAAAAAGGTATCTCAAAAGCTAATAAAAGAATGGAAAGAATAGCAGCCGAAGGATTAATATCTATTTCTGAGGAAGATAATAATTTTTCAATGATTGAGGTAAATAGTGAAACAGATTTTGTTGCTAAAAATAATGAATTTATTAATTTTGTTGAAGATGTTTCTAAAATAGCTCTAAAAAAAGATGGTAAAATGGAAAGCATTTTAATTTCTGAAATGATTAATAAAAAAAAAGTTAAAGATAATTTGGTTGATTTAATATCAAAAATTGGTGAAAAAATTACTTTAAGAAGAAGTGCTTTTGTTAAAAAAGATAGATCTATAAATTTTTCCTATGTACACGGATCAATTAAAAAAAATATTGGAAAATTGGGTGTGTTATTGAGTTTAGAAACTACAAAACCAAAAGATGAAATAATAAATTTAGGTAAACAATTAGCAATGCAAGTAGCTGCGTCTTCTCCATTATCTATTGATAAAAGTGATTTGGATGAAAATATATTAAAAAAAGAAAAGGAAATAATTCTAGAAGAATTGAAAAATACTGGAAAGAATACTAATATCATAGATAAAATTGCTACTGGCAAATTAAATAAATTTATTGCAGAAAATACTTTGTTAAATCAGGAATGGATTATGGAATCAAAAAAAAAGGTGAGTGATATAATCAAAGAAGTTGCCGGCAAAGAAAAAATAATAATAAAAAAATTTATTAGATTTAAAGTCGGAGAAGGTTTATAAAAATATATGACTTCTGATGCAGTACTAAATAATTGTATTTCAAAAATGAAAAAAGCATTTGATGTTTTTAGTCAAGATTTAGCTTCATTAAGAACAGGACGTGCTAATGCGTCTATGTTAGATATAATTAAGGTCGATGTATACGGGCAAAACATGCCAATTAATCAACTTGCAACTATATCTACGCCAGACCCAAGATCTCTTAATATTCAAGTTTGGGATCAAAACAATGTTGGTTTAATTGATAGCGCAATAAAGAAATCTAATTTAGGAATGAATCCTCAAATTGATGGGCAGTTAATGAGAATTCCGATTCCCAGCTTAAATGAAGAACGAAGAAATGAGTTAAAAAAAATTATGGGTGGATTAGCCGAGAAAGCAAAAATATCAATAAGAAATATAAGACGTGAAGCTAACGATATTTTAAAAAAAGAATTAAAGGATAAAAAAATTGGCGAAGATGAATTTAAAAATTATGAAAAAAAGATTCAAAATTCAACAGACAAACAAATTTCAGAATTAGAAAAAAAGTTAGAATTAAAAGAAAAAGAAATAATGATAATATGAATCAATTAAATCATGTCGCTATAATAATGGACGGTAATGGGCGATGGGGTTTAAAAAAAAAAGGTTCAAGAAATTATGGTCACTTAAAAGGATTAAAAACCGTAGAAAATATCATAAAATCATCAATTAATAAAAAAATTCCATATTTAACACTTTATACCTTTTCTACAGAAAATTGGAAAAGACCAGAAAAAGAAATTAATTTTCTTTTTGATTTAATACGAAAATATATAAGAAAAAATTTAAATAAAATTATTAAACAGGGCATTAAAGTTAATGTTATTGGGATAAAAAAAAAAACTACCTAGAGACATAATAAAAAATATAAAAATAATTGAAAAAAAAACATTAAATAATAAAAAAATTACTATAAATCTTGCTTTAAATTATGGATCTAAAGAAGAAATTATTAGTGCATGCAAAAAGTTTTTATTAAAAAAAGATAAAAAATTAAATGTTAATACTTTTCAAGATATGCTTTACACAAAGAGTATACCTGATCCAGATATATTAATCAGAACTGGCGGGACAAAGAGATTAAGTAATTTTCTTTTGTGGCAACTTGCTTATTCAGAACTTTTTTTTGTTGATAAGATGTGGCCTGAATTTAAGGATATAGATTACAACAACATCATAAACAAGTTTAAAAAAACAAAGAGAAATTTTGGGAGCTTATGATTTTCACAGAGTTGCAAAAGAGAATTATGACTGCAGTAGTATTATTGCCTATCGTAACTTTCGCAATAGCTTTTAATCAGCATCTTTTCAATTTACTTTTGCTATTAGTTCTATTTTTTTCTTTCACTGAATGGTTTAAACTTAATAAAAAAGTTTTTAATTTTATTTCTATATCTGGTTTTGTAATTATTTTTTTATCGATCTTTTTTGCATATTATTTAAGGGGCAATGATATAAAAAGTAAAACAATATTTTTATGGATAGTTTTTGTTTGCTTTTTTTCTGATACGGGAGGTTATTTTGTTGGTAAATTTTTTGGAGGAAAAAAAATTTCAAAAATAAGTCCTAATAAAACATATGCAGGTATGTATGGTTCATTTATATTTTCAATCTTTCCGATTTTAATTTTTAATTTTTTTGAATCGAATATTTTAACTTTATCCATAAAATTAATAATATTGTCTTTATTATTTTCTTTATTCTGTCAGTTAGGAGATATTACTGTATCTTATTTTAAGAGAATAAATAAAGTTAAAGATACCGGTATATTAATTCCAGGTCATGGTGGTTTATTAGATCGAATAGATGGTTTAATTTTTGTAATAATATTTTCAGGCTTCTTAAAAATGAGTAACTTAATATAAATGAAAAAGAGAAAAATAGCAGTTTTAGGATCTACTGGATCTATTGGAGTATCAACATTAAAGGTTCTGGAAAAAAATAGATCTAGTTTTATAATTGAATTGCTCACCGGAAATAATAATTATAAAAAATTAATAAAACAGGCAAAAATATTCAAGCCAAAAAATGTTCTTATAAGAAATAAACAGCATTATGAAAAAGTGAAAAAAAATTTAAAAAATTACAATATTAAAATTTATTCTGGAGATATTTCTATTTGTAATATTATTACGGGAAAATTAGATTATGTAATGTCAGCAATTGTTGGTTTTGCTGGATTACAACCAACACTAGATGCAATAAAGATTAGTAAAATTGTTGCTATAGCGAACAAAGAATCAATTATTTGTGCTTGGGAACTTTTGTTTAAGCAAATGAAAAAGTACAAAACTAAAATATTACCAGTTGATTCAGAACATTTTTCAATAATGGAATTAACCAAAGGTATGAAAGATGATGAGGTAGAAGAAATAATTATTACCGCTTCAGGAGGTCCATTTTTAAACATGCCTTTAAATAAATTAAAAAATGTTAAACCAAAACAGGCAATTGAGCACCCAAATTGGAAAATGGGAAAAAAAATTTCTATCGATTCAGCAAACTTGATGAATAAAGTTTTTGAAATAATCGAAGCTTATAAAATATTTAAGTTTGATAAAAAAAAATATAGGATTGTGATTCATCCTCAATCGTATGTACATTCAATTATTCGTTTCAAAAATGGGCTTATAAAAATGATTTTATATAATACAGATATGAAGATTCCCATATCTAATACTTTGTATGGTGAAAAGAATAACGTTTTAAAAATAAAAAAAATTGATACTACGATTTTAAATAAACTAAGTTTTCAAGATGTAGATGTAAGTCGATTTCCCTCTGTTAATCTAATCAATAAAAGTCTGAACACAGGTTATCTAACACCTACGATAGTTAATGCATCTAACGAAATATTAGTAAATCTATTTTTAGCCAATAAAATAGGTTTTTTGGATATTGTCAAAACGATAAATAAGCTTTTTAGAGATAAAGATTTTATAAAATATGCTAGAAGGAAACCAGCATCAATAAAAGATGTTCAAATGACTGACAATTGGGCAAGATTGAAAACAATAACTATGTGTGTAAGATGATATATAATGAGTTTTTTTAAAAGAATATTTTTTGTTTTTCTTATTTTTTATTTTGTTTTTAACTCTCAATCCTATTCCGAGATAGTAAAGAAAGTTAACGTGTCAGGTAATGTCAGAGTTTCTTTAGAAACAATAATGGTATTTGGAGACATTTCAATAGGTAATAATTATGAATCGGACGATATTAATTTATTAATTAAAAAATTATATGAGACTACTTTTTTCTCCAATATATCCATTGCACTCGAAAATGGCAATCTTAGTATTGCTGTTATAGAAAATCCAATTATAAATTCAGTAAGTTTTATAGGTGAAAAAAAAAAGAAAAACAAAGAAGTACTTCATGAATTGCTTGTTTTGCGTGAAAAAACTTCTTTTTTAAAAAATAATATTAAATCTGACATCAATATAATAAAAGAGTTTTATAGAAATTTAGGATTTTATTTTGTAAAAATTGATGCAGAAATAAAAGAACTTCCAAAAAATAGAATAGATATAGTTTATTCAATAGATAAAGGCAGTAAGGCAAAAATTTCAAAAATATTTTTCATAGGAGATAAAAAAGTTAGAGACAAAAGATTAAGAGATGTCATTACTTCACAAGAGTCAAAATTTTGGAAAGTTATTTCGAAAAATGTTTATTTAAATAAAGGTAGAATTGAGTTGGATAAAAGATTATTGACTAACTATTATAAAAATAAAGGTTATTATGAAGTTGAAGTTTCTTCGAGCAATGTTGAATATTCTGAAGGCGAGGGGTTTATTTTAACTTTTAGTATTAACGCAGGAACAAGATATAAATTTAAAAAAATATTTGCCAATGTTTCGGAGTCATTAGATAAAAAACCCTTTATACCCCTAGAAGAAGATTTTAATAATATAATAGGAGATTATTATTCTTTAACAAAATTAACATCTTTATTAGAAAAAATTGATAAGTTAAGTGAAAAAAAGGAATTACAATTCATTAATCATAGTGTTAATGAAACATTAGTAGGTGATGGCATTGAAGTAAAAATCAATATTTTTGAAGGTCAAAAATTTTTAATAGAAAGAATAAATATAGTTGGCAACAGTGTAACAAATGATTCTGTTATCAGGAGTGAACTTCTTGTTGATGAAGGTGATCCATTTAGTACACTATTAGTCAATAAATCGATTAATAGACTTAAAGGTAGAGGTATTTTTAATAGAGTCTCAAAAGAAATAACAGAGGGATCTTTACCAGATTTAAAAGTTTTAAAAATATCCGTTGAAGAAAAAGCAACCGGTGAAATTATGGCTGGAGCAGGCGTAGGTACTGATGGAACTGCCTTTATGTTTGCTTTGACCGAAAATAATTGGCTCGGAAGAGGTATCAGAGTAGAGGGAGGGGCAGATATATCAAAAACAAAAATAAGCGGAAATCTTTCTGTTGTGAACCCTAATTACAATTATACAGGTAATGTAGTTTATTCTTCTTTAGATATTTCATCTACAGATGCCAAAGATACTTCAGGCTATGAAAGTTCGAAATCAGGTTTTTCATTAGGAACCAAGTTTGAACAGTATGAAGATATATTTATATCACCTTCAATTGATATATCGTATGAAGATATTTCTACTGACGCAACTGCAACTGCAGCGGTTAAAAAAATGGAAGGAAGTTTCTCAAATATAGACTTAGGATACGGAATATCGCTTGATAAGAGAAACCAAACTTTTCAACCAACTGATGGTTATAAGACAAATTTCATACAAACGTTGCCATTAATACAAGATTCGTCATCAATATTGACTGGACTATCTGGAAGTATTTATCATTCTCTGTCAGAAGATGTTGTCGGATCAATTAAATATTATATGCGTTCAGTGCATGGGGTTGATGGCGATGTGAGATTAACTAATAGACTATTTTTACCCGCAAAAAGACTTAGGGGATTTCAGGCAAGTAAAGTTGGACCAATAGATGGTGATGACTTTGTTGGAGGAAATTACGTAACAGCTCTAGGATTTGAAGCTTCATTACCCAATTTATTACCCGAAACATTGAAAACAGACATCAGTGTATTCTTAGATACTGGAAATGTGTGGTCAGTTGATTATAATGAGTCATTGGATGATTCTAACAAAATTAGATCATCGGTGGGTATCAGCGCAAACGTGTTTACAGTGATGGGGCCACTTAATTTTACACTGGCGCAAGATTTAACAAAAGCTTCTACCGATCTTACAGAAAGATTCAATTTCAGATTGGGGACCTCATTTTAATGAAATATTTTGTAAAATTTCTTGTAGTTACTTTTTTCTTTTTGCAATGTACATATGCTTCAGCAGAACAGAAAATAGTTTATCTAGATATGACATTTGTTTTAAATAAAAGTACAGCCGGAGAAGGAGCACAAATTTTTTTAAAAAAAACATTTGAAGAAAATCAAAAAAAATTAGTTATTCAAGAAAATGAACTAAAAAGTGAAGAAGCTGATTTATTAGGAAAAAAGAACGTATTAACAAAAGAAGAATATAAAAAGAATTCTGAAGATTTAAGAAAAAAAGTACTAGATCATCAAAAGCAGAGAAGAGAGCTTCTTGAAAAGATAGCTAAACAAAGAACTGAAGCTAGACAAACACTATTGCAAAAAATAGATCCTATATTAAAAACTTATAGCAAGGAAAACAATGTCACTTTAGTTATTGATAAAAAATTTATACTTTCAGGTAGCGCAGATTTAGATATAACAAAAATAATTGTTGAAAAATTAAACAAAGAATTACCATCACTAAATTTACAGTAAAATGTCAGTAAATCAGTTTTTTGAAAAAAAGGGACCTTTCCCTTTAAGCGAAATAATTAAAACTATTGGTTACACCGGTGACTTTTCACAAAAGAATAATTTTGAAATACGCAGTTTTGAATCTTTAGATAATGCTGACATAAATGATATGACTTTTTTAAATTCTAGCAAATATCGAAACTTGTCTTTAAAAACAAAGGCAGCTGCTTGTATAACTTCATCAAATCTCTCAAAGTTTCTTCCTCAAAAATGTATTAAACTTGATGTTAAAAATGTTTTGTTTGCCGTAACTCAAGTTTCAAGAATGTTTTATCCTAAGGCAGATATTGATTATTCAGATGAAAATTTATGTGACTCAAATGAACTTAAAGAATTATATCCAGAGGTAATTTTTGGCAAAAATGTTTTAGTTGGTAAAAATGTTTTAATTGGAAAACAATCTCAAGTTGGAAGTAATACTATAATAGAGAGCAATGTTGTAATCGGAAATAATTGTGTAATAGGTTCTTTTGTTTCTATAAAAAACTCTATAATTGGCCCATATGTTTATATTCAAGATGGATCCAGAATTGGTATTAAAGGTTTTGGTTTTATACCTATTAAACAAAAAAATCTTAGAACGCCGCAAATTGGGAAAGTTATTTTAGAAGAAGGAGTTGAGATAGGATCCAATTGTACTATTGATAGAGGTTCTGTAAACGATACTATTGTTGGAAAAAATACTTTTATAGATAATCAGGTTCATTTAGCTCATAATGTGAAAATAGGTGATAACTGCATGATAGCAGGTCAAGTTGGAATAGCAGGCAGTACTACTCTTGGCAACAATGTAATGATAGGAGGACAAGCTGGAATTTCTGGTCACCTTAATATTGGAAGTAATGTTAAAATTGGTGGAGGAAGTGGAGTATTAAATGATATTCCAAATAACCGTCAAGTAATGGGTTACCCCGCAGTTTCTTTAAAAGAATTTGTTAAGAAGAGAAAAAAATAATGAAAAATAATTCGATTGATAAAAAAAAAATAGAAGATTTATTGCCACATAGAGAACCTATGTTGTTAATTGATAAACTGATAAACATCGTCCATCTAAAATCTGCTACAGCAATAGTAAATGTAAAAAAAACATCATTTTTTGTTCAAGGTCATTTTCCAGAAAAACCAGTTATGCCGGGCGTCTTTATTGTCGAAGCTTTTGGTCAGGCAGCTGCAGCATTAACAGCTTATGGTGTTGATCCAAAGGAATATGAAAACAAATTAGTTTACTTAATGAGCGTTGAAAAAGCACGGTTTAGAAATCCAGTTTTACCTGACTGTGAGCTTCATCTGGATATAGAAGCAATAAGATCACATGGTCGTGTATGGAAATATAAAGGTACTGCTAAAGTGAATGGGAAAATAATGGCCGACGCACAGTGGACAGCTACTATTGTTGATAGGAATAAATGATTCATAATTCAAGCGTTATAGATAAAAATGCAAAAATTGGTAAAAAAGTAAAGATTGGACCTTTTTGTTATATAGGACCACATGTTCAAATTAGTGATGGTGTTGAATTAATCTCAAATGTTCATGTTGAAGGAAATACCAAAATAGGAATTGGAACAAAAATTTTTCCATTTGCTAGCATAGGAACCCAACCTCAAGATTTAAAATATAAAGGTGAAACTAATACTCTTGAAATTGGAGAAAATAATACGATTAGAGAATATGTAACAATCAATCCCGGAACAGAAGGTGGTGGGGGAAAAACTATTATAGGAAATAATTGTTTATTAATGATCTCAAGCCATGTGGCGCATGATTGTTTAATTGGAAATGATGTAGTTATTGCGAATAACGTACCATTGGGCGGACACGTTACAATAGAAGACTCTGTGGTTATCGGAGGTAATTCTGCGGTTCAACAATTTACAAGAATTGGCAGACTTGCCATGATAGGTGGGATGACTGGAGTTTTAAAAGATGTAATTCCATTTGGTTTATCTTTCGGAAATAGAAATTATTTGAGAGGTATTAATCTTATAGGTCTAAAAAGAAAAAAATATGAAAATAAAAAAATAATGGAACTTGATACCGCATTTAGGAAAATATTTTCTTCAAAAAATCTTCACGAAAATTTAAGTAAAATTAATGGAGAATATAAAGGAAACGAATTAGTCGCGGAGGTCATAAATTTTATATCAAAAGATAAAAAAAGGCCTATTTGTACACCGCATTCTGAATAATGATTGGTTTAATTTTTGGAGAAACAAACTTTCCAAATCAAATTCTAAAGAAAATTAAAAAGAAGAATAAAAAATATTTAATAATTGATTTAACAAAAAGAAAAAAATTTAAAAAAAATATATATTCACATAATGTTTCCTTAGGCCAATTTGGAAAAATTATTAAAATACTCAAAGATAATAAATGTAGAAAAGTCTTGTTTGCTGGAAAAGTTAAAAAACCCAATTTTTCTAGACTTAGATTAGATCTTAAAGGTCTTTACTATATACCTCGAATTATTAGAAGTTCTAAGCTTGGTGATGCCGCAATATTAAAAGAGATCATAAAAATATTAAAACAAGAGAGAATTGATACTATCAGTTCACTAACTTACAATCCTGAATTAACTTTAAAAAAAGGAAGTTACTCAAAAGTTAAGCCCAATAAAGAAGATAAAATTGATATTAAAAAAGCAATCACAACATTAAGTAGATTAGGAAAATATAATTTTAGTCAAGGCGCAGTTGTTAGAAATAGAAAAGTAGTTGCCATTGAAGGTAGAGGTGGTACTCAAAAAATGCTTAAAAGATGCAAGAATAAGAAATTTAGAAACAAAGGTGTTTTAGTAAAATTCCCTAAGACAAAACAAGATACACGAATAGATTTGCCTACCGCAGGATTAAGAACTTTAACTCAGTGTAAATTAGCTGGATTAAAAGGAATAGTTTTAAAAAGTAAACAAAACGTTTTTTTAGAAAGAAAGAAATGCATCAGTTTTGCCAATAAAAATAAGATGTTTATAACAGTAAAATGAAAAAAATATTTGTATTAACTGGTGAACCTTCAGGAGATAAATTAGCTTCAAAAGTTATTGGTCAGCTTAAAAGATCAAGAACAGATATCGAATATTTGTCTGTTGGTGGTGAGTATTTAAAAGCTTTAGAGATTAAATCTCTTTATAATTTGAAAGAGGTAACTTATCTTGGATTTACAAGAGTCCTATTAAATGTTTTTAAAATTAAAAAAAAAATAAACGAGACAGTAAAGGAGATTATTAAATTTAAACCTGATATTTTGTTTTCAGTAGATAGTCCTGATTTTACTTTACGTGTAGCCAAAGAAGTAAAAACAAAGAATCCAAACATAAAAATAATTCATTTTGTAGCTCCACAAATTTGGGTCTGGAGAGAACATAGAGTTAAGCAGCTTAAATCTTTTTTAGATCATATTTTGTTATTGTTTCCTTTTGAGAAGAAATATTTTGATAAAGAAGGTATTCAATGTACCTTCACAGGTCATCCTTTGTTAGAGGAACAGAGCAAAAGTAAAGTTGATATTAGTCAAATTATAAAAGAGAACAAAAAGATTTTTTCTATTTATCCTGGCAGTAGATTATCTGAAATTAATGTTTTAATTCCGATTTTATTTGAATTCGTTAAAAAGATGAACGAGAAATATAAAGATTTATTTTTTGTTTTTCATTCCACTGCTGAACACATTCAATTAATACAAAATCTTCTACTCAAAGAAGGATTTAAAAATTGCGGTGCTATAGATGATGAAAAGATAAAATCTTACATACTTAAATCATCTATGTTTGCAGTAGCTAAATCTGGAACAATCTCCTTAGAGATTTGTAATGCTAAAATACCATCAATAATCATTTATAAAATGGGAATGATTAACTTTTTTATTGTTAAAATGCTAGTGAAAGTTAAATTTGCAAATATTATTAATATCGCCGCTAACGTAGAAATAATTCCAGAATTATTACAATCCAATTGCAATCCAACAAATATTTATAATACCGTTGATAAACTTTTAACTGATAAGCACGCTTTAGAGCAACAAATAAAAAAATCTCAAGAAGTAATTAGCAATTTTAAAACTGAAAGATCTTCTGAAATTGCAAGTTCGGTTATAGAAAATTACTTCTAATTTTTTAATCTCTTAATAACTACATCCTTGTTAAGCGAAAGAATAATATCGTAGATACCGGGACCAAATCTAGAACCCGTTAAAACAATTCTTAAGGGCTGACCGACACCCTTAAAATTTGTTTTATGTTTATCAACTAATCCATTCAATGTTTTTTCGAGATTTTCTTTAGTTATTTTTGACATTTTTTCAAATTCAACAAGAAAATCTTTTATAATATTTTTAGAAGAATTATCTAGAAGCTTAGAATCTTCAGGAGATATCTTTATATTATCTTGAATAATGTATTGGGAATTTTGATAAATATCCTCAAGTGTTTTTGCTTTATTTTTTAAAAAACTTATAGATTTTATAAGAGAATTTTCCTTGGATGAATCGATACTTTTTTTAAATTTTTGAGAATAAATTTTTAAAAATCTAAACAATTCTTTCTCATCGATGTGTTTGATATAATGTTCATTTAAAGAAAGTATTCTAGACATATCTAATTTTGAAGGAGATTTTCCAACACCTTTTAAATCAAAAAGTTTGATACTTTCATCCAGGGTAAAAATTTCTTTATCTTTGTGAGCCCATCCTAAACGTAAAAGATAATTTCTTAATGCGTCGGACAAAATCCCTATCTTCATATAATCATCTATAGTAGAGGCCTTATCTCTTTTGGAAAGTTTAGATCCTTTTTCGCTATGAATAAGTGGTATATGAGCAAATATAGGCACATTCCATTTCATTGCTTCATAGATTTGTTTTTGTTTAAAAGTATTTATTTTGTGATCATCACCTCTTATGACGTGAGTGATCTTCATTACATGATCATCAACTACGGCAGACAATTGATAAGTTGGAGAGCCATCTTGCCTTAAAATAACAAAATCTTCGATAATTGAATTTGTAATATTAATTTCACCTTGAACAAAATCTTTAACAATCGAATTTCCAGAAATTTTACTTTTAAATCTAATTACAGGTTTTACATTAATTGGAATTTCAAGATCTTTAGGATCTCTCCATTTTCTATTATAAATATAGGGCATTCCTTTTTTCTTGCATTTCTCTTTTTGTTTTTTAATTTCTTCTTCTGAACAATAACATTTGTATGCAAAACCATTTTTTAAAAGTTCTTCAGCAATTTCTTGATGTTTATTAATATTTTTTGATTGAATGTATTCTTTGCCATCATGATTTATCCCCACCCAATCAAGAGAGTCTATAATTTGTTTTTTATATTCTTCCTTAGATCTTTCTTTGTCAGTATCTTCAATTCTTAAATAGAATTTTCCCTTATTATTTTTTGAAAATAACCAATTAAAAAGTGCTGTTCTAACACCACCTATATGTAGCGGTCCAGTAGGAGATGGAGCAAATCTTGTTGCTACTAAACTCATGAATTATTATTAGACTATTTTATTGAAAATTTCTATACAAAGATACTAATACACCTTGGACTTTCACTCTATCGGGGCCAAAAATTTTTGTTTCATATCTTTTATTTGCACTCTCAAGTGCTACGACCTTACCTTTTTTTCTGATTCTTTTAAGCATAGCTTCGTGATCATCAATTAAAGCAACAACTATTTGTCCATTATCTGCCGTATTAGTTCTTTTTAAAATCACTGTATCACCATCATTTATTCCAGCTTCAATCATTGAGTCACCAGAAATTTTTAATCCAAAATGTTCTCCATTTTTACTGATTTCTTCTGGTAGAGCAATTCTACTAACTTCATTTTGTATAGCTTCAATTGGTGTACCAGCGGCGATTTTACCCAATACAGGAATTTCATTTACGTTATTTTTTTTATTCATCGAATCTAATCCACCCCTAATTACACTTGGAGAGAAAGAGTTATAAATATCATTTGCGCTTGCAGTTTCTGGTAGTTTCAGCACTTCTAAAGCTCTAGCTTTATGAGCAAGTCTTCTTATAAAACCTCTTTCCTCAAGAGCAGAGATAAGCCTATGAATTCCAGATTTTGATTTTAAATTTAACGAATTTTTCATTTCTTCATATGATGGAGAAACACCAGTCGATCTGATTTTTTTATTTATAAATAAAAGTAGGTTTTTTTGTTTTTTTGTTAACATAGAACAAATATCGTACATCTACCGTTCTACAAAAGTTCTTTTGATTTAACAACAGGTTAAAAGTCAACAAAATAGGGGCTTATTTAATCAAAGGACTGAGAAAATCGAGTTTTTATCTAAGTTCTTCAAGAGTGATTCACCAATTAAAAAGGTCTTAATTTTTGTTTTTTTTACAATTTCTAAAAGCTCTTCTTTTGTTTTAATTCCGCTTTCAGAAATTAGTGGCCCATGATGATTTATTAAAATATCATGAATGTCATAAGTTGTATTAACATTAGTTTCTAAGGTCTTAAGATTTCTATTGTTGATACCAATTAAAGCGTCTTTAAATTTTATGCAATTTTTAGCTTCTTCTTTAGTATGAACCTCAACAATCACTGACATATTTAATTTCAAGGCATCCTCATATAACTGATTTGCCATTTTCTCAGTAACACCTGCTAGAATTATTAAAATTGCATCAGCTCCGTAACTTTTTGCAAGATGAATTTGAAATGGATCTATGAAAAAATCTTTACACAAAGTAGGTAAATTTACTTTTTGTTTAATTTTATGCAAATGAATTAAATTGCCTTGGAAAAAATCTTCCTCTGTAAGAACAGATAAACAAGTTGCTTTATTTTTATAATACTTTTTTGCTATATCAACAGGATTATAATCTTGAACAATTATACCCGCAGAAGGACTTGCTTTTTTAATTTCTGCGATAAGTGATATTTTATTATTAATAATATTATTTTTGATTTTTTCTTTAAAATTGATAAAAGTATTATTTTCCTTAATTTTTTCTTCCAACGACTCAATAGAGGTGATTTTTTTTAACTCATTTAATTTTTGTTCCTTTTTTTTTATTATTTTATTTAGAGTATTTTCAACCATTTTGAATAGCTTTTAAATGTTCATAGGTTTTTCCACTTGATATGTATTCTTTTGCATTTTGATACGCGTCTATGAATTTAGTATGATTTTCAGAAACTATAAGACCTGCTGCAGCATTTAAACATACGGCCTTCGAAAAATCGTTATCTTCGCCTTTAAATATATCAATTATTTTATTCGCATTAAATTCAGCATCATTGCCCAACAAATTCTTAAATTTATCAGCACCTATTTTTAAATCTTGCGGATCAATTATAATTTCGGAAATTTTATTATTTTTTATTTGTATTACGTTTGTTTTAGCATAAGGTGATATTTCATCTAAACCATCTTCGCTATTTACAATCCAAGCAAATTTAGTATTGAGGTTTTTTAAACCATTACCAAATATTTTAAGTAGCTTTTTATCAAATACACCAACAACCTGTCTTTGAACAAGGGCAGGGCTACTTAAAGGCCCAATCATATTAAATATAGTTCTTTTACCAATTTTTTTTCTCGTGGGGCCAACATATTTCATTGCGCTGTGATAATTTGGCGCAAACATAAAACCAAAATTGTATTTATGTATTTGATTCTCTATATCCTTTGGTTCTAAATCAATTTTTATTTTTAATTTTTCTAGAACATCCCCTGATCCACATTTAGATGAAACAGCTTTGTTACCATGTTTAGCAATTTTAATCCCCATACTTGCTAATAACAAAGCTGATGCAGTAGATATATTTAAAGTATTTTTACCATCTCCGCCAGTTCCACAAGTATCGATACAATTATCAACATTAACTCTTTTAGATTTGTTTCTTAGAATATATACCCCTCCGGCTATTTCATTTGATACTTCGCCTTTGATTGACAGTAAAGTTAAAAAGTTAAATATTTCATCATCTGAAGCTTTACCATTCATTAAAATTTCAAAAGCAGCTTTACTTTCTTCAAATGTTAAATCTTGTTTATTAGATAATTTTTCTAAAAATTCCTTCATCAGCACTTGTAATTAATAAAGTTTTTTAAAATTTTTAAACCCATTGAAGTTTTAATACTTTCTGGGTGAAATTGAACTCCATGAACATTATATTTATTATGCATTATACCCATAATTACCTTATCTTTTGTTTCTGCAGTAATAACTAAATCACTGCTAAAATTTTTTTTATCAATAATTAAACTATGATATCTGGTAGCTGATATCACTTTTTTTATTCCTTTAAAAATGCCCTGACCGCTATGTTTAATAAGACTTGTTTTTCCGTGCATTAATTTTTTCGCACCAACTATCTTACATTTAAATACTTGTCCTATAATTTGATGACCTAAACAGACTCCTAATATAGGAATTGTTTTATAGAAATATTTAACTATTTTGAGACAATTTCCGGCCTGATCGGGATTTCCAGGACCTGGTGAGATAACTATTTTTTTATATTTATTTCTTTTGATTTTACTAATTTCGATTTTATCATTTCTATAAACCTCAACTTTACATCTTAGAGAAGAGAGGTAATGGTATAAGTTGTAAGTAAAACTGTCGTAGTTATCTATTAATAAAATTTTCATTTTTCAATTTAGGGAATTGATCAGAGCCTTTGCTTTATTTACTGTTTCTAAATATTCTTTTTCAGGAACACTGTCAGCAACAATTCCAGCTCCAGACTGTATATAAAATTTATTATTTTTTATAAGGGCGGTTCTTAGAGCAATACAAGTATCAAAATTTTTATTGGCAGAAAAATATCCAATAGAACCAGCGTACATTTTTCTTTTAGATTTTTCTAATTCGTCAATAATTTCCATAGCTCTTATTTTAGGAGCACCAGAAACTGTGCCTGCAGGAAATCCAGCAAGCATAGTATCAATTAGTCCATTTTTATTATCAAAATTTCCTTCAACATTTGAGACGATATGCATAACGTGAGAGTATTTTTCTATTTTAAATTTTTCAGTTACTTTTACTGAATTTATTTTAGAAACTTTTCCTACATCATTTCTGCCCAAATCTAAAAGCATAAGATGTTCTGATAACTCTTTTTTATCATTTAAAAGTTGATTTTTATAAAATTTATCTCGTGCAGAATTTTTACCTCTAGGACGTGTTCCAGCTATTGGTCTGATAGTTATTTTATTCTTTCTTAGTCTAACTAGTATCTCTGGGCTACTACCTATAATTTGAAAATCATCAAAATTAAAAAAGAACATAAAGGGAGATGGATTAGTAATTCTTAATTTTTTATAAATCTCCATTGGCGATTTAGTAAGTTTGGCTTCAAATCTTTGACTTAGTACCACCTGAAAAATATCGCCTTTTTTTATATATTCTTTAGCTTTTAAAATTATTTTTTTAAATCTTTTTTTAGAAATATTAGATTTAACTTTTATTTTTTTATTAGTATCAATTTTATTATTTTTTTTTGTTTTTGTATAAAGTGCTATTTTTTTTAAATGTTCAATATTTTTTAATTGTTTAAAATAGTATTTTTTATAATTGTAAATTTTTTCATCAGCAAAACAGTTAATTATAAAGTATATTTTTTTTAATAAATTATCGTGAATAATAAGAGTTTTAGGTCTGATTAGTCTGACATCAGGTATTTTTAAATCATTCAAGCAATTGTCAGGAACCTTCTCTATATATCTTATAATATCATAGGAAAAATATCCAACCAGGAGAGAACATAATGAAGGTATATTTTTTGGAAGAGGAAAATTAAAATTTTCTATTAATTTTTTTAAAAATATGTAGGGAACTTCTTTTATCAATTTTTTTTTATTTTTCTCAATAAGGTAAATTTTTTTATCATTTAATTCCCAAGTTTTGTCAGGATCTGCGCCAATTATTGTATAACGACCCCTTATTCTTCTTTTTTCTACCGATTCAAATATAAAACTATTTTTTTTTATTAAAAAATTATTAATGATATTTTCAATTATTTTATTATTTTTACAATTTGATTTATGAAAAATTATTTGGTTTTTTTTATTTTTATGCTTTTTTTTAAAACTAGAAAAGTTTGTATTTATAATCATTTAAAATAATTTTTTATCGCATCTAACGCTTTATGGTTAATATTTATTTCATATTTATTTTTTAAATAAGTATCATAGGTTTTATATAAATTACTTACCATTTTGATTTTCGATAAATTGAAATATTGATTATAATCTTTAGATTTTTTATCAATTGATTTGTGATCGATTTTATCAATATAAATTAGAAAATTTTCTGATAAACCAATATCTGTCACAACAATTACTCTATTTTTAGAAAATGCATAGATTTGTTTAACAAGTTCCTGCTTTAAAGTTTTGTCATCATTTTTACTTGCAAGTGTAATTTTTTTTATGACAGTATTTTCATTTTTAGACAATTCATCAAATTCTTTTTTACTAAAATTGTTGCTATTTATTTTAGTAATTATTTCAGAAATAATTTTTCTTTTAGTTTGTTCCTCAAGCTTTGTTAATATTTCTTCTGTAACTGATTGATCATTAATTTTTTTTTGAATTTTTTCGATTTTTCTCAGTTCGAAGATAAAATATTCCTCTTTGTTATCTATTAACAAAATTGGATCTTCATTATTAATTGTAATAATTTTATTTATTAATTCATCAGGAAAATTAATTTTATTTTTTGTTTTTATATCTATTCCTTGGCCATCTATAGTAAATGAAGTTGGAGATTCTAGATTATATTTTTTTAATATGTGCTCTAAATCTTTTCCTTCAACTATTAAATTCTATATCTCTTTGCTGATTAATTTTGTCATAAGCAAGATTTACAACAAAATGTGAAGGAACAACTCCCCCTCCAATAAAATTTAGCAATTGATTCTTCTTTTCTCCTTTTGAGAGATTATTCTCAAAAAAAGCTGCATTTGTATTAGTCTCTATCAAAAATTTTTCATAAGCAGTTCTTGAAAATTTGTTTTCTTTAAGAAAAGCTTTTTCATTTTTAATAATTGAACTTAGAGAATTATCCGAGAGTTTTATATTAAAATGATTTATTTGCAATTCCATTATTTTTTCGCCAATAAAAGTTGAAAGTAAATCTTCAATTAAATTTTCATCTACATCTGATTTATTTGTTGCTTTGTATCTTATATAATTAGTAAATTCATCGGTAGAAAATTTTTCCTTTCCAATTGTTACGATTGTATTTTTGCTTCCACCAGTAAATAAAGGCCCCATACCCCAGAAGATAAAGGGGATGGCAATGAATGCCAAAAGGAACTTCGCAAATATCGTAGATGAAAATTTTCTTATTTTCGCTAACATTGTTTTTAAAACTACTTTATTTTATTGTTATATAAATAGATACTCTATAAATTAAAATTTGAATCATGACAAATAAATTAAATTATTTCATTGGTAATTGGAAAATGTTTGGTGATTTTCGCTCACTAAAAATCATTTATAGGATAAATAATTTTTTAAGTAGTTTTAATAAAATACACACAAAAAATAAAATTATTTTTTGTGTACCAAATACATTGATCTCTTTTTATTCACAAAAATTAAAATCAAACCTTATTTCATTGGGAGTCCAAAATTGTCATTATAACGAGACATATGGACCATTTACGGGTTCAGTGAGCGCTTCGATGCTCAAAAAAGCTGGTGCAAAATACATAATATTAGGTCATTCAGAAAATAGACTTACAGGAGATTCAAATAAATTAATTAAAAAAAAAACTAAATCCGCATCTAATCAAAAATTAAAAATTATTTTATGCATTGGAGAAAGTTATAGCGAAAAAAAAAATGGCAAAACTCTTATTGTTTTAAAAAAACAAATCAGTGAATCAATTGATAAAAAATGTGATTTAAATAAAATTATTATCGCATACGAACCCATTTGGTCAATCGGGACAGGTAAAATACCAAAAATTTATGAACTTAAAAAAACTTTCAAGTTTATTAAATATCAATTTAAAAAAATTTTTAAAACGAGAAAAACCCCAGCAGTTTTATATGGTGGTTCAGTAAATGAGAAAAATATAAGAAATTTTTCATCAGTTCTTGGAATAGATGGGTTTTTAATTGGAGGAGCATCACAATCATCAAAAAAATTCATTGATATAATGAAAAATTACTATAAATAACAACCATGGAAAATATTGTTTTAACACTAGATATAATATTAGCTATTTTATTAGTTATTGTAATTCTTTTACAGAAATCTGAGGGTGGAGCCTTGGGTATAGGAGCATCTCAAGAAAGTTTCATATCTTCTAGATCAGCTGGAAATTTTCTTACTAAAATAACAGCTATAGTAGCAACTTTATTCATCATAACAAGCGTTTTACTGACCATCATATCGAATGAAGGCAGATCCTCTTCATCAGTTTTAGAAAAAATTGAAGAGAAACAAGACTCTTCAGAACCAGAAATTCCAAAATCAGATTAAAAATTTTACTTTAATCTTTTTTTTAAATCGTATATACTATCCTTCCATGGCGCGATATGTATTTGTCACTGGCGGCGTGGTCTCATCACTAGGAAAAGGGTTATCATCTGCATCTTTAGCAGCTTTATTACAATTAAGAGGTTTTAAAGTAAGAATTAGAAAATTAGATCCTTATTTAAACGTTGATCCTGGTACAATGAATCCATTTCAGCATGGGGAAGTTTTTGTTACTGATGATGGTGCTGAGACAGATTTAGATTTAGGTCATTATGAAAGATTCACAGGAATATCCTCTACCAAGTCAGACAATATTACTACAGGTGGTATTTATAGCGATATAATTAAAAAGGAAAGAAAAGGAGATTTTCTAGGAGGGACTGTTCAAGTTATTCCTCATGTAACTAATCACATTAAAAAATTTATATCGCATAAAATTAAAGATGAAGATTTTGTAATTTGTGAAATTGGAGGAACAGTAGGAGATATAGAAGGTTTACCTTTTCTTGAAGCAATAAGACAATTTTCAAATGATATAGGAAGAAAAAATAGTTTATTTGTTCATTTAACATTAGTTCCTTATATGAAAGCATCGGAAGAACTAAAAACTAAACCAACGCAACATTCAGTCAAAGAACTAAGAAGCATAGGTATTCAACCAGATATAATTATTTGTAGATCAGAAAAAAATATACCAAAAGCAGAAAGAACAAAAATATCTTTGTTTTGTAATATTAAAATTGAAAATGTTATCGAAACTATTGATGTAAGAACTATTTATGAAGCTCCAATCAGTTTTAATAAAGAGAAATTAGATGAAAGAGTTTTGTCCTATTTTGGTCTTAAGAGCAAAAAATCTCCCGATCTTACAAAGTGGAAAAATGTTACCAGTAAAGTTTTAAATTCAAAAAAAGATGTAGATATTGGGGTAATAGGTAAGTATGTTAATCTTAAAGATGCATATAAATCATTAGATGAAGCTTTGATACATGGTGGAATTTCAAATAATACCAAAGTTAACCTAGTAAGAATAGATTCTGAGAATTTAGACGGCAAAAACCTTAAATCAGCCCTAAAAAATATATCAGGAATATTAATTCCCGGAGGTTTTGGAAAAAGAGGAAGTGAGGGAAAAATTTCTGCCATAAAATATGCACGATTAAATAATATACCTTTTTTTGGTATTTGTTTTGGTATGCAAATGGCTGTAATTGAAGCAGCGAGAAATTTATTAAATATTAAAAATGCTTCCTCTAGTGAATTTGGTAATAATTGTACCCCGGTGGTTGGTTTGTTAGAGGAATGGCAAAAAGGCAAAAAAATATTTAAAGGAAATGAGGAAAAATTAGGTGGCACAATGAGATTGGGGTTATATGAAGCAATAATTAAAAATGATTCTTTAATATCTAAAATATATTCAATGAAAAAAATCAGAGAAAGACACAGACATAGATATGAAGTAAATATAAAATATAGGGAAGAGTTTGCAAAGAAAGGATTAATCTTTTCTGCCTTATCACCTGATGGATTACTACCCGAAATAATTGAACTTAAAAACCATCCTTGGTTTGTCGGTGTTCAATTTCATCCTGAATTTAAATCTAGACCATTTACACCTCATCCACTATTTTCATCTTTTGTTAAAGCGGCATCAACGAATAAAGAAAGAAATTGATGGAAAATAAATTAATTAAATGTGGAAAATTAAGTATTTCAAATACTAATCCATTTATTTTGATAGCTGGACCATGTCAGTTAGAAAATGAAAAACACGCAATTGATGTTGCTGAAAAATTAAAGGAAATTACTAATAAACTTAATATTGGATTAATTTATAAAACATCTTTTGATAAAGCCAACAGAACTAGCCTTAAAAGCAAAAGAGGAGTTGGTCTTGAAAATTCTTTGCCAGTTTTTGATAAAATAAGAAAAAATTTAGAAGTACCAGTGTTAACGGATGTTCACACAAGTGAACAATGTGAGATAGTTTCTGAACATGTTGATGTATTACAAATACCTGCATTTTTATGTAGGCAGACGGATTTATTAGTAGCTGCTGCTAAGACTGGTAAAATCGTTAATGTTAAAAAAGGTCAATTCTTAGCACCTTGGGACATGACCAATGTTACAAAAAAAATAGAAGAAACTGGAAATAAAAATATTCTGGTTACAGAAAGAGGAGCTAGCTTTGGTTATAACACTCTAGTTTCCGACATGCGATCATTAGCTATAATGGCAAAAAATGGTTATCCTGTTGTTTTTGATGCAACTCATTCTGTTCAGCAGCCTGGTGGAATGGGAAATAAAAGTGGTGGTCAAAGGGAATTTGTAGAACATCTTGCGCGTGCAGCTGTGGCGGTTGGAGTTGCTGCAATTTTTATAGAAACACATCCAGATCCGGATAATGCACCATCAGATGGACCAAGTATGGTTCCATTGTCTAAAATGTCTAATTTATTGAAACAATTAGTTGAAATTGATAAATTAATAAAAGATGTCAAAAATCATTAAGATTAAAAGTAGACAGGTTTTTGATAGTAGAGGAAATCCGACAGTTGAAGCTGAAATTTATTTAGATGATGAAACAAAAAGTTCTGCAATTGTACCATCGGGGGCATCTACAGGAACCCATGAAGCATTTGAGTTACGAGATACGGAAAATAAACAGTATTTTGGAAAAAGTGTCTTAAAAGCATTAGAAAAAATAAACGAGGAAATATCAAAAGCACTAAAAGGTTTTTCTGTAGAAGACCAAGAAAAAATTGACAAAACTTTAATAGAACTTGATGGTACAAAACAGAAAACAAGGTTAGGTGCAAATACTATTTTATCAGTTTCATTAGCAGCAAATAAAGCTGCGGCAGCTTCAAAAAAAATATCATTATTTAAAAATTTTGGAGATAAAACAACGTTACCTTTGCCTTTAATGAATATTATAAATGGAGGAGTTCATTCCAATAACTCATTAAGAATTCAGGAATTTATGATACGACCAGATAAAGCTAAAACTTTTAAAGAGGCACTGAACATATGTTTTTTAGTAATACAAAAATTAAGATCCATCATGGTTAATAAGAACCTTTCTACTTCGGTGGGAGATGAAGGAGGGTTTGCGCCATCATTATCTAACAATGAAGAAGCAATCGAATTTATTTTGGAGGCGATAAATAATGCTGGATTTAAATCAGGTTCAGAAGTTTCTATTTGTTTGGATATTGCTGCTAATGAGTTATTTAAAGACAAAAAGTATGCCGTAAGCTCAACTAAATTTATATCAGCAGAAAAAACTGTTGATTATTATTTAGATCTAGTTAAAAAATATCCCATCAAGTCTATTGAAGATCCATTTTTTGAAGATGATTGGAATTCTTGGATTTCATTAACCAAACAGATAAATAGTAGCGTCCAAATAGTTGGAGACGATTTGTTTGTGACAAATAAAGAACGTTTATTAAAAGGTATAAATGCCAAAGCCGCCAACACTATACTGATCAAACCTAACCAAATAGGCACATTAACCGAAACATTAGAAGTTATAAATTTAGCACATAAAAGTGGATACAAGACTATTATTTCCCATAGATCGGGAGATTCAGAAGATACATTTATTGCTGATCTAGCAGTAGGTACAAATTCTTCTCAAATAAAGACTGGATCCTTAGCAAGATCAGAGAGAGTAGCAAAATATAATCGTTTATTACGAATAGAAGAGGAGCTTGGCAACGACGCAAAAATGGCTAAGGTTTAAATATATGAAATTTATAGAAATAATAAATTATAAAAAGTTTACATTAATTGCGATATTTTTATTTATTTATGTTCTTTTCAACTTACTGGATGGAGAACGAGGTCTTATTTCTTACTATGAAAAGCAAAAAATAAAAGACCAATTAGTTCAGAAAAAAAATTTACTTACTAAAGAATTAATGTTAGTTGAAAAGAAAAACAGTTTATTAACTGATACTATAGATTTAGATTATTTAGAGATTCTTTATAGAGAAAAATTTATGGTTGGTAAATCAAACGAAAAAATTTATAATTATAAATATTAATGATTATAAGACACCCTGAAAAAGTTAACAATCCAATATACCCAATTAAGAAAAAACCTAGTTGGATAAAAACTAAAATTCTGAATACAAAAAATTATTTTGAAACTAAAAATATCATTAACAAGAAAAAATTGTATACGGTTTGTCAAGAAGCAAGCTGTCCTAATATTTCAGAGTGCTGGAGCAAGAAGCACGCTACATTTATGATAATGGGTGATACTTGCACACGAGCCTGTGCTTTTTGCAATGTCAAGACGGGAAAACCAACTAACCTAGATCCACTGGAGCCAATAAAAATAGCTCAAGCCACTAAGGAATTAAATTTGAATCATGTAGTAATTACTTCTGTAGATAGAGATGATCTTGAAGACGGTGGAGCAGAACATTTTTCAAAAGTTATATTGGAAACAAAAAAAATGAATAATCAAACTACTATAGAAGTTTTAACTCCTGATTTTTTAAGAAAAGATGATGCTTATCAAAAAGTTGTTAATGCTAATCCTGATGTTTTTAATCATAATATAGAAACTGTCCCTAGTTTGTATAGAAGTGTTAGACCAGGTTCTCAATATCTTGCCTCAGTTGACCTATTAAAATCTGTTAAAGAAATTAACAAAAAAATATTTACAAAATCAGGCATTATGTTAGGTCTTGGTGAAACTAAAGACGAAGTTTTTCGGGTAATGGATAATTTATTATCTGCGAATGTGGATTTTTTAACTATTGGCCAATATCTTCAACCGTCAGCTAAACATTATCCATTAAAACGTTATGTTCATCCGGATGAATTTCAAGAATTTAAAGAATTGGCTTTGTCAAAAGGTTTTTTAATTGTTGCTTCTTCACCTCTTACTAGATCGTCTTATCATGCTGACGAAGATTTTTCTAAAATGAAAAAATTGAGAGAAAAACAATCTCAGTGCCATCCGCTTCAATAAAAAAAGAAATTCCCTGCTCTAGAGAAAATTTAATTAAAATGGTTCTTGATATAGAAAAATACCCTGAATTTGTACCATGGTGTTTGGATAGCAAAATTTACAATAAAAATGATAAAGGAAATATAGTTGAAATTACTGCCGATCTAACAATTGGAAAAAGTTTTTTTAATGAAACTTATAAAAGCTTTGTTATTTATGACAAAACGCTAGATTCAATTCATGTTACTAATATGGAAGGACCTTTAAAACACCTAGAAAATAAATGGTTTTTTAAACAAAAAGGTAAAAATAGTGAGGTAGAATTTCATGTCGATTTTGAATTAAAAAATAAAATTTTAAATATGTTAATGATCAAGTCTTTTGATATTGGATTACAAAAGATAGCTGATGCTTTTGAAAAAAGGGCAATTGACTTATTTCAAAAAACTTAAGATTAATTCTAGAGATTTATTAACAGTCGCCCTTTGAATTTGAGCTCTATTTCTCTTTTTGAATAAGTATCTTTTAATCTTAATTTTACTATCTTTTTTAACACCAATGTAGACCAATCCCACAGGTTTTTTTATTGTGTCTCCGCCTGGACCGGCTATTCCTGTAACAGAAACTGACATATCAGTTTTACCTATTTTACTTACATTTTTAACCATAACTTTGCAAACTTGTTCACTTACTGCTCCATATTTTCTTATGATCTTTTTCGAAACTTTAAGAACTTTAATTTTAGATTTATTAGAATAGACAACTAAGCCAAGATTAAACACTTTAGAAGATCCACTAATAGAAGTGATAGCACTTGAAAGCATTCCACCAGTACAAGATTCTGCAAATGAAATATTAAGCTTTTTCTTTTTTAATAGTTTAACTATTTTTTGAGGAACTCTCTTCATGCAAGAACCATGTAAAAAACGAGAATAGTAACAACATATAGTCCTGCACAGACATCATCCATAATAACTCCAAAACTATTTTTAAAGTTCTTTTCGTAATAGTTGATAGGAAAAGGTTTAGTAATGTCAAAAATTCTAAATAGTACAAACATTATAAGATAAAATTTTAATATTTGATCAGTTTCTTTTGGACTATTGTGCGCAATTTCATAAAGACATATAGGTATTGATTGACCAATAAATTCATCTATGACTATTTCTTTGGGATCTTTGTCAGATAAATCTTTAATAAAAATATTAATTGCATAAAGTGAAATAAAAAAAATTATAATTATAGAAAATAAAATAATATTTGGCGAAATATTTAAAATATGAAATAAAAAAAATAAAAATAATACTGTAGATAAAGAAGCAAAACTACCAGGTATTTTTTTAATTTTGCCAATTCCAAATAATGTAACAAATAAGAAATTTATTTTATTAATCATATTTTATTACTGATGTTATAACTTCTGAAGCTATAGCTTTTTCTTTCCCGATTAAACCAAGTTTTTCTGTTGTCTTTCCTTTAATATTTATTTTATCAGGATTTATTTCGCACAACCTGCTTATAGTTTTTATCATTTTTTTGGAATATATTCTTATATTAGGTTTTTGAGCAATAATATTTATATCAATGTTATTGATTAAAAAATTTTTAGATTTAATTAGTTCAATAATTTTTTTTAATAAGATTTTAGATCTTATATTTTTGTATTTTTTATTTTTATTTGAAAAAGATTTTCCAATATCACCTAATCGACATGCTCCAAGCAAGCTATCGATAATTGCGTGAAGAACTGGATCTGCATCAGAATGACCTTCTAGGCCAAGAGGAAATGGCACTTTTACTCCACCCAAGTAAAGTTTTTTCTTTTTAACTAATCTATGAACATCAAATCCTATGCCACTATAAGTTTTACTTTTTCTTAAAGATGCAAAAATATCCAAATCTTCTTTATCAGTTATTTTTAAATTTGTCTTGCTACCATCTATAGTTAAAACTTTTTCTCCATAATTGGTAAACAATGCTGAATCATCATCAAAAGATTCATTTATATTATCTCTGTGTTTCTTGAAAATTTTGCTAAAAGTAAAACCTTGAGGCGTTTGCGCAAATCTTAAACTATCTCGCTCAATATTTTTAAAAACCATATTATTTTCAACACGTTTTGTTGCATCATTCATCTTGACAATAGGTAGTACGGCGTGATTTTTTTTAAGTTTGTGAATTATTTTTTTAATAAGCCGTTTTGAAGGTGAGGGTCTAGCTGAATCATGAATGAGTACTTTTTTGCAATTCATTTTTTTAATTCTATTTAAAGCTTTAAAAGTTGATTCTTGTCTAGTTTTACCACCAATAATTTTTATGACATTTTTTAAATTTATTTTATTTAAGTGTTGTTTGTGTTTTTTGTTATAAACAATTATAGTTTTTTTAATTTCAGAAAATTTTTTAAATGCATCTAATGAATATTCCAACAATGTTTTATTATTTACTTTATTGTAAGGTTTAGGAGTCTTGGATTTAAGTCTTTTTCCATCACCTGCTGCTAAAAGTACTAAAAATAAGCTCATTTTCATTAATTTAATCTTATATTCTTTTTAAATATTAACTATTATTTGGTTAATGATTCATATCATTAAAAATAAGGGAAGGTAAATTAGGATCCGAAACAAGTTTAAAGTATATAGTGTTTTTTTCCATTACCACTTTATTACCATCAATTTTAATAGCTATATTTTCTTTATTTTTATTTAACGTAGTACTTCAAAACTATTTTGAAAAAAAAATTAAGAATGTTGTTAACAATTCTGCCGAAGTAGCTAAAAATTATGTTAATCAAACAAAAAATTCAATCGAAGCTGATATTTTGTTAATGGTGTTGGACATTAATAACAAGCCAGGTTTATTTTACGATAATCCAAAAAGATTTTTAAATATTTTGACAACTCAAAGATTATTTAGAAAATTAGACGAAGTCCATTTACTTGATAGTGCAGGAAACATAATTATGTCGAATATTGTTGATGCTTCAATGGAATTTATACCTCCCCCCGAAGAAGCTTTTATCAGTTCTCTAGATGGTAAACCTGTAAGAATTACTGATCCCCAAACAAATAGAACTTCTGCATTGATTAAATTAAGTAATTTCATTGATACGTATCTTTATATTGTTAAATTTATGGATCCTCAATTAATTAATTATCTTACCGAAACTGGAGACGCTATTAGTTTTTATTATAGCGTTCAAGATCGCAAAACAGGAATAAAAATTACTTTTGCAGTTATTTATGTATTAATTGTTTCATTGTTACTATTTTTATCTGTAACAATAGCAATAAATTTTGCATCTAGACTTACAAGACCTATTATTAATTTAATTAATGCCTCAGAAAAAATTAGTGCCGGAGACTTAAACACAAAAGTTCCGAAAATTAATACTGACAAAGAATTTGAAAAATTGAACGAAAACTTTAATTCAATGATTGATAAGTTAAAAAAACAACAAGATAAACTTTTATTAGCTGAACGATATTCTGCATGGGAAAATGTTGCAAGAAAATTAGCTCACGAAATCAAGAATCCTCTTACCCCAATTCAATTATCTATAGATCGAATAAAAGAAAAATATTTAGAAAAAATTTATGATGATAAAGATAATTTTTCAAATTATTTAAACACAATTGCTAAACAAATTAAAGATATTGAGCATTTAGTTACTGAATTTTCTGATTTTGCTCGAATGCCAAAACCTGAATTTAAGAAAATTAATTTAAATAAAATAATCTCACATTCTGTAGGTTTACATAAATTATCTGAACCTAGTATAAATTTTACTTTTTCGAAAAATAAACTTTCAAATCATATTAGTGGCGATGCCGAACAGCTTAATAGAGTATTTATAAATTTGATAAAAAATTCAATCGAGTCAATTTATGAAAAAAAGAATAAAATGGTTGATTTTAAAGGAAAAATTAGCGTAGATATTGGTAGTGATAGTGATTATATATACATAACTATTATTGATAATGGAGTTGGGTTTGGTCATGTTGATAAAACAAAGATGCTCACACCATATTTTACCACTAAAAAAAAAGGTACAGGCCTAGGTTTGTCAGTTGTAACTAAAATTATAAATGATCATAATAGCGCAATTTTTTTCAACTCTACTACTGAAGGAGCAAAAGTAGAAATAACATTGCCAAAATATTTATAATATCATGAGAAACGAAATACTGATTGTAGATGATAATGCAGATATAAGATTACTGATTTCTGATATATTAAAAAACAAAGGGTTTAGTGTAAGAGTCGCTGCTAATTACGATCAAGCATTAGCTGAAATTAATAAGAAATTGCCTGATGTTGCAGTTGTAGATGTTAAATTAGACAAAGGTGACAACGATGGTATCGATTTATTAACCCATATTAAGAAAATAGATGATGATGTTCCGGTAATTATGATTTCGGGCCATGCCAATGTCAAGATGGCTGTAGATTCATTAAAACTTGGTGCTTTTGAATTTATACAAAAACCCTTTTCATCTGAAAGATTATTGAATTTTATTAACAGGGCGATAGAAAATATAGAACTGAAAAAAGAAAAACATGCATTGGAAAGTAAGCTTTTTCAATCTTATGATATAGTTGGTAATAGCCAGACAATAGAAAAAATAAAAAATTTAATCACTAAACTGGGTAACACAGAGAGCAGGGTATTTATTTCAGGACCAGCAGGATCAGGAAAAGAATTAGTTGCTAGACAAATTCATAAAAAATCACATAGGTCGACTAAACCATTTGTTGTAGTTAATGGCGCATTACTTAATCCAGAAAAATATGAACTTGAACTTTTTGGTTCAGAAAATTTAGATGGATCATTAAATTATGGATTTTTTGAAAAAGCTAAAGATGGCACCTTATTAATAGATGAAGTTTCAGAAATTCCATTAGAAACTCAAGCAAAAATATTAAGAGTATTAATAGATCAAAAATTTAGAAGAGTTAATGGAGTTAAAGAAATTAATGTTAACGTTAGAATAATTAGCACATCAAGCAAAATTATACGAGAAGAAGTAGATAAGGGTAATTTTAGAGAAGATTTGTATCACAGACTGAATGTTGTTCCTATATTTATTCCTGCTTTAAAAGATAGATTAGAAGATATTCCATTACTACTAAATTATTTTACGAAGAAAATTTCTGAATTAAATGGAATTAATGAAACTAAACTAGATAGCAACGTTGATTTATTTTATCAATATGATTGGCCTGGAAATGTTAGGGAATTAAGAAATTTTGTTGAAAGAATATCTATATTATCTGTTAATGAAAATAAAATAAATATTAATAATCTAGTTCGAGATGCTTTATCACAGAAAAATTTACAAAAAAAAACTGATTCTTACGACAATATTCTTTCTTTTCCTTTAAAGGAAGCTAGAGAAAAATTTGAAAAAAATTATTTAACATCACAATTGAAAAAATATAAAGGAAACATATCAAAAACTGCTGAATTCGTTGGAATGGAACGATCTGCTCTTCATAGAAAACTTAAAACTTTGGGTATCAAAGGCGTAAATTAAAATGAATATAATTATATGTGGAGCTGGAAGAGTTGGCTTTTCTATTTCTAAACAACTATCTGCCCAAGGTCATTCGATAACTGTTATTGATCAATCGAGCGAATATATTCAAAAAATTAATGACACCCAAGATGTTAAAGGAGTTGTTGGAAGAGCTACTTTTCCATCTGTTTTAGAAAAGGCTGGAGCTGAAGATGCGGATATGATCATTGCCGTGACGCAAAATGATGAAACAAACATGGTTATATGCCAGGTAGCTTATTCCATTTTTAATATAAACAAAAAAATTGCTAGGATAAGAGGACAAGAATTTTTAGGATCCAAATGGAGCAAATTGTATGGACAAGCAAATCTTCCAATTGATGTAATAATTTCACCAGAATTGGAGGTAGCTAAATCATTACAAAGAAAATTGGATGCGCCTGGCGCTTTAGACAGTGTGCCTTTTGCAGGTGGAAAAATAAAAGTTTTAGAAATTAACATTGGTAAAAATTGTCCTTTAGTAAATACTGAATTAAGTAAACTTACAGAAAGATACCCAGATTTAAGAGCAAATATTCTTGGAGTTATAAGAGGAGAAAAATTTGTGATACTTAAAAAGAAAGACAAAATGTTGGTTGATGACAAGGCATTCGTGGTTGTAAATGCTTCACAAATTAATATTACTCTTTTAGCATTTGGTCATGAAGAAAAAATGGCAAAAAAAATCCTGATTGTTGGGGGAGGAAATATTGGTTTTAATTTAGCAAAAAATTTGGAAACTGAGTATGAAGGAATTAGAGTAAAAATTATCGAAAAAAACAAAGATAGAGCTGAGTTTATTGCTAATGAACTTAATAATACAATTATAATCAATGGCGATGGATTAGACGAAGATGTTTTAAAAGAAGCAAATATTGAAGAGGCTGAAACTATTTTGTCTCTTACCAATGATGACGAAGATAATATTATGGTTTGTGTTTTGGCTGAAAAAAATAATCCTAACAAAAGAACTATGGCCTTAGTTAATAAGCAAAATTATAGTTTGTTACAGTCGTCACTAAAAATTGATGATTTGGTAGATCCGCGAAACACAACTATATCAACAATACTAAAACATGTTCATAAAGGGACAATAGAAACAGTCTACACTCTTTTAGATGGTGAATATGAATTTATAGAGGCTGAGGTATTAGAAACTTCAGAATTAATCAGCAAATCTATAAAAGATTCGAATCTTCCAAAAGAGATAAGAATTGGTGCAATAGTTAGAGAAAAAAATATAATAATACCAAAATCTGATTTTAAATTTGAAAAAAAAGATTTAGTTGTGTTTTTAAGCAAAAGAGAACATCTTCCAAAAGTAGAAAGTTTATTTAGAATAAGTTCATTAGTTTAATGAATTATAAAGGTATATTATTTTTTTTAGGCATTTATTCGTTATTTATTTCGTTTTTTTCTTTTTTAAATATTTTATATTCGTATTATTTTCATTCAATCTCAAATTTAAATTCTTATATAATATGTCTTATTGCCTCAATATTTTTTGGATTATGTTTTTGTTTATTTGGAAGAAAAAATAATAAAAATATTTCTTTAAGTGATCAAATTATATTAATTTTATTAAGTTTTATATTCATTCCTTTGTTAATTTGCATACCTTATTTTTTAAGCATTTATGATTTTAATTTCTTAAATTCCTATTTTGAGTCTGTTTCAGGATTTACCAGCACAGGTTTTTCAATTATAAAAAATATTGAAAAAATAGACGAACCTCTGTTGTTGTGGAGGTCGAGCTCCCAGTGGCTAGGGGGTTTATTTTTTTTAATTGCTATTATTGGGACCCTAGGTTCAAGACAAGCTAAGATAAAACCATCCTATTTAATATCAGGAGAGGCCATTGGAGGAAATTTTTACAATAATTTTAATTACAATCTTATAAGAGTTCTATTAATCTATTTTTTCTCTACAATTTTTGTCATTTTTTTATATAGTTTAGTAAACATTAGGTTACTAGATTCACTTAATCTTGCTTTTACCACAATATCTTCTGGTGGATTTCTCTCAAAAAATCTTTTATCCGATATAATAATCAATAAAACTCAACTTTTTCTCTTATCAATTACACTATTATTTCCCATATTTAATTTTTATTTGATATTTAAAATCTTTACTAAACAATCTACATTTAAAAATCATCAAGAAGATACACATTTATTAATAATAGTTGTTTTATTAACCTTACTTTTTTACTTCTTTATTATTCCCGATGAGGGAATTTTCAGTATTTTGTTGGCAGTAACTTCATCTATATCTACTTCAGGGATATCAATATATTCTTCTAATTTTGATATTTCGTTATTCTTTATTCTTATGACGATAATTGGAGGATCTTTAATTTCTACTTCGTCAGGGTTTAAATATATTAGATTCTATATTTTATTAAAAATTTCCTATCAAGAAATTTATAGATTAGTAAAACCTATAAATATTTTTAATCGAAACCTCTTTCATACAGATTCTCAATTTAATGAACAGGACACAAAAATCGCTTTTTTAGTTTTTATCTCATTTATTTTTGCAATATTTATTTTATCAAGTATTTTGACTTTGGATACCTTAAGTTTCGAAAATTCTTTCAAACTATCAATATTAACACTTACAAATACAGTTACATCCAGTATATACGGAATGGATAATTTAATGTTTTTTGATATGAATAGTTTTACCAAAATATCTTTAATGATTTTTATGATATTTGGTAAAATTGAAATTATTGCTTTGTTGTTTTTAATTAAAAAGTTTATTTTTAGAGAATAATTTATGGCTAATATATTGATTTTAGGAGCTGGAGCTATAGGTACCGCTTTCTCCATTCCATGTTCTGATAAGAACAATTCTGTGGCTATTATAGGTACTCACTTAGAAAGTAATTTTATTGATCAGATTAATTCGAAAAGAATACATCCAGCGTTAAAATGTCATGTGCCAAAAAATGTACAGTTTTTAAAATTTAATAAATTAAGTGAAACAATTAACAAAAAAGTTGATTTAATTGTTATAGCAGTAAGTTCTAAAGGCATTGAGTGGGCTTCTACAGAATTAAGCAAGGTGATCAAAATAAACGTCCCAATTTTAATACTTACCAAAGGCTTGGCTATAAATAATAATAACTATGAAGTTTTAGCTCACAAAATGGAAAGATTATTTAATAAAAATGGAATTAAACAAATCAATATTTCTGCTGCAGGAGGCCCATGTTTAGCTAGAGGATTAGCTAATCGAGTTCATACTTCGGTTGTCTTTGCTAATACAGATATAAAAATTGTGAATCAGATCGCTCAACTAGTATCAACAGATTACTATCATGTTTTTACTTCTGATGACGTAATTGGTGTAGAAACTTGTGCTGCAATAAAAAATATTTTTTCAATGGCGCTGGGTGCTTCAGAAGGATTATGTAATTCTAATGCGACAAAAGAAATAAGAGAAAAAAATTATTTAAATACCGCTGCTGCTTTACTACAACAATCAATTATTGAAATGTGCACATTTACAGAAAAACTAGGCGGGAGAAAAGAAACTGTAATGGGGCTAGCTGGCATTGGCGATCTATATGTGAGCGACAAAGGTGGAAGAAATAGTAAAATGGGACAGTATTTGGGGCAAGGTATGACCTTTAAAGAAGCAAAGAAAATACAAATGCCTTCAGATACAATAGAAGGAGCGGATCTTGCCTTAGAAGTTGGATCTAAAGTCAAAAGTGATTTTGATATTAAACAACTTCCACTAATGACTAGTATCATAGATACTATCTGTGATGAAAAGCCGCTAACAGTTCAATGGAAATATTTTAAATAAAATTTATCTTAGCGATGCTGCTATGTTGCCGCCATCTACTGTAAGAATTGCTCCAGTGGTTTTTTTTGAAATAGCTAAATGTAAGAAAGCTTTAGCAACATCTTCTGCCTTTACTTCGTTTGATAATAAATTCCCTTTCATATAATCATCTGTACTCACTGATCTTGCTTTAGCCCTGGTCCTGATCATTGTGTCATTCATTAAACCACTTCTTATTCTATCAGCGTTGACTCCATTAGATCTGATTCCATAGGATCCATAATCTATAGCATATTGTTTACATAAACTGAGCAAAGCAGATTTAGGTAATCCATAAGGACCAAAGTTTTTTCCAGGGTTTACAGATTGTTTAGAAATATTAAAAAGCAGACAGCCATTTATATTTTGTTTTTTCATTATTTTAACAGCCTCGGACGCACAATTTTGATGAGAAAAGAAATTAACTTCAAAACTTTTTCTTAAAACATTATCACTTACCTCACCTATGGATCCACTTGGTGCAACACCTGCATTTGAAATTAAAATATCGATGCCACCAAATTTTTCGCATATTTGTTTGAAAGCATTTTTAACACTTCTTTTATTTGTTACGTTGCAATAGATACAAAGATCATTAATTTTGGATTGTACCTCCTTTAAACGTTCTAAATTATAATCAAGTAAAACAACTTCAGCTCCATAATTTTTAAATGTTTTGTAAGTTTCAAAGCCTATAGTTCCAGTACTTCCAGTGATGACAACAACATTTCCCTCAAGTAATTTTTTCTTTCTTTTAATTTTTGCTTGTTCTAATGACCAATACTCAACATCAAACAGGTCTTTTTCAGGAATAAATTTATAAGTAGAAGTTTCTTCGACAGAGCCAATCACCTTAGCATTAGTCTCTGTTAAATCTCCGGCTATTCTTGCTCCATTCAAGTCTTTACCAACACTAAACATTCCAACATTTTGAACCAAAACAACTCTTGGAGATGTGTCTAACATTACCTTTTTTTCTTTAACTTTTTTTTTATTAGAATTGAAATAGCGGATGTATTTTTTTCGATAGTTTTCAAAAGCTTTTTTTGCTGTGGTGTTAAATTCTTCAACTGAAGAATTTTTTTTTGGAGTTATTATTAAAGGAAAAGGCTTGACTCTAATTACATGATCCGGTGTTGCAGTTCCCTTGGATGAATAAGATCTGACATTTTTTCCATTTATAAAATATTTTAAATTTTTATTTAATCTATAATTGACCACAAATTTTTGATCTTTATTTTCAGATAGCAGACCTCTTATTATTGGAGCAATTTCGTGAATATTGAATTTTGTAGAGAATTTTTTTATTTGCTTGATTTTTTTGTTTTTTAATTTTTTTACTTCTCTTTCAGCTTTTGATACATATTTTATCATTAAGTCGTAAGCTTCTTTACAGTCATTTGCAAAAGTGAAGATTCCATGATTCATTAATATTAAACAATTGATATTTGGATTTTTTGAGTAAATCTCGTTTATTTTTTTTGCTAACATAAAACCTGGCATGACATATGGAACCACACTAACTTTATTACCAAATATCTTTTTGCAAAAATTCAGTCCCCCAGGTCTATTGGTTACATTTAAAACCGCATCTGCATGGGTATGATCAACAAATTTAAAAGGTAGAAACGCATGTAAGAATGTTTCAACGGACGGATTAGGAGACTTAAAATCGATTAAGTTTTTTTTTTGAAAACTAACAATTCCTTCATCGGATAAGTATTTTTTCTTTTTCATTGTTAATAATGGTTCTAATTTAACTGCAGGAAGTCCCTCAGGCTCTATATCTGCCATATCCCAACCGCTTCCTTTAACGCATAAAACTTTATATTTTTTACTATCAATATCTTTGATTATAGTTTTTACAGAAGTATTTCCGCCACCATGTAAAACTAATTCTTTATTTCTTCCTAATAAACGTGTTGTGTAAACTCTAAGCGCCAAATCCTTCGAAAAACCAAGTTTTTTGTACTTTTTTATATATTTTTTTGCAATTTTTTTTGACCAATTATTTTTCAAAACAAAACTCCATCTGTTTATTAACAGTTATTTTTTAGTTGTTATAAAAAAAAATAACAAGTATAAAAAAAATATAAGATTCGTTGATATTATGAAAAAAGTTGGAGAACACGTAA
>LUMJ01000131.1_pt1 | contig 54756 bp, 57 predicted proteins | sample 729631 | NCBI WGS metagenome assembly LUMJ01 (sample SAMN03860266, study PRJNA289734) | marine metagenome | biome: seawater column; feature: ocean; material: water; isolation source: Red Sea water column Station 22 - depth 500m | place: Saudi Arabia: Red Sea | collected 2011-10-15 | depth 500 m
TAGCCTGAACCCAAATCCCTGTGACAAGCATGAAACCGAGACCTGAGATCGTCAGTGCCCCGATCAATTTACCGCCTACCTGCCAGGCAAGCACTGTTATCACGATGATGATCATCGGCCATGGCGCCCGCTCGAATCCCAGGAAAAGCAGACAGGATACCAGTATGATAGCCACGGAAACCCTCCAGCTGAAGCGAATGCCCAGGAACGTCGCCAGGATGATGGTCATTACCGCATATCCAGTACTCATCTCCGGGGTCAGTGTAAATCCCCAGGTGAAGGGCCGGATTGTGTTTTCCAGGCCAATCCGTAAAGGGAGCAAGAAAAAGAACAGGAATCCGTTCTTGATGGTTTCAAGTATATTGCTGAATTCAACGGTAATGAAAGTAACAGCGTCATTCAGATGAGTGGCAGGATAAAAAACCCACTCATCAGGATATACACGCAATTCAGGTTTGATCAAGGCCAGGAGAATGAACAATGCGGTTACAGCCAGGCTTCCCGCCAGGACCTGGTTGTTGGAAAGGCCGGACAAGGCCTTTCGTTCACGGGGACTATGCATGGCAAAGGCACGGGTAATGCGGTCCAGCACCATGGCAATCAGGGCAATCACGATGCCGGCAAGCAGACTTTCGCCAAAATTGGCGCGCCGCATGGTGCTCAGCACTTCCCAGCCAATATCAGCTGAACTACCGATAACCGCCGCGATTATAACCATGCTCAGGGCGGCCATTGTGGTTTGGTTGACACCAATCATGATCGTTGGAAGAGCCGTGGGGAAACGTACCCACCAGAATAATTGACGCGGTGTTGCTCCGGACATCTCTCCTGATTCAACAACCTCAGCCGGGACTCTGTTTAGAGCCAGCATAGTGTTCCTCACCATTGGCGGGCAGGCGTATATTGCGCTGGCGATTAAACCCACAACCGGCCCAAAACCAAATAACAGCAGAATTGGAACAAGGTAGGCAAAGGTGGGTACAGTCTGCATCAGGTCCAGCATGGGCTGCACCAGGCGGTTGATTCGGGGTGAACGCCATGCTGTCACACCCAGTACAAAACCTGCTGCCACAGATAAAGGAACAGATACACAGACCAGCGACAGGGTTCTCATGCTTTCAGTCCAGTAACCGATGACTACCATGTAAAGCAGTGAGCAGCCTGAAAATATAGCCAGACTCCATCCTCCCGCAATCAAGGCGATTCCCATGCATAAAGCAATGGTCGCCGGCCATGGAAGCCAGATTAGCAGGGCCAACACACCAGACATTACCCATGAAAGCAGCCAGGCAATTGCTTTGAAGAACCAGCGAAAATTTTCAACAAACCAGTCCATTGCCGTATTGGCCCACTCAATTACCGGTATCACCCATGCTTCAGGATAACTGACCAGCCACGGCAATTCTGTTCTGTAGAAAAGCGTAACAATTGCCGCCAGTCCCGCGAGAATCCAGACCAGCAGTGCCGGAGGGATGTTTGCGGGAAAACCCTGTTTCATTGATCGTTGCTGCTGGCAAGGGTGTGAATAACGTCTCGCATGGTGATGCTGCCTAGAACTTTTTTGTCGCCGTCAATCACTGTCAGTCCATTCGCTGAACCAGCCAGATCGGGAAGAAGGGATTCCAATGTAGAGTTTGAAGTAATTGTGGAGTTGCTGAGATTTCTGCTCTGGCTGACATTCTCACAGTTTTTCAGCACCTCACCTGCGGTAATGATTTTGAGGCGGGGCACATCACGCGTAAATTCAGCCACGTAATCATTGGCAGGATGGCTGACCAGTTCAGTTGGTGCCCCGATCTGGACAATCCAGCCGTCTTTCATGATCGCGATGCGATCAGCCAGTTTTAATGCTTCCAGGAAATCATGAGTAATGAAGATAATTGTTTTGTGCAGCAGTTTCTGCAGCCGCAGGAACTCGTCCTGCATTTGACGGCGGATCAGAGGATCAAGTGCGCTGAACGGTTCATCCAGCAGCCAGATTTCCGGATCATCTGCCAGCGACCTGGCGATGCCGACTCTTTGCTGCTGACCTCCGGAGAGTTCACGTGGATAATGAGATTCACGGCCTTCAAGTCCAACAAGTTCGATCATTTTGCAGGCACGGGATTCGCGTTCGCTGCGATTCACTCCCTGAACCTTAAGCGGAAAAGCCACGTTTTCCAGCACAGTCTGGTGCGGCAGCAAACCGAAATGCTGAAATACCATTCCCAGCCTGTGGCGTCGAATTTCTATCAATTCTGTGCTGGATTTCTCCAGCAAATTTTCACCGTCAAGCAGCACCTGTCCTGCACTTGGTTCCACAAGACGGGACAGGCAGCGGACTACTGTGGATTTTCCTGAGCCGGAAAGGCCCATGATGACGAAGATTTCACCTTTCTCAACCTCAAAGCTCACATCACAGGCTGCAGGGAGGTGTCCTTCACTGACAATGCGATCCCTGCGTGATTCCGGAGATTCTTCCCGATTAAAGAATTTAGCAGGGTTCTCTCCGTAAACCTTCCAGATACTATTACATGCTAATTTTGTGGATTGTGTCATGGATGCTTGATTTGTGGTGATACTCAATCTGTGTTATTTCGCATCAATATTCCCTCATCCTGACCCTCACCCACCGCCCCTTCGACTTCGCTCAGGCATCGTGGTCCCCCCTCTCCCAATGGGAGAGGGTCGGGGTGAGGGGTAGTCTCCGATCTGGTTTCTGCATCTCGGATGAAGTCAGTTATGACAAAAAAGATACTTTGCAGCAGCAGCTAAAACAAGGAAGGCTGCAGCGGTGATGCAGCCACAAGTCCGCCATCCACTGTGAGTGTCTGTCCGGTCATGAACTCTGAATCTTTTGAAGCAAGCCAGACGGCCGCATTAGCAATATCCAGTGGCTGACCGAACCGTCCAACGGGGTGGCGCCTGAGCGCGTCTGCTTTGGCTGTCTCAGGATTTTCAGCCATGGCATAGCCCTCTTCTGCCATTTCGGTCATGATCCAGCCCGGACAGATCGCGTTGCAGCGGATTCCCTGCTGTCCATGATCCACCGCGATTGATCGTGTCAGTCCATTAACAAATGACTTGGACGCATTATAGAGAGCTAATGAGGGATCCGCATGTGATCCGCTGATCGAACCGATGTTTATGATTGTACCTCCGCCCTGTTTTTCCATTACAGGAATCAACTGTCTGCACATCAGAAACACCCCTTTTGCGTTGACGCCCATCAGGTTATCCCAGTCTGCATCGCTGGAGTCCGCAACAGTCTTCTCAATCTGAATGCCGGCGTTGTTAACCAGCACATCAATCCGTCCAAAGTCCTCCATGGCGGCCGCGTATAGTCCGGCCACCGACTCAGCTTTGCTCACATCAGCGGTCTGCCATGCAACTCCTGATGGTAAATCTCCCGGATCATTGCCTCGTCCGCATGTGAGAACCCGAGCCCCATTTTCTGAGAAAAGTTCAACAATGGCCCTGCCGATTCCGCGGCTTCCTCCGGTTACTATTGCTGTTTTGCCTGTCAGTTTTGTCATTATTATGTGCTCAATGGGCGATCATCACGTGCCTGGGCACTGTGTAATCCTCCAGCGCGTAGATGGACATGTCCTTGCCGTAACCGGAACTCTTCATGCCGCCGTGAGGCATTTCTGAGACGCCTACAAGGTGGGTGTTGACCCAGGTGATGCCGTAGCGCAGCTTTGCAACGGTCTGCATGGCCCTGGAAACATCTCTTGTCCAGACTGAGGCGGAAAGTCCGTAATGTGTGTCATTTGCCCAGCTTATGGCCTGCTCAACATCGCTGAATGGTGTGGCAGTGACCACCGGACCAAATATTTCATCTTGTACCACCTCATCTTCCTGCTGAGCGTTGGCGATCAGTGTCGGTTCAAAGAAAAAACCGTTTCCGGAAACGCTGTAGCCGCCGGTGACAATTTCTAAGTGTTTTGTTTCTCTGGCGCTGCCGACAATGCTGTTGATTCGTTCATATTGAGCGCTGGTGATGATTGGTCCCATTTCAACGCCGTCATCTTTAGGCGCCCCGGATTTGATTGTGGCAATGGCGGAGGCAAAATCAGCCACGAAATTGTCATAGATCCTGTTTGAAATATAAAATCGGCAGGGCTGGGTACAGTCCTGTCCGGCATTGTAAAAGGAGAGTTCGCGCAACCCCCCGATTACTGCCTGCATATCCGCGTCGTCATAGATGATAACCGGCGCTTTTCCTCCAAGCTCCAGGTGGGTGTGCTTTATTGTTTTTGACGCGGCCTGCAGTACCTGTTTTGCAGTACGTATGGAGCCGGTCAGTGAAATGAACTCAACATAATCATGGTTGATCAGCATATCTCCGGTCGTGGCGCCTCTTCCCGAAAGTACATTCACCACACCCCTGGGATAGATGTCGGCCAGCATATTTACCAGTTTGAGCGTTGTAAGCGGAGTCAGTTCCGATGGTTTGAGCACCATGGTGCATCCTGTGGCAAGAGGAGGTCCGAGTTTCCATGCGGCCATCATCAAAGGATAATTCCATGGTGAAATGCCGGCAACAACCCCCACCGGATCACGGCGTATCATTGAAGTGAAACCTTCCATGTATTCTCCGGCAGCAATGCCGCTCATACAACGAACTGCTCCAGCCATGTATCGAAAGAGATCTACGCAAGCGCCCATTTCTTCAATGGATGCGGCAAGCGGTTTTCCCGTGTCAAGGGATTCCAGTTCCGCGAAATCATCAATTTCAGCTTCCAGGCGGCTGGCCAGTTCCAACAGCAAAGCTGAGCGTTCCCCCGGGGTTTTTGCCGCAAATTCAGGAAAAGCTTCACAGGCGGCCCTGACCGAGGCGTCAACCTGATCCGCTGTTGCTTCAGCAACCTCGCAAATTGTACTTCCCGTGGAAGGGTTTAGAACAGACATCGCCTCACCGGCGCCTTCCACGATTTCTCCGTTGATTAAAAGTTTTGTGGAATGTTCCATCGTTTATTTTATTTGTGCGTGAGTCTTTTTAGTTTAGCCTGTCAGCTTTTGCCAGGATGTTGGGCAAGAATGGGTGAAATCACCCTCTCTGCCAGCAGCATACCCACAGCCATTGCAGTCACGAACAGAAAAGCGTTGAGGCTTCCGCTTCCCAGTGATGTGATTGCCGGTCCCGGACAGTACCCTCCAAGTCCCCAGCCAATTCCGAACAGCAGCGCACCAAGGATAAGCGGACGGTCAAGGTCCTTGCTTTTGGGAATTTGAAATGTTCCACCCAGCACGGGCATCGAATAATTGCGCTGAATCCATAGCTGAAGTACAAAGTAGCTGAGAACAGCACCGCCCATCACGAAGGCAAGGCTGAAATCCCAATTACCAAAAATATCAAGAAATCCGATCACCTTTTGTGGTTGAGTCATTCCGCTGATTCCGAGGCCAATGGAGAAAAGCAATCCGCAGAGAAATGCGGCAATATTTGATTTAATCATACTTCCCTCTCACTGATACATGGGATGAACAAGTGCCACAAGCGCCATACCGGTCGCCATGAAGATCAGGGTAGCAGCAAGAGATCGCGCCGAAAGCCTGCCAATGCCGCAAACTCCGTGACCACTTGTGCAGCCTCCACTGACTCGAGTGCCGATTCCCACAAGCAAGCCTGCAATGGTCACAGCAACAAGACCCCGCCCGGATGTGTTTTCAAAATATGCAGTGTTTATGCTGTAAAGCAGGATCCCGCCGATAATCAGTCCGGAAACAAAGGCTGCCCGCCATTGTTGTTCTACCCCCTTCTGTAAGAGCATACCTCCGAATATACCGGAGATTCCGGCAATATTTCCGCGGAACAGCAGCAGCATTGCCGCGGCTGCACCGATCAGTATTCCGCCTGCCAGTGGCATGGTAATTTCCAATAATGTCATTTCTGTCACTCTGTTTTGTTTGGTTGTGATTGGTCAGTTCTCCACGTCAAAACCAAGTTTTTTCCATTCAGCCATTCCGGAACTTCCGAGACAGACTACGTTTTCCAGTCCTTTACCGGACAATGAAGTGAACATGGCCTGTGATCTGCGTCCTGAATGGCAGTAGAGATAGATTTTGCTGTAATCATGTAATTTCCCCATTTGCTCAAGTTCCTTTCCCATCGGAATGTTGATCGCGCCGGGAATATGTCCTGCTGTGTATTCATCAGGAGTGCGACAGTCAATTACAATTTCGTCATCAGGAAGTGAAGTGAGGATTTGCTTTAGATCACTTACACCAAACAATTCCTCAGTCAAGTGTCCGTGTTCAATAGAAATTCCGCATCCCAGGTTTGCCGGAACCGCCTCGTCGATATGCTTTGGTCTCGGCAGGTTCAGTGAGTTCATCAGTTCAGTAAAATCTGCTTCGGTTTGTGTGGCAGGAATGCGGGGATTGTGCTGCATTTCCTCGCCGATGGTGGAAACCGACTTACCATTATAGTCATGTCCGGGATAAACCAGCGTCTCGTCTGGGAGAGTGTATAGCTTTCGTGTAATACTTCGGAACAGCATTGAGGGATCTCCCTGCTGAAAATCAGTGCGACCGCAGCCGCGGATGAAAAGAGTATCGCCGGTGAAAACCACGTTTTCCACCGTGTAACTTGTGCAGGCGTCTGTGTGTCCGGGAGTAGCCAGCGCCGTGAGTGTATGCCTGCCGAATCGCAATGTGTAACCGTCATTTAACATGATGTCCGCGCATGGAACTCCGGAAGGTTCGCCGACCGCAGTTTTCAGTCCCATCTCCTCGCGAAGCATTCCCAGTGATGTTACATGATCTGCATGTACATGGGTATCCAGCGCGTAAACCATTTTAACCCCAAGCTCGCCCACAAGACACATGTCCCGTTCAAACTGTTCCCGTACAGGATCAATAATTACTCCCTCTTTCGTGTCCTGGTCCCAAAGCAAATATGTAAATGTCCAGGTGTCCTGATCAAAGAGTTGACGGAAGCCGAAAGAAAGTTGATTATTCATGGTGACAATATTTGTCAGGTTATGAAGAGGGCGATACGCAGCTTTACTTTGCTGAAAATGAGTGGATTGAGGCTTTTGAGTAAAATTATAAGCTAACTAAAATGTGTAAAAAATTAAACATATTTTATGCTGAACTCACAAAAAGTCTTAATGTCATACTTTTTATCTTTCCAGCGAGAGCGGGAATTCGGTCACAAACTGTCAGCTGCGCATCTGCTGTACCTGCGCAGTCAATCCGCCGTCCAGAATCCATAGCTGCCCTGAAGCATAACGGGCTTCATCACCTGCAAGCCAATTCACCAGTCCGGCTACGTCTTCAGGGGTTCCGTAACGTCCGATAGGGTGTATCCGGCGAACTTCGTTTTCAAGGGATTCGATGTCACCGGAAGAGCCGAAGAAGCTTCTCAGCATGGGCGTGTCAATGAAACCGGGACAGATGGCGTTTACCCGGATGTTTTCAGTACCATGATCACAGGCCATTGCCCTGGTCAGTGCGTGAACAGCGCCTTTGCTGGCGCAGTATGCGGCCAGTGAGGGGTCTGCGATAAAACCGTCGTAAGAGCCAAAGTTGATGATTGAACCGCCTCCAGACTTACGCATCAGGGGCAGGGCGTGTTTTGAAGTGAGGAAGGTTCCGGTTACATTGACCGCAAAAATACGGTTCCAGTCTTCAAGTGATGTTTCCTCAATCGTTTGTTCAATCTCGATTCCTGCGGCATTGACAAGGATGTCAAGTTGCCCATGCTGCTTATCTATGTGTGCCATCAGGCTTTTGGCGCTGTCCTCGCTGCTGACATCGTGTTCATGGAATCTGACACTTCCGGTGGTTACATTATTGGTTTCCGGAAGGTCTGCAGCGTACACTGATGCGCCTTCATCAGCCAGTCGCCTGCAGACTGCTGTACCAATCCCACCGCATCCTCCGGTAACAACAGCAACTTTTCCGGATAAATTTTGTTTTTGCTGTGTTTTTTCTGCTGGCATGTATTTCTATAGGTTTATAGTTTTGTGTTATTGTGGTTTTGATGTTTTCATAACCCCTCACCCCTACCCTCTCCCCAAGGAGAGGGAGTCGCATGACCTTCACTCCGACCCTCTCCCTTTTGGAGAAGTGGGATCGTTATTACTCCATTATTAACCCTCTCCCTTTTGGAGAAGTGGGATCGTTATTACTCCCTTACTTTAACCCTCTCCCTTTTGGAGAGGGGGGATCGTTATTACTCCCTTACTTTAACCCTCTCCCTTTGGGAGAGGGGGGACCGTTATTACTCCCTTAATAACCCTCTCCCTTTGGGAGAGGGGGGACCGCTTGCGGTGGGTGAGGGGTAAAATGTCCAGTATTTCAATTATTAGTTAAGGCTACAATTCAACCTTTTTCTTGCAGTTCATGCCAGATCATTTCAAGAACAATCTCCGTCTTTTGAAGTACATCATTATTCCAGAAACGTAAAACACGGATACCTTGTTTCTGAAGAAACTCAGTTCTTTTTAAATCATACGCTTGTTGTACTATGTGTTGACTCCCATCGACTTCAATGGCTAATTTGTCTTCTTCACAGAAAAAATCCAGAATGTACGGTGGAACAGGATGTTGCCTGCGAAATTTCTTTCCAGCCAAGCGACGATCCCTCAGACGTCTCCACAAGACTTGTTCTGCATCTGTTTGAGAATAACGGAGTTGACGGGCTGATTCCTTCAGTTCAGGCTGCGAATTGGGCATTTTGGAATCAAACTTATTGGACACCATAATCGCATTGCATTTTGAGTATTCCTGTTTCTACCCTCACTAATATATTTCCCCTCACCCCTACCCTCTCCCCAAAGAGAGGGAGTCGCATGACCTTCACTCCGACCCCCTCCCTATAGGAGAGGGAGGACCGCTTGCGGTGGGTGAGTGAAGAATCATGTAGTTCTCCAGGCGAAGACTGCGCCGAGGTCATCTTTATGGTCTGCAGAATTCGGCATCGGTCTGCACCATGGAGTCTGATCGATGCCTTCCCATTTGCCGGACTGTTCCCATTCCACGGCTTTTTTCTCAAATCCCAGATTTTCCCAGGAGTTTTGCATCAGCGGAATCACAATCAATCCTCCGGAAATAACCACGCGCAACAGTTCATCAAGTCCTTCCGGAGGCACATGCCCCTGGGTAAAAACACCCACTGCTATCACTGCCTCAAAAGTTTCATCAGCAAAAGGCAGCCGTTGCAGCATATCACCCGCTTCCAGCTGTTTATAAACATTGAGTTTGCGGGCCTGCTCCAGCATTTCCAGTGATAAATCCAGCGCAGTGAGATTTGTGTATCCCAGATCATACAGCCAGCCTCCTACCAGACCGGTGCCCGCTCCGGCGTCAAGAATGGCAGCCTCATTGTTACGCAGGTGACGTGCAAGAACAGCAGCCCCAAGCAAAGGGAAACGGTACCCCATGCTGCTTACGTCAGTGTCGTAATCTTCCGCCCATCCCGCGTAAGCATCGTCAAGGGCTTCTGTTGTTTCCGCGCCGTAAACTTCCTCAAGATGATCGTCGATAGGTTTTCTTCTTTTTGAGGAGCTCATGGGAAAAGTTTCAAAAGTAGCATTAAAGTATTTTTCATCCTATAATTCCTAAAAAAATTAAATCTGTTCACAGGCTTGTCTGTAAGCATCAAGCAGCAAGCCATGGAAATGATGTACCGCGTGTTCACTGCGTCCGGATCCTTGCGGATCAATCATGTAGCGTCCCTGATTATAGGCGGGTGTGCGCATTCCCCTCTGCACGCTTTCCACCAGGCCGATGTCCTCCGGCTGAAGTACAGTGTCGATGTAACGGATTGCGTCCATTTCTTCCTCAGTAGGAGGAGTGCTCTCAAAGAAAAAATCAAATTCCTCCCAGGTTTCTTCCGGCCCGATAGGAATGAAGCGCCATACCATGAAGTTTCCTCGTCCGGGATAGCGCATCAGTGTGGTATTAGGCCAGAGGTACCATACGGCGTGATCGGTGACCTTTGCTCCTTGTACGCTGTAGGCTTTATTGTTCCGGAGGCCTGCCTTTGCCATGTGGCTGGAATAGATGCCGTGGGTTTTGACCTTGTAGGTGTCCATTTCCACAAGTGTGCAGAAATCCTTATGGGCAATCGGGCAGTGGTAGCATTCCAGAAAATTGTCGACTACCGATTTCCAGTTGGCCTTGATGCTGTAGGTGAGCCGATGTCCAAAAGTAAGCTGCCCCAGATCAGCAGAATATCCCATGATCTCGTCTTTCAATCCTACTGTTTTCTCAGCGAGCGAAACAGCATTCGGATCAAGATTTACAAATACCAAGTGGCAGAACACTTCCAGCTTTACGGTAGAAAGCGAATAATCTTCCGGATTAAAATTTTCAATTAACTCAGACTGGCGGGCTTCAAGAAAAGAACCGTCAAGACTGTAAGTCCAGGCGTGATAAGGACATACTATTTTCCGGACTTTCCCCTCACCCTGCAAAAGTTCATGTCCGCGATGCTTGCAGACATTGTAGAATGCCCGCAGGTTTCCTTCACTGTCCCTGGCAGCAAAGATGCTTTGACCCTGTAAGCAGGTTGAAACATAGCTTCCAGGTTCACGCAGTTTTTCTTCATGACAGAGGAACTGCCATGATTTGTGGAAAATTTGTTCACGCTCTACTTCAAGCCAAACAGGATCGAGGTAGGCTGTCGAGGCCAGAGACCATGAACGAGCGGGGGTTTTGTTCCAGTTTCGGGAAATAGAGAGAAAATCTTCGTGAGTGATCAATTCGTTCATTAATTATATGGGATTGATTCTTGTCTGCAGATTTCACAAATAATAAATCAAATTCATCACAGAGTGAAGTGATTTTCTCTCCACAACCGTGAATGGCCCCTCACCCACCGCAAGCGGTCCCCCCTCTCCCTTGGGGAGAGGGTTGGTGTAAGGTACCGCAGTGAGCGGTCCCCCCTCTCCCTTGGGGAGAGGGCCCCCTCTCCCTGTGGGAGAGGGTTGGTGTAAGGTACCGTAGTGAGCTGTCCCCTTCTCCCTTGGGGAGAAGGCTGGGGTGAGGGGTTGATCCGCGGGATTCGTGCCCCCTTCTCACTTCGACTCCGCTTCAGGAGCAAAAAGTCGATCACGTTGATGTGATTCAGAAAAATTCAATTCCGGACCTTCCGGAACAATTCGGGTGGGATTGATTGTATGATGGCTGTAATAGTAGTGCTGCTTGATGTGTTCCATGCTGACTGTCTCAGCAATACCTGGCTGCTGGTACAGGTCACGCAGGTATCCGGAAAGTGCAGGATAGTCCCGGATACGGCGCAGATTGGTTTTGAAGTGTGAGAAGTAAACCGCGTCAAAGCGCACCAGAGTGGTAAACAGACGCCAGTCAGCTTCAGTGATCATCTCGCCAAGCAGGAAACGCTGGTTGGCCAGTCTTGTTTCAAGCTGATCAAGGCATTTGAAAAGGCTGCTGAATGCGGCCTTATATGCTTTCTGGGTGGTGGCGAATCCGCAGCGGTAAACTCCGTTGTTCAGATTTTGGTAAATATCTGCGTTGATTGTGTCAATCCCTTCCCGTAAAGCTTCAGGATAATAGTCGGTCTTTTCCGGAGTAAAATCGTTAAAGGCTGAGTTGAACATGCGAATGATCTCCGAGGACTCATTGCTGACGATAGTTTCGCGTTGACTATCCCACAAAACCGGTACAGTCACCCTGCCGCTGTAATCAGATTTTGCTCTTGTGTAAAGCTGATGCAGGCATTTGTAACCATATAAATTGTCTCCGGTCTCTCCATTCCAGTCATCAAATACCCAACCCTGATCCAGCATGTGAGGATGGACGGTGGAAACCGTGATGATTTTTTGCAGCGCTTTCAGCTTGCGGAAGATCAATGCGCGGTGCGCCCAGGGACAGGCCAGTGAGACATAAAGATGGTATCGTCCCGTTTCTGCAGGGAAATCTCCTGTGCCGCTGGGTCCGGCCGAACCGTCAGGGGTAATCCAGCTACGGAATTGTGATTCCTGCCGCACGAATTCTCCATTGCTTTCTTTGGTGTCATACCAGTGGTCGTGCCATTTACCTTCAATCAAAAGTCCCATTGTTCACTTTTCTCCTGTTCTTATTTATTAGTTTGATATGGAAACAGTTATAGCATTGTAGCACCAAATTGAAACTTGATTTCCGTTCTCCGGACAAGTCGTGGTCAAGTTCCCTGGGAATGACATTTCTGCTTTGTCATTCTCGGCGAAGCGCAGCGAAGACTCGGAATCCAGGGGTGTTGTTGTAAAGCTTACCTTCATCTTGCTGGTTTAGACTCCGCTCAATCAGCGGTTTTTTGCTCCCTGAGCGTAGTCGAAGGGAGAGGGGATACCTCTGTCACACCAATCTCCTTCCATGGAGAAAGAGGTGCTGCACGGGGTGGGTAAATGGACATTATTTCGTGAATGATAAACCTGTGTTATTTGCGATTTTTTTCAATCCATTCCACAATTTTTGGCAGGCTGGAGATTTTTTGCTGATGTGCGATCAGCAGGGGAAAAGCGTCAAGGATGCTTTCCGGAATTCCGTCGATAATGCCTCCGGAAATCCAGCCGCACAAACGCCAGCCAGCAAGATCAGCCACAGTCAGGGATTCGCCCACGAAATAGTCGGTTTTCCCGTTGTCTTCCAGCAATGTTTCCATAAAACCCAGCCAGTGCGGCAATACTGTTTCTGCCAGTTCACTGCGCATTTTTCTGCCTTTTTCAGCATCTTTTTCTACAAGTGCCGGTCTTATCTTATTTGTGATATCCGTGGCAAGATCAATTACTTCATCAACTTTTGCCGCGGCGAAATCATTTTCCGGATAAAGCCAGCTAAGTTTCCCGCAGAAACGGGCGATTGCGCCTGTTTGAGCCAGGGTTTTGCCATCAACCTGCAGAACAGGAAACTGACCGAATGGAAAGGTTCCATCGGTTTTCATTCTTGAAATTGCATCTCTAGAGGGACGAAGATCCTCAAATTCAATTCCTCCAATAAATAAAGCGATGCGGCTTGTTTCCGCCCGCCAGAATGGTACATCCGGATAAATCAGTGTTAGTTTCATTTTCAAAGTTTAAATAAAGATGTTTTTATACAATTCATTTACTTTCCGGGGGAAGCAAGCGCAGTCTCGGAATGCAGAGTGTATTAAGTTTTTACCCCTCACCCTGACCCTCTCCCAGCGGGAGAGGTAGAAGCCACCCCTCACCCATTGCGCCTTCGGCTTGGCTCAGGCATCGCGGTCCCCCTCTCTCTCTACTGGAGAAGGAGGTACAGAGGAAGAAACACTCTTCGGCTTTTTCCGGAACAAGTTTAACGTAAAACAATTATAGATGGAAACAGCAAAGTTATGCCGAGAAACACCATGATTTGCAAAATCAACTAAATCTTGACAGATTATAGGGTAGTTCGTAAATTAGCGCAGCAGCAGTGCGTTGTTGATTAAGCATCTTAAGCTGTATTAGTAATTTTTTTTCAAAAATTATCATGTCATAGTAAAAATCCTATTTGGAGTAAATTATGAAAATTAATATCAGTCTGAAAGACGAACAAAAGGAATTCATGGACCAGGTCATAAATGATTATTCGCTTGAAAACACGGAAACTTCCATTCAATTGCTGGTTAGCGAGATTCTGGACAAATATGACCATGAAAGTGTTTTTGGTGAAATCCGCTGCATTGGAGGCTGTTTCTCCACTGACGCTGCGGTACCGGTTGAACTTGGTGATCAGCAGGTTTTAAAGATGAAGGAAATCTTTCAGCAGTATGAATTCGAAGATTATGATTCAGAAGAAGAAGAGCTGAGTAAAATTGTTCGTAGCATGATTAATTACGCCGATCAGGAAGCTGATCTAAATAAGCTTTTTTCTGAAGGCTAGAATCTTTTATAAAAATATCATTGCTTTAAATCGATCCCACATTAAGGCTTCAAATTTTTTCCTTTTTTTCTTGACAAAAAAATAAAAGGAGTATAGGAGGTGGGTTAGTCCTTATTGCTCTTAAAGTGAAGAAGAGTGTTTGGATTATAAATGTAATCATTACCATCTTATCAACCATCAGCAGGAAAGGAGGGCAGGCTTCACAAAACATCAATATTATCAGTAAACTATAATTGAAATATTCATTAAACTATAATTTGAGGAGTAGTATTAAATAAATAATTTCATTGTTTAGACTGGTACTGTTTTCATCAACTTTGTTTGTGGGTTATATCCATGTAAAAGGAGATGAAGAAAACGTTAAATTACTGAGCAGTTTCAAAGCTACAGGCACTGGGAGAGGAGAAGTGATTGCTCAGGATACTAAATTCGCAAGCAATATCAGGAAGAATATTCTTCCTCATATAAATATGCCGGCCGGATTCAGTATTGAAATATTTGCCATTGCTCCGGACGCGAGACACATGGCAGTCAGCCGAAACAAAGGCGCGGTATGGATTGGAACAAGAAAAACCAAGGTTTGGCAGGCAACAGACAGGGACATGGATAATGTAGCTGATACAGTTGAAGAATTCAGTCCAAGTGTCAGTTTCGATATTCCAAACGGCCCCTGATACAGTGATGACGGTCATCTTTATATTGTGGAAAGAAACAGGGTACTGTGGTTTCCGGCGGCAGAATTTTTCATGGAAAGCCCCGATACCGTGGCTGTTCCCATCATTGACCAGGGACAGTTAATACCTGTTGAGGAAGAATCATATAACCATTCTGCCAGGGTTTGTGTGATCGGTCCGGACAACAAGCTCTATGTCAGCCTTGGACAACGTTTTAATGTACCAGGTCCTGAAAATTATCCTATGTATGACGAAGTCGGAATCGGCGGAATCATCAGGTTCAACCGTTTTCCGGGCAAGCTGGATAGAGAAGTTGTAGCAATTGGTGTTCGAAACTCAGTCGGACATGCTTTCAATCCGAAAGATGGTAAGCTGTGGTTTACGGATAACCAGGTAGATGGCATGGGTGAAGAAACTCCTCCGGGAGAATTGAATAAAGCCCCAAGGTTAGGTGCTGATGTGTGGTATGGTTTCCCATATTATGGAGGCGGTGGAGTAAGGACCAATGAATATGCAGGACAGCCTATTCCTAAAAAATATGCTGATAATTACGTGAAGCCTCAGGTTGAGATGATCGCGCATGCCGCAGACCTGGGCATGATGTTCTACACTGGCAGGATGTTCCCCAAAAAATATCATGGTGCAATTTTCAGTGCACAGCATGGTTCCTGGAATGCAGTAAAACCCAGAGGTGCCAGAGTTATGGTGACATACCTGGACGACAAGGGTAATGCAGTCAAGACAGAGCCATTTGCTGACGGTTGGATGACAGACGCGGGTGTTTATCTTGGAAGGCCTGTTGATGTACAACAATACGTCGACGGTTCTATCCTTGTCTCTGACGACAAAGCCGGTGTTGTGTACCGTATCTCATATAGTAATTAACAGTAAAGTGGCCGATCCCTTGATCGGCCACAACACCCCATGAGAATAATCGTTCTGCTTAATTTAGTATTTCTTTCATTTACCGCAGGCCATGTACTGGCGGAGAACTCAAAAAAGGGAAGGAAGTGGTAGAGAAAATCTGCCAGGTTTGTCACGGACTTTATGGTCAGGCAACAGGCGCAGGATCATCCGTGCTTAGTCCGAATATCACCGCGCAGCAGAAAGATTACTTAATTGCCAAATTAAGAAGTTATAAATCAGGAAAAATTCAGCATCATCAAATGAATATTATTGCCTCAATGCTTTCTGATGAGGATATACAAAATGTGGCCGAATGGTATTCCTCAATAGAAATTGAAATCACTTTGCCTGAGATTGACTGATTTAGTTTTTACCTCCTATTTCTGTAACTGATTTTTTCAGTCCTCGTCAAAATTCATTTTTAAGCATAAGTATCTTCCTGACTGCAATTGGTACTTGTTTATGTTATAACCCTTCACCCACCGCGCCTTCAACTTCGCTCAGGCATCATGGACCGCTCTCTCCCTTTGGGAGAGGAAGAATTATTATTCAGTTGAGGAAATTCAGCAGGCATCGGTTGACTTCAGAGGCTTTTTCCATTTGCACCATGTGTCCTGCAGATTCGAATATTTCTACTTGAATACCGGCTGCTTCTGCAGCAGGAAGATTTTGAGCATGGGTGACTGGAATGATACGGTCCTCACTGCCCCAAATCACCAAAACCGGTATTGCTGAAGACACAAAATTGTCAATGAACACTGTTTGCCTACCAACAGAAATCAGTGTTTCTGAAATTGCCTTCAACGCAGATTCCACTCCATCCATTCGTTTATAATTCAGTATTTCTTCAACAAGCTGAGGATTTACCAGTGAGGGGTCTGCAAATAATTGCTGAAGCACCGGTTTCAGCTGCTGTGCTGATTCGGATTCAACAAAACCTTTCAGGTAATCACTGTTGATATCTGCTCCCAATCCTGCGCTGCAAACAAGCGCAAGTGACTTGACTGTGTCAGGGCTTCCAAATGCTGTTTGCATTGCAATTGCCCCACCCATGGAGTGACCGACCAGATGCACTAAAGGCACATCCAGCACCTTTAAAAACTTGCTGACAAATTTTGCCATTCCGGAAAGCGACGGATCAGCAATTGTTTTGGTGGATTTTCCATGTCCGGGAAGGTCCAGCGCAAGAACTCGGTGTTTATCCGCAAGAGCGCCGAGATTGAACATCCAGTTGTCAAGGTCTCCTGCGAAGCCGTGAAGCAGCAGCACGACAGAATCACCGGAACCACGATCTGCATAACGCACTTGTATTCCCTCAACTTCTGTAAACAGGTATGGCGATGCTTGCCCCATCTTTTATTTCTGATTGGAATCCGGAATTACAAGAGTTATTGTATTATTACAATCCTGATTGGAGAAAATCATGTTTCAATCCGGCCTCCAGAGTGGCTTCTATGTCCAGTACCCTGGGACCTTCATTTTGCAGTTTGATGTGTACGGTTTGATTGCGGAGTTCCCTCACTCGCTCACCATCCGCCAGCAAAGTTCCTTCGGCAACTTCAAGGGTAAAGGGTTGATTCAATTCCAGCCGCTCAACTGATTCAAGTCCAACTTGTTGCACCTTGCCTGCGGTGAGAACAGCCTGAACAGAAAAACGGTTTCCCAAAACGGCAGCCGCCCCGTGTGGTGCAAGCGGAGCAATATCCATTACAGCGCCTGGAATTCCGCACAATCCTGATGCTCCCGGTTTGCAGCGTGTAACAAATACCGCCTGAAGCCAGCCGGCATCCCAGACAGCCCGTCCTCCAAGACTGGCTTGGCGAGAAATTGCCAGATCAATTAAGGCGCTTTCACTCCATGTATCAGTTTCTGCCAGCAATAGTTTATGCTGTTGAACAAGCTGCCTGGCGGAGACTGAGGATGGAAGTTCCTTTTCAGCACTAAGCAGTTTCAGGAAAATTCCCGACGCCAGTCCTGCCTGGGTGGCTTCAAAGGGAAGTGAGAAAATATTGTTTGTTCCAGCGGCAATGGGAAGCAGCGGAACTTTACCGGATTCCATTGCCACCAGCCGGTTTGTGCCGTCACCACCAAAAGTTATCAGCAGGCTGCAGCCGCTTTCACGCATGATGCGCGCTGCCTCCTGTGTGTCCTGCGGAGTGCCCTTTGCTGATATTTCTACCGGTTGTACTTCCAGTCCTTTCTGAAAAGAACCGGTGTTTTTCAAAGGCGGCAGTGATTCAAACGCCGACTGAACAAGTCCCAGTCTTTCCGGCATAAACAGCACCCGGCATTGACACTGAGACCTTAATCCGGACAGTAACCTGGCGATGCGGTTAACTTTGACCAGATGCGTTACCGTTTCCGCATTTGAAACAAGGCGACGCATGTCATGTCCGGAAGAGGGATTTGCCAGCAACCCCACTGAGGGATAGTTATGTTTTTCCCTCAAAACTTCACACCGTATTAATCAGCCTCTTCAATTCGGGCCAGCACGGTTCCTGGTTTGAAGAGTTTGTCCTTGGTGACACAAATCTCCCGGATTACACCATTTGCGGGTGAAGGAACTTCCATGGTTGTCTTCACAATCACAATTTCCACAATCACCTGACCCTGTTCAACTGTATCGCCTTCGGACGCTTTCCACTGCACAACCATTCCATCGGCCTGCTGTTCAGTCGGCCATTCATCCTGAGTGATGGACAGTTCGATCATAATGAATCAGTTCATCATTTCCCGCACAGTGGATTCGATGTGCGCCACTTGCGGAATGACCGTTTGTTCGAGCGGCCGGCTGTATGGTATTGGTACATCCGGAACTGCCAGACGTTTAACCGATCCATTAAGATTTGTGGAGTCCAGATTTTCTGCAACAAGCGCAGCGATTTCTCCGGAAAGTCCGAAACTCAGATAATCCTCATCTGCCACACAAAGTCTTCCGGTTTTGCGCACAGAATTCAGTACAGTCTCCCTGTCGAGTGGAACAAGTGTTCGTAAGTCGATGATCTCCGCGCTGAGGCCGTCTTCTGCAAGTGCATCTGCCGCCGCGGTACTTTTGTGTACCATCTGGCTCAGAGTAACGATGGTTACATCTGTTCCCTCTCGCACGACTTTGGCCTGACCGAATGGTATGCTGTAAGACTCTTCCGGAACCTCGTTTGTGCTTCCGGTAAAGTAAGCCATCCAGGGAAGTCCCATAATACCCTTGTGGAAGAAGTACATAACCGGATTATCGTCCCGAATTGACTCTATCATCAGCCCCTTTGCGTCATAGGCATTGGAGGGCACAACGATTTTGAGGCCGGGCACATGGGCGAATAATCCATACAGGCACTGCGAATGCTGCGCCGCATCATTGTATCCGCCGCCGATGGCGGTGGTTAACACTACCGGAAGTTTTACATTACCTCCGGACATGTAGGTGTTCTTAGCCATGTGATTGTAAATCTGGTCCATGCAGACTCCAAAAAAGTCAACGAACATCAGTTCGACAATGGGACGCATGCCTTCTGCCGCAGCGCCTGTAGCAGCACCGATGAAGGCTGTTTCAGAGATTGGTGTGTCCATCACACGATCGGTGCCGAATTTATCCAGTAAACCTCCGGTGGCGCCGAAGATACCTCCGTATTTAGCCACGTCTTCGCCCATCACAAACACGTTATCATCATTTTCCATTTCCTGGGCAATCGCTTCTGAGATTGCCGCAGCCATTGTTAATTCACGATCTGCCATAAATTCCTTTCATTTTGATTTCGGTTTTTTGTGTCAGACAAATACATGCTGAGTTGCTTCAGAAGTATCAGGATAAGCGCTTTCTCTGGCAAAAGCATAGGCTTCCTGAACGGATGCTTTTGTACGTTCCTTGATCTGGCTGTCCTCTTCCTCAGTCATACCGCTATCAAGCAACTGCTGCTGCAGGCGGTCAATTGGATCATTTTCGCGCAGGGTGCTGACCTCGTTTTCCGGTCGATAGGCTTCAGCATCACCTTGAAAGTGGCCAAGATAGCGGTCTGTGCTGACTTCAATCAGCGATGGGCCTTTACCTAGACGTCCGCGGGCAACTGCTTCTCCGACAACATCGTAAACTTCAACTGCATCATTGTTTTCAACCCGTACTCCTGGTATGCCGTAGCCGATTGCACGATCTGCATTGTTGGCAATGGCAGTTGATTCTTCGCGTGTTACTGAGATTGCGTATTTATTGTCTTCACAAATGAAGATTACCGGCAGATTCCAGATTGCTGCAAGATTCAGTGATTCATGAAAGGAGCCCTGATTGGCAGCGCCTTCACCAAAAAAAGTCACTGTGACCCAGTCTTTCCCCTGTTTTTTTGCCGCTAACGCAGCGCCACAGGCCTGGGGCATTCCGGCGCCGATGATTCCGCTGCAGCCGAATTTTTTATCAACACTGAAGAGATGCATGTGGCCGCCTTTTCCGCGTCCAAGTCCGGTAACTTTGCCGAACATCTCCGCTGCAAGTGATTTAAGTGAAATTCCTTTTGCTATCGCAAAGTGATGTGGGCGGTGGGTTCCGGTGATAGTATCATCATCGGTCAAATGCACACAGCTCCCCACCGCGACAGGTTCTTGACCGGCAGCCAGGTGCATCTCTCCCGGCACCAGGCCGCTGCCGATATCAAAGGCCAGGCCCTCCTGAATTTCAGGTGGTAACTTGCCTTCCAGATATACGTTGACCATTGTTTCTTCAAAATCGCGGATAACAAGCATTTGCTCATACATCCACAACAATTGTTCCTTTGTTGGTTCCATATTCCTCCTTGATGATAGGATTTTTTTATTGGAAAAAGCAGATCGTTTCATGAATCAAATGTAATTGCAAGTATTATTTAGCAAATTAGAAAAAAATTCGGTTTTATAAAGATTGCTTCCTTTCCCACCGCGCCTTCGACTTCGCTCAGGTATCTCGGTCCCCCCTCACCCACCGCGCCTTCGACTTCGCTCAGGCATCGCGGTCCCCCCTCTCCCTTGGGGAGAGGGTCTTTATGTAAGCAGATTTTTGGACTCCCTCTCCCCATGGGAGAGGGTCGGGGTGAGGGGAAATAATTATTGACCAAATGTACCCCAGGGATAATCAAAGATGAGAATTGTGGTACGGCCTTCCTGTCCAGTGGCAAAATCCAGGCGATAGACAAATCCGGAAGCAGTGACAACGCGTGTACCTAATCCGGCGGAAGTTCTTTTTTCCTGCCAGAGATGACTGACTTTGTCAGCCACAGTACCTTCCTCATAAAAAAATGCGAACTGGAAGCCTGTCCTGATATCCTTGACAAAATACCAGTCGAAAGCAATTTTTTCATCTGAGAGGTTCCAGCGGAATTCGGCCCCTCGCGACTCAACATGCGCCCCGCTGTAACGTCCGCCAACGTATGATCTTAATCTTTCTGTTCCGCCAAGATTTCCTCCGGAACCGTAGAGATTGTGTGACTGCCGATTTTTTGCAAGGGTTGTAATTGTCTGGGAATCACAGTTTGATAAGCAGGTGGCAGTTTCTTTGGAAATCAGATAATCCAGATCAGTATTCCCCTGCTTACGCACAGTTGCACCGGAGCGGTACCAGTTCAGCGCAAATGTACTGTAGCTCAGAACAGGAATATACCAGGTAAGGTTATAATTCTGTACATAATAATCAGGTGCATCAGTGACTGTAGCAGGTGAGTCAGCTGTGGTGTAAATGAATTTCAGTCCGGTCCGGGGATCAGTCCTGTCGTCTGTCCAGTCAATCTGAAAACCATAACTGCTCGATTCGCCTTTAAAACTCTGGTTGGCTTCGTAAATCAGATTTCCATCCTTATCGCGGATTGCCGAAAGAGTTGATTCGTTTTTCATCTTGAATCCGAAAACATCAAACATTCTGTCAAAAAGAGTCAGCGCCACACGGGCGAAGGTAAATTTCGTGTCAGAAAGTTCACTGATAAGATAGTCGTCCGGATCAGAATTCATCCTGCGATCACGGTATGACCTGAATGAGCCTTTGTCAAAATTTCCCTGGCCTATGTCAAGCAGAATTGTTTTCGGATAAACAGGGAAATCAGTGGCAAAAAGTATGTTTCCGCCGATGTCACCGGCAATGCCGATGGCAAAAAGATCAAGCGTGGTTTCAATACTTCCGAATGGAATATTATTAATTCCGCCAAGAAGACCAAATCCTGATCCGGCCCCCGGAATGATATATGGCAAGGGTAGCACAAGGTAGCCGAATTCTGTAGGGAACTGCTCTGTTCTCCTCTCAATGGCTGAAACACTTGATTGAGTGAGGACAAATACTATAATAAGCAGCAATATTTTTTTCATGAGGATATCTTCAAAAGAAAAGCATTATAGCCTGCAAAATCATTTCAATACAAGTAAATCTTTGTAATGGACCCATTTGAAAAAAGAGAATTAGGAAAAACAGGGGTGACACTTCCAGCGCTTGGATTTGGCGGGGCACCTTTGGGAGAGCTGTTTGAAAAGGTTTCAGAACATCAGGCAAATGAAACACTCAATCAGGCATATAACAGCGGAATACGCTACTATGATACTGCTCCATGGTACGGACACGGTTTGAGCGAACACCGGCTTGGTTCCCTGCTGCGTCAAAAAAACCGCAAGGAATTTGTGCTCTCTTCAAAAGTGGGCCGCGTTTACAGTGCTGTTAAAGGTGATCCGGAATTGTTTAATGGTTCTCCGTGGGCAGGCGGACTTCCTTTCGAATACAGCTTCGATTATTCCGCGGACGGATTTGAACGTTCTTACATGGACAGTACTTTAAGATCAAGCCTGAATCGGATTGAGCTGCTCGTGATTCATGATCTTGATCATGGTTACCATGGAGAATCAGTTCCGGAAAAACTCAAACAGCTTGAGAGCGGTGTTAAGTGGCTGAACAGTATGAAGGCGTCCGGAGAAATAAAGGGTTTTGGAGCAGGAATAAATGAGATGGATATGATACCGGTTTTTATGGAACACTTTGACCTGGATTTTTTTCTGGTTGCCATGCCATACACTTTGCTGGATCAAAGTCCGTTGGACAAAATATTTCCGGAATGTAAAAAGCGTGAAATCGGAATCATCATCGGATCACCTTACGCGTCCGGTGTGCTTGCCGTAGGTTCCGGATATGAAACAACCTATGGGTATGCTCCTGTCAGCAGAGAAATTCGTGACAAGGTAAAATCGATTGAAGATATCTGCGCAGAATTTAATGTTCCGCTAAAAGCCGCTGCATTACAGTTCCCGCTGTTACATCCTCTGACGGCATCAGTGATTCCAGGAGTATTAAGAAGCGAACAGGTTCTGGATAACATTAAAATGATAAAACATCAAATTCCTCCGGAATTATGGCTTGAGCTTAAACAGAACGGACTGCTGCATCCGGAAGCACCTGTATACTGAATTGCAGAATGAGTGTATTTACCACATGCAGTTGATGAGCTTTTTTGGTTTTAATGGAAAGGGGAAAAAATTTTGCTCGAAAAAACAATAATTATCATCCGAAAAGTAAATGGCGAAAATAAGTATCAACGTTAACGGTCAGGAGCATCAGCTAGACGTTGATGAAAGAACACCACTGATTTACGTGCTTCGCAATGATCTTGGACTAAAAGGGACGAAGCTCGGCTGCGGGCTTGAACAATGCGGTGCCTGTAAAGTACTTGTGGACGGCAAAGCAGAATTTTCCTGCAACACTCCTGTATCTGTTTTTGAGAACCGTACCGTTACTACCATCGAAGGTATCGGCACGCCCGACAAGCTGCATCCGATTCAACAGGCTTTTGTCAAAGAAAAAGCAGCCCAATGCGGCTATTGTATTCCTGGCATAATTATGGCGATAAAAGCCCTGTTGGATGTCAATCCTGAGCCTGACAGGGAAACGGTCTGTGAAGCATTGTCTGACAATCTATGCCGCTGCGGAACACACCCTCAAATCCTCAAGGCAGCGATGCGTGCAGCAAAGGAGATGTGTAAATGACACTTTCATCAAGTTTTGACATTAACCCTGAGCTTGATTCATGGCTGCGGTTTCACAGCGACGGACAAATCACAGTCTTTACAGGCAAAGTTGAATTGGGTCAGAAACTGATCACGGCCTTTTCTGTGATTGCAGCAGAAGAACTCGATGTAGATCCCGGACGTATCACGGTCAAGACGGCGGACACAATGTACTCTCCTGATGAAGGTTATACCGCCGGAAGCAACTCCATGGAAAGCAGCGGATTGGCTCTTCGTCAGGCCTCGGCAAAAGCACGTCAGGAACTCTTGAGGATGGCCGCTGACAAGCTGGGTGAGCCTTTGAAGAGTCTCTCGGTAACCGATGGTGAAATCAGCAGCACCTCTTCAGGCAAGTCAGTGACATTCTGGGAGCTAATGGGAGGCAGACGCTTCAACATTATAATCTCAGATGAAGTACTGCCCAAAACTCCGGACCAATATCGTCTGATCGGCAACAAGGTGCCAGACATTGGATTTGAAGGACTGGTTACAGGTACAACCTCATTTGTGCATGATCTGGAACTTCCGGGCATGCTGCACGTAAGGGTGATTCGTCCTCCCGGATACCACGCTCAACTTAAGGAACTGAATGAGGTCGATGTACGAAAGATGGCAGGTGTAATTGAAGTTGTGCGTGATGGAAGATTTCTGGCAGTAGTCTGCAAGCGTGAAGAACAGGCAGTTTGGGCTGCAAAGAGGATAGCAATGCAGGCGGTATGGGATGAAAGTCAGGTAATTAATACCGAAAACATTTACGTTCAGCTCAAGAAAAATACTCGCCAAAGTCTCCCTGTAATTGGGGGGGCAGCAGAATATTCTGCTGTACCTCCGTTTAATCCGCCAGAAAATTCTGACAAAACAATTTCCGCAACTTTTCAGCGTCCATACCAGATGCATGGCTCCATAGGACCATCAGCAGCAATGGCGCTTTACGATGATCAGGGTCTCAAGGTATGGACTCACTCGCAGGGGGTGCATCCTCTGTGTCTTGCCCTTGCAGATGTACTTGAATTAGAGAAAGACAGGATCCACGTTGTACATATGCCTGGAGCAGGTTGTTACGGCCACAATGGCGCTGATGACGCTGCCATGGATGCTGCTCTTGCTGCGAGGTCTGTTCCAGGTAAGCCGGTGCTTTTGAAATGGGAAAGAGTAGATGAACATTCCTGGGAACCATATGGTTCCGCAATGCAGGTTGAACTTAAGGCAAACCTGGATGAAAAAGGAAAAGTTTTGTACTGGAATCATGAGACATACAGCGACACTCACCTGAATAGGCCATCAGCACATGGAGAAAATTCCCGCCTGCTGGCTGCATGGCATTTACAGTACCCAAAGTCAGCTCCACAGGTTAAGCCCATACCAGGTCCTCATACCGGCATTCATCGCAATGCTGATCCAATTTATGATTTTGTTGAACGCCGAGTAATAAAGCATTTGGTGCGGGATTTACCTCTGAGGGTCTCTACACTGCGTTCACTCGGCGCGTACGCAAATGTCTTCGCAATCGAGTCCTTCATAGATGAGCTGGCTCATGCTTGCTGCAGAAACGCGCTTGAATTTCGAATGGACCATCTGAGCGATGATCGTGCTCGTGCTGTGCTTGAAGCTGCTGTGACCAAAGCGAAAACAGGACCTGACAGCAAGGAGGAAGGGCATGGCAGGGGGTTTGCCGTTGCACGTTATAAGAACGCTAAATGCTATGCTGCAGTTGTGATCGATCTTTTCGTAGATGACTTTGGAGCCATCCAGCTTGAGCGGGCTGTGATCGCTGCTGATGCAGGACAGGTAATTGATCCTGAAGGACTTCGCAGCCAGCTTGAGGGCGGACTGCTGCAGTCGGCCAGCTGGACTCTGAAAGAAGAAGTGCTGTTTGATGAGAGCGGGATAGTTAGCCAAGACTGGGAAAGTTATCCTATCATGACTTTCTCGGAGATACCTGAGGTTGAGACAATTTTGATTGATCGCCCGGACTGTCCTCCTCTGGGTGCAGGCGAGGCCACGCAGGGACCAACTGCTGCTGCGATCAGTAATGCTGTTTTTGATGCTGTTGGTTTAAGGATACGCCGCATACCATTCACTCCGGAGAGGGTTCGTGATGCTGCAACGAAAGCATAAAGAGGTCTGACTGAACTTTTTCACTCAGCGGTTTACTTCCGTGCAAAGATAAAAAATTATCCGGTTCAAAGCAGAATGCATTAAACAAATCCTGCATGAAGAATTGTAATTTCAAAACAACTGAAAGAATCATTTTTTCTCTTAAAATCATTTAATTATGTAAATTTTGAAAAAAATGTTTGACAATCCCTGAATTCAGTGGTAGCATCACCCATTTTTGATAGTTACTCTTTCAACTTGAATTCCCCAACCAATAGCCGCATTCATATTGCAGGAGTATTTTGGGGTTGAATAAGCATTTTGAACGGCTAAGTTAAAGGCAAATTTTGTACAAGGGAGATGCGCGTTTAATTTCCCGCAATAATTAACTAATCTTTGCCCTGTTATAAATCAAGGGAGTGAATTGACTAGGTGGTTTTCCCTAAATAAATTGTTCAATCGTGTTAAATAAGGAGAGAGAATGAAGATAAAAAAAATATTGCTGACAGCATTAAGTCTGTTTTTTTCATTCAGTCTTTATGCAGCAAGTACAGTTAAGATAGGAGCCTCAATGCCATTGACCGGGATGTTTGCAGTTCCTGGATCAAAGCACCTTGAAGGCTACCAGATGTGTGTTGATATCATTAATCAAAACGGAGGCTGGTTGGGTAAAAAAGTAGTCCTTTTAGGAATTGATAATCGTTCTGATACAGAAACCGCAATTTCACAGTACGAGAGATTCATAAATGTTGACAAGGTTGATTTGGTCTTCGGCACCTTTTCCAGTAAACTGACTTTTCCAACATCGACAATCCTTGCTAAATATAAATATGTTCTTCCTATTCCATCAGGCGGAGCATTGAGGATTTACAGACGCGGATTCAAGAATCTTTTTTATTTCCAGTCAAATCCGGCTGAATATTACGGCAAGCAGCTTCTTGCTGTGGTACAAGACCGTGCCTCTGCTGCAGATCAGCCAAAAACAGTTGCGCTTGTACATGCTGACGATTTTTTTGCAAATTCTATTGCAAATGGTCTTCTGGGTAAAAAAGTTAAATTACCCGGCAGCGGCAAGCTTGTTGAGGACATGGCTCCGGGCTACATTGCTCAGGCTGGTATGAAGCTGGTCTATCATGAGCAATGGCCTGAAGAAGGTTTTTCTGACTGGCTGACTTTGGCAAACTCAATTAAGAATTCCGGTGCAGAAATGGTGATTGGCATGATGGCATCACCGGAGGAAGCTGTACAGCTTACTCGGGCGCTTAAAACAGTACGTCATAATCCGAAGCATTTGATGCTGACTCAAGGGACCCAGTCTGAGTTTCTTGAGGGGCTTGGGGATGCGACAGAGGGGATTATGATTTACTCGGCATGGCATGACGAAGCTCCATTTGATGGAACGCTGGCCGGGCAGAGGATGAACAACTCAGATTTTGTAGCAAAATACAAAGCCCTGAATGGTAAGCTTCCTGATGAAGATGTGGCAATTACTTTTGCTCTTTGCCAGGGAATAGATCAGGCTGTAATTGCTACAGGCTCAGTTGATAATGCCAGAATTATGTCCTGGCTGCATACCAGGAGCTCAAGGAGTCCGGTTAAAACAATTCTTGGAGATTACTACTGGGATGCAACTGGATTGCCGATTAATAAACAGGCTCTAATAGTTCAATGGCAAGGCAAAGAATTGAAATTCATTTATCCAACTAATGAATTTCAGGCTTCATCAATGGTAAGCCCTAAACCTGCCTGGTAATCCAAACACTTAAAAATTACTGATTAAGGGCAGTTGTGAGTTTACTTCGGCTGCCCTTTTTTTGTGGAATTTTGATTGATTCCCAATCTTGAGCACAAGAAATTGTACTTGCAGGCTATGTCAAAATTAAGAATTCAATTTATCAATCCGGAGAAGGTCAAAGACCAGAAAATACTTGATGCAATTTCTGATTCTGTTATCAAAGGCACTCCTCGTGCGGAAAGCCAGGCAATAAGAGCAAGAGTACCTAATGTTTTCTGGTCTTTTCAAAACACCTGGAACGGTGTTTTTATTCAGGGAAAGGTTGATCATAATCTAAAGGAACTGTGCCGTGTTTATGTATCCAAATCAGTTCAATGCAAATATTGCGGCAACCAGAGGAGTTCAAAATCTGCAGATGAAGGGCTGGTTGAAGATGATTACAGGGATCTGTTGAATTTTGAAAAATCTGACAATTATGATGAATCCACCAAGGCAGCTCTTTCACTTTCTCAGGCAATTACCTGGGACCTTGAAACAGACGATGATTTCTGGAACCGTCTATATAAGCATTTTAGTGAAGAACAGATTATTGAACTAGGCTATTTTGTTGGATTCACCATGGGTCAGCAGCGTTTCAACAGGCTGCTGAATCTTGATGAACACCTCGGCGAAACCGGTTTTGAAAACATCAACTGAACCCTCCCATCTTCTATTCCGCTGCATTCTTTTTTTAATGATTACCATTTAAATTAGATCAGTCAATGCTGAAAATAAATAATGCAACTAAATCATTTGCAGGAATTCTTGCGGTTAACAGTTGCAATTTTGAAATTGAGCAAGGCACTATATCAGCACTGATTGGTCCGAATGGAGCAGGGAAGACCACACTGTTTAACTGCATTTCACGTATCTATCCAATTGATTCCGGAGAAATTTTTTACTGGGATCACAGACTTGATTTAATGCCTACATATAAGATCGCAAGGCTGGGCATTGGCAGGTCATTTCAAATCACCAGAACCCTTGATCACTTATCTGTAACAGAAAATCTGGTTTTGCATACAGCAGGAGGAATTGGGAATCACTTGCTGCTCCCTGCTATTACCAGGGAAAACAAGTTGAAAGCCGACGAAATTATGGAATTTCTGGGGATTGCATCCCTAGGTGAGATGGATATGGGATCATTGTCATTTGGACAAAAAAAACTCCTGGACCTCGGTACAGTATTGATGGCAGATCCGGATTTAATTCTTCTTGATGAACCCGCGGCAGGAGTAAATTTGAGACTGCTTGAAGATATTATCGACAAGCTGGTTACTCTGAAAAATCAAGGAAAAACAATACTTCTGATTGAGCACAATATGGATCTTGTTATGGAGATCAGTGATGAAGTAATTGTTATGTCTGCCGGGGAAATTATTGCACAGGGTAAACCAACGGAAATCCAGAAAAATGCTGAAGTGCTTGAAGCATATCTGGGAAGCGAAGCATAAATGACAAGTTTACTTAGTATCAGAAACGTAACAGCCGGTTATGGATATGGGCCGGATATAGTTCATGATTTCAGTTTGTCACTTAACGAGAGTGAAGTGAAATGCATTATTGGTCCAAACGGAGCAGGTAAATCAACCTTATTAAAAGCTGTTGCAGGGATACTTAAACCTCGATCAGGAGAAATTATTTTTGAGGGAGAAAATATTACTGGTAAAGAAGCATACCAGATAATGAGGCTTGGTATTTGTTTCCTTCCACAGGAACGCGCAATTTTTCCTAATCTGACTGTTGCAGAGAATTTACGTATGTGTGCGTATTCAATCAAAGACAAGGAACTGGCTGAATCAAGAATTGAAGCAGCATTTGAGATGTTCCCAGTGCTAGGTGAACGTTTAAAACAAATTGCCGGTACAATGTCAGGGGGGCAGCAACAACAGCTGGTTTATGCACGTGCTTTTACAATTAAACCTAAAATAATTCTGATTGATGAACCTTCTCTTGGCCTGGCGCCGGCACTTGTAGAACAAACCTTCAATCATATTAAACAAATTGCATCAAGTGGAATTGCCGTTATTCTTGTAGAACAAAACGCAATAAAAGGTCTCCAGACATCAGGTTACGGTGTAGTGATGGATCTTGGGAGGCTGGCATTTGAAAAACCTGCCAATGAAGTTTTACAGGATCAGAGGCTTCGTGAACTTTATTTAGGGAAAGCTATAAAAAAATGATGGAGTTTCTTCAAGTAATAATATTAGGACTTTGTTTAGGTTTTGTGTATGCCTTAATGGTTTCAGGTCTGACCTTGATCTTTGGAGTTATGAGAATTGTAAATCTTGCTCATCCCATACTGATCATCAGCGGAGCATTTGTTTCCTATTGGCTTTTTATTAAGTTAGGTTTGGATCCCATTTTATCAGTACCAGCTGCTGCTTTAGCAGTGGCTCTGCTGGGAGTGTTGCTCTACAAATTAATATTTGAAAAAAATGCGGCACAACAGACATACTCTGAAATGACAGTCTTGTTGACTTTTGGCACAGCAATGGTGATTGACGGATTGTTAGCCTTCTTATTTCACAATACACAGCGTACTACATCTCCAGGTTATGCTACTGACGCGATTTTCATCGGAGACATATTCATTCCTCTGGCGCAATTATATTCAGGGATCATAAGTCTTGTGATCATAATCGTGCTTGCGGTATTTCTTAAGTATTCAGAATTTGGTATTGCGATCAGGGCCACCTCACAGAACAGGACTTCTGCGGAGCTGGTTGGAGTCAATGTAAAATTCGTATGCCTGATTTCTTTTGCTATAGGATGCGCCCTTGCAGGTTCTGCAGGCGCGCTGGTCAGTTTCGTATTCAGCTTTTTCCCGTCAAGGCACTGGGAGTGGATCGCGATTCTAATGTCACTGGTTGTACTTGGTGGTATGGGCAGTCTTACAGGTGCAGTGGTTGGGGCTCTGGTTTTGTCAGTTATTTCATCTTTAGTGGGTGCATTTTATTCTCCAGCATGGTCAACAATGGTATTTTTTCTGGCACTGTTTCTGATACTTATCATCAGACCAATGGGGCTGTTTGGTGTAAGAACAGATTGAAATTATTTAACAAAGTGTTATGAGAAGAATTTGATAGAAAGGCAAGATTGCAAAACAGTAAAAAAATAATTCCAGTAATAATCCTGATCTGCCTGATCTGTTTACCAATAGTTCAGTTTTTTGGAAATTATAATTATGTGATTCACATGGTTCTATTTTCATTTCTTTATATTACAATGTCCAGCAGTTGGAATATTATCGGCGGATACGGTGGATTTATTTCAATAGGGCACAATGTATTTTTTGGAATAGGTGCATATTTTTCCGGATTTATATATGCCAGATATGGAATTTCCCCTTTTTATACCGCTGTTTTTGCGGGCATGATTGCTACATTTTTCGGTTTTGGAGTAGGTTTAATCACGCTGCGTGTAAAAGGTCCGTCCTTCATAATATCATCCATTGCGCTGCTGATGATTTTCAGGACTTTATTTGATCGCTGGGAACTGGTTGGAGGCGCGCATGGCATAACTCTTCCACATAATAATCTTTCTGTGGAATGGTCAAAAATACCACATTATTACGCATTGTTGGTTCTGATGGTGCTTTCTATTCTTCTCTCTTGGTATGTGCGTCATTCAAAATTCGGATTGGCACTGCGTTCGATTTCACATGATGAAATTAAAAGCGAGGTAACCGGCATAAATATAAAGATCATTAAAGTAACTGCTTATGCAATTTCAGCATACCTGATAGGTGCAGCAGGTGCCATCTGGGGAGATTATCTGACCTATGTCAGGCCAAATATTTTTTTCATAATCCTGATTGCGGCAAACATGGTGCTGATGTGCATTTTAGGAGGAAAGGGAACCGTGACAGGCCCGATTATCGGAACTATTGTGATAATATTTTTCAATGAGTTCATTCTGGCAAACTTCGGTGCATCAGAACTAAACATCTTTTTCACAGGTTTACTGATGATTCTCACTTTGCTGTATTTTCCTGACGGAATAATTGGTTCCCTGAAAAAAAGAAAATTGCTGCCTGGTTTTCTTGACTGGGACTGATTATGAGTTCTATGGACCCTAGAGTAGAAGCTGCAAGAAAACACTGGTCAGGACGCTTTGTCACAAATGGTGTCCCCCTGTCTGTGTTTCAGGATGTTACCAAGACTGTAAAGCATTGGGATCAATGGTGCAGCACATGGTCTGAAAAAGCAAAGATCTTCGAGGAATTGGGGCATCAGGCAATGGACCTGGGATTCTCACTTTCAGCAGCTCAGCATTTGACAACAGCAGCAGTATGTTACCATTTCGGCAAGTTCCTTTTTGTTCAGGATCCTGAACAGATGAGAAGAGCTCATGAAAGGGCCGTTGAATGCAGAAACCTTGCACTACCGTTTCTTGACCCACCTGGAGAAAGAGTTAAAATTCCTCATGGTGAATATTCATTTTACGGAAATCTAAGAAAACCGGCAGGGATCAAAACACCGCCTGTTATATTAATGACTCTGGGACTTGACAGTGCCAAGGAAGAAATGGATACAAATGAAAAAATCTTTCTTGAGCGTGGTATGGCAACACTTGTATTCGACGGTCCCGGACAGGGTGAAAGCGAATACGAACAGCCTATTTGCCCTGAATATGAAGAGCCTGTAAAATCTGTAATGGACTGGCTTGAGAAAAGGAATGATGTTGATTCAGACAGAACAGGCATCTGGGGCGTCAGTCTTGGAGGATATTATGCGCCACGTGCTGCGGCATTTGAAGATCGAATCAAAGCATGTATTTCACTGACAGGTCCATTCAATCTGATAGAATGTTTTGATGAGTTACCCGTTCTGACTAAAACAGCATTTATTCATCGCAGCCACAGTTCTGATGAGCAGCAGGCAAAAGAAGTTGCGATTCGCATGTCATTGGAAAATGTTGCTGAAAAAATTACATGTCCGCTTTATGTTGTTGCTGGAAAACTGGACCGTGTGATCCCACATCAGCAGGCGCTTAAACTTTCTCAAAGATCATCTGGTGAAGTAGTACTGAATCTTGTTGAAGACGGAGGGCATGTAGCGAATAACAGAGCTTATAAATACAGAACTCAATCTGCAGACTGGATTGCTGCCAGGCTTGGTTGTTGATAAAAAAACTTTAGAAAACAGGAAGACTGTTAATTCAGCAAACAGCAGATCTTTCCATGCAGACACTAATCACTTCTTCCGGATCACGTTTCCACCAGTTATCCTCAGAAAAAATTTCAACTTCCTTAAGTCCGTCAAAACCTGCTCTTTCCATCCAGGATCTTATTAACGGTATATCAATTATGCCGTCACCCATCATCCCACGGTCCAGCAACAAGTGTTTTGTCTCCAAAAGCCAGTCGCAGATATGAAAGGCCAGCAGACGATTTTTACCTGCTCGTTTAATCTGCGATTCCAGTTCCGGGTCCCACCAGCAGTGATACACGTCAACAGCAACACCAATTCCCTCACCCATTTGATCACAAAGGTCTAAAGCATGGCTGAGTGTATTCACACAGGCCCGATCAGCAGCGTACATTGGATGCAGGGGTTCAATGGCAATTGGCATTTTAACAGTCCTGGCGTATTCCAGAGTCTTGAAAAGGCCATCCTCAACTTGCATTTGGCTACCTGCTAAATCCTTTGAATCTGGCTTCAGCCCTCCAACAACTATCACCAGGCATTCTGCCTGAATTGCTGCCGCCTCATCCACTGTTTTTTTGTTGTCATCGAGAATGTTCTGAGAAAGATGGTCTTCCAAAGTGAACATTCCACCCCGGCAAAGTCCGCTGACACGCAAGCCGTTGTCCTGAATCATTCTGTTAGCTTCGTCAACTCCGTATTCCTGAAGTTTATCTCGCCACGGTGCAATTCCACCGATTCCGTAACTGGCACACAAATCTATGGCCTGTCTGAGATTACACTTTTCCTTTACTGTCGCTGTATTCAGGGACATCTGCTCTGCATAAATCACGAAACTATTCCTCTCGACGCAAAAACGGTTTTTGCTCTGGAAGCAGCTAACTCAGGATTAAGCAGTGCACCTGCTCGATTTGCATGACGTATAAGTTCAGCAAGGTGTAGTGTGGAACGTGCGCTTTCCTGACCACCAAGCATGGTGAAATTATCCTGGAATCCATTCAGATAGGACAGAAAAACCACACCAGTTTTATAAAACTTGGTTGGAGATTTAAAGATGTGTCTTGAGAGAGGAACAGTGGGGTTAAGCAGATCATTGTATGTTTGTTCATCGTCTTTACCCAGCGCGGTTAATGCTGCCGCGGCCAACCCTGCTATGGCATCGAATATTCCCAGCAGTGCGTGTGAATACCCCATTTCATCTCCAAGAATTAATTCCGGAAAATTAAAATCATCACCTGTGTACATTTTTATCTTTTCCGGAAGGCGCTGGCGCATCAGGATTTCTTTTTCCTTGGATAAAAGTGAAATTTTGATTCCATCAATTTTGGCAGAATTCGCCTTAAGAATAGACAAACATGTTTCCATGGCCTGATCAATATCTGTTGATCCCCAATACCCCTTTAGTTGAGGATCAAACATATCTCCAAGCCAATGGATAATAACCGGATCGGAAACCTGCCCAAGAATTGAGTTGTAAACCGCAGCATAATCCTCTGTTCCTTGTGCACAGGCAGTTAAGGCACGGCTTGCCATTAAAATGATTCTCCCTCCATATCTTTCCACTGTCTCGCATTGTTCTTCATAGGCATGTATTACCTGAGTCAGGGTCAGATCAGGACAGGGGAGCAGATGGTCTGTGCCGGCGCCGCAGGCGATTAATCCGTCGGAAGCTTTTGCTGCATCCAAAGAACGCCGGATTAATTCTCTGGATGCATCCCAGTCAAGACCCATTCCACGCTGGGCTGTGTCCATTGCTTCAGCAACACCTAAACCCTGATCCCAGAGATATTGCCTGAAGGCAATGGTCTGATCCCAGTCTATGCTGACATCAATCCAGGGATCATTATCTATTAGGGGATCCACAACCACATGGGCTGCAGCATAAATTGTTCTGGGAAAAACGGAAGGTTCAATACAGAGATCACGAGGAGCACTCAATTCAAGAGTTCCCAGTGACTTATCAGGTTTTGGCAATACAAGGCTTGGCACTTTTTAAATTATTAACTCAGGGATATCAATCCAACGGCGTTCCTTCCAGCTTTTTAGGGCAGATTCGGCCAGCTGGATTCCCTTGGCGCCTTCAACAAGATCGTATTTCCATGGGCCATCCTCTGATACATGTAGGAGGAATTCCTCCCATTGTGTACGGAAAGCGTTACCGAAATCAACGTTGTCAGGTACCTGTGCCCAGTGGTCAAAAAAATTCAGTGTCTGAGGCTGGTCAGGATTCCATGTTGGTTTTGGTGTATTCAGATGATGTTGTATAGAGCAGTTGTGCAAACCGGCAACCGCAGAACCTAAAATGCCATCTACCTGAAATGTTACCAGATCTTCACGCTTAACACGTACACACCATGATGAGTTAATATGCGCTATGATATCCCCGTCAAGCTCAAATGAAGCATATGCGGCATCGTCTGCGTCGGAAGCATATTTCTGTCCGGTTTCATCCCGACGCTCAGTGATATGCACTTTACCAGTGCAGCTGACAGATTTTACCGGAGCAATCACATTATCAAGAACATAACGCCAATGGCATAGCATATCCTTTATTATACCTCCTCCGTCTGATTTGCGATAATTCCAGCTCGGTCTTTGGGCGGGTATAATTTCTCCATCAAATACCCAGTAGCCGAATTCACCACGAACAGAGAGTATCTTTCCAAAGAAACCCGAATCCCTAAGACGTTTCAGCTTGATAAGTCCGGGGAGGTATAGCTTGTCGTGCACAACACCATTTTTTACACCTTTTTGCCGGGCAAGATGGGCTACTTCAAGTGCTTCCTGCAGATTATCTGCTACCGGTTTTTCACAGTAAACGTGTTTGCCGGCGTTAATGGCCCTTTTAAGAAATTCCACCCGCATCTTAGTTGTGGCTGAGTCAAAGAAGACTGTATCATCAGGATTCTCCAGGGCACCGTCCAGATCAGTGGTGTATCTTCTAACAGAAAATCGTGAGGCAATTTCCTCGAGCTTTTGCCTGTTGCGTCCTACCAGGACAGGGTCAGGAATCAGTTTTCTTCCGTCAGCAAGAGACAAGCCGCCGGCATCTCTGATAGCAAGCACGGAACGTATAAGGTGTTGATTCAGCCCCATTCTGCCGGTGATGCCGTTCATGATGATGCCTATTCTACGATTCATATTATTGTGTTTACTTAAATTTTTCTGTTAAATATTGGTGCAGATTTAAGAAATCAAAATTGCTGAAATCATTCAGTTTCCAAGCCGGTTGGAACAGATTTGTTTTCTGATTTCAACGAGATCCCTGCATTTTCAGCAACCGTTTCAAGCAAAGCACTGAAGTCTGCAGCAAGATATGCTTCAGGATCATCTTTACTCTGTGCTGCGCCAAAATGTGATTGCAGTGCCTCACGTGTTGCGGCAGTTACGGGCATGGAAACATTTAATTCACGTGCTTCCTTAAGACCAAGGTCAACATCCTTACGCAGCAGAAATGGAGTAAAGGTAGTAGTCCAGTCAAGGTTTACCAAAGCAGGTGTTTTGTAACGGCTGAAAATTGATCCCATTACGCTGTTGTTGATGAAGCTTAAAAATGCATGGCGCGACACACCGGCTTTTTCAGCCAGGACTGTGATTTCAGCCAGATTTTGGGTATACACGGCCAGCAAAACATTGTGGGCAATTTTACAGAATCGGGCCAGTTCTCCCTCCCCAACATAAGAAACCCCTTGAAGAGAATATGCTTTAATAATGCTTTCAACAGCATCAAAGGCAGACTTTGGTCCGGAAACTACAGAGGACAATTTTCCTGCTTTTACACACTTGTTGTTACCACTGACAGGCGCTGCCAGAAGATGACAATTTCTCTGATTGAGTTTTTCACGGATTCCTGCTGACTGATCTGCACCGATAGATGAACAATCGACCAGTATGCTGGGATGTTCATTTTCTTTAAAGACCCCGTTTGCGCCAAAGCAAACCTGTTCTAGATCGGCGCCTGTTGATACCATTGTGAAAAGTACATCTACTAAAGCAAGTTCTTCCGGTGATGAAACTATTATTGCTCCATGTGTAGCCAATGCTTCAGCTTTGGAACGGGTACGATTCCAAATGGCAACTTTATAACCTGAATCAAGTATTTTCTGAACCATCGGAGATCCCATGCGTCCAATTCCTATCCATCCAACTTTGTTAATTTTATCCATAGTTTGTTGTTATCTGATTAATATGATTAAAATGAATTCAATTCTGAATTGATCGTATCCAGACAGATTCAACTTCAACACCGGCATCTTTGATAAGGTTAAAGACCGGGCAGCGGGCTTCTGTTTCTTCCACAACTTCCCTGAGTCGAATATCAATTGTGTAATCTGCTTCAAACTTCAATCCGTTATATGAGAAGTTTTTTTCCTGTGCAGTACGATTGAAAGTTACAGCTTCGCATCCGCAAAGGCTGCCTAAAACACCTTGAAGCGGGGATGGCCCCTGACCTCCACCTCCATGTTTAAGCGGCTCATCTAATGTAATGCTGGAGAATCCTGGAAACTCTATAGAAGTAGTCATATTCCCGGGATTTGAGGCGGACAGGCTTTTATTACGGATAATGGGCTTGTTAAAATCTACTTCATCAACAACTTTGTTCATAAAATATTCTCCTGTTCAAAAAGGTCAGCAATTTGTTTTTACTTTTACTTTTGATCTTAATTCATAAAACTAGCAAAGTATTTCAATTAATTACCTTATCTGTCGGCAAACATTCCTTAAGAGATAATGTGTGTATTCTTTCAGTTTTTTAAGGCAGTTCAATCGGATCAGGCCGTAATCGAAATCCCTGGTCAAGACCATCGAGTCTTGCCATCTGATCTTCGTTAAGTTCGAAGTTGAAGACTTCTGAATTTTCTCTGATTCTTTGGGCATTTACAGATTTTGGTATTGTTGTGATCTGCTTTTGCAGTCCCCAGCGGATCATTACCTGTGCCCATGATTTTCCACATTCATCTGCAATATCAACTAATGTCGGGTCTGTAGATTTTTCTGTTCTTGCGAGAGGACAAAATCCTGTTATATGGATGTTTTTTTCCCTGCAATAGTCTGCAATGGTCTTTTGTGCCAGAAATGGGTTCATCTCTATCTGGTTAACAACAGGAGAAAACTCACAGATTTCAAATATCTCTTGAAGGTGCCTTGGTGAAAAATTGCTGACTCCAATTGATCTGCATATGCCTTCATGCTTTAGTTTTTCAAGAGCTTTCCAGGTATTTTGACGGAAACCCTTGACAGGTTTATGAATGAGATACAGGTCGATGTAAGATAATTTTAATTTTTGCAAACTTCTTTCACATGCTTCCAATGTTGAATCATATCCTACTTCCTGGGAATAGACTTTAGTAGTAATGAATATCTTTTCTCGATGCAGACCACTCTGCTTTACTGCATCACCAACATCTTCTTCGTTTTTATACATGGAAGCAGCATCAATATGTATGTAACCAAGTTCTAATGCAGTTGAAACAGCTTCCCTTGTTTGCCTGCCGGGTTCCATGCGCCACACACCAATTCCGAATATGGGCATTGAGATCCCATCATTCAGCTTTGTTCTACTCTCAATTGTCAGAGCCATGTTCTGAAATATTCCATAAATCCTGTTGTTCCTACTAAGTAATTCTGAAAAGAAAATTTAAAGTTTGCTTTAACAGCTTTTTATACTCAGCATAAAAAATTATTATAATTTGTTTTATAATTACCTGAGAAAAACCGTATGGATAAGATCAGTTTTGTTTCTACTGTTTTTATAATTAAGCACTAAAACGGGGAGCAGATCCCTGGAGTATTTCCATGCCCGTGCTGCCTGCGATTAATTGACATTTTTCTCCTGTCTCAAGCCACAACACACTTTCTATTTCAAGCATTAGCTCGTTATTATTTACCTTTGCAATACCATCCCCTTTGATTACATAAATTAACTGATCAATATCGCCATGAATAAATTCAGGACCGGAGGCTGCAGGTCCAAAAATCAAGCGTTTGACTTCCATTACATGTGAATCATGATTTTGCAATTCTGTTATGGATTCTACATGTAAGCCGGGAAGTACCTGAAGGATATCTTTATCTGCTTTTTTAATGATCTTCGGCATATGAAATTAGAGGACAGTTCAGATTATTCAATTATTTACCTGATATTTCCCATTTTCTTTTGGCTGAAACTCAACCAACAGGTTTCCATGTTCATATATCTTTTTCATCAATCCAGACTGTTTCCGTTGGTGGAGGGACCCAGAATTCTATGAATTTAAAATATTCTTCAAAATCATTTTCAAACCAGTGGATTTCTTCAGGTTCAATTACAGCAGTGTCACCTGCCTGGAGTAGTTGTTTTGATTCAGGTGTATACATGAATCCCTGACCTTCAAGAATCACGAATACGTGATGGCTGCCCTTGTGATAATGCCTGGCACAACTGTCGCCTTTGTGATAAATGATTCGATCAGCACGAAGTCCAGACGCATTAACTGGGACATTTTCAGTAATCAAATCAAGCCGATCTCTACTGTCTCTTGTTGAAACGAAACCGGGCAGTAAATCTTTTTTGAACAATTTTGCCATAGCTGTTTTTTAAAAACATCTATAGTAATTGTAATGAAATAAAAAATAAACCCATTAAAAATATTAAACGCAATGCAATAATAGGTGATTTGGGAAAAGACTTAATTGTTTGAAAAACGGACTTCTATGATTGAATTCTTTTGTGCTCGAACAGTTCCGGAGAGATCTCCTCTTGAGAATGTACCCAAAATACCGGTAAAATGCCTGCTTTTAATAAACCATTGTGCTGGCAGAACACTCCGTAGTTTTATTTGAATTATTGCTTGTTGAAGTATCATGAATGGAATAACCAGAACTGAAGAAAATCAGCTTAACATAAGAAAGCTGACAAGAGAACTGTACGTGGAGAAATTTTCTTGAGCGGTGTTTTATGGGCAATCATGTCTGCAATTAGTTTTGGTTTATTCCAGACAATTAGCAGAAAAGCAGGTATGAATGTGAATGCATTTTTTCATACTTTTTTTCTGATGATGATAAGTACATTATTCATGATAATATCAACTATAATTCTGGAGGACATAAAGCACATTACTCTCAATCTCACATTACAGGGAATATTTTATTTTGCTGTTGCCGGGATGATTCATTTTGTCTTAGGTTGGACGCTACTGACAATCAGTCAGAATCGTATTGGTGCCTCAAGAACAAGTGCCCTGGTCGGCACAGCTCCTTTTTTTGCAACATTGATTGGATATCTTTTTTTTCAGGAAGTCCTGTCATTTCTCACTATAATAGGAATTATTTTAGTAGTGATAGGGATATACATTGTTACAAATAATAAGGACTGAATTATATAATATGCGATATAACATTCTTCTACAAAGTCTGGCTGGTTTGGGGACTGCTTTGTGTTTTTCAAGCAGTTCTATATTCATTCGCTATGGACTGGAGACTATTCCATCACCTCTAATTGGAGTTACCATAGGAATGGTATTTTGCACTTTTGCATATGGTTTGATATTGCTTGTTCGATTCAATATCAAAACTGAGGAAGAAAAAAAACTTTCATATTCCAGGCAGGGAATTTTATTATTAATTTTTTGTGGAATATTTTTAGGGTTTGGTACTTTGTCTAGGTGGATCGCAATTGATCTGGCTCCAATTGCAGTAGTAATTGGACTTAGCGGCTTAACTGTTCCAGTGGTTCTTATGCTGTCACCAATTATAATGGGCCGCAGCCTGGAAAATGTTACAATGAGGTTATGGCTTGGAGCAGGATTAGTTGTAATTGGTGCGTCTTTAATTACTTTTTCCAGATAGTTACATGATAATTGATACACACATTCATATTATTGTTAAGGAAATTACATATCCGATAACAAAGGACTCCTGGTCGCCAATTGCAAGTCATGAAAACGGAAAACCTTATGTGGAGTTTAGAGGAAAACGACTCAGTTCTGTGCTTTATGAATTTGTTGATGTACAGGAGATTCTAAAAAATCAGAGAAATGCGGGTATTGAAATCTCAGTATTGAGCCCATGGTCAAGCCTTTTTCGGTATGATTCTGATGCCAATACCTGCCAGGAAATCAATAGAATACAAAATGACGCAATTGCTGAAATTGCAAAGCAATACAGTAATGAAATAGTTGGTCTTGGCATGATTCCTCTGCAGGATTCAGCAACAGCTGTATCAGAATTGAAGTACTGCATGGATATTGGATTAAGAGGTGTTGAGATAGGTACAAATGTGAACGGTAAATACCTGGGTGATGAAGAGTTTCGTCCTTTCTGGGCTATGGCTGAGATGCTGGGTGCTGTTGTTCAGATACACCCCGTTCCAGGATTAGGAGGTCCGACAAACAAGGAATTTTATCTCTGGAATGCCTTCGCAAATCCTGCTGAAACTGCTATGACGGCATCACATATGATTCTTTCCGGTTTGCTGGAAGAACATCCAGACCTGAAAATCCAGCTCTTTCATGGAGGAGGTCATCTTCCTTACCAGATCGGTCGGCTGGACCGGGCTTATGAAATGCGTCCTGAAGCAGGCAAAAAGATCAGCAGGAAACCCAGTGAATATTTGAAGAAGTTCTATTTTGATACAATTACTCATTCAAGTGAGGCATTGAATTATCTGGTAAACCTGGTCGGCGTTGATCAAGTTATGGTAGGCACGGATTATCCTTTTGACATGGGGTATGAGCAGCCGGATAATATGGTGAATGCAATTCAAGTAAGTGACGAGGATAAGAAAAAAATTAAATACGATAACGCGAATCGGTTGTTTCAAATATAATTCTTCAACTGCTCAGATAAATTTGAAATTCATATAAAATCGTTTTCATCAAAAATCAATTATCTGAAACATGCAAATTGTTTAACCTAAAAAATTATTATATCAAGAGAAAATAATGACTGAAGAAATGTTTGCAGTAGAAAAATCTATAGATGGGCATAATGTAAAACTAATGTACGTTGAGACATGGGATGGACTTTATACTGCAGCAGGTCTGAGGATTCCTCAAGGGAAGGGACCATTTCCTCTGGTGTTGTTTGCCTATGGAAATGGAGGTGGAGGAATGCCCTGGATTGTTGAGGCTTTTGAAAAAAAGGCGTACACGATAAATCGGTTTGTAGAAGCAGGATACGTAAGCGCTTGGATTCGCTACAGGTCAGAAGTGGAATTGGGTTATAACATTGGAGGACCACTAATAAGGGACGTCAGACAAGGAGGAGATTTGTTTAACCGTTCCCCGCTGGAATATGAAGATGAGATATCTGTTGTGGAGCAGTTGAAAAAATTACCAGAAATTGATGCAGACAAAGCTGGACTTGTTGGAATGAGTCATGGTGGAGAAATGGCGTTAAAGATCATTTCAGAATATCACGGGCTGAAAGCGGTTGTTGCCAGTGAACCGGCAGCACATGAATATTTATCTCTTAATCCGGATAAAACAGCTTTTATAAACGAAGAGACACAGCTTAGAAACATTGAAGAAATGGAGATGCATGAAATAGATAAAGTCATGAAAAGAATCGATCTTAGCATTGCAAAGGATAGAATCAATAAGATCAGAACACCATCTTTCATAATGGGAAGAAATACTGACCATCTTCAGGGAATTTTCATGGCTGTTTATGAATTGTTAAAGTCTTCAGGAAAAGAAACACAATGGAAATCTTATGATCATGATCTGCACGGTTTTGTCTTTCCTGAGAAGAACAACAGTGGAGAATATCATGTAGATGATGTGCAGGCTGAAGCCATCAAAGACAGCATAAATTTTATGAATCTGCACCTGAAAAACTGAAAGTGAGGATTCATCCCTGAGTAAAGTGCATGGACAGAAAAGACTGCAGCTTACCCGGAGTGTTTAGTTTTCAGGGCCGGCATATTTTCCTGCAGAATCAGGAAACATAGCCTTCACTATTTTGAAATGAGAAATGTCAACCGTTGCGTCCATATGCAGAAAAATGGATGCGTCCCTGAAAAGTTTTTCAATACCGACATCAAGCATTGCGCCCATTCCACCATGCAGTTCCATTGCGTTTTCACAAACTTTAAGTATTTCCTGTGAGGCAAATACTTTTGCCATGTTGCAGAGGGCATCTGCATCTGAACTGCGAGTATCCACGGCAAGAGCTGCCTGATTTAGCAGTGAACGTACGGCTGCAATGCGTGTTGCCATATCTGCAATCCTTGATGCAACAGACTGGTGCTTGATCAGCAGTTTACCGCCCCTCTCATAGCTTTGCACAAATGCAGATGTTTTCTCAAACGCCGCAACTCCAACGCCCAGATTCTTTGCAGCCTGAATAATTTTTCCAGGTCGAAAATAGACAGCGGCCTTGGAAAGAGCTTCTCCTTCACAGAGCAGGTGATCATCCGGAACAAAGCAATCGGAAAAATAGATTTCTCCGTTATTCATAAACCGGCATCCGATGGTTTCGTTACAGCGGACAACTTCAAGTCCTGGAGTATCCCTTGGTACTAGAAAACTAGATGTTCCTTCCAGCATTCCGGAACCGGGTTTGGTATTGGCGTAAACTACATACAGACCTGCGTCAAAGCCGTTGCTGATAAATTGCTTTCGTCCGTTTATGCTCCAGCCTCCATCAACTCGTTTTGCCAAGGAGTCCATTGCTGCTTCAGGCACATTATAAGGCAGCCAACGATCTGAAGCGCCTTTTGGCTCAGTAAGGCAGTGGGCCAGAAGAAAAGTATGGTCTTCCACAAGTCGTGTAAACCATTTTTGCTGAAGATGTACCGGAGCAAGATTTCTCAGCAGCACTGCAACTTTCCAGTTCTGGACCAGTTTATCCGCAAGTCCGGAATCTCCACGAGCAATTTCTTCTGAGATTATGGCAAAACTCCGGATTTCGGTGTTTGAATCCAACTCAATACCGCCATACTTTTCAGGTACGCCAAGAGTCCGGATAGAAATTTCATCTGCCGCCTTCAGGATTTCTTCAGGAAGACGCAGATCAGGATTCATGTTCCACTCACGCTGCCAATCCTGTCTCAGGAAGGGAGTTACTACCCGATCAATGAAATCACGGCAGCTTTGTTTCATTAAACGTTGATCTTCAGTCAGGTCATGATTAAAGGATTCCATAATTTTTATATCTTAGTACATGAAAAATTAAAGCGAAACTTGAAAAGAAATTATGATTCAAATGAGATTAGTGCAGGATTACTCGCTTTCTCTTGATGAAACTGTAGTCGAAATTTTAATTGTGCCCTGAAGAACAGTGGCCTGACTTGCCATGTGAATTGTAATGATGACTTTTTTTGTTCTTTAGTTGATTATTTTTTTGCCCGTTGTAGGATGGTGTGACAGAGCTGTTTCGAAGCACAGATGCTGCAAGAGCCGCATTTGAAGCACAGCCGCAGGCTGTAGCAGCGGGGCTTAATTTATTCACTACAGCACTGCGCTTGAGGCCAGACAGGCGAATTGCTGCCGCAGTAATGGTTTTTTTGATGGGTTCTCCGGATTCAGGATGGTATTCCAATGGAGCATCATGAATACTTTGTTTGATCTCGAATCTCAGGTCCTTATTGACCAAAGATTCATAGGTGTAATAAGGCATATTTTTTCCTGTAAAAGCAATCAGTAAGCGTTTGCGACAAACAATTCCTTGGACGGGAACAGTGTTATTACTTTGCATCCGTCTGCTGTGACAACAACCTCTTCTTCTATCCGTGCCGCACCGTTTCCGTCTTCTGCAGGGCAATATGTTTCAAGAGCGAATACCATTCCCTCTTTCAGTTCAAAAGGGTTGTCAAGAGAAACAAGGCGGCTGATTATTGGGCGCTCATGCAGTGCCAGTCCGAGTCCGTGTCCAAACTGAAGTCCAAATGCTTCCATTTCAGATGCAAATCCAAACTCTTCTGCTTTTGGCCAGACTTCTGCAATTTTATCGGTGGTTAATCCTGGTTTGACCAGATCAATAGCATTATCGATCCACTCTCGTGCTTTCTGGTATGCTTCTTTCTGGGATGGAGTGTAGCTTCCCACATTCAGGGTTCTATAATAACATGTTCGATAGCCCATGTAGGACTGGATCACGTCGAAAAATGCCTGGTCTCCGGGTCGGTACATTCTGTCAGTAAAATTGTGCGGATGAGGACTGCAGCGTTCCCCGGAAACAGCATTGATCGCTTCCACATCGTCAGAACCGTTGTCATAAAGAAATTTGTTGGCTAAAGCAACGAGTTGATTTTCTCGCATACCAGGTTTGAGGTTTTCTGCAATTAACTGGTAAACGCCGTCCACTATCGAAGCAGACATATTCAACAGCACGATTTCATCCATACTCTTGATTTGACGTGCGTTAAGCATAACCTGCTGAACATCACGCACATCCAGGCCTTCTTCCTGAAGAGCAAAAAGCATGGGCGGTTCCACAATGTCCACCCCTATGGGCATATCCGCAACACCATCTTTTTTCAGCAGCTCAACAATCTCCTGTGCTGCTCTTTTGAAAAGCCCCGCGTCCGCGTTCACTGAACCACGCAATCCAAGCATTCCTGCACGACAATGGTCATTTTCCAGCCAAGGGGCGTAAAGGCGATGATGAGCAGCAGCAGAACCAAAATCCCATAGATAAGGATTTGAATTCCCTGTAAGTAACGCGTAACGGCATATTTTGTCTCTTGCCCATTCACCGATAACACAGCTGGTAAGGTAGCGGATGTTGTTATTGTCAAAACATAAAATGGCGCCAAGATCTGATTCTGCGAGTGCTTTCTGCGCACGTCCAAGTCGGTATTTATGGAGTCTGCGGAAATCAACACGCTCCTCAAAATCTATGGCCATTGGTCCGGGCGCAGGGATTACTTTATCCCATTCCCAGTTTGTGTTAATGTCATCTGGTTTAATTTGAAAAGGTTCCGTCCGGCTTAATTTTGACATAATGTTTTCCTGAAAAGATGAAGGTGTATAAAGATTTTTCTATCATATTTAACTCAAATTTTCAATCAGATTTGACAGCGTTTGCATAAACATGGCACCTCGAGCGCCATCAACAACACGATGGTCGAAGGATGCGTTTACTGAAAGCATTGGTCTGATTACTGCCTGACCGTCCATAGGCACAACCTGATCTGTAAGTTTTCCAACCGCGAGAATTGCGGATTGTGGAGGATTAATGATTGCGTTGAAAGAGTCAACCCCAAGCATACCCAGGTTACTGATAGTGAAAGTGCCTGAATCCATTTCCCCTGACCGTAACTTTCCTTGCTGGGTTCGTGCTACAAGATCTGCTCTCAGCTCTGTTATTTCTTCCAGGCTAAGTTCATCTACTTTATGTATTACCGGAACAATAAGTCCGTCTTCAGTAGCAACCGCAACCCCTATGTTTATTTCAGAATTATTAACTATTCTATTGTCTATCAATGATGCATTAACTCGCGGATGTTCCTTCAGAGAAACAGCTGCCAATTGTACCAGCAAATCTGTGTAAGTCACTTTTTTTGCAATGTTTGCCTGTATTTGATTTTTATAGGCCACCATGCTGCCGGCATCTAAATTACGAATGAGACTGAAATGAGGGGCGCTGGTCCAACTTTCTTTAAGACGGTCTGCCATTAACTGCCAGCCTTTACTAACAGAGAAATCATTTACGCCTGTTTCTTGCTGAGATTGGACTGCTTGAACATCTTCCATCAGGATGGCGCCACTAGGACCACTTCCCTTTATTGCAGTCAAGTCAATTCCTTCTTTTTTTGCATATTGCTTAATTTTAGGAGATGCAGCAATTTTCTTTGTGGGGCAATTCTCTGAAGATTCTGAGGAATCAGATTTCTGTGTTTGCTGTGGTGCAGCTTTTTCAATCGACTGAGTCTCGTTTTTTTCGACAGATTCAAGGGATGCTGGTGCATATTCACCGTCTTCCAATATCAGGGCAATGACTTCACCAACTTGAATTTCATCACCTGGTTTTACAGAAATATTTGACAAAGTTCCTTCTGCTGGTGCCTCTACTTCAACATTTGCTTTATCAGTTTCAACTTCCATTAAAGGTTCCCCTTTCTCAATAGAGTCACCTTCCTGCTTTAACCATTCTAAAAAAATTCCTGTTTCCTGGCCCGGACTTAAGGCGGGCATGATTATTTCGGTTGCCAATTTATTCTCCTTTGTCTTAAAGCTATTATTAATATTTTGTTGAAAGATGCGGATTCATAATCTGTAACATAATATTCAGGATTCCAATTTCTTCATATTCCGGAAAAAAGAGTTTTCGCCTTTTCCACCACCATTGCTGGATTAGGAACAGTTAAATCTTCAAGTACAGGAGAGAATGGTATGGGTACATCCATTGCTCCGATGCGTTTCACCGGTGCTTCAAGATGGTAGAATGCTCCTTCCGCAATAACGGAAGCAATCTCAGCTGTAACTCCATAACTGTCATATCCTTCATCAATGACAATCACTCTGCTTGTTTTAATGGCGGAGTCGATCAGGGTTTTTTTGTCCAAAGGCATTATTGTACGAGGATCTATCACCTCCGCACTAATATTCAGTTGTTCCAGTTGATCTGCTGCTTCAAGTGCAACCTGGACCATGCTGCTGGTGCCAATCAGGGTAATATCTGATCCCTCTCTCTTAATATCTGCAACTCCAAAGGGAATGGTGTAATCTTCTTCCGGAACATTTCCCTTGTCCTGCAGCATCATTTTATCTTCAAAAATAATAACAGGATTATCTTCCCTTATAGCTGTTTTTAACAACCCTTTTGCGTCATAGGGTGTGGATGGCAAGGCTACTTGCAAACCCGGTATATGACTTAGCCAGACGTGCAGGCTTTGACTGTGCTGTGCTGCAGATCTTCTAGAGGCACCAAGGTTTGTGCGTACTACCAGCGGTACCTTTAATTTACCTCCGGACATATAGTGTATTTTTGCTGCCTGGTTTGCGATTTGGTCCATGGATATTGTCATGAAGTCTCCAAACATGATATCAACAACTGGTCTCATACCTGTCATGGCTGCCCCAACTCCAATCCCTGTGAAACCAGACTCAGAGATTGGAGAATCAAGTACACGCTCAGTCCCGAACTCCTCAACCAAACCAGACAAAACTTTGAAAGGCGTTCCTGCTTCTGCAACATCTTCACCTATAATGAAAACAGTTTTATCACGGCGCATTTCTTCAGCTAAAGCTTCATTTACTGCCTGTGAAAATGTAATTACTCTATCTGTTAATTCAGGCATAGACATGTTTATTAACTTCCTCCGGATCAGGGTAAGGAGCATCCAGTGCAAACTTTACAGAATCTTCAATTTCTGACTGAACCTCTGATTCAATCAGATCAATTCCGGATTCATCAGTGATTTCATTGTTGGTCATCCACTTTGCGAAAATTATCAATGGATCCCGATTTGTTTTCCATTCATTTTCTTCTTCTTTGGACCTGTAGTATGCCCTGTTAATATCACCTACATGGTGCCCAAAATATCTGTAAGTATTGCATAATAGAAAAGAAGGGCCCTTTCCTGAACGTGCTCTTTCCACCAATTCAACAGATGTTGAATAAACCTGGCGGATATCCTGTCCTGCAATTTCTTCAGCGTGAATATGAAATGCTTTTGCTCTTGCAGTTATATCACCGGCAGTTGTTTCAGTATAATGAGTATACTCTGTGTAAAGATTATTCTCGCATACATAAATAACAGGCAGATTCCATAAGGATGCCATGTTCATAACTTCGTATATTATTCCCTGTCCAAGTGCCCCATCACCAAAAAAACAAACTGCAACCTGATCTGTTCCTCTCATTTTTGCGGAAAGCGCAGCACCTGTAGCTATACCGGCACTGCCGCCTACAATTGCATTTGCTCCAAGATTCCCTGAATCCTGATCTGCAATATGCATTGAACCTCCTTTACCCCTGCAGTATCCTGAAGCCTTGCCTAATAATTCCGCGAACATCAAATTTGTTTTTGCTCCTTTTGCCAGGCAGTGACCATGTCCCCGATGAGTGCTTGTTATGTAGTCATCACTTCTCAATGCCTCGCATACTCCTACAGCAACTGCTTCCTGACCAATACTGAGATGTGACAAACCCGGCATCTTTGCGGAAGTGTAAAGCTGGTTCACATTTTCTTCAAATTTACGAATCGTGAGCATTTGTCTGTAAATGTGTCTTGAATGCTCCTTATCTGGCCTAATTGGTTCTTCAGGTTTTTGTTGAACAGAATTTTTGTCTTTATTATCCATTATAATATTTCATTTTTTTAAGATAATACATGCCTGAAAGTAAACAAGAACAATTGTAGAAATTGACAGGTGTATTATGAGGTTGAATCATGACAAATACAAAGGAATCAGCACACATATCAGTAGATATTAATAAGAAACTTGCAATGAATCAAGAGACAATTTCAGGCAGGACAAAACTCTGATTAGTCAATTCATGGACTAAGTTGTCAGAATAATTAACCTTCCTGCATCAGGTATTAGCTTATCGGCAATTCTTTGCTGCATCAATTGATCAACGACTGATTACTTGACCGATTAATAACCATGGAATAAAGTATAGCATCTTGGGAATCATTTTTAATTAGTAATGATATGGAAACACATGGATCATTATCGCAAACTATGAATGAGAATTAATTATAGAATAGAAATCTGAATTAATTATAAACAAGGTTTTTCAAAATGAGAGAGATACAAGTTGTCATCGGAATAGACATGGAAACAGATATAGGAAGCTGGACCACTTTTTATGAAGGTGTAACAAAGGGCACTCCTTTGATTCTGGAACTTTTGGCTAAAAGATCAATACAAGTGACGGGATTCTGGGTAGCAGACACATCCAGACGATTCCCGGAAATTGTTCGCGAAATGAAATCTGCAGGTCATGAGATTGGTGCCCACTCGCTTTATCATGAAACAATTGGAGACAGTTTATTTGAAATTCCGGGGGTGTATCCATTATTGCCGGAAGAAGTACATCCCAGAATTGAAAAAGCCACAAATATTATAGAAGACATAATTGGTGAAAAAGTAGTTTCCTGGCGTTGTCCAAGACTGTTTGGCGGAACTGAAGTCACTAACGCACTGGAGTCATTGGGATATGAATGTGATGCCACATATCCAATGTATTATTACAACAAACAGCTGTTTCCTTATCATCCCAGCCAGGAAAGCTGGTTAAATGAGGGTAGTTTAAATCTGATTGAAATTGTGCAGTTTGCAGACATGGGGGTGGAGTCTAAAGACCCATACGGACGTGATAAGGATCCATGGCCTCTCTACCGCACAAAGTCCGCTGAAGCATTAATCCCACACATTGAATCATTCATAAGTTACATAGAAAAGAATGATCAAAGTCAAAAACCGGTTGTCTTATGTTTTTATCTGCATCCCTGGGAATTTTGGGAAATGCCGGAGGGTGTAATTCATTTTGGTGAGGGTGGAGTTTATCCTGACCCATTTCTTGTTAAAGGATGTGGGGATTATTGTCTTGAACAGATTGACCATCTGATTGACTGGTTTATATCCAAAGAAGCTGTGTTTCTTACTGCAGCACAATGCGCCAGAGAATGGAAGGGAATACTTTCAGAATCTTAATTGTACTGTAAGAATTAATCAGGTATTGATGTGGAAACTCATAAGATGCATCATTGCTGAATTATGAGCAGCAACAAAGCTTGCTCTACTTCCTGATTATTTGATGGAGCTGAAATTCTGATTTTGTGATTTGTAGTTGTTAGTTGAGGTAGCGTCCCAAAAACAAATCCAGGTCACTTCTGGTTTTTTGTGGGATTTTGGACTTGTCGGTGATCAGGGCAAATTTGAGGGCATCCTGCTGGGAATTGGGAAAATCCGGGGAAAGATTTCGCAGTGTTTCAACAAGTATTCTGCGGGCAGTTTCCACGTTATCATGCATAACCTTGATGATATCCTCAACATTGACTTCAGCTTCGGAAACATGCCAGCAATCGTAGTCGGTAGCAAGGGCAATTGAGGCAAAAGCCATTTCTGCTTCTCTTGCAAGCTTGGCTTCCTGGGCGTTGGTCATCCCAATCACGTCGGCTCCCCACTTGCGGTAAAGCAGTGATTCCGCACGTGAGGAAAAAGCCGGACCCTCCATGCAGATGTATGTCCCTCCAACATGTGTTGTTGCACCCACCGTATTAGCAGCTTCCACCAGTTTCTCAGACAGCTCAGGACATACGGGATCACCGAACTGTACATGGGCCACAACTCCGTTGCCAAAAAATGTTGATGTCCTGTGACGGGTAAGATCAATGAACTGATCCGGAAAAACCATGTGTCCGGGCTGAATCTCTTCCTTGAGGCTGCCGACAGCTCCCACTGAAATCAAGTGTGTAACCCCAAGTTTTTTCATGCCCCAGATGTTTGCGCGAAAAGGAATTTCTGTGGGCAGCAGTACATGGCCGACCCCATGGCGGGGAAGGAATACTGCCTGAATTCCATGCACTTCTCCTGTCAGAAAATCTGATGAAGGTTCCCCAAAAGGAGTATCAAGTTGGACTTTTTCCACCTTCTCCAGTTCATCAAGATTATAAAGACCGCTGCCGCCGATAATGCCTGCTTTCATGTTGATTCCTGCTAAGAAAAATGGTTACAAAATGAATTGTGTTTGAATGCCTCAGTCACCCTCAAAAGTCACCAGAGAATAAACCGGATGATCCAGGCGATGCCTCCCTTTTAAGTCAACCAATTCAATTACAAAGGCATAACCGACGATGTTTCCTTCTGCTTTTTCAATCAGTTTCGCGCTGCCTTCCATAGTACCTCCTGTTGCCAGCAAATCATCGACCATTAATACTTTGCTTCCGGCCTGAATCGCGTCCTGGTGTACTTCCACCAGGTCAGTACCGTATTCCAGATCATATTCAACACCGTGTGTGGGCCCGGGAAGTTTTCCTGCTTTACGGACAGGTATAAATCCCTTGCCTAAACGCAAAGCCAATGGTGCGCCGATGATGAAACCGCGTGATTCTATTCCTACCACAAGTTCAATTTGCTCGTGTTCATAATGTTCCACAAAACGGTCAATTACAGTATTAAATGCCTGTGGATCAGCCAGCAGGGTTGTTATGTCACGGAATAGAATTCCCGGTTTCGGGAAGTCAGGTATTGTTCGTATTATCTTTTTAAGGTCATCCATTTTGTTTTATGTTTGAGCAGGCAGATCGGTTTGGGAGTTTCACTGAATGAACATTTTATTAAATGAAAAAAACTCACACTTAGAATATTGTTAACAGTACTATGTCTTCATGCACAAAGTTCTAGAGCAGCAATTATAGCACTATGATTTTGAATTACAAAAGTATTATTATTTTCACATAACCTGTGATTTTCTTAATCCAGATAGAGTTTCCTTGAGACATAATACACTCATAATTTCAGACTATTTTGAAAAGATGATTGTCATGCTATATAATTGGATGTCAGAACAACACCGATTTTGTGTTTATAATTACATTACCCACCGCCTCAAAATAATTGATTGAATCAAATGGAATATGTCCGAAACGCGTGGTATGTAGCAGGATGGTCATCTGAATTTGCAAATGACCTGGGCGCTGTAAAAATACTTGATGACAACATCGTCATTTATCGTACTTCCAAAGGTAGGGTCATTGCCATGGAAGACCGCTGTCCTCACCGGTTTCTCCCTCTTTCAATGGGAAAGCTTATTGGGGACAACTTATAATGCGGATATCATGGAGTAACATATAACTGTGAAGGACATTGTGTACGCATCCCCGGTCAGAAGAAAATTCAAAAAACACTCAAAGTCCGTACTTATCCTGTTTTTGAGCAGCACGATATAGTCTGGATCTGGATGGGAGATAAGTCATTGGCTGATACATCCGAAATTTTTGACATGCCTCAATTTGCCCAAGCGGGATGGGAAGCACATCAGGGTGATGCAATACATTTGACTTCAAATTATCTCAATGTTGCAGAAAATCTTGTTGATCCTGCACATGTGAGTTTTGTGCATCCCACTACACTTGGAAGCTCAGCCAGTGAAGATGTTCCGGTGCATTTTGACACGTCCGGAGATGCAATTGTTGCGTGGCGCTGGATTCGTGACAGCCCTCCGATTGGATTCTTTAAGGAGTTTCCCGGATATAAAACCAATGTTGACCGCTGGCATTATTATTATTTATATCCTCCGAGTATTGCCGTGATTGATTTTGGCAGCGCTGATTCAAAAGAACAAATTGAAGAAAATCAACGTCATCTGGGCACACAACTTTTTGCTTTGCATTTCCTGACACCTGTCAGCAGCAACCGCACGATAGACCGTTGGATGCATTTAAGAAATGTTGCAGTGGGTGACGAAACTGCCTCGTCAAAAATCAATTCAATGTTCAAAGTTGCGTTTGCTGAAGACAAACAGATTTTAGAGGCCATTCAGGAACAGGAGGATCATCTGCAAAATCAAAATCCTGTTCATATCTCCATTGACAAAGGCTCAATTGCTTATCGCAGGAGAATCGCGGATTTAATCAAATCAGAGGCAGCTGACAATTCCACCATGTAATTTGATCGATGTGAATTGAATTAAGGCAAACTCCTTTTTAAACACGTTTCGGCAATAAAAATGCCGCTCCAACAACAATACATGACGAAATAGCAAGCGCCTGCATAACTGGCTCAAATCCTGTTCCAGCCGACAGCAGGTATCGTGCGGTTATCAGCGCTGCCGCTCCTATCACCAGATTCAAAAGAAACTTTACTGAAAGTGCCTTCGTCCTCCACTGATCAGGAACATATTGTGATAAAACAGCATCAGTTATTGGAATCTGACCAAACACAAATCCCATAGCAAGCAGTGAAACCGCATAAAGGCTGAAATCCGAATGAACAGCCATCAGGAAGAGGAATACCGGCTGTCCGCAGGCAACGAAAATTAATACAGGTTTAATACTTCGTTTGTCGATCGCTCTACCAACCACAAGCTGCGCGAATGCTGCCACCGCATATATTGAAGCAGCTAAAGTGCCTGTCACAGCTATATCTGCAGAAACTCCCTGCATGCGGACATCGAACAATCTTGGTATGAGAAATGTCATGCCTCCAAAAACAAATCCGAAACCAAGGCCCTCTGCCAGCCTGGGGAAAACCCAACCTGCTCCTTTTTATTTTGGTCTGTGGTAGTAGATTTGACACCGTTACTTCTCATGAAGGACAGGTAACAAATCCCGGTAAATATCGAAACCGATCCCGGAATAATGAATGCCATTCGCCAGTCATATTGGGCAAGTAAAAAACCGGTCAACAATGGTGCTCCGGCCACGCCCATATTACCCCAGACTCCATTCATGCCGAGACGCCAGCCGACTTTAACGTCACCCTCAATAAGCATTGCTATACCTACAGGATGGTAAATTGATGCAAATATTCCAATTAATGCCAGTCCAAAACCAATCTGCAGGAGGCTTTGAGCAAATCCGGTAAGAATTGCAGCAAATCCGATTCCGAAAAAAAACACTGTCAGCATGCCGCTGCGATTCCATTTGTCAGCAAAATATGCCGCGAGCGGGGCACATGCCCCGAACAGGATCAGTGAGGGAATTCCGTAAGGTATCATTTCAGCATAAGCCAGGTCTTTTCCAATTCCGAAGTCAATTCCCGCACTGAATGCAGCCTTTGCAAAGATCAACATCAACATGTGGTCAGTAAAATGACCGAAGTTAAGATAGAAAAGTCGTAATGATGTTGGATTAATCATGTATAAATTTTGATATTAAAGTAACTATTTTTCAAATATGCGGCTTTATCGCTTTATCACAATTAATTTATTTATTGAAAAATTTTCACGTGTAAACTTATCAACTTGAGCTCTAAAGATAAATCCGCAAATATTATAAAGAAGATAATTGTTGGGAATGCAATGATTTTACTTACTTTAATAAGTCTGTCCTGGTTACTGAAGAACATAGGTTTCACAGGTAGAATTATAAGGAGATTAGATAATGAAAAAACAAAGGGTTTGGGAAATACTTGAAATCAGCAAAGAGAACGACAAACAAAGTAAAAGTTTTGACTATTTTATTTCAATTTTAATTGGTTTAAATGTTGTTGCGTTAATTCTTGAAACAGAGAAGGATTTTTTTGGTAAATACGAAATATTTTTTAGATATTTTGAAACAGTATCAGTATTAATCTTCACTGCAGAATATTTGCTGAGGATATGGTCCTGTGTAACTGTTGAAGACTACCGACATCCAATTAGTGGAAGAATCAAATATTTTTTTTCTCCAGTTTGACGATATTTTATTCTTAGCGCTTCATTTAAAACGGCTAATGTACCATATACCATAGGGTTATCATGGCCTGCAACC
>LUMJ01000149.1_pt1 | contig 54593 bp, 54 predicted proteins | sample 729631 | NCBI WGS metagenome assembly LUMJ01 (sample SAMN03860266, study PRJNA289734) | marine metagenome | biome: seawater column; feature: ocean; material: water; isolation source: Red Sea water column Station 22 - depth 500m | place: Saudi Arabia: Red Sea | collected 2011-10-15 | depth 500 m
GAATTTATAAGCCCAAAGGAGAAGACAAAGAAACTTCTGAATAACTCCCTCCTCTAGACATCAAAAGAAATTTGGACTTTAGTTCAAGTTAAACTTTAGTTCTCGGGTATGATTCGAATACTTACTGACAATAGACAGGAGAAAGAAATGAGATTTCTGACAACATTCAAAAAAACCAAAGAATGCAGCTTTGAAAGCTGGCTGAAACTAGTTGATGACTTACAACCTCATATGCAAAAAAATGGGCTAAAACTAATAGTGGCAACGGAAACCGAAGATGGAACAAGAATTTATGATATAGCTGAAGCGGAAACCATGGAAGGCGTTGAAGCATTTTTGTCTGACCCAGAGGTAATTCGAATGAGACAAGAAGCCGGTGTAGATACTGATAGCCAAGAAGTAATCAACGCCGTAAGTGAATATCACATCTTTCAGAATTAATGTATTGGGCTTTGAATAACTAATACCTCCCTCACACATCAAACAGAATTTGGGCCTTTACTTCTTTTTCTTAATCCAATTGTAAGGGCATATTACTATCCAATATATCCAAACAGGTGTGCTCAATAGATAGAATATGTGCCAATAAACATTATAAAAGTCAAACCAACTAACAACTATTTCACCACTAAGCTTGGAATAAGTAGTGGCAATAAAGAACGAAAAAAATAACCAAAGTACGCTAGCATAAAAACTAATTTTAGTTTTCAAGGAAAAACTGATCATACTATTTATGTACATGGTCCAAACAAGACACGATTTTACTAGATACAAAAAGGCTAGCCCTAGCAAGATTGATTATGTATATTAGATAGCATCACTTAAAGATGAAATTTAGACCTTTTCATCAATAATATAGAATAACGGATTCAAAAATTGGAGTGAAAATGTCACTAATAGAAACTGAAGAAATAAGTTTGGACGAAATTTATCAGCTAGCACTCAGCGTATTTTCCAATCATGGTTGTGATGCAGATAACGCAAACGCTCTAGCTCGAACTGTAACAAATGCGGAAAGAGATGGGTCTTTGTCACATGGGTTGTTTAGGATTCCAGGGTATTTGGCTTCCCTAAAGTCAGGAAAAGTAAAGGGAGATGCCCAACCAATAATTGAACAAAATCTTGATTCTGTGATTACAGTAGATGGGAATTTTGGCTATGCTCCGCTTTCTCTTGAAAAAGGACTTCCTGTTCTTGCAGAGGCTGCCAAACGAAGCGGTATTGCTGTCATGAGACTTATCAATAGCCATCATTTTGCTGCTTTGTGGCCTGAGACTGAATTTCTGGCAGAAAGGGGTTTAAGTGGAATCGCCTGCACTGTATATAAGCCAGCAGTAGCGCCTGCTGGAGCCAGTAAAGCTTTTTTTGGCACTAATCCAATTTCTTTTTCTTGGCCACGTCCAAATCAAACGCCGTTAGTGTTCGACATGGCGACCTCAACTTTGGCAATGGGAGACGTCCAAATAGCTGCAAGAGAAGGTCATACTGTGCCTCACGGCACTGGCCTCGGACCAGACGGCAAGCCTTCAGATGATCCAGCAGAGATACTAAAAGGAGTTCTGTTGCCTTTTGGCGGCTATAAGGGGTCTGCAATTTCCTTGATGGTGGAATTATTGGCAGCGGGAATGACGGGCGAGAGTTTTTCCTATGAAGCAGAAAAAACTGATAATAATGATGGCGGCCCTCCAAAAGGAGGCGAACTAGTGTTAGCCATCAATCCTGAATTGGTTGCCGGAAAAGGATGGGCTGAGCACAGTGAGGATTTCTTGAGTCACCTTAAAGCTATTGATGGGGTCAGGCTACCTGGTGAACGCCGCCATAAAAACCGTCTTGACAAAGGAACAAGGCAAGTAAACAAAGATCTATTAAGTAAAGTTAGAAGCTTTCTATAGATCAAAGACTTAACCATAAATATCGGACAAATTGAGGCGGATTCATTGTTATGTCACTATGCACTATAATGAATTTTTAAATAGTTATTTTCAGCTATGGAGGAAGAATGACTAATTCAGATGGAAAACCTATTGAACCAATCAGTGGCACTGTAATTCCACGTTTTGCTGGACCTTCAACCTTTGCTAGACTGCCTGAGCTTCGTGATGTTTCTCATTGTGATGTCGCTATTGTCGGAATTCCTTTTGATGCAGGAACAAGCTATCGCCCTGGTGCTAGATTTGGACCGCAGGCTATCCGTCAGGCCTCAAGGCATCTCCGCACTCAGTATCATCCAGCCTATGACACCGAACCTTTTGCTGAGCAACAAGTGGCTGATGCTGGTGATATATCTTGCAATCCTTACAATATTGAAAAAGCAGTTTTGGAAATTCAAAAGGCAGTAACAGACCTGTTAGGAAAAGTGGATAGAGTAATTAGCCTTGGCGGAGACCATACAATTGCCTTGCCATTACTTCGCGCAGTCAATCATTATCATGGTCCAGTGGCGCTTGTTCACTTCGATGCACATCTTGACACCTGGGATACCTATTATGGAGCCCCTTACACTCATGGAACACCCTTTCGAAGAGCGGCTGAGGAGAAATTGTTTTTAGAGAGCGCTTCAATGCATGTTGGCATTCGAGGACCCCTATATTCTAAAGATGATCTAAAAAATGATAAGGAATTAGGCTTTAAAGTCATACATTGTGATGAATTCCAAAATGAGGGCATAGATCATGTTGCTAAACGCATCAAAGATCGTGTGGGAAACAATCCAATGTATTTATCGATCGATATTGATGTTTTGGACCCTGCTCATGCACCCGGCACAGGGACTCCAGAGATAGCTGGAATGTCATCACGAGAGCTTGTAGGTGTTTTGAGAGGACTGGCAGGGTTAAATATTGTTTCTGCAGATGTTGTAGAGGTCTCTCCCGCTTATGATCATGCAGAATTAACCTCATTATCAGCAGCAACCACGGTTTTTGAAATTACGAACTTGTTTGCCTATTCCAGAAAGCGCAAAAAATAAATTTACTCTATCTCGCAGTTAGGGAATGTTTAGTTTATATTTCTTATGATCCGAATTAAGACAAAAAGATTGGTCCTAAAGAAACCAACAAAAAAAATCAATGTGAAATCAATTGTTTCTCAGATTGGAGATTGGGAAGTAGCAAAATGGCTATCCGGGGTGCCATATCCCTATACAGAACAAAAAGCTGAAGAGTGGTTAGATAATATCAATCAAGATGATCTGTTATTTAGTATATTTAGAGATAAGTCACTGATAGGTGGTGTTGGATTAAGCTTAGAAGAGGATAACGATTTTGATTTGGGATTTTGGATTGGCAGGGATCATTGGGGCAAGGGTTATGCTACCGAAGCGGCAACAGGATTAATTCAATATGTCAAAGAAGAGACCAACTTTAAACAAATTATGGCATGTTATATAAAAGGAAATACAGGCTCCTCAAATGTCTTAATGAAGCTCGGATTTAAGGAGGTAGGTGAGTGTGAAGTATATTTTCTTTCACGCAGAAAAACAATGCCTTGTATTAAGTTATTGTTAAAATTTGGTCATAATTGAGTTATGAATTTATACTGAATTCAATTTTTGTAAAATATACTTATTTTTAGTGTTTTTTCCTCAAAAAAACTTGACATGCTGTTTTTGCTACTATAAAAAGTGCACCAATTAAAAAATGACGAGGTAAAAGTCATGAAAAGAAGAATGAGAAATATCATTAGACAACTTAGTCAAGCGTATCGTTTTCCGTCTTCTCCCATTTCTAACGACAAACGAATTGCGCGGAGAGTGGCGACAGAATTTCGACATGAATATCCCCCTGGAACACCAACAGAATTCATTGCTGATGAAATACTAAGTTGTTGGGAAAGAAATAGAGAATAAAAATTTTGGAATCTATAAAGAAAGGTGGATGTAGTTGTGGCAGATCTCCAGTCGGTAGATGCATTGGTTGGCATAAACTAACTGAAGATCGCTATCAAAAAGCACTTATTGAATATAATAAGATGTCAAAAAAACAAAAGACAGGTCGTTACCATGCAAAAGCAATCGATGGCTTAGGTGAATAATTAACCCATTGCTTGTAGTTTAAATGGAGTCCTTACCACGCCCAACTCTTCGGCCATTTTTTTAGCTTCGTCCGAGTTAAACATTGCCATCATGCCTGCTGGGTCAAAGACGTCTACGACCACAATAGCAGTATGGTCATCTACCTTACCTACTTTGGCATCTCTTGAGAATTGTGCTCTCTTATCAGCTAAGTCATCAAAACCTTTCTTCCAATCATCAAACGTTCCATTATTTATTTCAATCATTACCATGGTATTCATCATATCTCTCCTATATTGTTATAAAAATAAATCTCAGTTATTGGTCGCTCCATCAAATATACCTTCACTTATACATAAGATGTAATATTTAGCAAGTTTCAGCTTTATAAGAGACCACAACTATGATTTGCTGGTACAGCTGTATCTATTTTTTTTGGTGGTTCAAGGTTCAAGTTTCCAACTTTCTCGACAAAGGTTTCTTCATCAAAGTCTAGCCTGATTAATGTGTTGAATTTCTTTTCTTCACCAATAGTGCTTACTGTGAAGCCGTTATAGTCATGACCAGGATAGACCAGTGTTGAATCAGGCAGCGTAAATAACTTGTGTATCGAACGGTAAAGCATTGATGCTGATCCTCCCTGGAAGTCACATCGTCCAGTGCTTCTAATAAACAATGCATCACCTGTAAAGACCCGGTTGCCAACAAGATATGACATACATCCAGGAGTGTGACCTGGTGTCTCTATTGCAACGATCTCATGCTCACCAATAGGTAGAATATGTCCCTCTCCAACCATAATATCGGCACACGCTTCTGCGTCAATATTTTCTATTCCTATGACAATTTTAGCGAGAGGGAAGGTTTTTTTAAGTGGGCAAGCACTGGTTATATGGTCAGCATGAATGTGTGTTTCAATTATAAATTTTAAGTTAAGTTCTAATTCTTGAATTAAGCCAATATCACGGTCTATCATAGAATCTACAGCATCGATAATTGCTGCCTCTCTTGTGACGCTGTCAGCTATAAGATAGGTTAAAGTTGAGCTATCTTGTTCAAAAAGTGGCTTACAAATCAAGCTCATTCGGAGATCCCCATAATCATATTCAGAAAGGTGTGTTGATTTATCATTTACATGTATATGATTGATGCATTTTTTCTGTATGAATGTAATAATCATACAGTTTTAGTTCTGACGCTGCATGCTTGTCTAAAATGACTATTACATTTTTGTGTAGCTGAAGAATGCTTCCTGGAAAGAATGACGATACCGGACCTTCAATTATCTCAGCGACCGCTTGGCTTTTGTGTTTACCCAGGCCTAAAAGTAGAATCTGTTTTGCTTCCATGATTGTTCCAATACCCATAGTGATGGCGAGTGTTGGTTGTGTTTCATTATCTTTAAAAAAACGAGAATTGTTTTGAATTGTGTTTTGTGTTAATGTTTTAATTCTTGTTCTTGAGTTTAGGCTTGATGTAGGTTCATTGAAACCAATATGTCCATTGGTTCCTATACCTAGAACTTGAATGTCAATTCCACCATGAATCTTTATCATGGACTCGTAGTTTTCACAGCTGGTATCGTAATCATCATCGAAACATTTAGGGACAAAAACATTTTTGTAATTGATGTCAATGTGATCAAAGAGCTTGCTATTCATATATTGTCGATAGCTTTGAGGATGATCAGGGCTGAGACCTACATACTCGTCTAGATTGAATGTAGTAACAGACTTGAAGCTGATTTCTCGTTGCTCGTATTTTTTGATAAGGGCTTTATAGGCTAAAACTGTAGAACTGCCTGTTGCTAGACCAAGCACTGCTTTTTCTTTTTCAGAAATAAATTTTCCAATAATATTTGCAGCAAAATTGCTTGCCTCCAATTCAGAGGGAAGAATAACCACTCTCATGACAGCTCCTGATTGATTTGCTTGCCCGACACCCAAGCATTGTGCACCTTAAAATTCGAATCAAAATGCACCAAGTCAGCTCTATAACCGGGTTTTAAAGAACCCAAATGATTTGCAATTCCTAAGTATTCTGCAGGGTAACGTGAGGCCATAGCAAGTGCTTGATTTAATGGAATGTTGCACTTTTGGTAGGCATTTTTAACTGCATCAATCTGGGTAATAGAAGAGCCAGCTAACTTCCCTTCAGAGTTCACGAGACGACCATCTAATTCACTTACCACTTCATCATAAAGTTCAAAAGAGGGTTTACCATGATGAATAGTAGCCATGGAGTCAGAAATAAAGAACAGTTTGCCTTTTGGTTTTAACTGATATGCCAACTGAATTAATGACGGGTGAACATGATGTAAGTCAACAATAATACTTGCAAATGTATTTTCAAAGTGTAATGCAGCACCTACGACACCAGGTTCACGTGCAGATATCTGACCCATGGCATTGAACAGATGGGTAAAGCCATCAAGGCCGTTTTTGATGGCATCATCTAACTCATCATAACTTGCATCGCTGTGACCAGCAAGAGTTTTGATGCCAAGAGATGTTAGATATTCTAATTGTTCACTGGAAATACACTCAGGGGCTAGGGTTAACATCACTGGAAAGCCTTTCAAGGATTCAAACAAATTTAAATAATCAGAGTTCATGGTGTTGATGTATTGTTTTTGGTGTATGCCTCGATATTTGACGTTAAAGAAAGGACCCTCAATATGAATACCCAATAGTGAGGCGTTGTTCTTTGTCTCTTCAGTGACCGTTTTAATGCATTGTTCTAGTATTTCCATTGAGTCACTAATCACAGTAGGCATAACACTGGTAGTGCCAAAGAATTGGTGTGCTTTTATTATGGTTCTTAAACTTTCCTTGTCAGGAGAATTGTTGAACAATTTTCCACCACCCCCATTAACCTGAAGATCAATGAAGCCTGGCGCAAGAATGCCATCATCCAATTCTATTTTGTTAAAATTTTCAGGGATATCATTTTTTTCAACTATATCGACGATAGATTTACCATCTACCAGCAAAGCGTAATCATCATAAAAACGCTCCCCACAAAATATTTGCGATCCAAATAATGCCTGTTTCATTCTAATTCCACCACATAGTCATAACGGTCGCCACGATAGTAGGATTGTGTGTATTCCACAACTTTGCCACTAGCATCTTTGCCTCGTCTCTCCACAAACAAGACAGCACTACCAGGACTTATCTCTAATTTATCAGCTATATCGTCATCTGCATTTATGGCATGAATATTTTGTTTGGCAGTGACGGGATTCATATTTTTTCTTTTAAGTGTTTCGTAAAGTGAGTCATCTAGTGCGGTAGTAATTGAGATAATGGAAGCAGGAATAGTTGCTATCTCATAAAGCAATGGTTCATTCACTAAAAATCTGATTCTGTTTAGTCGATGAACATAATCTTCTTCATTCAAGTTTAATATTAAAGCTTCTTTTGGACTAGCTTTGCACTCCTCACGTAAAACAATTCTTGAATGGGATTCAAGTCCACGCTTATTCATGTCAGCAGTAAAACTATTCAGAGAAGAGAGGTTTTTATGCAAAACAATATCAACATTATCAGAAACAACAGTACCAGCACCATGATGTTTTTTTAGTACACCGATATCGACAAGTTGATCTATGGCTTTTCTAACAGTAATTCTTGATAAATTGAGTTTGTTTGCTAATTCTCTTTCAGGAATTAAAGAATCACCAGAATTTAACATACCCTGTTGGATGGCATTATGTAGAGACCGTGAAAGCTGTTTATAGAGAGATTCAGGACTATCATCGGTAGGACGCAAATAGTTGATTAATGTATCTGTTTCGGTCATCAGATTTCTACTTTATTGATTGTTTCGACAGTGCATTGGTCATATTTATCATATGAAAATTAAATTATTGGTATTAAATTGGTATTATATTATATATTTAACGCATAAAACAATAATCTGTAAAAAAACGCTATATAGAAGTTGAATAAAAAGACTTTTATCTTGAGAAATAAAAGTGAAATAATAATTACATAAAACAAATTTGCTTTTTGATTGGTCCATGTTATATAATACCATTTCATTACCAATTTTGTAATAACAACACCACTTAGAGAATTAACTTGAAAAGTTAATGGCTGAAACTTTTTTTCTAAATTTAGTGGTTTTATTGATGAGGAATATGAGTTTAGTAGAAACGGAATTTGTTTTGACAAACACTATCGATTCAGATGGGCAATTCTGCTCAGCACTCAAGAATAATAGTGACAAGGCAATAGATGATTTTCTGATTTGTTTCAGTTTACTTTCTCCTATAAAGTCAGTTGATAATTGTCTTGTCATCACTCAAGTTGGTGGTTATGTAGAGATATCACGACTTAATAAATCACCTTTAATGCCAGGCGAGCAATGGTCTTTTAAATATGCTTATGAATATTCTAGACATAGACCCTTGAACCATACATGGAGCCCTCAAGGTGTTTTTGTAAAACTTCTTGATGGTGCAATTATTTCAGTATATGTTGATGATTTAGATCTCCAAATTTTCTCATCCTTGGAGCCAATCGCACAGCATTCATCTAATAAATCAATTGAGAAATCTTTGCGATTGGTGCCACATCCTAAAGAATGGATACCTAGTGCAGGAGTATGCAATTTAACCCAACCCTTAGATCTTTCCCTTGACGATTCAGAGATAGTAACTAGAGCTGTCAGTGCTGCTTCTGAGCTTGGTGAGAGACTCAGTTTAAACATTCTATCTAACAATAATAAAGATCTTATTAACCCTAATACAAAACTAATCATTAAAGCTCAAAAGCATATAGCAAGTTCTTCATACAAACTGGTTATAACTAGTGATGTGATTGAACTTAATGCTGGTGAAGAACAAGGGTTATTTTATGGCTTGGTTACTTTATTGCAACTAAACCAAACGTATCACAAATTAATTCCATGCGGCACAATCATAGACCAACCACGTTTTGATTGGCGTGGACAGCACTTAGATTGTGCTAGGCATTTTTATGCTGTCGAAAGTATTTTAAAACTTCTGGATTTAATGAGTTTATTTAAACTCAATAAGTTTCATTGGCACGGTACTGACGATGAAGCATTCCGTTTTAAGCTTGATAGTAATCCAGAACTTGCGACTGCCACTGCTAAAAGAGGGAATAACCTTTTAGTCCCACCTATTTTTGGTTCAGGCCCCAATCCAACCGGAGGTTGCTATGGCTCCAGCGATATCAAGCGAGTTATTGAGCGAGCATCATCTAATTATATTGATGTAATGCCTGAATTTGATTTACCGGGGCATAACTTGTCGTTAATTCAACTCTTTCCTACTACTCGCGACCCAGAAGATAAAAGCAATGAAGTTTCAATTCAAGGTTATTTTCAAAATACTTTAAATCCTGCAATGCCTGAGACATTTTTACTTATTGAGCCTTTAATAGATGATCTATGTAATCTATTTCCGGGCGATTATATTCATTTAGGTGGTGATGAGGTAGCACCTGAAAGCTGGAAAAATTCTCCTGCAGTTGAGGCTTTAAAAACAAAATACGATCTCGAAACTAATAAAGATGTCACATCTTGGTTTATTAATAAACTTTCTGCCAAGGTCGAATCTAATGGTAAAAAAACCGCTGCATGGCAAGAAGCTGAAGAAGGTAGTTACCATGAGAAAAGATCAGATAAGTTGTTGTTTTCTTGGCAAAATCTTGAGTCTGGTTATAAATTAGCAAGAATGGGTTTTAAGGTTGTATTATGTCCTGCTGAGCATATTTATTTTGATATGGCTCAAAGTCAAACTTATAGTGATCGAGGTGTGAATTGGGCTGCAATTGTCTCCTTAGAGGATACCGTTGATTGGCAGATTATTCCTTTAGATGAACCAGAACTAGAGTCAAATATTGAAGGAATGCAGGGACATCTTTGGAGCGAAACAATTCTTAAGGATAGCGACATGGAATCAATGTTGTGTCCAAGAATTCTGGGACTTTCAGAAAGCGCATGGACAAGTCAAAACAATAGACGAAAAGGCACCGAATTGAAGGATTTGGTATGGAGTAGCTATAGGGATTTATTTGAAAAAATTGGTTGGGACTATTATAAGTCGGAAAATTTTGATATCATGTCAAATCCGGCAAAGAATAAGGAGGCTTTAATCAATGAGTGATTTGTTGCAAATGTTGAGACCAAAAACCAAAGCACAAACAACCACTCTTTTTGCATGGGCTTTAATCGCCCCGGCATCGATATATATGTTTTTGATAGTTGTCTGGCCATTAGTTGAAACATTTCGTCTTTCTTTCACAAATTCAAACTTGGGTACCTTAATTGAGGGTGCAGATTATGTCGGTTGGGCTAACTACGAAAAAGCACTTGGTGGACGCAAGTTCCCTTCAATCGTCAATCGCACTTTTTATTGGATGTTCCTTTCGGTTGGATTAAAAATTATTTTAGGCTTGATTGGTGCAAGTTTGCTAGCGAGCAATATAAGGGCGCGTGGTGTCATCCGTGCATTAGTCATGCCACCTTGGATCATACCTATAGCAATAGGTTGTTTTGGTTGGTTGTGGTTATACAATGGTCATTTCGGCCTACTTTCAAATTTTGCGGAAATGATTGGTTTAACCGATGGACCGTTCAGCTTCTTGGGCTACAAGCAAAGCGCCTTTTATTCAGCGGTTGTCACAGATGTTTGGATTGGAACGCCGATGGTTACCTTGTTCTTTTTAGCAGCTATGCAAGGTGTCCCAAGAGATTTGTATGAAGCCGCTTATGTCGATGGCGCCTCTCGTTGGTATCGTTTTCGTAGAATCACAATGCCACAAATTATGCCTACTGTTGTTACCATGGCTTTACTGTCTGCTATCTGGACCTTTAATTCTTTCGAAATTATTTGGATTTTGACCGAGGGCGGTCCTCGTGGTGCAACCACTACGCTCATAATAGATACTTTCAAGACAGCCATATTTAGCTATAAATTTGGCGCAGGAGCGACAAGAGCTGTACTTGTTGTTCTAATATTAGGTGTATTCTCACTTATTTATTTAACTGTTCTAGGAAGAGTTAGTAAAAAATACGGCTATGCTGGGGTAGCAAAATGATGGACAAATATTCACTGCCTCACAAAATTGCAATTTATTTTTCTATTGCACTATTCCTAACATTTATGTTATTACCATTTGTTGAAATGTTTGTTGCATCATTAAGGCCTTTAACTCATTTATTTAGCCGACCTGACGTTCCAGTTGGAGAGACAATGAGCTTTATTGATTTTATGAGCAGGTTTTGGTCAGATAAAATGAGTTTTCAGGCCTATAGAGACATGTGGGTAACAGTCCCACAGCTAGGAAGGTATATATTTAATAGTGTATTTTTAGCCACTGCGGTTACTATTTTCTCAATGATTTTTGTGATTCCTGCTGCATATGCTTATGCGCGTTTCAACTTTCGCGGAAAATCAGTCAGTCTTACACTATTTTTAGCTGTCAATATGTTCTCTGGAGCTGTTTTACTAATTCCATTATATAAATTGTTACGAATGTATGGCATGTTGAACACTTATTGGGCAATGATTATTCCTGGTGTTGCATTTCTTATACCAACAGGAATATGGCTGCTTAAATCATTTCTTGAGAAGATACCGTATGAGTTAGAAGAGGCATCATTTGTGGATGGAGCATCACGCCTTTATACATTGCGCAGAGTAATTTTACCTCTAGCAGTGCCAGGTTTAGTTGTCGTTGGTGTTGCAATATTTATCGGCGCCTATGCACAACAGTTTTTATTTGCAATTACGTTTAACCAAGAAAGAGATTACATGCCGCTACCAGCTGGTATATTCGAGTTTATTGGTTATCAAAGAGTCTTGTGGAACGAAATGATGGCTGCAAGCCTTGTCGGAATTCTGCCTGTATTGGTTATTTTCCTGTTTATGCAGAAACATCTCATAGCAGGTTTAACATCAGGGGCAGTAAAGGAGTGAGAAGTAAAATACTCACATAAACCGTTACCAGAAATATATAGATTTCTGATGACATGATGTAAAAATAAAGGAGAAGTAAAAATGAAACATTTAAAGCGAACACTCTTCTTACTTGTAATGGGCCTAGGATTAATGGCACCAGTACAAGCAGAAGAGATTCACATGATTATGTGTGGTGGCGAAATACGTGCCGCTGATCAAGCTGTGATTGCTGATTTTGAGGCCAGCCATGCTGGTGTTACAGTTAATGCAGAAGCAGTACCTTGGGGCACATGTCAAGACAAGTCAACAACACTAGCTGCTGCTGGTGATCCAGTTGGTTTGGCCTATATGGGCTCTCGTACATTGAAGCAACTAGGTCGTAGTGGCTTGATTGTTCCAGTCACTATTCCAGAGGAAAAACAGGCAATGTATCAGCCTGGTATTCTTGCCACTGTTTCTGATGGCGGGCAATTCTGGGGCTTTCCACATGCTTTCTCAACGAAAGCGCTATTCATCAACTGTGGTTTAGTTGAAGCAGCGGGTGAAGCTTGTGTTGCTCCAAGAACTTGGACAGGACTTTACAATATGGCTAAGGCTGTTAATGACAATACCTCAGCTGCAGGCATTGGTTTAGCTGCTAAAGACTTTGACAACACTATGCACCAATTCCTTAACTACCTATATAGTAATGGTGGTACTGTAAGTAATGCAGATACTGGTGAGATAACTTTCAACAGTCCTGAGACTGTTGAGACACTAGAATTTTACGGCAAGTTAGCTGGCGTTGCACAGGAAGGACCAATGGGATATGAGCGTTCTCAACTGACTCAGTTATACAACGATGGTCAGATTGGTATGTATATCAACGGCCCATGGGGCGGTGGTCAACATAATGCAAATATTGCTGAGATAGTTGTACCTATCCCAGCTGGACCAAGTGGCGAAAGCGGTACATTGTTAATTACTGACTCAATTGCGGTATTTAAAGGTTCTGCTAATGAAGGTCTTGCGATGGAGTTAGCTGCTGCTCTTTCATCTGGTGAAGCACAGTACGATCTAGATAAGAGTTGGGGTTTAACACCAATTATGCAATATGAGAAAATGATGGATGATGTGTACTACACTACTGACTATTGGCAAGTATTTGTTGATCCAATCGGTAGAGGTGGTCCTGAGCCATTATTTGAAGACTTCAAAGCACTTCAAATGGGTATCAACAGCGCCATCCAAGGCATGATCTTGGGTGAAGGTTCTGCTGCTGATCTAGTGGCAGAGGCTGCAGAAACTCTAGCAGAGGGTCTGTAAGTCAACTAGTTGACTAGCCAGGAGTAACGGCAACGTTGCTCCTGCACCTAAAAGGCTAACTACAAAAACATACTTATCTGTTTTCAATAAATTTTTAAGTATGTTTTTGTGGTTTACCTTGGGTGTAAGCAAAATAATAATTAACTGCATATCATAATTGATGTGCCATAATCAAGGAAAAAATATGGCGACTTTGCGACTGGAAAATATTTTTAAAAGTTTTGGTGAAACAGAGGTTTTAAATGACATTAGCCTAGGTATTGAAGACAAGGAGTTTGTTGTTTTTGTTGGCCCTTCGGGTTGTGGAAAAACGACATTACTAAGAATTATCTGTGGTTTAGAAGAAGCTACTAGTGGTAAGGTATATATTGATGAAGAGGATGTTTCCAATGAACAGCCAGTTGATCGTGGTATCTCTATGGTATTTCAGTCCTACGCGCTATATCCACATTTATCCGTATTTGAAAACATTGCCTTTCCACTGAGAGTTGCAAAAATTAATGAAGCAGAATTAAAAGAGCGAGTTGATCGTGCTGCAGAAATACTTCAACTAACCGATCGTTTGGAATTTAAGCCCGGACAGCTTTCAGGTGGCCAGCGTCAAAGAGTTGCCATAGGTAGATCAATTGTTCGAAACCCCAAAGTCTTTCTATTTGACGAGCCACTATCTAACTTAGACGCTGCTCTTCGTGGTGATATGAGAGTTGAGTTGGCTAAATTACATCAAAACTTAAAAACCACAATGATTTATGTTACCCATGATCAGATTGAAGCTATGACGATGGCTGACAAAATTGTGGTTTTGAATGATGGAGTAGTGCAGCAATTTGGAGCACCAATGGAGCTGTATCACCATCCCACAACAAAGTTTGTTGCTGGATTTATTGGCCATCCAAAGATGAATTTTATCAAGACAACTAACGCTGTTGTTGACGGCATGGAGTTGAAAGTGAATGTTGGTGAAGAAAATATTTCTTTGCCCGTAGAAATAGGAGAGACAAAGTCAGGGGATATGATCGAGCTTGGTGTACGTCCTGAAGATCTGATGCTTAACTCCGATAATCAGGGACTATCAATGAATGTAGAAGTTGTTGAACACATAGGTGCAACAGCAATCATCTATGGTTCGGCTGCTGGCAATGATGACTTTTGCGCTGTATTGCCTGGTGACACACTAATCCATCCTGGACAAACAATCAGCCTACTTATAGATTCTTCAAAGTGTCATGCTTTTAATTCACAAGGAATAGCACTCCACAGAAAACAGGCAGCTGAAGTTAGTTAGGGGAATCATTATGAGAACTGGTATTGTTGGTTTAGGTTTAAGGGCTGGCAACGTTCTTAAGATGCTGCAAGCTGATATGCCAGAGTTGGAATTGGTCGGTTACGTCGATCCAGATCCTTGTGGATTACCACTACTTGAAGGTGTCTCAAATCAACCCCAACAATATGACAGTGTAGAAACTCTGATTGCCAAGTGCAAGCTTGACCTGCTTTGGGTAGCATCGCCAAATCATCTTCATTTGGGCCATATTAGAGCCGGATTAGAAGCAGGATTAAAAGTTTTTACAGAAAAACCAATCGTTATCACTAAGTCAGAAAGTTTCAGTCTGGCTAAATTAATCCGTAAATACGGTGAAAACCAACTCCTTGTGGGCCTTGTGTTGCGTTATTCTCAGCACATGAGAGAATTACGACGCGCAATAGATGCAGGAATGTTAGGTCGAATTACATCGATGGAAGCAAACGAACATATTGCGCCCTATCATGGTTCATTTTTCATGCGTGACTGGCGCCGCTTGGAAAAATATTCAGGTGGTTTTATGCTAGAAAAGTGTTGCCATGACTTGGATATATACAACAATATTGTGGGCGACAGACCCATTAGAGTTGCAAGTTTTGGTGGACGAGGTAATTTTGTCCCTGAGGAGTCTCCCGGCAATGAGCACGATGACGTTTATCAGCAGAAATTATCATATTGGGAAAGTGTCGATGATCCTTTTACCAGTGATGCTGATATTGTTGACCATCAAAATGCATTATTAGAATATCCAAACGATGTTAGTTTTTCTTTCCATACAAGCATTAATGTTCCTGACGAACATCGACGCTTTTGTATCATAGGTAGCCGTGGAATGGCAGAAGGGGACTTCATGAGAGGTGATCTTCGTATCACCGATGCAAGAACAGGAAACTGCCTAGAAGATCACAAATTTAATTATTTGAGTACAGAAATTGCTGGAAATTATCCCGCTCATTACGGTGCTGATCAGCTAATGTGTACTGACATCATTGCTTTTCTTCGTGGTCAATCAGATTCACTGCCCGTTGGACCTAAGGATGCTATAGAAGCGGGTTTAGTTGCGATGGCGATCGATGAAAGTCGCAGTAATGGAAAAATTATTGACATGACTGATACTTGGCAAGAGCTTGATTCACTATATTAAAGGAGAAAGTTTTGATTAAGGGTATAAGTTATCTTTCATTTGAGAATGGGCTGTCAAATAATGAATCTATAGAGTCTGCTTTAAATCAAACTAAATCCAATGGGTTTGATGCCCTTGAATTGTCGGTTTCAAACGAGGGTGTAATAAATACGAGTACCTCAAAAACTGAATGTAAAGTTATTCGTCAAAAAATTAATGACTCTGGCATATTTGTTGATAGTATTGCGACTGGTATGAGTTGGGGTATAAGCCCCACCAGTGATGATGAATATGTAAGAAAAAATTCTATCAAGCTCCATCAAAATGCACTTAAAGTCGCAAGCAATCTCGAATGCAAGGCTTTATTGTTTGTACCAGGAGTTGTGAAAAGTCCTATTTCCCCCGAAATCGTTCGCTATGACAGGGCTTTAGAGCGATTAAGATACGCGATTAACCAGCTACTTCCAATTGCAGAAGATTTAGACGTAGATTTGTGCATGGAGAATGTTTGGAATGGATTTTTCTATTCACCAATTGAACTTAGAGATTTTATCGATTCTTTTGGTTCAAAAAAACTCGGCTTCTATCTAGATGTTGGCAACTTAATTGGTTACCAACAATATCCGCCGCATTGGATTGAGCTTTTGAATTCCAGAATCAAAAGAGTTCAGATAAAAGATTTTCAAGAAAACTTTGACTGGACTGGTAGCTTTAGTTTTTGTGATATTGGCGTAGGAGATGTACCTTGGAAAGAGACTATCAGTGCCCTGAAAGCCATCAACTATCAAAGTACAATAATTGCAGAAATGTTGCCTTGGGATGAGACACTTTTGGCTCGCACATCTGCTGCAATGGACCAGTTATTTGATTTCAATAACTGAACTTAAATCTATTAAGCATTATGGCTAAAAAACTTAAAGTTGGTGTTATTGGTTTAGGAAGTATGGGTTCAACCCATTTAGATATTTATTCAAAAATCAATGAAGTAGAGATAATCGCTGTTGCTGATCCAAATAAAAGTCGGCTTGATGGTTCTAGTAGAGCCGAAGGTAATATTAGCGGCCAGGCCAAGGGTAGCGTTAAAGAACTCGAAGCCAAAAAATATTTTGAAGGAATGGATTTGATTGATGACCCAGACGTTGAACTAGTCGATATTTGTGTCGGCACAAATCTACATTTTGTTTTCGTTGAAGCTGCATTAGCTAAAGGGAAACATGTTTTAGTTGAAAAACCATTAGCGCGGACCTACGACGAAGCTAAAAAGATAGTTGAACTGGCATTGAATTCTGCCAATCATGTCATGTCAGCAATGTGTTTACGCTATTGGCCTGCATGGGTTTGGCTGAAGAAAGTGATAGACAGCAAAGATTATGGTGACTGTCTTTCTTTGACTTGTAAGCGCCAAACCAGTCACCCGTCAGGAACATTTTATGCCAATGATGATGAATGCGGAGGGGCATTATTAGACCTTCATGTCCATGACACTGATTTTATTAATTATTGTTTTGGTATGCCAAGTGCAGTTTTCAGCCAAGGCTATAAAGGCCCTAGTGGAGGTATTGATCATGTGGCTACTCATTATATTTACAACCAATCTCAGAACACACCGTTGGTAACTGCTGAGGGGACATGGACAATGCAAGAAGGTTACGGATTCAATATGTCTTACACAGCAAATTTTGAAAAAGCGACAGCTTTTTATCTATTAGATGATAAAGAAACACTGACATTATTTCGATCCGGATACGAACCTGAAATCATAAAGTTAGATGAAGGAATGGGCTATGAATTTGAAATCCGTTCTTTTGTAGATGAAATCTTAAGTAACAAAAGAATCAATATAGATTTGTTGAGGCAGGCGGCTGAAGCGGTCGCGATTATTGAGGCTGAGATGGTAAGTATAAAATCTTGCTCAGTTGTTGCTTTAGAAGTTACAGGTTAAATTAGTAACTGTTCAGTTTAAATTTGACCCAAACTTCTTCTGCAAGTAAAGAGATGTTTTTATCGTTGTTTTCGTAAGCTTTTTTGATCCAGTACTTGGCTTCAGGCATATTTTCAACTACCCCTTTGCCCATAATGTACATACGGCCCAAATTGTATTGTGAGGCGGCATCCCCTTGTTCAGCGGCTTTAATAAACCAGCTAAAGGCAAGAGCGTAATCTTTTTAGCACAAGCCATTCTTGAAGTGCTGTCTTGTGGTCGCCCGCATTATAAGCATCAAGTCCATCAACAAAGTCAGCTCTAGAGAGTCCAATGAGAATGAATGAAAATAAAAAAAATGATAGTATTTGTTTAGTTGACATGGGTTTACTCATTAAAGTTCAGCAACATAAATTCTAACGATTGTTAGAGCGCTATATTAACATACTTGAATGCAGTTATGGAAGCTTGAAAGAGGTTGTTTTTAATAACTAAATAATCCTTTCAGTTAAAATCTAATGCTAGTATTCTTTTTATCGTTCAGTATTCCGTTTTTATCTGTAGCGCAATTAATTTATGTTCATTTTTAATAAACATTTTTATGGCAACAAATTATAAATTATGAATAAGACTAAACTTAAGTGGCTTGCTTGTTTTGTTGTTTTTTTTGGATTACTTATAGGCGCTTCTCAGGCACTTGCTGATGAGCTAAAGGTTGCTGTAGCAAGTAATTTTTATCCAACAATGCAAATAATTGCAAAGCGCTATGAGCTAAGTACAGCAGGCTCTACAGGACATCACAAAGTGATACTAATTCCTGGCTCGTCAGGTAAACATTATGCTCAAATCATGAATGGCGCCCCTTTTGATGTATTTTTTTCTGCAGACGTGGAGCGTGCAAGATTGCTGGAACAAGAAGGGAAGGTTGTAGCTGGAACCCGATTTACCTATGCACTTGGTAAATTAGTCCTCTGGAGTTCGATAGACAACTATGTTGACTCAAAGGGAGAGGTTCTGAATAAGAAAGATTTTCGATATTTAGCCATAGCTAATCCTAAACTTGCACCGTATGGAAAATCTGCCGAAGAAGCTTTGAGGGCACTACAGCTTTTGAATAATTTGAAAGGGAGATTAGTTCAGGGTGAGAATATTGCACAGACATACCAGTTTATCAGTAGTGGTAATGCTAAACTAGGATTTGTTGCTTATTCACAAATTATGAAACCTGATCTACCCATTGATGGTTCATTTTGGGAAGTGCCTCAGTCAATCTATCAACCTATAGAGCAACAAGCAGTTCTATTAAAGGACAGTTATATTGGGAGAGAATTTCTGTCCTTTGTTAAAAGCGACGAGTCTTTGGGTATTATTTATGAATCTGGATATGACTTACAATAATGTTAAACGAATTTGATATTACTGCTGTTTTCATTACATTAAAGCTGGCAATCGTTAGCACGCTCATTCTTTTGATATTGGGAACCCCTCTTGCATGGTGGCTTTCTCAAACCCGTTGGAAACTAAAAGCTATATTGGAAGCTATAATTGCACTTCCATTAGTATTACCTCCTACAGTGTTGGGTTTTTATCTTCTGATAACCCTTGGATCTAACGGTCCAATCGGTGGAATGTTGGAGTCCTTAGGGGGATCATCAATAGCTTTCACCTTTACGGGCCTAGTAGTCGGCTCTGTCATTTACTCGATGCCTTTTGTGGTTCAGCCTCTACAGAATGCATTTAGTGGAATTGGTCGTCGCCCAATGGAAATTGCTGCCACCTTGCGCGCATCTCCACTAGACCGTTTTTTTAGTGTTGCAATGCCATTAGCACGTTCTGGTTTTATAACCGCTGCTGTATTGGGGTTTGCTCATACAGTGGGAGAGTTTGGCGTTGTTTTGATGATTGGTGGCAACATCCCTGGTGAAACTCAAGTCCTCTCGATTACGATTTATGACCATGTTGAGGCACTTGAGTATGGACAGGCGCACTGGCTCGCCGGAGGGTTGTTGTTGATTTCGTTTTTAATGTTGATGATGGTCTATTTATTTAATCGCCGGTTCTCAATTATGCAGAGTAACAATCAATGATTGAGTGTCAACTAATTATTAAACAAGGAGATTTTATTCTAGACGTAGATTTTTGTGCTCCTGATAAGGGAGTCACTGTCGTGTTTGGGTCTTCAGGTTGTGGCAAGACTACATTATTGAGAGGCCTAGCCGGTTTGGAAAAAAGTGACCATGGGTTTCTAAAAGTGGGGGATTCGATTTGGCAGGATGGAAAAAATTTTAAACCGCCGCACTTGCGTTCAGTTGGCTATGTTTTTCAGGAAGCGAGTCTTTTTGGTCATCTTAATGTGCGAGGAAATCTTGAGTACGGAGCTAGCCGAGCAATAGAGGCAGAAAAAGATTTTATGGAGAATACATTGGATTTATTAGATATAAGACCCTTGCTTGATAGGACAACAGATCAGTTATCTGGAGGAGAGAGGCAGCGAGTAGCTATTGCAAGAGCATTGGCAGTTAATCCCGATATTTTATTGATGGACGAGCCTCTATCGGCTCTAGATTTAAAGCGAAAGAAGGAAATATTGCCTTACCTTGATTCTCTTCATGATGAACTAGATATTCCAATCATCTATGTTACACACTCACCTGATGAGGCCTCAAGATTAGCGGACCATCTAGTGCTTCTGGAAGAAGGCCATGTTGTTGGAAGTGGTTCCATTGGTGAAATGTTGACTAGATTCGATCTCCCTATCTCTCATGGCGGTGATGCGACCTCATTGATTGAAGCTACAGTTGTTGGTCATGATCATCAGTTTAATCTGATGTACCTTGAATTTGCTGGTGGTCAGTTCACTGTAGCGGACAGAGAGTTAGCACTGGACACTAAAGTGCGTTTAAGAGTTTCAGCAAGTGATGTAAGCTTGACTCAAGAGTTGCAAACAGATACGAGCATTTTAAATATTTTCTCAGCAATAGTGGATGAAATAGTTCCAGAGGGTCAGTCGCAAGTGATGGTTCGACTGAAGATAAAAGACGTTACAATGCTATCCTGCATAACACGCAAGTCAGCTGAACTGCTTGAGCTGAGTCCTGGAAAAGAGGTATACGTACAAATAAAGAGTGTTGCATTGTTATCATAGGTACTATGAATAAGGCTTTTGAGTGTTACACTTTATTACTAATCGGGATTCTGGCGTTATTTGGTGTTAGTGTTCAATTCATTATTTCTATTAATAGAGCAATCGTTGAAGACAACTCCGTCGGTGAAGTTGTCATCAATATGTTGGGTTATTTCACGATTCTTACAAATACTTTCGCCGCTATTGTTCTCACTACTTTAAGTCTACTGCCTAACTCTCGAATTGGAAAAGTTTTTGCAACGCCCAAAGTTTTTGGTTGCGTTGTAACATCGATGCTTTGGGTAGGCATTGGTTTTCATGTACTTTTAAGTGATTATTGGTCGCCTGATGGTATGGAGGCAGTAACGAATTATTTAAACCATTATATCGTGCCAAGTGCGTTATTTTTAATTTGGCTTGTCTTTCCACCGAAAACTCAAATTCCTAAGTGGACACCTTTGATTTGGGAAATTTATCCAGTGATTTATGGAATTTATATCATCCTGCTGGGTGAGTTAGTTGACAAGTATCCTTACCCCTTTTTCGACGTCAATGTCATAGGTTATTCTAAGGCGCTTTTGAATGGTTTGGTGATATTGCTTGTGATTTTGGGCATTGGTTATTTTGTTAGGTCGACAGTCAACCTGTCATCAAGGTTAAGAAGTAACCAGTCTAGATGACTTTTTCAGAAAGCCTTAATCTTTCAACTGGGCGTTCATCAATGAAGACGTGAATAATCGCGGTAATTGCCGCAATTACTGCCGCCCACCACCACACTTGATTATAAGAGCCAGTAGTATCGAACAAGTAGCCGCCTAGCCATACTCCTGAAAAAGAACCAATTTGGTGGTTTAAAAATACAAAACCGTAAAGAGTTCCCATGTATCTAAGCCCAAACATCTGCGCTACCAGACCCGAAGTTGGTGGAACCGTTGCCAACCAAAGCAATCCGGTGGCAAAGGAGAATGCATAAACCGTGAAAGTTGTAATAGGAATGATAAGAAACAGAACAATAACTATTGACCTTGCTCCATAAATAAATGCTAGTATCCATTTCTTCGAATAGAGTCCAGAAAGATGACCAGCAGTTAGAGAACCTATGATATTACATAATCCAATAATTGATAAACTCGCTGCAGCTACTGAGCTATCGAAACCGTTGTCTGAGAGAAAAGCAGGCATATGAACAGTAATAAAAGCTAGCTGAAAACCACAAACAAAAAAACCTGCAATAAGGAGCCAGTAGTGAATGTGATTAGATGCCTCGCTAAGTGCCTCTCGAAGGTTTTGTCTTGGTTCGTTCTCTATCTTAGAACTAATTGCTTCATGTTTTTTGAAAACGGGTGTAAAAAGGATCATTGATAGGGAGCCTATTGCCATTATCACGAGTGCCATTTCCCAGCCATATGCCACAAGAAATTCTCTTGCTACCGGTATGAAAAAGAATTGTCCAGCTGAGCCTGCTGCCGTTCCAATACCTAAAGCCATAGCTCTTTTTTCAGGCCTAACCATTCTGGCCATTGCAGGCAGGACAACTCCAAGGCCTGTACCTGCAATTCCCATACCTATTAAAATGCCAGCACCGATATGAAGGTCGAGAAATCCATCTGCAGTTGCCGTAATGTAAAGACCTAGTGCATAGAGTATTGAACCAACTATTACTACTTTTGCGGTACCATATTTGTCAGCGATGGCTCCTGCTAAGGGTTGAAATAACCCCCAAAAAAGATTTTGCAAAGCTAAAGAGAAGGCAAAAATTTCACGACCATAACCAAATGATTCTGATACAGGCCTTAAGAACAGACCTAGTGAGGATCTAAAACCAAAGTTAATTGTCAGAAGTATGCAGGCAGCAATAATCGAAAAACTTAATAATTTCTTGTATTGACTCATTTTCTATTTTTTTTGGACAGTTACAAAGCGTCAGTATAACCACAATTATTTGATTATCTAAGATATTATTTTTAGTATACAATCTAGCTATTCTGGTTAATCTAGAAGGTAATTAAGCCGGTGCGGTTTGATGGTTATTATAAAACATAGTATAGGAGTTTATTAATGCGTGTACTTGTTTTTCAGCATATCGATTGTGAGCATCCAGGCTCACTTAGGCAATTTTTAGCAGAAGATAAGATCGAATGGGAAGCAGTTAACCTGCATCATGGAGAGCCGATTCCTAATTTAAATGATTATGATGCGCTTTGGGTGATGGGCGGCCCAATGGATGTTTGGGATATTGAAGAATGTCCTTGGTTGGTTGCAGAAAAGGCGGCCATTCGTGAGTGGGTGAGTGTTTTAGGTAAGCCTTATTTGGGATTATGTCTTGGTCATCAACTACTAGCTGATGCATTAGGAGGGACGTGTGGACCACAAAAGGTACCTGAGATTGGTGTTCTTGAAATAGAGCTCACGGAAGAGGGAAAGGTAGATCCTCTCTTTCAAGGAACGGCGAATAAACAACAATGCCTTCAGTGGCATTCAGTAAGGGTTGCGCAGGCTCCTGAAGGAGCAGTCATTTTAGCAAAATCTGATGTCTGTTCAGTTCAGGCAATGAGAATCGGTTTGAATGCCTGGTCCATGCAATATCATGTTGAGATTGAACCAGACACCGTAGATAATTGGGCAGCAGTTCCAGCTTATGCTGAAGCTTTGAGTGCAACACTGGGCGAAGGTGCTTTATCGACTATGAAGGCTGACAGTGATGCCAATATGAGTCAGTGCTTGAGTTGTGCGAGGCAAATTTATCAAAATTTTATGAAAAGTTTGAAGTGAGTTTAATTACATAATTTAATGATAAATTTCAATTATTTATAAGATAAATTACAGTATTGTGCTTGAACAAATAGATAAATTGAAAAAAAATCGGAAATTTAATGATTGACACCGAAAAAAATTCAAGGTATCTTTCCGGGATTTTCACCACTTAAATATTCTGAGAAGAGGTCATGAGCGAAGAAGACGATTTTGATTTAAACGACTTGGATGATAAAGAGCTTGTAGAGCAAATTCAAGACGATTTATATGATGGTCTCGATGAAGAAGTTACTGAAGGTACAGAAATACTTCTTTCCCGTGGATGGGACGCGAACGATGTCTTGGGTGATGCCTTGGTTGCTGGCATGAAAATTGTTGGAATTGATTTCAGGGACGGCATCTTATTTGTCCCTGAAGTGCTGAAGTGTGCAGGCGCGATGAAAGGCGGTATGAAGGTTTTACGTCCGATTCTCGCTCAATCCTCAGAAGATACCTCTTTGGGTAAGTTTGTAATCGGTACTGTTAAGGGTGACATTCATGATATTGGTCAAAAATTAGTTTCCATGATGTGTGAAGGTGCAGGTTTTGAGGTCATTAATTTGGGTATTAACAATCCCGTGGAAAATTACTTAGAGGCGATTGACGAACATGAACCTGTTATTTTAGGCATGTCTGCTCTTCTCACAACGACGATGCCTTATATGGGTGTTGTGGTTGAGGAAATGGAAAAAAGGGGATTACGTAAAGATGTTCACATCATGTGTGGAGGCGCACCGCTTAACCAGGAGTTTGCTGATTCTATAGGTGTACCAGCCTATGGCAGAGATGCTGCACGGAGCGCCGAAATGGCGGAAGAGCACGTGCGCAGTTTAGGTAAACAGCGTGGTCACCGATAAGAAACATATCGATCCACCTAAAAAACGATTGATTTTAGGTTGTGGAGCTCTTGTATACGATCTACTGAGACTGATCAAACAAAATCCAGCACTATCCGACAAAGTCAATTTACAGTGTCTACCGGCCAGCTGGCATAATACACCGCAACTAATTGCTCCTGGCGTTGAAGAGTATTTGGCCGAGAATTCCCATCTTTATAAGGATGTATACATCGCTTATGCTGACTGTGGAACAGGCGGAGCTTTAGACCGTGTATTGAAAAAATATAATGCAAAGCGCATTAGTGGCGCGCACTGTTATGAGTTTTTTGCTGGTTCTGATGTATTCGAGCAATTATCAGAACAAGAGCTAGGCACTTTTTATCTTACAGACTATCTGGTCAAAAATTTTAATCGAATAATGATTAAGGGTTTGGGTCTTGATAAACACCCGGAGTTGTTTGATACATACTTTGAGCATTATAAAAAATTGGTCTATTTGGCACAAACTGAAAATGAACAGTTACAAAAAGACGCAGAGCAGTATGCTAAAGATTTTGGATTCGAATATGAATACAGATTGGTTGGCACAGGTGGCCTTGATTCTGTTTTTGAAGAAATCGATTTAGTGCCTTTGGTAACTGAAGAAGAGAAGTAACATGTACAGAGCCAGACTTTTTGCCAGTAAACATGCTAGGGCGTATGAGGTGATATATAACGCAACATCACCAGTGATATTATCGACTCTAAGAGTTATCAATAAAATCACAAAGGGAAGGCTAGATAGACCAATTACCTGGTCCGAAAAGATTATCAAGGGATTTCTTTTTGATTGTCAAATGTGTGGTAATTGTGTACTCTCTTCAACAGGTATGGCCTGCCCTATGAATTGCCCTAAAACACTTAGAAATGGTCCATGTGGTGGGGTACGAGAAAATGGCAATTGTGAAGTCAAGCCGGAAATGAAATGTGTTTGGGTTGAAGCTTGGAGTGGTTCTTCAAAAATGAAAAATAATCTTGAAATTCAAGAAATACAATTTGCTGTCAATCATACACATCAAGGAAGCAGCGCCTGGATCAGACTTGCAAAAGAAAATAAACAGATAACTTAACAAATGACTATTCCAGAGATAAATAATCAAACTTATACCTTTCGTCCGGGAGAGTTGTTGCCTGAGCTAGAGGGTCATATTTCTAGAGGTAGATTTGAGCGCGTATTACGAAATGGTGATTTTGCAGTGACAGCTGAACTTGCGCCACCAGACTCTACAGATAGGAATGAGGTTTTTGGACAAGCCGCCCTCTTTGATGGTTTTGTTGATGCCATTAATGCAACTGATGGATCTGGAGCGAATTGTCATATGTCGAGTGTTGTAGTATGTGCGCTACTGAGTTATATCGGCTATTCTCCTATTATGCAGATCTCTTGTCGTGATAGAAATCGAATAGCCATACAAGGAGATCTGTTGGGCGCAGGAGCCTTAAGTGTTTGTAATGTTCTTGCATTAACAGGAGATGATGTTAGTGTGGGTGATCACCCGGAAGCAAAGCGTGTTTTTGATTTAGACAGCATCTCTCTTATTACATTAATTAAAACAATTCGAGATAAAGGCACCTTTTTGAGTGGTAGAACAATAACTAATCCTCCACAAATGTTTGTTGGAACTTCAATTAATCCTTTTGCTCCTCCAGTTGAATCAAAGATATTACAACTTGAAAAAAAGATAAATGCTGGTGCAAACTTTATTCAGACCCAGTATTGTTTTGATATGCCAATGTTAAAAGATTTTATGTCGAAAGCGGTTGATCAAGGCTTAACAGAAAAAGCTTTTTTCCTGCCTGGTGTCGGAACCCTGGCTTCAACGAGAACTGCAAGATGGATAAAAAATAATGTTCCCGGAGTCCATATCCCAGATTCAATTTTTAAACGTTTAGAGGGTGCTGAGGATCAAAAAAAAGAAGGACAGAAAATTTGCACTGAACAAATGCAGCAAGTAAAAGATATTGAAGGTGTCAGTGGGGTGCATATAATGGCATATAAGCAAGAGGAATGTGTCGCACAAATGGTAAAAGATTCTGGTGTGTTGGGTAACAGAAAGCCTTGGTCGCCGAAGGATGAATATTAATTAATTTATGGAGTAAAAAAAGTGTCAATAACAACATTATCATCAGCAACAAAAGAGGTCAAAATTGGATTTTCACAACCTTTTGTCATGATTGGGGAGCGTATTAATCCAACGGGCAGGCAAATCCTAGCTGAAGAGATGAAGGTGGCTGATTACTCTCGTGTCGAGGCAGACGCCATTGCGCAGGTTGTAGCGGGTGCTCAAATGTTAGATGTTAATGCCGGCATTCCTCTTGCAGATGAACCAGCCATTCTTGCAGAATCAATTCGTCGTATTCAGGCTGTTGTAGATGTTCCACTTTCTATTGATTCCTCAATCATTGAAGCCTTAGAAGCTGGTCTAGATGCTTATCAGGGTCGTCCATTGGTCAACTCCACAACAGGTGAAACTGAGGTGCTTGAACGAGTTCTACCTCTAGTTAAAAAATATGACGCTGCAGTTGTTGCAATTTCGAATGACGAGACCGGTATCAGTGAAGATCCAAACGAGAGATTCAAAATAGCAAAAAAGATAGTAGAGCATGCTGCTGATTATGGAATAAAGCCAGTAGACGTAGTTGTTGACCCTTTGGTTATGCCAATCGGTGCGATTTCGCAGGCAGGTAATCAGGTCTTTGATCTGGTTCGTCGTTTGCGTGCCGAATTGAAAGTAAACACTACTTGTGGTGCTTCAAACGTTAGTTTTGGGTTGCCACAACGAAGTGGCATTAACAACGCCTTCTTACCGATGCTTATTGCAGCAGGTATGACTTCAGCCATAGTCAACCCACTTCATCCTGAACTTGTTCAAGCGATTAGAGCGGCAGACGTATTAACTGGGGTGGATGTCGGTTGCACTAGCTGGATCGCTGCCTACAAGGATCCTTCATCTAAAGGAAATAATTCTAGGAATGGTCGACGTCGAAGAAGACGCGCCTGATTATTAACACTATGACTAGCATTAAATATAACGGCTCTTGTGTTTGTGGTCATACCACCTATGAGGCTTTTGACTTGAGGGATGTATCTTATTGTCATTGTGAACAGTGTCGCAAAATGACGGGTCATTATATGGCGGCGTGTCAGGTAAAAAGAGATAAAATTAAAATCAAAGGTAAGATTAAGTGGTTCTACACACATGAAGGTTCAAGACATGGTTTTTGTGATAATTGCGGTGCGCATATGTTTTGGCAGAATGATACTCAACCAACCATCAGCGTCACAGCGGGGAGTCTTGAAGATACTAAGAATTTGCGTGTTTGGCACCATATTTTCACCGAAGAAAAAGGTTGTTATTACGAAATTAATCCCAATGAGCCAAAATTTCAAGGTTATGGCGATAGTGGATTAGAGGAATTGTAGTCGTGGAGGATACTCAGCAAATTTGTTTCACTCCTTCAGGTCGTAAATACCGAGGAGAGATAGGTGATACATTATTACAGGTTGCTCAGGATGCTGGAGTAGCGGTTCGTTCCCTGTGTGGTGGTTATGGTCAATGTCATCAATGCTGGATTGAAATTTCAGAAGGCAAGCACTCTAAATTTAAAGTCGACTGTAAGGCTGAAAATGTCAGCGGCATTACCAGCATTGAAAGACAGTTAATTGCTGATAATCCTAGATACAAAGGTAAACGTTTGGCATGTCAAACTTGTATCCAAGGAGATTTGGTTATAGATGTCCCCGAAGAAAGTCAAGAACATAAGGCCTATATTAGTAAAAAGAATGTAAAGCAAAATTACTCTCTTTCTAGTGCAATCAGTCTTTTCGATTGTGAACTAGAAGGGTCAACGTTAGATGAAAATCCTTCAGCTACGGAAAATTTATTGGCACAGCTTAACAAGCAAGGCATCAAAGCAAGAGTTGACTTCAGTTTATTAAGGGGACTGCAGCCTTTGATTCATGAAAGCAAAGGTAATTTAACTGTTGCAGTGCGTGATAAAAATGAAGTTGTAGCGGTCTATCCCCAAGGCGAACAAAAAATTATTGGTGCTGCAATCGATATCGGTTCTACAACCCTAGCGCTTTATGTCTATAACCTTAAAGATGGAAGTTTGATGTATGAATCATCTTCAATGAATCCACAGATACGTTATGGCGAGGATCTCATGAGTAGGGTTTCTTATGTGATGATGAATAAGGATGGTGACAAAAAATTGACGGTTGCTGTGCGCACCAAGATTACCGAAATGTTGCATGAGGCTTGTGAGGTTTTAGAACTTCAACGAGATAAACTGTTAGAGGTTGTTCTTGTAGGCAACCCAATTATGCATCACATTTTTTTCGGCATCTCCCCAGTCGAGCTTGGACAGGCTCCTTTTACGGTGGCAACAAGAAACTGGATGGACGTTGATGCTAAAGACTTAGGTTTTGACTTATATCCCAAAACTAGGATATCCTTTTTGCCATTGATTGCAGGCCATGTTGGAGCAGACACAGCTGCGGCTTACCTTAGTCAGATAGATATAATGCATTCCCAAACAACTTTACTTGTTGATATTGGCACTAATGCTGAGATTGTACTTGCGAAGGAAGGTAGAGTTTATGCAACTTCATCTCCAACTGGCCCTGCTTTTGAAGGTGCGGAAATTAGTTCTGGTGTGCGGGCGACTTACGGTGCAATTGAAAGAGTGAGGATTGATAAAGATACCTTAAATGTACGTTATAAAGTTATCGGTTGCGATGCCTGGTCTGACGAACCGAACTTTGAATTGGTTAAAATGAAGGCTATAGGGATTTGCGGTAGTGGCATTATCGAAGCTATTGTCTCTTTTGCAGAGGCAGGTATTATCGACCAAAGTGGTCTTTTTGTTGAATCAGTTGCACCAGAACGTTTCTCAAAAAATGGCAATACAACTAGATTTTTGTTAGTCGACCAAGGTGAACAGTCAATTTACGTTGAACAAGTAGATATACGTTCAATTCAATTAGCGAAAGCCGCACTTTCTGCAGGCGTTTCGATATTAATGGACTACCTTGAGTGTAGTGATTTTGATCAAGTATTGTTGGCCGGAGCCTTTGGCGCCCATTTGGATGCCAGATATGTCGCCCTATTGGATATTATTCCAACCGCAACAGAAGATAAAATTACTTCTGTAGGAAATGCTGCAGGAATTGGAGCAAGTGCTGCCCTATTGGATATTAGTAAACGAAAAATAATTATTGACGCAGTAGAAAAAGTTGTCAAAATTGAGACTGCTACTGAGCCAAGATTCCAAGAGTTTTTTGTTGATGCAATGAAATTTAGTGTATCACCAGTGAAGGAGCAAAAAACGAAAAAAGTAAGACGCCGAAAAAGAGTTTCATAGTAATTGAATAGAAAATGGAGGAGGTAGTGGCCAGAGAAAGGAGAAGGCGAAGAAGAGGTCCTGCAGAGTCTGATGCACAAGAGGTGCCTAAAGCGCCAGCTTATATTAAACGCAAAATACCACACTACAGTATTCTTAGTGATGATGAACTAAGTGTTATTGAAGAAAATGCAGACACTATTTTAGAAGAAGTAGGAATTGTGTTTTCTGAAGACCAAGAGGCTCTTGACATTCTTTCATCAGCTGGTGCTAGTATTGATGGTGAGCGTGTTCGCTTCCCTAGAGGAATGTGCAGAAAAATTATACAAGACTCGGCACCAAAAGAATTCATCCAACACGCACGTAATCCAGAAAGAAGTGTGGTTATTGGTGGTGATAATATGGTGCTTGTTCCTGCTTATGGTCCTCCATTTGTACATAACCTTGATGAAGGTCGTCGTTATGCAACGATTGAAGATTTTCGTAATTTTGTTAAGTTAGCTTATATGTCGGACAACCTACATCACTCTGGTGGTACGATTTGTGAGCCTGTAGATTTACCTGTAAATAAGCGTCATTTTGATATGGTTTATAGTCACATTAAGTATTCCGATAAGGCCTTTATGGGCTCAGTAACAGCAGCTGAGAGAGCTCAAGATAGTGTTGACATGGTAAAAATTGTATTTGGTGATGAATTTGTAGACAATAATTGCGTCCTAATTAGCCTCATTAATGCGAGTTCACCGATGGCATTTGACGGCACTATGTTGGGTGCATTAAAAGTTTATGCGCGTAATAATCAGGCAACGGTTGTAACACCATTTATTGTTGCCGGTGCTATGGCGCCAGTGACAGCTGCAGGTGTTGCTGCTCAAAGTCTTGCCGAAGGTATGGCTGGTATGGCACTAACACAACTAATAAGACCTGGTGCTCCAGTTGTTTATGGCAACTTTGTAACGGCAATGTCTATGAAGTCAGGGGCTCCCACTTTTGGCACACCTGAGGCAGGCCACATGATGAACATTTCCGGTGCCCTAGCTAGACGTCTAGGTGTTCCATTCAGAAGCGGTGGAGGTTTTAATGGTGCTAAGATGCCTGATGCTCAAGCGGGCTATGAAGCAGCAAATACTATACAAGCAACCATCAACTCAAGCGTTAACTTTAATTTACACACAGCTGGTTGGTTAGAAGGTGGTTTGTGTATGAGTTATGAAAAGTTTGTAATGGATGTAGACCAAGCAGGTATGATGCGAGTTTCAGTGGAGGGTGTTGACATGAGCGAAAATGGTCAGGCAATGGACGCAATTCGTGAAATTGGAAGTTTTTCAGATGATGTGCCCAAGCATTATCTAGGATGTGAGCATACTAAGAAGAATTTCAAGACAGCTTTTTATATGTCAGATGTGCTCGATGATAATAGTTTTGAGCAGTGGGTTGAAGACGGTTCAAGGGATACTGCAATGATTGCCAATGAGAAATATAAACAAATGCTCTCAGACTATGAATTGCCACCACTTGATCCAGCGATTGATGAAGCCTTGCTAGATTTCATAAAAGAACGCAAAGATAGCTTTGAAGATTCTAATATATAATGACGGGATATAGTGCGCAGTGATTTTAATTCAAGCATTTATGAATTTTATTATTCATCCATGATGGATTTTGTAAGATAATATTCACGATTATATTTATAGAGAGGATTAAAGGGTCATTTTCACTGGAGCAGAGCGATTCCATGTGTTTATGAGTTTTTATGACTTTCTATTTTTTTTTGCTTTAGTGCATAGTCAGGAGAAGAGATGAACGAATATAAAACAGATATTGATATTGCAAGAGAGGTTACAGGTCAACATATTAATGAAATTGGCGCAAAACTTAATATCAAGAAAGAGGATTTGGTACCTTTTGGGCATGACAAAGCCAAGATTTCTTGGGAAGCCATTGATGGTGCACAAAAAAACAAAGATGGTAAGCTTATCTTAGTGACTGCGGTAACCCCTACTCCAGCTGGTGAAGGCAAAACAACAACCTCTGTCGGGCTTACGGATGGTCTTAATAAAATTGGTAGGCAGACGACAGTTTGCCTGCGAGAGCCTAGTTTAGGTCCGTGTTTTGGTATGAAAGGTGGAGCTGCAGGAGGGGGGTATGCTCAAGTAATACCAATGGAAGATATCAATCTTCACTTTACGGGAGACTTCCATGCCATTACATCGGCGCACAGTTTGCTTTCTGCAATGATCGATAACCATATTTATTGGGGTAACGCAAACAATATCGATAGTAGAAAAGTTGCTTTTCGTCGTGTTGTTGATATGAATGATCGTTCACTACGTCAAATCACTTCTTCTTTAGGCGGTTCAACTAACGGCTACCCTCGCGAGGATGGTTTTGATATTACGGTTGCATCCGAAGTGATGGCTATTTTTTGCTTGTCACAAAACTTGACAGAACTTGAAGAAAGATTGGGAAATATTATTGTTGCCTATACTCGTGATATGACTCCCGTTAGAGCAAAACAAATTAACGCACATCGTGCTATGACTGTACTATTAAAAGATGCATTTAGACCAAACCTAGTACAGACTTTAGAGGGCAATCCTGCACTAATTCATGGTGGTCCATTTGCCAATATCGCACATGGCTGTAACTCAGTAATTGCAACTAAGACGGCACTTAAGTTGTCAGACTATGTTGTTACAGAGGCTGGTTTTGGCGCAGATCTGGGTGCCGAAAAATTCTTTGACATTAAATGTCGTAAAGCGGGTCTAGCTCCGGATGCAGTTGTATTAGTTGCAACCATTAGAGCCCTTAAACATCAAGGTGGAGTAGCGAAAGACGACCTCAATACCGAAAATACTGAAGCTCTTTATAAAGGCTGTATAAATTTAGGTAGGCATATTCGCAACTTAAGCCAATTTGGCGTACCACTAGTAGTTGGTATCAATAAATTTGTTTCTGATACTGAAGCCGAATTCCAAGTAATCAGAGAGTATTGTAAGCAATTTAATGTTGAAGTAAGTGTCACTAGTCACTGGGAGCATGGCGGAGATGGTTCAATTGATTTAGCAGAAAAGGTTGCTAAGCTGGCTGATTCAGGCGCCTCTCAATTCAAGACATTGTACGATGACGAGATGCCACTTATAGAAAAAATAGAAACGATAGCTAAAACTCTTTATAGTGCAGACGAAGTTTTAGCTGACAAGGTTGTTAGAGATAAACTGAACTGGTATCAAGATAATGGTTTCGGACATTTGCCAGTTTGTATAGCCAAAACGCAATACAGCTTTTCTACGGATCCACAGTTATTGGGTGCACCTAAAGGACATTCAATGTCGATTCGTGAGGCAAGGCTTTCAGCAGGTGCTGAATTTGTTGTCGTTGTTTGTGGGGCCATTATGACTATGCCTGGATTGCCTAGAGTGCCGGCTGCCGATAAAATTAAATTGGACGAGAACGGATTAGTGCAAGGTCTATTCTAAATGATTAACGTTAGTGATACAGTTGACTACGATATTCATAGGGTTGAAGATTCAGTCCTTCAGAATTCGAGTGATTGTATTGCCATAGAAGAGCCGCTTGAGATAGCTGTTCGCTACTATAAAAATGACGAATGGATAGTTGAACCGTTAATGGTTACCATGAGAACGCCGGGTGACGACGAATCTCTGGTAAGCGGGCTGCTTTTTTCTGAAGGCATTATTCAGGATAAATCGGCAATTGATAAGATTACTCCTAATGGAGAAAACGAAGGTAAGTACGATATTGATAATTCACTGATTGTTACTTTAAGGAAAGGCAATCAGCTAGATTTAAAGAATTTGCAACGTCACTTTATGGTTAATTCTAGTTGTGGTGTTTGTGGCAAGGGCACTCTCAATTCGATAGAGATTGCTTATGAGCCAGAGATCGATAAAAAAGGCCCGATAGTGAGTGTTGATTTGATTACAAAATTGCCTGACATATTAAAGGAAAGGCAAGAACAGTTCACCAATACCGGAGGTGTTCATGCAAGTGCTTTGTTGAGTGAGGGAGGGGAGATCCTTCATTTGGCTGAAGATGTTGGAAGACATAATGCATTGGATAAACTGATTGGTCATATCAGGTGTAATGACATGCTGCACCCTTTAGAGCAGTTTGTCATGTGTTCCGGTCGTTTGGGATTCGATATCATACAAAAAGCATTGATGTCAGGCATAGGAATGATTGTAGGTATTGGGGCTCCAACCTCATTAGCCCTAGATTTAGCAGGGAAATTTGACATTACTTTAATTGGTTTTATCAAAAAAAATAAATATAATATCTACACTGGTGCATGGCGCATCAAAGAAAGGTTTTAGGAGAATCAATGTCAAGAAATATCAGTTTATTGTCAGGTAAAAAAGACGACAAAAACAGTTTGTTTGCTAAGATTACTGCGAGTCCATCTGATAGCAGTGACAGCAAACTTGCTAGTGAATACAATATGGGTATTTCAACCATCCATAGCACGAAAAGCTTTTATGACTTTTTAGGGGAAGATTTTAAAAGTAAGAAAGCTTTTGTTTGTCAAGGGAGTGCTTGTCTTTGTCGAGGTACCCAAGACGCGGTTATTGATAAATTAAGTGACAAGTTTGGTGCAGAGAATATTGGCGAGATGATTTGTCTAGGTAGATGTTATGAAAATAGTGCCTTTTACTATGATGGTCAAAACTATTCAGGCAATGACATTAATCAACTAGATCAAATTGTTGCGGGTAAACATACGAGCACTAAATATGAAATGAAGTCATATGCAGATGTTTCATTCTTGGTTGAAGATGAAGTCTTCTCTAGTTATGACGATTTTAAGGATCTACTACAAACCTCTTTTGTCTCTGATAAGGCTGATTTAATTGCCATACTGAAAGAATCAGGCCTTCGTGGACGTGGAGGTGCAGGCTTCCCAACAGGGATGAAGTGGGAGTTTTGCCAGGCCCAAGAAGCGAGCGCGAAATATGTTGTTTGTAATGCTGACGAAGGAGATCCTGGTGCATTTTCCGATAGATATTTACTTGAAGAGCAAACTCTAAAGGTGCTTTTTGGTATGGTCATTTGTGGCTATATTATTGGTTCAAAACAGGGTTTTGTATATATTCGTGGTGAGTATCCTGAATCCATTAAGGCGAACAATGACGCCCTAGCAAAGCTTCGTGATTTGGGGCTGTTAGGTGAAAACATTCTCGACAGTGGCTTTGACTTTGACATGAGTGTTGTTGAAGGTCAAGGTGCATACATTTGTGGTGAAGAGACGGCACTGATAGCCTCTATTGAGGGTCGTCGCGCTGAAGTGGATGTGCGTCCTCCTTTTCCAACTGTCGAAGGTTTGTACAAAAAACCAACAGTTCTTAATAATGTCGAAAGTTTAGCCGCTGTTCCTGTTATTTTTAAACTCGGCGGTGAATCCTTTAAGAAGATTGGTAACGGCAAATCAACAGGAACAAAACTTATTTCTCTAGATGGCTACTTTAACAATCCAGGCCTTTATGAGGTCAATATGGCAGCCCCTATGAGTTTCATTATTGATGAAGTTGGTGGTGGATTTAATGACGATATTAAAGCTATACAGATCGGTGGTCCGCTCGGTGGAGTGGTACCAGTTGATATTCTCAGGACTCTTACACTAGATTTCGAATCTTTTGATGAAGGTGGTTTTCTACTCGGTCATGCAAGTTTTGTATGCATACCTCGATCTTTTTCTGCGGTCGAGTATGCAAAACACTTGTTCGCATTTACAGCTCACGAGTCTTGTGGCAAGTGCTTTCCATGTCGATTAGGCGCAACTCGTGGTAAAGAAATGTTAGAATCAGCATTAGAAAAAGATCAAAAATTCTCAGAAGAATTGATTAATGATTTATTAGAAACAATGGAAGTAGGTTCGCTATGCGCCCTAGGCGGTGGGCTACCATTAGCAATTAAAAATTTACTCGAGCACTGTACTGACGAGTTTAAACCTTTAATGGAGAAGTAGTATGTCAGATAATCCACAAGGTGTATTCATTGATGATGTTGAGTTTCCATTTGACGACTCAACCTCTATCTTAGAATTTAGCAACAAATCCTTGGGAGAAAAAATTATCCCAACGCTTTGTGATGACGACAATCTAAAACCTTATGGTGCTTGTCGTGTTTGTTCAGTTGAAGTTCAACATACAGAAGATGGCCCCAAGAGAACAGTAGCGTCATGCCATACACCAATTAATCCTGGTATGCGAATCTATACAAATTCTGATAGTATTAAAACGCTTCGTAGAAACATCGTAGAGCTAGTTCTTAGTGACCACCCGCCAGAGTGCTTAACTTGTGAAGTAAATGGTAACTGTGAGTTGCAAGATGTTGCTGCAAGTGTTGGCGTTAGACAAATTCGTTACGCAAAGGGAGAGAATCACCTTGACCGTGAAAAAGATTTGTCGCATGCCTATATGCGTATGGACCTGTCGAAGTGTATCAACTGTTCACGATGCGTTCGTGCCTGTGATGAAGTTCAAGGCCAGTTCACGCTGACGATGACAGGTCGCGGTTTTGAATCACGAATTACAACTGATAACGATATGCTGTTCGGTGATTCTTCTTGTGTTTCGTGCGGTGCTTGTGCGCAAACTTGCCCAACATCAGCGATTTCAGATGTTTTCCAGTCAAAATCAGTCGAAGCTGATAAGACGGTTCGTACAACCTGTTCATATTGCGGCGTAGGCTGTAACCTTGAGGTTGCAGTAAAGAATGATGAGGTGTTGTCAATAAGAGCACCTCAAGATGCAGTCAATGCTGGACATACCTGTCTAAAAGGTCGCTATGCGTTTAAATTCTATAACCATGAGGACAGACTAACATCACCACTCATTAGAAAAAACGGAGAACTCGTTCCTTGCTCATGGGATGAAGCTTTAGACTTCATCAAAGACAAATTTGAATCAATCAGAGCTGAACATGGTGCTGATGCGATTGCTGGGATCTCATCAGCGCGTTGCACTAACGAAGAAAACTATATGTTCCAAAAAATGATTCGTCAATTAGTAGGTACTAACAATATTGACTGTTGTGCTCGAGTTTGTCACTCACCAACTGCTTGGGGGATGCAGCAATCTTTTGGTACTGGAGCTGGAACGAACTCAGCCTATGATATCCCTTTAGCCGATTTAATGATAGTTATTGGCGCCAATCCGACAGCTGCGCACCCAGTCACAGGAGCAAAAATTAAACAGCAAGCGATGGCTGGTGCAACACTTATTGTGATTGATCCAGTGAAGACTGAATTGGCTCGAATGGCTGACTACCATTTGCAACTCAAGCCGGGTACAAATGTTGCCGTACTTAACATGATGCAATACTTCATTGTTGAAGCTGACCTTGTCGACCATGAGTTTATTAAAGAACGTTGTGAAGGTGGTGAAGAGGTCCTTGAAAAAATCAAAGGGATTGATGTTGATGCAATGGCTGAGGTTAGTGGTCTAGACAAAGAAGAAGTTAAAGCAGTAGCTCTTGCTTATGCAACTGCTAACAATGCAATGGAGTTCCATGGTCTAGGTGTCACTGAACACTCCCAGGGATCTCAAACAGTGATGCTGATTTCTAACTTGGCTATGATGACAAATAACGTTGGTCGGCCTGGTGTCGGTGTTAACCCACTACGTGGTCAGAATAATGTGCAAGGTGCTGCAGACATGGGATGTCAACCACACCACGGTCCAGGTTACTTATGGATGGACCAAAAGGAAGTACAAGATTTTTATGAGGACAGATTAGGGCTGCCAATGCCTACAACGCCTGGTAAAAAGATTCCTGAAATGTTTGATGGAGCCATAGATGGCTCACTTAAAGCTTTGTGGATTTTTGCCGAGGATGTTGTGCAAACAGACCCGAACACTCACCACGTTGTCAAGGCTATGAATTCACTAGACTTGCTTGTTGTTCAGGAAATCTTTATGAGTGAAACAGCAAGAATGGCAGATGTTGTTCTGCCTGGCACAACTTTCCTAGAAAAGAGTGGAACATTTACTAATACTGAGCGTCGAGTTCAACAGGTTAATGCAGCTGTTAAACCACTTGCTGGAACCAAGACAGATGGTCAAATCATTGTTGAAATGATGCGCAAGTTAGGTTTTGACCAACCTGATTATGATGCTTCTGAAGTGCTCAAAGAGGTTGCCAGTGTTGTTTCTTTTTTCGAAGGTATTACTTGGGAAGGTTTAGGTGCAAGTCCTACTGGATTGCAGTGGCCCGTTAATAAGAAGGGTGAAGATACACAGATATTGCATATTGGAGAATTCAAGCGTGGCAAGGGTAAATTCCATTACTATGACTGGAGAGAAAGCGAAGAGCTTGTTAGGCACAAAAATGATTACCCATTTATTTTAACTACAAGTCGTGAACTTCAACACTACAACTGTGCAACGATGACTAGAAGGACCTCGAATGTTGAGATTCTTCCGAAAGACGTCATCATGCTCAATCCTAAGGATGCAAAAGCAAAAGAACTTGTAACTGGAGATCGTGCAACTTTGAAGTCTGATCGTGGCGAAATCACTCTTGATGTTGAAGTGACTGACCGCGTTAAGAAGGGTGTTGTAAGAACCACCTTCCACTTTCCTGAAGTGTTAATTAACGAGGTGACAAGTGGTGTTACAGATGAAGAGACCAAGTGCCCTGAATACAAGGTCGTTGCTGTTGACGTACTAAAAGCTTCCTAAACCTACTGTCGAAGTAAGTTCACTAACTCACTTCTTATAGCGTCTTTTTATAGCACCTTTGTTTAGGATTCTTCCAGCAATTTCCTCTATTGAAGTATGACTCGTGTCAAGAAATTGCACTTGATTTTGTACAAACATATCTTCTGCTAGTTTGACTTCTTTACGGCATTGGTCGATTGAAGCATAACCACTGTTTGAACGCCTTTCATCGCGGATACTTTGTAGACGAACGGGGTTGATACTCAGTCCAAATAGTTTATTTTTGTTCTTTTGGAGAATTGTGGGTAGCTTTATTGTTTCCAAGTCTTCCTCTATTAGTGGATAGTTTGCTGCGAATATCCCATATTGCAAAGCAAGAAACAAACATGTTGGGGTTTTCCCGGAACGAGAAACGCCTGTTAGTATAATATCAGCTCTGTCATAGCTCTTTAGATTAAGGCCATCATCACAGCTGAGTGCGTAATTAATGCTATCGATACGATTTCCATAATTATTTTCGTCAGTCATGCTATGAAATAAGCCCACAGTTTGAGATGATTTAGTACCAAGTGTTTCTTCTAGTTTAGAGATAAAAGTTTCAAAAAAATCAAAGAAAATACCACCACTATCGATTAATAATTGTCGATACTCTTTCGAGATTTGGGTGCTAAAAATTAAGGCAGGCTGACCATCTATCTCCGAAGCTTCCTTAACTTGATTTGCAGCATGCTTTGCTTTCGAGAGTGAGTCAATAAATGCTATGTTGACACGCTTAAATTCTATATCATTAAATTGAGTGAGCAAACTATTTCCCAACGCTTCTGCGGTAATGCCTGTTCTATCTGAAATAAAGAAAACGGTTCTCATAGTGTTTCAATATAATCTTAAAGGGCTCCAAGCCGATTCCAAGTTTCAACTACTGTATCAGGATTTAGAGAGATGCTGGTGATTTTTTGTTTTAAAAGCCATTCCGCAAAATCCACATAATCAGAAGGGCCTTGACCACAGATGCCAATATATTTTCCTTGACGGTGACAGGCCTCAATGGCCATAGCAATCATTTTTTTTACTGCGTCATTTCTTTCATCGAAACCATCTGCAATTAATCCAGAGTCTCTATCCATTCCAAGTGTCAGCTGGGTGAGGTCATTTGACCCAATGGAAAAGCCATCAAAGTACTGTAAAAAATCATCTGCTAGAATGGCATTGGATGGAAGTTCGCACATCATAATAATTCGTAAATCATCTTTACCACGCTCCAACCCATTTTCTTTTAATAGTTCTATGACACTTGAAGCTTCCTTTGTGGTGCGAACGAATGGAATCATAATCTCTACATTTCGCATGTCCATGTCATTTCTAACTCTTTTAATTGCTTGACATTCTAATTCAAAGCATTTTCTGAATTCAGTTGAAATATAACGTGATGCACCTCTAAAGCCAATCATTGGATTTTCTTCCTGGGGTTCATAAAGATCTCCTGCAAATAGGTTCGCGTATTCATTAGATTTAAAATCAGACATGCGGATAATGACGGGTGAATGGGAAAAACTTGCGGCGATTGTGGCAATTCCCTCAGCAAGCTTTTCGACATAAAAATCAACAGGAGATTTGTAACAAGCAGTCCTTCTTTCAATCTCAGACTTTAGTTTTCTTGGCAGTTGGTCAAATTCGAGCAAAGCTTTTGGATGAATTCCGATCGTATTGTTAATAATAAATTCAAGTCTTGCCAGTCCAACACCGGCATTCGGTATGTTTGCAAAGTCAAAAGCACGAGAAGGATTGCCAACATTCATCATGATTTTTACGGGCACTTCTGGTAAGTCATTAATTTCCGTATAAGTGTGTTCAAATTTTAAAATCCCTTGATAAACTTGGCCCGTGTCGCCTTCTGCACAAGAGGCGGTAATTGATTGAGAATCTTCAAGTAATTTGGTTGCATTGCCAGTGCCGACTATTGCAGGCACTCCAAGCTCTCTCGCTATAATAGCCGCGTGGCATGTCCTTCCACCCCGATTGGTGATAATTGCAGAAGCTAGCTTCATGACAGGCTCCCAATCGGGATCAGTCATATCTGTCACAAGGACATCACCTTTTTTCACTTGGTTCATCTCGGATAAATCTTGAATGACTCGAGCTTTGCCAGTGCCAATTTTCTGGCCAATTGCGCGACCTTCAATGAGTATATTTGAAGTCTCTTGCAGTTGGTAGCGTTCAATATTCTGAGCATTGTTTTGACGACTTTTGACGGTTTCAGGCCTTGCTTGAACGATGTAGAGTTTGTTATCATTGCCATCAAGGGCCCACTCTATATCCATAGCCCTTCCATAGTGCAATTCAATCGCCATTGCATACTGTGCGAGTTGCTCTATTTGAGCGTCGTCCAAACTGAATTGAAGTCTCTGCTTCTTTTCAACAGAAACAGTTTGTACGGAAATTTTCGATTCACTATCTGCATAAATCATTTTGATGGACTTGGAACCCAACTTGCGAGATAAGATTGCAGGACAGCCAGAGTTTAATGTTGGTTTGTGTACATAAAATTCGTCAGGGTTGACAGATCCTTGGACTACCGTTTCGCCTAGCCCATATGCTGAAGTAATAAAGACAACATCCTTAAAGCCTGACTCAGTATCAAGAGTGAACATGACACCACTGGAGCCAATATCACTTCGAACCATTTGCTGAACTCCGGCAGAAAGTGAAACTATTTCATGTTTAAATCCTTGGTGGACTCTGTAGGAAATAGCTCTGTCGTTATATAAAGACCACTAACATTCAAAAAAGTCTCTTGTTGACCAGCAAACGAAGCCTCAGGCAAATCCTCTGCTGTTGCAGATGAGCGCACTGCAAACGTTGCGTCTGGACCTAACTGATCCGCTAAAGTTTTATAACTGCTAACAATAGACTCGTAAAGCTCTTTCGGAAAAGGAGCATCCTCAACCCACTGTCGAATAGCTGCACCCGTTTTTGTTAGGTCATCAATATTTGTAATATCAAGAGATAAAAGTAGTTCATTGATTTGATGTCTTAGGTTTGAATGGTCCAAAAAAGATTCAAACGCTTCCGCGGTTGTCGCAAAACCACTAGGTACTTGGATACCTTGTGAGCTTAAGCCAGAAATCATTTCCCCTAAGGAAGCATTTTTCCCGCCAACTTTTTCTACGTCAGACATGCTGACATCATTTAACCATACTACGTTTTCAGTCATCACAGTCATAAAATATTAATCTAGCGGCAAAACTAACTTGACAATAGTACCTTATTTCGTTTGATTTGTGAGGAAGGATTTTTCCACTTAGTATTAATTACTGCTAATTAATTATCAGACTATATTACAAGTGAAAATTATAATCAGTTTATGCCCTAATAGTGCTTTTTTGGGACAGAAAAAAGGGCAAAAAAAATGTATAATATTCGCTGTTTGAATAAACCAATATCTAACATGTCTTCACGTAGAGAATTAGCGAATGCAATTCGTGCTTTAAGTATGGACGCTGTCCAAAAAGCAAAGTCTGGTCATCCAGGCGCCCCTATGGGAATGGCTGACATCGCTGAAGTTTTATGGAATGACCATTTAAAGCATAACCCTGCCAATGCAAATTGGGCTGATCGAGATCGCTTTGTTTTATCCAACGGCCATGGCTCGATGTTAATTTATTCTTTATTGCACCTGACGGGTTATGATTTAAGTATTGATGAAATCAAAAATTTTCGTCAGTTGCATGCCAAAACTCCAGGGCATCCTGAGTATGGTTACGCGGATGGAGTGGAGAGGCAATTGCCGAGAGAACTCTTGCTGCACATTTCAACAAAACTGGACACTCTATTGTTGACCACTACACATATGTCTTTATGGGCGATGGTTGTTTGATGGAAGGTTTATCGCATGAAGCTTGTTCGATGGCTGGAACATTAGGCTTGGGTAAATTAATTGCTTTTTGGGACGATAACGATATCTCTATCGATGGCCATATTGGTGACTGGATGGAAAAAGGTGTCCCGGGAAGATTTAAATCATATCAGTGGCATGTCATTGCAGATGTTGATGGACATGACCCAGTTGCGGTTAACGCAGCTATTGTGGAAGCGAAGTCAAATAAAGATAAGCCGACTCTTATTTGTACACGTACTGTGATTGGCTTTGGCGCGCCCAACTTGGCCGGTACACACGATTGTCATGGTGCGCCTCTGGGAGAAGAAGAGGTTGCTAAAACTCGCGAGCAGCTTGGTTGGCATCATGAGCCTTTTATAATCCCAGATGAAATTTATGACGACTGGAATCATATGGCACAAGGAACTGAAGTTGAAGAAGCTTGGAACGAGAAATTTAAGGCTTATAGGGCTGAATTTCCAGAAGAAGCAGCCGAGTTTGAACGCCGCATGTCAGGTGAATTACCTGCTAATTTTGTTGATGAAATGGACAAGTACATTGCTAAAACTCAAGAAGAAATGCCTAATATTCCCTCCAGAATAGCATCGCAAAATGCGATTGAAGCAATGGGACCAATTGTTCCTGAATTGTTTGGAGGGTCAGCTGATTTAACAGGTTCTAACATGACCAAATGGTCTGGCAGTGTTGTTGTTAATGCTGAGAATGCCAACGGTAATTATATTTCATGGGGTGTTCGTGAGTTTGGTATGGCAGCGATGATGAATGGAATGGTTCTTCATGGTGGGCTCAAGGTTTATAGTGCAACATTTTTGATGTTTATGGAGTATATGCGTAATGCTCTTCGTATGTCGGCAATGATGAAAATCGGTTCTATCTTTGTTTATAGTCATGATTCAATTGGTCTAGGTGAAGACGGTCCAACACATCAGGCAGTTGAACAACTATCTACAATTCGAGTCATTCCCAACTTTCAAACTTGGCGAGCGTGTGATGCAATTGAATCAGCGGTTTCCTGGAAAATGGCAATGCTGAGACTTGATGCCCCAACGGGCTTAATTTTCTCGCGCCAAAAATTGACTTCAATGGAGCGTACAGGGCGAAGCTGAAATTATTTTAATTGCCACTGGTTCAGAGGTTGGCTTAGCAGTTGAGTCCGCTGAAGCAATGACTGATAAGAAAGTAAGAGTTGTGTCAATGCCATCTACCAATGTGTTTGATGACCAAGATCAGGATTACAAAGATTCTGTTTTAACACCGGGAGTTAAACGTGTGGCAATTGAAGCTGGTGTTGCAGAGTCATGGTATAAATATATTGGTCTTGACGGGGGTGTTGTGGTTATGTCGACATTTGGTGAATCTGCACCTGCGGGAGATTTGTTTAAATATTTTGGCTTTACAGTAGAGAACGTAGTGTCAACTGTTGAGTCAGTGTTAGGTTAAAATACTCGGAGAGTAAAAGGATGGCAGTTAAAGCTGGAGAAGAAAATTATTAAGTATAATAAGCCACTCTTGGTGGCCAAAGTTGGTTGTTAAGACAAGACAATGACGTTTATTTGGGTAATTTTCCTAGATAAGCGTTTTTTTTCGTTAGGTTAAAATACTTAAGGAGTAAAAAGATGGCAGTTAAAGTTGGTATTAATGGTTTTGGTCGCATTGGTCGGATGGTTTTTCGTGCGATTGAGAAAGATTTTGATGGTTTAGAAGTTGTAGGAATTAACGACCTACTTGACAACGACTATTTGGCTTACATGCTCAGGTATGATTCAGTTCATGGTCGTTTTGGTAAAAATGTCGCTGTTGAAGGTGATAATTTCGTTATTGATGGTAAAAAGATTCGTTTAACTGCAGAGCGCAACCCTGCTGATTTAAAGTGGGACGAGATCGGAGCAGACTTAGTGATTGATGCTACAGGATTCTTCTTAACAGAAGATAGTTGTCAAGCTCACATTGATGCAGGCGCAAAAAAAGTCATTCAATCAGCCCCTTCCAAAGACGGAACTCCTATGTTTGTTTATGGTGTTAACCATAATTCATATGATGGTCAAGCGATCATCTCAGCTGCCTCTTGTACAACCAATTGTTTGGCGCCTATTGCCAAAGTACTTCATGATGAGTGGGGCATTAAACGTGGCTTAATGACAACTGTACATGCTGCAACAGCAACTCAAAAAGTTGTAGATGGTCCTTCCATTAAAGACTGGAGAGGTGGTCGTGGTATTTTGGAAAATATTATACCTTCATCAACTGGAGCTGCTAAAGCAGTGGGTGTCGTGTTGCCTGAGTTAAACGGTAAATTAACTGGAATGGCTTTTCGTATACCAACCTCTGATGTTTCAGTAGTGGATTTAACTGCTGAGTTAAATAATGACTCTGACTATGAATCCATTTGTGCTGCTATGCAATCTGCTTCAGAGGGTTCTATGAAAGGAGTTTTAGATTACACAGATGAGAAGGTGGTTTCAACTGACTTCATTGGTAGTACTTACGCATCAACTTTTGACGCTGAGGCTGGGATGGCAATGGATTCAACATTTGTGAAGCTGGTTTCTTGGTACGACAATGAGTACAGCTATACATGCAACCTACTTCGTTTGGCCGGTCATATCACCGAATAAATTATTTGAATTTATGGGAAGAAATTAATGCATGCAATTAAAATGACCGACCTGGATTTATCAGGTAAGCGTGTTTTAATTAGGCAGGATTTAAATGTCCCAATTAAGGATGGTGAAGTTGCGAATGATAAACGTATTATCGCTTCTCTACCAACTATTATTCATGCAATAAAAGCTGGCGCTAAAGTGCTGTTAACTGCACACCTCGGTAGGCCAACTGCTGGTGAGTTTGATGTAAAGTTCTCATTAGAGCCTGTCGCTAAACATCTTTCCAAATTACTCGGTCAGCCGGTGAATCTTGTATCCAATTGGCTGGACGGTGTGGAGTTGGAGAATGGTGAAGTTGCGCTTTGTGAAAATGTACGATTCAACGAAGGTGAAATGGAGAACGACGAAGCTTTATCAAAAAAAATGGCAGTCTTGTGCGATATCTGTGTGCAAGATGCCTTTGGTGCGGCACATAGGGCTCATTCATCGACCTATGGTGTCACACAGTTTGCACCTATTTCTTGTGCAGGACCACTTCTTGTAGGTGAACTAGAAGCTCTTGGAAAGGCATTTGATAACCCAAAGAGACCTATGGTGGCAATCGTTGGTGGTTCAAAAGTATCAACTAAGTTAACCGTATTAGATGCCCTTTCAAAAATTGTTGATCAATTGGTAGTTGGTGGTGGGCTTGCCAATACTTTTATTGCTGCCCAAGGCCATGTTATTGGTCAATCTTTATGTGAACATGAACTCATCCCAACAGCACAAGCTTTGATGAAGGACTGTAGAATTCCTGTACCCACTGATGTAGTTTGTGGCAAAGAGTTTTCTGAGTTTGCGGCTGCAGAAGTTAAAAGTTCGAGTAATATTGCAGCAGATGATATGATTTTTGATATTGGGCCTAATTCTGCTAGTGAATTAGCTGAGATTATGCACAATGCTGGTACGATTATTTGGAATGGGCCTGTTGGCGTTTTTGAGCTTGAACAATTTGCAGGTGGTACTCAAAGCTTGGCAAATGCGATTGCAGAATCCAAAGCTTTTTCAATTGCAGGTGGTGGTGACACTCTTGCTGCATTAGTCAAATTTAATATTGAAGACAGAGTATCCTATATATCAACTGGTGGTGGCGCCTTCTTAGAATTTCTAGAAGGTAAGAAATTACCAGTAGTAAAAGTTTTAGAAAGCAGAACAGAGGAATAATGATTAATAGACGAACTAAAATTCTAGCAACACTGGGTCCTGCAACTGATAAACCAGGAGTATTGGTGGGTATCCTAGATGCTGGTGTAAATGTTGTACGCATCAATTTTTCTCATGACTCAGAGGCAAAACATTTGGCCCGTGTTGCGGCAGTGAGAAAATATGCAAAAGAAAAAAATACCTACATCGGTGTTTTAATGGATCTTCAGGGTCCAAAGATTCGTATCTCTGCTTTCAAAAATAACAAAGTTGAATTAAAAAATGGAAACAAGTTTACACTTGATGCAAATTTAGATAAAAACGAAGGCGATCAAAATTCTGTCGGTATTGCATATAAGTCTTTACCCGGTGACGTTAAAGCCGGAGATGTCCTAGTACTGGATGATGGAAAAATATTTCTTGAAGTGGAACGTACTGCAGGCTCAAAGATTGTAACAACCGTTATTCAAGGAGGTATTTTATATAACGGTAAAGGCATCAATTTGCGCGGCGGAGGATTGAGTGCTCACGCACTAACTGATAAAGACAGGCAAGATATTTTAATTGCAGCAAAGGCTGATGCTGACTACGTTGCTTTATCTTTTCCTGTCAATGCAGATGATGTACGTGAAACTAAAAAACTCTTAAAAGAGGCCGGTTCAAATGCAAGTGTTATCTCGAAAATTGAACGAGCAGAATCATTAGCTGATGAAGTAATCCAAGAGATATTAAATGAGTCAACGGGAATTATGGTTGCTCGTGGAGATCTAGGGATTGAAATCGGAGACCCGCAGTTACCAGCAGTTCAGAAAAAGCTTATAAAATTAGCTCGATCTAGTGATAAAGTTGTGATTACGGCAACACAAATGTTAGAGTCAATGATTGCTAATCCCATTGCCACTCGGGCTGAGGTGTTTGATGTTGCCAATGCCGTACTTGATGGTACAGATACTGTAATGCTTTCAGCAGAAACCGCCGTTGGTGAATATCCAGTCAATGCTGTTAAAACAATGAGTGATGTTTGTCTTGAGGCCGAAAAAAGTCGAAGGGCAAGCTTATCTCGTCACAGACTTCACTCAAACTTTGAAGAGATTGATTATTCAATCGCCATGAGTGCCATGTATGCTGCAAATCATATTGGTGCAAAAGTTGTTGCTGCACTTACTGAAACAGGAAATACTGCTCTGGTGATGTCTAGAATTAGTTCAAATATTTCAATCTATGCGATGTCTGATAGTGAGAAAACATTACAAAAGGTAACTTTGTATAGAGGGGTATACCCTTGCGGTGTGGAAAAAACAAGTGCTGATGATTGGTATGCCATTAATAGTCATGTGGTAGAAAATCTTCAGAACGAATCGGCTGTGGAAGATGGAGACGTGGTAATTATAACGAAGGGAATGCACAAAGATAAATCAGGCGGAACAAACATGATAAAGATAGTTCGTGTTGGAGAAGGAAATTATTAAGTATAATAAGCCACTCTTAGTGGCCAAAGTCGGTTGTTAAGACAAGACAATGACGTTTATTTGGGTAATTTTCCTAGATAAGCGTTTTTTTTCGTCAGTTTAATATTGAATAGTGAAATATGGGGGATGGAAAATAATGATTGATAAAGAAGATGAATTGAGAGAAACAGCTAATCGTATAGCGGCAAAAGGAAAAGGCTTGCTTGCGGTTGATGAATCTACACCGACGATTGGCAAACGCCTTGCTGGTATCAATATGGAAAATACAGAAGAGAACCGCCAAGCTTATCGTGGCATGCTGTTTACCACAGAAGGCCTTGGCAAATACATAAGTGGTGCTATTCTTTTTGAAGAGACGTTATATCAAAATCATATAGATGGTGAAACCATGATTTCAAAACTTGATAAGTTGGGAATTATTCCCGGAATTAAAGTTGACAAAGGTTTGAAACCACTTGCAGGTGCTCACAAAGTTGAAACTTGGGTGCAGGGTTTAGAAGGCTTAGCCGAGCGAACGGCGGAGTATTATCAACAGGGCGCTCGTTTTGCAAAATGGCGTGCTGTATTACAAATTACTACTGATGGGTGTCCCACTGATCTTGCAATCAAAGAAAATGCTTGGGGGTTAGCTCGTTACGCTAGAATTTGTCAAGAATCTGGTCTTGTCCCAATTGTCGAGCCCGAGATTCTCATGGATGGTAATCATACTATCGAGCGTACAGCCGAGGCCCAAGAAAGAATTCTAACGGAGGTTTATCAGGCATGTGCAGAAAACGGTGTTTTTCTAGAAGGCAGTCTGTTAAAGCCTTCAATGACCGTTTCAGGAGCCGATAACGATAACAAAGCAGGTTCTGAAGAAGTTGCTAAGACAACTGTACGCACAATGGAGCGTTGTGTACCTGCAGCTGTTCCGGGAATCATGTTTCTTTCTGGTGGCTTAACCGAAGAGGATGCTTCTGTGTATCTTAATACTATGAATAGTATTGATCGTACAAGTTCACGTAGCTTTTCATTTTCTTATGGTAGGGCATTACAGCAATCATGTTTGCAGGCTTGGCAGGGTAATGATATCGAAGCTGGCCAAAAAGCTTTAATGGCAAGAGCACAAGCAAATTCTGAAGCCTCTATGGGTGATTATGTTGCAGGCTCTCAACCCTCCTCTCAAGAGACTTTGTTTGAAGCTGGATACAAATACTAGTAAATTTGTGTTTTAGGTAAGTTAGACTCGCGGATTAGCTAAAACTTAGAGCGTATAATGAAAGGCCCGTAATATTGCGGGCCTTTTGTATTGGAATAATGAAAAGAAATGAAGCAAAGTAAATATTTTCCAGTAATTGTTGTTGGTGGCGGACATGCAGGTTCAGAAGCAGCGCTTGCTTCGGCACGAATGGGTGTTGATACATTATTGATTACTCATAATATAGAGACATTAGGCCAGATGAGCTGCAATCCTGCTATTGGAGGTATTGGCAAGGGACATCTTGTTAAAGAAATAGATGCTATGGGTGGTTTAATGGCCCAAGCAATAGACAAAGCTGGCATACAATTTAGAACATTAAATGCCTCAAAAGGTCCAGCTGTAAGAGCTACCAGAGCGCAAGCAGATAGAATATTGTATAAGGCAGCAATTAGGAGCAAGCTTGAAAATCAAGAAAATTTGACTCTTTTTCAACAACCAGTAGATGATCTAATTATTGAGAATGATCAAATAAAAGGTGTCATCACTCAAATGGGTTTAGAATTTTTTGCAGACAAAGTCGTTCTTACTTCAGGTACTTTTTTGGGGGGTGTGATACACATCGGTAGGCAAAATTATCAAGGAGGTCGTGCGGGCGATGCTCCTGCTAACGTTTTATCACAAAAATTACGTTCTTATGATTTAGGAGTGGGTAGATTGAAGACTGGTACACCACCTCGTTTGGACGGAAGGACTATTAACTTTGATATTTTGCAAAAACAACATGGCGACAACCCTTTGCCAAGTTTTTCATTTATGGGTAGTTCAACAGATCATCCTAAACAGATTCCTTGCTTCATTACACACACTAATTCCAAAACACATGAATATATCGCTAGTGGCTTGAAAGATTCACCGATTTATAGTGGCAATATCGAAGGCGTTGGACCACGCTATTGCCCTTCGATTGAAGATAAAGTCGTACGATTTTCAGAAAGAGACTCGCATCAAATATTTGTAGAGCCAGAAGGCCTGACCACTTATGAGGTATACCCAAATGGAATTTCTACCTCTTTGCCTTATGAGGTCCAAGAAGACTTTGTTCATTCAATTAAAGGCTTTGAAAATGCAAAAATTATCCGCCCAGGCTACGCTATTGAATATGATTTTTTTGATCCGCGTGGTCTAAAGCAAACGCTGGAAGTTAAAAAGATATCTGGATTGTTTTTTGCGGGACAAATTAATGGAACAACAGGTTATGAAGAAGCGGCAGCGCAAGGTATCCTTGCTGGTATCAATGCCGCCCTTCAAGTGCAAGAAAAATCTCCATGGATTGTCAAACGAGATGAATCATATATTGGTGTTATGGTTGATGATTTAACAACTAAGGGTGCGAGTGAACCTTATAGAATGTTTACTTCACGGGCTGAATATCGATTATTGCTTCGTGAGGATAATGCGGACGAAAGACTGACCCCTCAGGCACGAGAATTGGGCCTTATTGATGATCTTCGGTGGCGTTCGTTTAGCGGTAAGTATGAACAAGTGGCAGCAGAAAAAAAACGCTTGAAGAATTTTTGGATTCAGGCTGGCGACGCTGAAACTGAAGCTGTATTGGGAATAAAGTTAGGCCATGAATATAATTTGGAAGCGTTGCTTAAGAGACCGAATATAGATTACAAAACACTTAGTAAAATTGAAAAGGCCAAACCGTTTTTGGAAGACACTATACTCATTGAACAGGTCGAAAATCAAGTCAAATACGAAGGTTATATCAAACGACAATTAGACGAGATTGAAAAATATCGTAAAAATGAAGATACTCATTTATCAGCTGATATTGATTACACCAAGATTAAGGCATTATCTAACGAGGTTAGACAAAAGCTAAATGAACAAAAACCTGAAACAATTGGACAGGCAAGTAGAATTCAAGGTGTAACACCTGCTTCTATCTCTATTCTTCTGGTGTATTTAAAAACCTATAAAACTCCGTCGTGAGTGAAAAAAAACGGCTACTTTGCGAAGGTGCAGAGTTGATGAATATCCCGCTTTCAGATCAACAGATCGGGCAGTTACTTCATTATCTTTCACTCATTCATAAATGGAATAAGATCTACAACCTGAGCGCCATTCGTAATCCCCTTGAATCGGTTACAAAGCATTTGTTAGATAGTTTATCGATTATTCATTTTGTAAAACCAGGTTTGCTATTAGATGTTGGTTCAGGTGCAGGATTGCCAGGCATTGTGATCGCAATCATGAAACCTGAAACTGAGGTGTTTGTCTTAGACAGTGTAGGTAAAAAATGCCGGTTTATGCAAGTTGTCAAATCTGAATTAGCCCTTGAAAACTTAATCGTAGTAAATAGTAGAGTTGAAACCTTTAAACCTAGGAAATCTTTTTCTCAAATTGCCTCAAGAGCTTTTGCAGAAGCAAGTAAAACAATCCAATTAACTAAACATCTTCTCGAAGAAAATGGTTGCTACTTGTTGATGAAAGGTAGCAATATTGATGAAGAGGATATCAATAATTTGAATGCAAAAGTGCATTCAGTGACGGTACCCTTTGTTTCGGAAAAGCGTTCACTTTTAGAAATTCAGTTATAATTTTTGCTATGCAAATCGTTGATTCTCATTGCCATATTGACCGTGTTGATTTAGATGCTTTTGGAGGCAGTATTGAATCAATGCTTGAACACGCTGAAGGCTTATCAGTATCAAAATTTTTGTGTGTATGCATTAATTTAGAGAACTTTGATCAGGTGCACAACTTGGCATTGGCTCACCAAAGTATTTTCGCATCGGTTGGAGTTCATCCCATAGAAACGAATTGTAAAGACCCTGAGGTCGATGAGTTACTGGTTTATGCAAAAAGCGATAGGGTGATTGCGATTGGTGAGACTGGTCTAGATTATTTTCACGTAAAAAAAGACGATGCTGACTGGCAAAGAGAACGTTTTCGTCGCCATATTTCAGCTTCAAATGAGTCTGGAAAGCCGATGATCGTTCACATGAGAGATGCGAAAAACGATACCATTAGGATTCTATCTGAGGAAAAGGCTGAGGCAGGAGTTATGCATTGTTTTACTGGAGATTGGGAGACAGCTAAGGCTGCATTGGATCTTGGAATGCACATTTCTTTTTCCGGAATTTTGACATTCAATAACGCAAAGCCTTTGCGTGAAGTCGCCAAGAAAATACCCGCTGATCGTCTTTTAGTAGAAACAGACTGTCCTTATTTGACGCCGATGCCTTTCCGTGGAAAACCTAATAGTCCAGCTTATACTTATTATGTTGTAGAAAGACTCGCTGAAATTAGAAGTACCAGTATTGACGAAATGGCAGCGGTCACAACGCAAAATTTTAATCAATTATTTTTTTCGTGATTTTATGACTATTAATGTCAAAGCTAGACTTGTAACGGTTAACGAGTTTTCAATAGGTCAGCGACTAGACAATTATTTGTTAAAGCAACTTAAAGGCGTTCCCAAATCTCACATTTATCGAATTATTCGTAAGGGTGAGGTGAGGGTCAATAAAGGCAGAAAAAAAGCAGAGTACAAGCTGCAATTGGAAGATATTGTGCGCATCCCTCCTATCAAAACTACTACTGAAAAAGTCGTAAAACCCTCGGATAGTTTAATTGATGTACTTAATCGGTCAATTCTATACGAGGACGATGGGTTGATGATTCTTAATAAGCATCATGGTATGGCTGTACATGGTGGGAGTAATGTCAGTGTTGGTTTGGTTGAAGCTTTGAAGATTGAATATAAAAAACCAATCGAGCTTGTTCATCGACTTGACAGGTCAACCTCGGGATGTTTGATTTTGGCAAAAAAACGATCAGTTTTAAAAGCATTGCATGAGCAACTCGTACATCACCAAATGGAAAAACGTTACATAGCTCTAGTCAAAAATTCTTGGAGTAAAAAGCGCCATACTATAGATGCTCCGATTTTTCAAAATTCTAGATATAGTGTGATTGATACTAAAGGAAAACAAGCGGTCAGTCATTTTCATCCGTTGAAGAATTTTCAAAAGGAAGACTTTAGTGCCTCCCTAGTTGAAGTTGTCATCGAAACTGGTCGTACCCATCAAATTCGTGTACATGCACAATATGCAGGCCATCCAATTGCACAGGACGATAAGTACGGTGATCACTTGTTTGATAAGGTGATGAAGGAAAAAGGGTTGAATCGACTATTTTTGCATGCGAAGTCAGTTACTTTTACAAATCCTATGACAAACGAAATCCAAAAAGTAGTCGCACCATTAGCAATCGAACTTGAGAATTTTTTAAAAAAGTTATGAATGCATATTTGCGTTTAATGCGCCTTAATAAACCGATTGGTATATATTTACTTTTGTGGCCAACCTATTGGGCACTCTTTTTGAGCGCTGGAGGTTGGCCAGATTTTGATTTATTAATCATATTCACTTTTGGTGTAATTATTACGCGTAGTGCAGGCTGTGTAATCAACGATTATGCGGATCGTAAAATTGATAAACATATTGCTCGCACTCGTGATAGACCTATTACATCAGGCGAAATTAGCCCGAAAGCAGCCTTACTATTATTTTTTGCTTTAGGATTGGCAGCTTTCGCTTTGGTGTTGTTAACGAATGCGTTAACTATCAAGCTTTCATTTATTGCATTAGCTCTTGCTGTTCTGTATCCCTTTAGCAAGCGTTGGACAAATCTACCACAGTTAATTTTGGGCTTGGCATTTGCGATGAGCGTACCTATGGCATTTAGCGCTCAAACCGGTACTGTACCTGCATCAGCTGGATGGATTTTTCTCGCAACCATGCTCTGGACGCTGATTTACGATACCCTTTATGCAATGGCAGATAGAGATGAAGATTTAAAAATTGGAGTCAAATCAACAGCGATTTTGTTTGCAAAATACGACCAAATTTTCATCAGTTTGCTGCAAATTATGTTAATGATTGTGTTCATAATAATTGGCAATTTATTCGATTTAGGGGGTTTTTATGATATTTCTTTGATAATTATTTTATTTTTTATGGCTTATCATCAATTTTTGATTAAGAAACGTCAAAAAAAGGACTATTTTAAGGCCTTCATAAACAACCATTTCATTGGTATGACAGCATTTTTTGGTATTTTTCTATCTATAGTTATTTAGCGATATCTTCTGTTGTTTTTTTGCAACAATTTTGATTTTTTCTGCAAAATTTAGTATTTTTTTAGTGTTTTTCCCTTAAAAAAACTTGACATGGTGTTTTTGCTACTATAAAAAGTGCACCAATCAACAAATATGTTGGTTGTCTTTTATAACTTAAAGGAGAGATGTTATGTTAATGGATAATGTAACTGGATGGATTAGAAAGTTGACTGAAGCCGGTGTATCTTTGATTGCACTTGCTATAGTTGTACAAGTTATCTTTGGGTCTGGCGCGGCATTCCTTCCTGGGGATGTAATTGCTAGCCTAACTAGTATTATCAGTTCGCTTGGTGGCGCCGGCTTAGTCGGTTTAGTTGCTGCGGCATTGGTATACAAGATCTTTACACGTTAAAAGTAACATATTAACTCAATAAAAGACCCGCCGAAAGGCGGGTTTTTTATACATTATTTCAATATTTTTCTTTTAATTTAACGCTAAAAAACTTGACACAAAGTTTTTGATACTATAAAAAGTGCACCAATCGACTAAATATGTTGGTTGTCTTTTACCTCTAAAGGAGAGATGTTATGTTAGATAATATAAATGGATGGATTAAGAAGTTAACTGAGGCAGGTGTTGGAGTGATAGCTCTTGCAGTAGTTGTACAGATAATCTTTGGGGATGATGCTGCTTTCCTTCCTGGGGATATT
>LUMJ01000186.1_pt1 | contig 51883 bp, 45 predicted proteins | sample 729631 | NCBI WGS metagenome assembly LUMJ01 (sample SAMN03860266, study PRJNA289734) | marine metagenome | biome: seawater column; feature: ocean; material: water; isolation source: Red Sea water column Station 22 - depth 500m | place: Saudi Arabia: Red Sea | collected 2011-10-15 | depth 500 m
CTTTTAAGCTCATATCCGCCTTACCTTCTCAAAGTATTGAATTTTTAATAATAGACAAACTAATATACCTTGTTTTAAACTCCATATCAGCCTAACAACATGCTTTAATTTCAGCTATATTAACCACTAAAAATAAAAGACTATGTTTATGAATAAATTTCTAAAGATCAGTGACACAAAAAATCATAAGTTATTGATAATATTTATAATTTCACTGTTTATTGTATCTTGTAGCGATCCAGAAGTTTCACTCGAAAAGATAACCATTTCTGGTGAGATTTCCATTGCTGAAACCATTGAAATGAATCAACCAATTAATCTGACCATATTTCATGCAATTTCAGGCATTGGATTTCAAGAACATCCACTTTATGAAATTGAGTCGTTCACATCGGATCAATTAACGTTTCAACACACTTTTGATTACGATGCCAAAGGTAATCGAGGTTTGCTAGTTTACGCATGGATTGATCTAGATGGTGATGGAATTAATTGCACACCTGTCTCGCGCACGGACCTTGCCGGTGTTGCTATCAATGAAGAATTTCCAAAAACCAACGAGGTCTTCCAAATTGAAATTAAGACGCCCTGTGTGGGTCCGGATTGGTTTTATCCTGGCAAATAATATCTAATCGATCTCAAAAACACTGTCTTCAGGACCTAGACCTGATTCTTTGCGACGCTTGTCAATAATCTTTTTAGAATAGGTCCAAGAATTATCATTTGCAGCCATACCAAGAAATTTTTCTGGCGCTTTAAAATAAACAGGATGGTTTTGTTCAACGTACGAATAAATATGTTTAGGCAAATCTTGCCAACCATTGGCCAGTTTAAAGGATTGGCTGTGGTAAATCATAAAACCTGGAGTGTCGCCCATTTCCATAAAAGGCAGCCACATCGCCAACCTTCCCCAAGCGGTGTGGCAAGAAGCACTGGTTATTTCCGGATCATTGATTTCAGACAAACTGCCACGTATTGCCCACAACTCACCTGATTGGTATACATCTTGCTGAGAATGCAACGGGTATTCAGCCCTCGACATTGAATTCTGCTCCGCCCTTAAGACGTCAACTTGGAACACCAAATTGTCTCCATTGACTACATAGGGATAAGGTGGGGCAAAACGACCGCCCTCGATCGGGTAAATCCTATTGACCGGGTCATTCAAGATAGGAATGACTTCCACGGTCTTACCAGTCATTGGATTTTTCCAGGTTTTCAAGACTTCATTAGTAATAGGATCAAGGTAAAATAAGGCTTCCCGATGCGAAAAGTGCCAAGAATGTGAATCTCTATCATACTCCAGTCGACTGCAGCCAATACCATAGGTGTTGAACAATAGGATATTTTCTTTACCAGGCAGCCACGCCCATGCCTGACCACCAAATCCACCTTGGACATCAGCCCCTGAAAAATCAGCCTGCAATTTTAACAAAGCAATCTGATTATCGAGTGGTTTATCCAAGTCCAGCGGCCCTGGATTAAAACCGTCCGGAAGATTCTTTAAATAATTCGCCATAATCTTTGTTTTTTATTGTTCTTGTGTTTGGCTCCTTGTGGGTGCCACCTTATTAACATAGATAGCAAACAAACCAACAAAAATATTACAAACACCAATGAAGATAAATGGCGCAGAAGGATCAATAGCATCAAAGATTCTACCTCCAATCCCAGTAGAAATTAAGATCCCTAGAGCACCGGCAAGATTGAATACAGCAACAATAGCTCCGCGTTTCATTGGAGGAGCTTCTTGACCTAATAGCGTGGTTGCAGCAAAAAAAGCGCACTGTTGGCCAACGCCGAGCAACATAAAGAGCGGCCTATAAACCGGATCAAGCACATTACCCACAAAGAACATTGATAAATAACCTGCCGCGGCTATGGTCATGCAAAAACTTACAGCAATGATGCGATCAACTTTATCAATTAAATAACCAATAATTGGCGAAGCGATAAGAGCAGATGTGGAAGATGTGACAAATATTAGTCTTGCCGCCTTCGTGGCTTCAGAGGTTGTCATGCCCATATCAGTTCCAACTGCAACTCCCCACAACACCAAAAAAGTCCCAAGAATGACCAAATCACTTCTTGCAACAAAGGCAGCGGCATAGGCTAACAATATCCTTGGATTCTTACTTTCCTGAAAGCCAGATTTGACCTGTGTTAAATAAGGGATTCTTTTCTGTTCTTCAGTGGGGGTTCCTTTTTGTAGTCCGAAGGCAACAACTACGGCAGTAGTGAGACACATCCCTGCAACAACCCACATTGCATATCTCCCAGCTGTAATCTGATCGTAACCCATTTGTGCAAAATTCTCTGGCAAACGAGCAAAAACCAGAGAAACAATGATGACACCTGTTGCGTTGAGTATACCTGTGACAGCTATCATCTTACCTCGTGTTCGATCTTGCGGATAATCAGCAGTCACCGTTCCTAGCATCCCTGTGGCAGCACCCATACCAATGGCATAGATGATTCTATAGATAGTTAATTCACCCACCCCTGTTGCCAGAGGGTAGAGAAAATAAGATAGGCCCATTGCAGCCATGCCAAAAGAATAGACTTGCCGCCTACCAATCTTATCGGCTATCAGTCCAACCGGTAGAAACACCATCAATAATGCTATCTCTGCAACCACCTGAAGATCGCCCACAATTGTCCCTATTGATTCACGTTGATACTCAAGATTCTCAATAAGCACATAAGTAGTGGCATAGGAGATAAAAGTTAATAATCCAATTGTGGTTAGAGCGCCATAGCAAATTGAAAAGAAATTGGTTTTAGTAACGCCTTCAACCAAATCAATTCTAAATTTACCATTGGGAAGAAAATTTAAGGTTTGAAAAGATTGTCCCATAGTTGTGTCCCTACTCTAAATTGTTTTTATTGGTGGCAAGATTTTTGTTAATAATAAGAACCAATAGGATACAGATTTGTATGAAAACTCAAAACAAATAATTTATGGTATATTGCAAAATCCATGAAAGTCTTAAAATATCTTTTAGTTCTTTTCACTTGTTGGGAGTTACTACCAGGGTATTGCTCAAAGAAGTCGTATTGGAATCCAAGCATCTAGTGCAAATGAGGAATGTACAGAGAATTTCGTCGGCGATTACCCGTATCGTTCATCAATGGGCAGTTATCCTCATGTCAGTTCTTTCCTAACTGAGGGCTTTGAAGAATATTACGACAGCTTTGGTATGTATCGTTTTGATCCCACTCAGGATATCTATATCAATATTCTTGATGAATCAGTTACATTATCTGGAGAAGAGGCTGAAGAATATGAAAAAATAAAAGTCACAGGCTCTGGGGATGGTTATGGGAGAAGAAATATCTTAACCGTCGACCCCAGAGATGGAACCGATCCTTTGCCCGATTACTATAAAATCTTTGCCCCCAATGGGGTCCAGGATGTTAGAGAACAAGATGTCGTCTTCTATAGACGAATTAATAAGTTACTGGGTGCAGAAAAAGAATCGACGGGCATGCATCCAATGACCGATTTTATGGAACTCTATCTTACTGATTTCATGAAAAACTACTTTGGAAATCAGGTCACAATCAGATTCGGGATGTACGAGAAAAATGCAGGCTATTCTGCGAGGCATGATGATGTTGCCTGGGCAATGACTAGATGGGGAGGTTTCAGAAATATGCTTCTCACCCGTGAAACAACTGATCACAATTTTTATGCCAACCATTTCATGACACGCAATAAGGTCTATTACAAGTTATGTAAATCCGGATTAACAGATCATGTTGATCTTAAACAAATCAGGCAAGTGGGGCGAACTCCTGAATACAACCTAATGCTGATTCATAATATGAAACGATATTTAGAACAGTATCCTGACAATGAGGAAATCTCTCTAATTTATGCAACTTATGGGTTGCCTTGGCCAGGCAGAGATCCGCAAGGCCCTCTGGGCGCGCCACATCCTTGGATTAAAGAGGTCTACCATGAAAATGCATTTAATAATTATTTGAGTTTCAAACGATATGTTGAGACCCATTATGATGTGGCATATGGAGGACGCTGGAAAATTAACTTCAATCGATCGGATGGCTTTGGCAGCAATGACAGTCGAACCAAAAACCTATATGGCTACTCCAGGTTCCCCAGTCAAATTTTTGGTCATCCTGAAGATGAACTTCGCTTTCAGACCATTCGCGATCAATTAGAACAAGCGATAAAAATTGAACGAAGAAAGAAAATTATTATTGTGCCATCACATTGGTACTACAACGGTCAAGATACTTCCTTAAAAATAAGGGAACTAAACAATTTACCTCTAAATACGATTGAAGAAATGAATCAAGGCATTTTTGACATTTCTTGGTGTGAAAGATATCGCAGAGATGGATCCTTGGAACAATTATTAGATCAGGGGCTTGAATGTCCGGATGGCTTCTCAAGAATTACTCTGATGGAAACTTTTGATGAGGTTAGGGAAGAATTCAACATTGGTTATGCACAAAGAATTAGAGGGGGCATCGAACAATTCGGTGTGCTTCCTGATCTAGATATTGAAATTCTCGCCACTGGTCCGGTTTCTTATCTGGACGGTGGCTTGATTGAGGTCAAAAATGGAGATTTAAAAGGAGCAAAATTGTTTGTGCGACCGGATGCTCACCCTGGCAAACCTGAATCTTACAGCTATCAAAGAAGTTATAGACATCAAAATTCAAGAGATCCCAATACTGATAAGTCAGCTATAAGGCCTTTTAATGAATTTGCAACCTATGATAGTCATTTAATCAGTGCCTGGTTTGACTTCAATGCGATGATCGGAAAACAGAAAAAAAGTAATCCTTATACAGAGATGCCAAAATTAGTCAATGCCGTGTCTGATTCGGTCTATTTTGGACCTTATCGAACACTGTTTAATGCACCAGCTACTGTTACCATTCCACTTGACAAGTCTAAAGTCAGTGATCCTAGTAAAATTCAAGCTTACATTTTTAATGATCTTTCCCAAAAATTTGATCCTGTGTTTCCTGTCCCTGGAGGAACAAAGATTTCAGTTGATTTAAATCAAGGCACTGCCAGCTTTGATACTCAAGTGCTGGGTGTTTTTGTCATTGGAATTAAATAGATTGATAGAATGTTAAAACAAAGCGGACTGATAATTTCTTATCAGTCCGCTAGTTGGTTATGAGGGGTATAACCTGTTCAGTTTAGAACTTGAGTGAGGCTCGAACTCCTAAGGTTCTCTTGTCTGCCAAGGAAACAGCCAAAACTCGAGGACCGCTAGCAGTCGTTGAACCATCACCAAATCCACCAGTAATTCCAGAAAGATCGTATAGATGCTGGAGTCCCTTGATTTGATCATCATCGGTGCAATTGGTGCAATATAGCTCCACGCGATACCTGTCAGTATCAACACCCACACGCAAGTGCATTTTTTGCCCAGACCCTGTGTGGGAGAGCATAGCGTTGGACGCATACATCTTGCCTGTGTAAATGAAATCGGCTCTGGCAAAAAGATCGCGATCAGCAGATAGCTCTCTGATGTAATCCACTGACAAGCTGCCACTGTTTACTGGATATCTTGAAAACTCATTGCCTTGAACTGCATTCCGATCACCCATCAGATCAAAAGTATCAGCACTCTGGAAACCTCCTCCGATCGAACTGTTGTTGATGGCATAGGTGAAGCCCACTGACCAGTTGTCGTTAACTAGAACTCGTCCATCAATTTCAATGCCGTCCAATTCAGCATTACCAGCTTGTGTGGTGGTATTACCGGAAATGACTTGTTGGGTGCCATCATCTCCAGTGTAGCTCACTGCAAAAAGAGGCGTGTGCACATTGGAAAGATCCGTTTGGTAATAAGCCACTGATATAAATCCTCGGCCATCTAGGAAATTCCTTTTTATACCGAGCTCAATGTTCTCAGCTTCTTCCTCATCAATTCTAACGCCAGATCCACCAGTTTCTTCTTTGAGGCTTGCTAATTCAGAGGCACTCAAAGCAAGTAAACCTGGGTTGAATAATCCTGGTAAACTGCCTTCTGAATAACTTGCATAGAGTGTGGTGTCGTCATTTGGCTTGTAGTCAAAGATAACGCGAGGCAAGGTTGACTTGAAGACGTCTCCCACCACGTTCGCCAAAGGACCAGCTCCTCTAGGTGAGGTACTCGTGTCCCAAGCACCCATGCCGCCTGAGACTACATCGTCTTCTTGACGACGAACATCCACACTTAACGTTAACTTATCAGTGATATCTGCTTCTATTGAAGCATAAAAAGCCGAGGTGTTAATGTCGTCCCATTTGACGTCGTTGTTGTTGGCAGTGACATCTCCGTAGTTTCCACATACATTACTGGCTGATAGGGATCCACCGAACAAGTAATAAGGATTGTAACAAACGGGAACCCCGCCGGCTGCTTGAAGGGCTGCGTTATCAAGTCCATCTGCTGGATAATAAACAATCATAGACCCGATATTCTGTTGCATCCAATCGATATCAGTATCGCTGTAGCCAAACATCCAACGAACTCTTTGGTCGTCGCTTGAACTTAGCCGAATTTCCATACCACTGTCCGCCATTGAATTCATTCTTAGATCGGAAGCGTCAGCCGGATGGTTTGCTCCCCATGATCCAAACATTCCGCCACCCATTCCTTGCAAGTAGAGTCCTTCGGTAACACGTCGGTCTACGTCGTTGTGTGAGGCGTAAGAATTCTCATGTTCAGAAGCAACAATATTTAGATTCATGCCATTATCAAAATTAATATCAATCACAGCACTGATTTCTTCTGCTTCCCTTTCCATACCAAAATGATTAGGCGGTACAAAATCAGGGACGTCTCTGAATCCATTCAAGATTGGATACAAATGCTCATCAAGTCTCATGCTCATCAATTGTAAGGCTCTGGCAGATCCCGTATCCTGGCCGATTTGGGCAGCGGTTGGAACAGGTACCTTGCCACAGACTGTGGTAACCGGCACATTATCCGCGCCAAAATCCCAAGGAACCATATGTGATGCGCCCCATCGTTCTACCGTTCCACCTGGGCTGCAATTGTGCATACCGCTTCTGTAATCATAAGCAGTTGCCGCATCAGGACCATCACTGTCCTCCCATGTGTGATAACGTACCTTCACCTTTAAGCGAGATGATGGTTCAAACACCAAAGTCAAAGCCATATCGTCTGTTGATTGGGCTCCAAGTTTTTGACCTGGGACATTGGCATTGTTATACATGCCATCCGTGTCATAAGTACTGAGGGATAAACGGTAGCCAAGAGTCTCACCCAAAGGTCCATCCAATATGATACCGGCCCTTTGAGTTCCATGTTCACCGGCTTCAATGTTTAATCTTCCTGAAAATTCATCCCCAGGATCTTTGGTAACCACATTGATTGCTCCAGTGTATGTGGAACGTCCAAAGTGGGCGCCTTGAGGTCCTTTCAGAACTTCGATTCGCTCAATACTATCTATGGAACCGAATTCAGAACCAATGGATGGTGCGCCATCGATAAACATCGATGCCGACGCTCTTGTGGGAATATCCGTTCTTGGATTCATTCCCCTGAAGATCAGTCGACGGTGGGTTCTACTGTTCTTACCTACGTTGTTATTCGAATAAAAAAATCCAGGACTATAAGAAGCAACATCTTGTATTTCATTAATTCCCTTGATTGCCAATTCATTGGCAGTTAAGGCTGTAATCGTGTAGGGCGCGTCCGCTAAAGTCTCGTCCCTTTTTCGTGCGGTAACCGTTATTTCTTCAATCTCCAAACCTTGTGCGTTAACATCGTTAACAACAGTGGCTCCTGAAAGAATGTAGATACCCGTTACAAATGCGCTCAATACAAGCGCGTTAAATACGAATTTTCTCATGTGTTAGTTCCCCCTAATTTGAACTGTTTTGTATAAATTAGCGTTCGATAAATACGCAGACTTAAAAATATATCAGATTCCTAGAATAATGTTAAGTTAATTTATCGTTTGCTAATTAAGTATTTATCAAATATCAAACGCTAATTTATACACATTCTGATTTAGTGTTTTTCATTAACTTACAGCAAATTATCAATTAAAATTTTAGGTGCTAATTAAATTTCTTTATTGAATTACTCTACTGCATAAAAAAGCATGAAAAAATTCTTCACAACAATTGCTAAAATTTTCTTAGTCACGGGTGCTATATTTTTCATCTACTTGACTTATCTGTATGTCCAAGAACCCTTGGTCGTGAGTCGACTGGGCGGAGTTTTAATAGGTAAAAAACCAGGTATACCGGAACGAATAAACTCTGGTAATGGATTCGTGTTGAACCATAATCAAGAATCTCTCACAATCACTCCAGAAGTTTTGTCTCAAGCAATCACCTATGCGGATGACAATAAATCGCATGCCCTACTTATTTTCCATGAAGGCAAGATGCAATTGGAGCATTATTTTATGGGGTTTTCAGAAAAAACACAGACACCAACAGCCTCGATGCATAAGACCGTTCTGGCAATTTTAATAGGAATTGCCATTGATCAGGGTTACATCAAAGATGTTAATGAAAAAGCTTTCAATTACATCAGTGAATGGTCTGATGATGATCGCAACAAAATTACCATCAAACAGATGTTGCAACAATCCAGTGGAATTGACTACCCCAGCTTCTCAATAAACCCTTTGACTGAATGGAACCAACTGGTGGTTGGAGACCATATAGAAGAAGTGACGCTCAATCACCTGCAAAAAAAGAAGCCTAATTCTGAATTTGCTTACAATGGAATCAATCCCCAAGCTCTGGGAATCCTTCTGCAAAGAGCAACGGGACAAAAATACTCCACTTACCTTGCTGATCATTTGTGGCTCCCACTAGCCGAAAACGACGCTTTTGTAATTCTTGATTCCGAAAAAAATAAAATGCCACGGATGTTTTGCTGTTTGGATGCTACAGCAAAAGACTGGCTCAGAATTGGCTTGCTTATTCTCAACAAAGGAAAAATAGGTACCCAGAGAGTTGTTTCTGAAAAATGGATTGATGCAATGATTACTCCATCTGATTTAAACCCCAATTATGGGTACCTAACTTGGCTTGGTAGAGAACATCAAGAAAACAGAATGTACAACGAGAAAAGCTCTTCAACCGCTTACCACTCAGAACCTTTTATAGATAAGGACATTATTTACTTGGATGGATTTGGCGGTCAGCGTGTCTATATTGTTCCTTCCAAAAATCTTGTGATTGTTCGAACAGGCTCAATTAGAATGAGTTGGGATGATTCACGACTTCCTAATTTGATCAGCAAAGGAATAATTGAAGACGTGAAGAATCCGAACTGATAAGATGACAAATGTTAAGTTAATTTATCATTTGATAATTAAAAGGTTTTAATGGAAAACGTGGCTAACAAAGTTAGCGGTCGATTAGAATTCAAAAATACTGATCAAAATTTTTATTGGTGAGCTAGATGCAACGACGAGAATTTATTAAGAGCGCTGTCATAGTTGGTGCATCGGCATACATGCCAATGGCAAGAAGCTCCATCCAAGACACAGCAGCCATTTCTATCACTGGCGAAGAAATAATCTTACTACGATCTGAAATTCTGGAACTGATGGATGTTTTGGAAGGCACTATTTTAACGCAAGGAGATTATTGGTATGACAAAGCCAGACTGGTTTGGAATGGTGTCTGGGACAAGTATCCAGCATTAATAGCCGAATGCTCCTCGACATTGGATGTAGTTCACGCACTCAATTTTGCCAGAGAACATGATTTATTGGTTGCAGTCAGAGGTGGTGGCCACAGCATCTCGGGTAAATCCACGTGCGATGGTGGAATCATCATTGATTTGTCGCGGATGAGAAGAGTGTCCATCGACCTTGAAAGGAAAATTGCCACTGTAGAAGGCGGGTGTCAATTGCACGATCTGGACTCGAAATCACTGCCCCATGGATTGGTTTGCCCTGCAGGCGTTGTGTCCCATACAGGAATAGCGGGATTGACACTTGGAGGTGGAATTGGCTGGTTAATGAGAAGTTATGGACTGACCATTGATAACTTACTTGCGGTTGATATTGTCACACCTGATGGTCAACTGCGGCGTGCAAGTTTGGATGAAAATCCAGATTTGTTTTGGGGTATTCGAGGAGGCGGCGGCAACTTTGGCATTGTTACCTCGTTTCAATTTAAACTCAGCCCATTGGGCATTAATGGGAATGTGATTGCAGGAGTCAGGCTTTATGAACTGAAATATGCTAAAGATCTTTGGGATTTCTACTACGATTACACCGAAAGTTCGATGCCAAAAACCATTGCCATTAACGCTGGGATGTGGAATACCCCCGAAGGTGCCGGTTTCTTTTTTCTAAGCACATGCTATACAGGTGATGTTAGTAAAGCTGACCGGCTATTGGATCCCATTCGATCCTATGGCAAACCCATTTCAGATGACATTGGCACTACCAGTTTTCTTGATTTACAACAGATAGGCGACAAAAGAAATGCTCATTACCGAAAATACTACATAAAAGGCAGGCAAATTGATGATTATGATCCAAGAATGAACGAGGCCCTTCTAGAACGATGGCGGCATCAGGAAGGTAGATTTGACACTATGCGAGTAGTTCGATTCGGTGGTGCGATCAGTGAAGTGGGAGAAACAGAAACGGCTTGGCCAGGGCGAAATGCCAAGTGGGATATTGAGGTAGGAGGCCATTGGACCGATTCCAGCCTTAATGAAAAATACACAAAATGGGGAAGAGATTATTGGAAAGCATTGACCCCATATTGTGCTGAAAGAATTTATGTCAATGAATTAATGGATGAAAATCAAGCATTTGTTAAAACAACCTATGGACAGAATTACAAAAGACTCGTGGATCTAAAAAATAAATACGATCCAAAAAATCTGCTCAGTCTTAATGCCAATGTTAAACCAAGCGTTTAATATACACTTCATATACACTTCATGAAATTCTCTTACGTTTAAACCCCTATGAATATGCAATTCCACAACATCCTTGCTTTTTTCCATGTTGTCTTCTTCGTCTATGCCATTGGTGGAGACATTGCTGTTTATTTCATTGGCCAATACATGACTCGGGATGAATTAACCATAGAAGAACGCCTTCGAGTCAGATCTATGAGATTTTTAGTAGACATGTCGGCTAGAACCAGTCTAGTACTTTTACTTCCAATCGGTTTTCATTTAGCAGTTTCTTTTGGCTCCCCCATAAAAGGCAACTACCTTTACTTGATTTGGATTGCCAGCTTCCTTTGGCTGTTCTTGGTATGGCAGGTCCATTTCAAAAAAGGCACCTCTCTTGGAGAACTGTTAAAAAAAATAGATCTATCCATTCGGTATCTGCTTGCCGCAATTTTGATCGGATTTGGGTCTTACTGTCTGCTAACGAATACTTTAATCACAACGGACTGGCTAGCTCTTAAAATCCTACTCTTTGGTGCAATTCTCCTCAATGGGATCTGGATAAGAAGCATAGTCGGGTCTTGGCAAAATGCCGTTGATTTGGTCCTGTCTGGAGATTCAAACAGAGCACATGGAGAAGAGCTCATCAAAAAAAATCAAGCAATGCTTAACAAGGCAGCACTGCTGATATGGTTCTTAGTCATTGCCATGGCATTTTTAGGACAGGTTAAACCTTTTTAAATCTATGGAGATTAAACCTATAAAAAATCCAACTAAATGAGGGCACCAAACTGAGACCATCATGTCTGGATCAACCAAGAACAAAAAATACATTGGACCTTATGCGTCCTTGAGAGAATACCTCGAGGCACTGGAAAAATTTGGTCGTGTTTTACACATAAACGACATTGATCAAGATCAATACGAAGCCACAGGCTTTATCTATAAATTGATGGAAAAATACAGTGCTGTTGAGGCTCCAGTTGTCTCATTTGATCGTATTAAAACCCAAGGACAATGGATGCAAGGTCCGATACTAGGGAATTTATACGGTCGGTGGGAATTTGAAGCTCTTGCTATGGGTATTGAGCCTACAGGCGATCTCCCTCATAAAGATTATAAATTAGCCTTAAACAGAGTCGAAAGTTTGGCTACTGAGAAAGGGACATGGAAAACCATGAAGCCCATTGCAATTACTGGCTCTCAGGCTCCTTGTAAAGAAATTAAATATCAGGGAAAAGACATTGATCTTTTGAATTTTCCCTTTATTAAAACCAATCCTGCAGACGGTGGCTGCTATATCAACACGGGTAATGTGATCCTTGAAGATGAAAAATATGGACGCAATGTTGGTACAAATCTGCTCCTGCAGCGATTGTGCTGGGATCCGATCCCATCGTTTTCGCTCTCAGCAGCTCCAAGGTCTCGGCCATGGGAGAAGACGAGCTTGAGATTGCAGGAGGATTTTTTGGAAGGCCCGTTGAAGTTGTGCAATGCGAAACCAATGACATTCTGGTTCCAGCGAATGTTGAAATGGTTGTTGAGGGTCTGATTCCCTTGGACAGCATGGAGCCGGAAGGCCCTTTTGGTGAAATGTATGGTTATATGGGAGCACAAAAATCAAAGAATTTCTTTATGGACGTCACGGCAATTACTCATCGAGAGAACCCTCTTTTTGTGAACCAATTCAGTGGCATTACACGTGGCTTTCTAACTTCACCGATCGAAATGGCGACCAATTTAAAATTTAGACAAAAATTCAAGAATTTTATAGGGTTGCATTACCCGCTTGAAACTCCTGGCTTTTGTTTTGTCAATATCAATAAAAACAAGTCAGACGAGGCTATTGAAATAGGAAATGCTATTTCAAAATCGTTGAAAATAGCTAAGATTACAGTGATTTTTGACCAAGATGTTGACATTCATAATACCAAAGAGGTATTGCATGCTTTGGGCTCTCGATGGCAACCATACGACTCTACTGAAATACTAAAAAAAGCACCGGGCATGGGCGGAGATCCTAGTGCAAGAGAACATGGCTTTGGAAGCAGGATTATCATTGATGCTACCCGTAAAACTCCAACAGAAGGTGGTCCGAAAGAATATGCACCAATGAATCGGCATTGCCTAGAAGAGAATGTTCCTGAAATTTTTGAAAGGATTGATAAAAAATATGGCCGCCTGCTATAGAGTCTATCCAATTTGGGCATTAAGTTTATCGGCCATTATCTTAATTCATCAAGATGTCTCCGGGGCAAATGAATTTCAGGACTGCTCTGTATGTCCGGTGATGATTGAAATTTCTCCCGGCCAATTTGACATGGGCTCAAAGCTTACTGACCCTGAAAGTCAAGGAGATGAAGGGCCTAAACACACTGTCAAAATCAACTATTCTTTTGCAGTGGGAAAATACGAGGTCAGTGTTAAAGAGTACCAAAGTTTCATTTCTGAAACGGGAACAAAAGAAAAAGGATGTTACATAAGAAAAACAGTGCCTAGTATGAATTATCCCGATGAAGGGCTTAAAGAAAAAACTCCAGCCAAAGATGGGTCAGCAGGCTTAATTGACTGAATTGAAGATGCTAATAAAGATTGGGAAAACCCTGGTTATCCTCAAGGAGAGGATCATCCAGTTGTCTGCGTTAATTGGAGCGAAGCAGTTGAATACACATCTTGGCTAAGCCAAAAAACTGGCCAATCATATCGATTGCTCACTGAAGCAGAATGGGAGTATTCTGCAAGAGCTGGAACAAATACCACTAGGTACTGGGATGAAGCTGAGAATTTCTGCCAATACGCTAATGTTGCTGACATAACACTGAGAAAAATATTTCCAGACTGGAAAGGTGCCAATTGCAAAGATGGATCTGCTTATACCGCTATGAAAGGATCTTTTAAACCCAACGATTTCGGCCTCTATGATATGTTGGGCAATGTTTTGGAGATGGTTGATGATTGTTGGGTTGACAATTACTCACAAACACCTATTGATGGATCTTCTTGGTTAAAAGGTGAGTGTTCAAGAAAAACTGTGAGGAGTGGTTCCTGGTTTGATGGACCTAGGATCCTTCGTTCTGCAAATCGTTTTGGGTATTACAAGGGGGGGAGAAATTACACTTTGGGGTTCAGAGTGGCTAGAACTATGGATTAACTTTTTATTCCTCAATTATAACTGGAGATTGAATTGGCCCTTTGAGCCCTTCCTGTCTCTTGGATTTATCGAATTGGGCATAATGCTTATAACTAAACGATCCTACTTAGATAAACCTAGCTTTTTAGCAGGTTCCGAATCCTAAGAACAATTCCACACTCTATTCTTTATGTTCTCAAGGGTTGGCTTGCTTGGGTTGTTGGGCAAACAGGCGCTTGGGCTTCGCGCCCACAATATGTGCTGGAGTTTCATGAATGGGATGAATGGTCGCAGTTACTTTTCCGGTACCTGAACGAACCTCACGGATACCTTGGTATTCATCTGAAAACCAAAAGCCACGCGCTGCTTCCACACAGGGAAACATGGCACCCATGACTCCTCGGTTTTCTGGCCACTCTCCTTCAAATGCTTCTGTTTGTTTGTCGAACAGGTAGTATCCTTGCTGATCCGGATAGGTACTTAACTTACGGAGTTCCTTCCCATATGCTGCCAAGGGTTCTTCGTTTTCGACTTGAACAATCACAAGCATGATAACCGGTTTATCGCAGACAACATCCAGCTGTTCAGGTTCGGCAAAAGCATGGGTGGTATTAAACAAAGCCAGTAAGACAAAAATACCAAAACGCATATCAATCATTGAACTTCTCACTCCATATTATTAAAAAAATCTACACCATTTTGGACTTCATGTATTGTTGTGTAGGTGCTTATACAGGAAGATAAACTTAGATAGTAGTTGGTTCTAATTTAGAACCAACTAATTTATTTAGACTAAACGCTAATATTAAACCCTCCATCTAAAAAAAACGAAGAATCCACAACTAATCTTTAATAGGCGTTCTTTCGTCTTTATATGCTTGAAAGGTTCCCTTTCTTTTTATCCAAGGTTTTTCTGATTCAAAATAACCTGGTTTCTCTTTTTCAATAAAATTAATAAGCTCAATTGGAACATCCCTCTCGAGATCATCAACTTTCTTTCCAACAGATTGCCAGTAATTCCTCCCGGGCCTTTGTCCCATAAGAAAAAATGGATACCAACTAGTATTGTGAGTCGATGTAATTGTCATTGGTGCACTCGTCAGATCAGGATTGGCTATATCTGAGATTTTTCCATGATATGTTTCAACATAAAGAAAGCTTAGCCTCTCGGCTGTCGATGCTTTTTTCCAAATTTTTGGATCGAGTTTATTGACAAAATTGAGATAGGCAGGTTCATCTAACCAAAGCTCATCGCCTCTAACTTTAAAAGGTCTAACTTCAGGTTTTATGACTCTATCGAATGGGCCACCAACAATCTTGACTGGTCGATTAATCTCTCCTGTAAATGGGTTCGTAAATTCTTCAGATGGTAATCCTGTTTCTAGATCGCTGAAATAACCAACATCATAAAGCGTGTAATAGAAACTGTTATCAACCCATGGTTTCCATACACCTTTTAGAACTCCCGTATGCCCTATCATGGGTTTAGCGCCATCTTCTGGGGTCATTCCATATATAGTCCCTTTGTAATAAATATGCACCATGCTTCTAGCTGTTGTGCCAATTAATTTGGTATAAGCCAGTGCATTCTGAACGGGGTCGTTTAAATCAATATTACGATTTTTAAAATTCAAATCTTGGCTAGACATTAACCTAGGTGAAGCGACCAAAGCACTCATACCGACCATCACTTCCCTTCTATTCATGTGATTTTTCTTTTTCATTTACTATTCCTTTTTTTTGGAAATCTCTATAGTGGCTCAATGTGCTTGTTTTTTTTGTCCAAGGGTTACTTGATTTAAAATAATTCCTTTGTTTTTCACTCAAATACTCTTTCATTGGCTGAGGCAAATCGCTCCGTGATTGAATCTTATTTCCAACTGCTTGCCAGTAAATCTTAGTGTCAACATCATCAATACCAAAGAATGGATACCATGGACTAATATAGTTGAATGTCATCATTGAGGGAGCGATTAATGATTGATCGCTTAATTCTGATAATTTTCCTCTATATATAGCATTAGAAAAGGCATTTTGTTTAATTTGGTTGTTTGACGGTTCTGATCCAAAGTAACCACTCCTAGGAACTGGTTCTTGAATCCAAATGTCATTCCCCGATATAACCCAATTAAGATTTTTAGGTCTAATGATTCTATTGTAAGGCCCTCCCTTGATACCAGTAAGCACATTGGTTTCATTGGTAATGGGATTATCAAAAACCTCGATTGGTTCACTGGAGTCAAGATTATGAAAAAAACCAACTTCATATAGCCGAAATTGATAATCGCCTTGATCTTTTCTTTTCCAAATGCCTTTGAGCAATGTCTGAAACCTAATAAACGGTTGAACACCATCAGGCAAAAGGGCAAAAATTGTCCCCTCCAAACTATAATGAACCATCGCATTACCTGCTGAACCGACTAATTTTGCATATGCATAAGAACTCTGTATAGGGTCACTAAGGTCAAGACTATCCCTGTTAAATTGACCTGTTATCAGACCCCTTCTATCCATCATTTTTCTCTATAAAAGATGTTTTAATTGGACCTTGACCAATGATCGTGCCTTTTCCATATTCAATATCTAGCCATAACACACCTTTTTCAGTTAATTGAGATGATCCCCAATACCAAAGACTCATTGGCTGTTGAACAATAAGATGGTCTTCTTTTACCGCTATCTCAGTTTTGTTACTGTATGTTTCTTCAATTTTCATGTCCCCGGATAACACATAAATAAAGCGATAACCTTCTTTGTTGTAACTCATTTTTTTTGGCGAGTTATTTTGCCATCCTGCCGGAGCAAAACGAAGCCTTGCTTGAAAACCTTTAGTGCTATGATCGCTCAACCATTTGACCATGACACCAGGAAGGTCTTCGTCAGGTTCCCATTCCATCACATTTGTATCAGTAGTATGTTGAAAATTGGCAGAGAAGAATTCATCAACATTTTTCCATTCATCACTATAAGACTTATTATCTTTGTTCAATGAGACGGTCTTTCCTTTTTCGTAGAAAATTAACTGTGTGGAATCCGGCGTAATGATCTGTTTTTTCATTATCGAAGATCTGTTTCCATGAAGACTATATGCAGGTCGATCCATAAATGTTCCTGCAACCATCTGCACCAAGGTCCCTTTTTTTTGTTTAGGGCTGACAAATTCATATAGAGGGAAACTTCCTTCCAAAACATAACCCCATTCATGAAATGAGTGATAGTGGGCTTCACTTCCATCTGCATCCCATCCAGGATTGAATTTTACATACAGGAGAGTTCCTCCATCGGGATTAAAAAATAAAAGCTTTCCTTGGGTGGAACCCTGTTTACCCATTCTGAATCTGTCATCCCAAGGTACTTTTCCTACATCGGTAATTTTGATGCTTTTCCATTCATGATCCTTGCTAAAACTAGTCTGACTGATAAAAAGACTAATCAAAAAAAAGGGGGCGATTGACCAGTAAAATATCGTCTTCCTAACAAATTTGTACATTCTTATTTCCTTTTTATTGGCATTCAAGCTTCTTCTTTGCAAATGCATTGAGAAAATCTATGAGCTGCTCTGGCTGCTATTTTTCCAAATATAATGGCTGGACCGACACTCATACCGCTAACTACTCCATGACCCATTAATTGCCCATTCCCAAGCACTTCTCCAGCAGCATAAAGACCTGGAATTACTTTGTCTTTTTTATTTATTACTTCCATATCGTGGTTTACAGAAATCCCTCCATGGGTTGTTAAAATGCTCCCACCAACACTAAAAGCATAAAACGGTCCTGTTTTTATTGGTACGCGCTCCATCTCTCTTCCAAACGAATCAATCACATTATTCTCAATGTCTTTATTGTATTGGTCAATAGTCTTTAACATTTGACTAGCTGGGATGTTAATCTTTCTTGCTAAATCTTCAATCGATTCTGCAGAGGCGATAATATTACCTCTTGAAATTTCCTTATCCATTTTCTTTTTATCCCAGTTTCTGATATCGAGACTGGTGCTTTGTTTCAGAATGTGATGATTAAATATTACATAAAATAAGAGTTCTTCTTGATTTAAAAAAGCAACTTCACGAGTATCTGGGCTCCCATGTTCATTAACAAATCGATACCCTTTGCGATTGATCCATACACTCTTTGTGATATGTTTGGGAGGAAATTGCAATCTTGTTGACATTTCTGTTGGTGATCCATTAAAGTCAAAAATTGTTCCAGGGAAAGCAATTAAGTGACTCATGTTTACTAACTTAGCGTCTATTTTTGTTGCCATATTAATTCCATCACCCGTTGCATGTGGGAGTCCCACCCATTTAGCAGCATTCACTTTAGGGTTATGTTTGCTCTGCATTTTTTTATTGGCACCGTATCCTCCTGTTGCGATGATGACAGTCTTAGATTCAATATCATATACAGCTCCAGATTTATCTTTTACTCTAACTCCTTTGACTTCCTTTTTTTTATTTTGAATAAGGTTCATTGCTTTAGTTTCAAGCATTATTTCCAGATTTCCTCTCTTAGTGCGCTTATTAAGTTCATTTATTAAAGGTTTAAGGATTGATCTCGCTAAATCTTTTCCAATGTATGTTCTGGGCACTGAATAGTGATCATGATCATCCACCAATACAGGTGATTCTTCTGTAAAGTCCACACCAATTTCTTCCAGCCAGTCTATCATTAGAGCCGCGTTCTGAGTTGCTATAGCAAGGAGTTCTGAGTTTGCCTGATACTTTCCGATTCGCATTGCATCTTGGTAATGTTTTTCAAAAGAATCCTTAATTCCTCTTCTGAGTTGTATTTTTGAATTTGCTCCGCTTACATGACCTCCAGAAACAATTAACATTCCACCTAGAAAAGAATTTTTGTCTATAAGTATAACTTTTGAACCCAGATCAGATGCCTCTATTGCTGCTGGTAACCCAGTATTACCAGCACCTATGATAATAACATCAGCAATTTTTCCAGCGGTCTTGGTTTTTGCTTGATTTATTTCTGAAGGAGATAGGGCTATTGCACTAGAGCCTAGAATTGCTGCCTTTAATATCTCTCTTCTTTTTAATGTCATCTTAGTTAGATATTGATCCCAAAGACTTATCGATGGCATTTAGAACAGAATTCATGCAACTATTTTTTAAAACGCAGTCTACAGTTAATAATGCCAAGTCTTTTCTGGTGACTTTACTTACGATATCTATGCTATCAGAGAGAAATGCTTGATTGGTAGCTGGCGTATCATCATAGACTATAATTCCTGTTTTAATAATTGTGTAATTGAGTCCGCTGTGGATTAGGGATTGCTCTGCCAGACCTTTTGCTATTAATATCTCTCTCCACATGCTGTGTTGCGGGTCTGGACCCGATCCAACAGAGCCAATCAGGATAAAATGCTTAGAGCCATTAATTTTAGACCATTTACTGAGATTAACCTGACCTATTGCATGCGGGTTCAGGCTTTCACCCACCTTAGCGACAGCGTTAATTACGACATTATAAGAGCCCCCTGAGAAGACCCGCTTAACATCTTTTTCTGATAAGATATCACCTTGTAGGTATTTTATATCTAGGTCTTTTAAACGAGATCTATTGTTGTTTGATCTGCTTAAGACTGAGATATTTTTATAGCCTTCTCTATGCAATGCTTTAACAATCTCAGAACCCACTCGACCGGTGCCGCCGATAACCAAGATTGTTTCGTTGGAATCTGCAAAAACATTAGGTGAAATTATGACCAAAGCCAAATACAACATTGTAAAAAATCTTTTGATGTATTTATGAGTTGAAAAACTGATCATCGGTCTTAGAGTGATTATTTAGCTATTCGTCATTAACTGACATATTGGTTACTGCAATGTAATTAATAACATCCTTTAACATTTGATCATTAAACATGTCTGCCATATCCTTCATCTGTCTTCCGTAGAGATCATTTGGGTGCTGGCCTCTTATTCCTTTTTGAAAATTTATAAGCTGTTGATACAAATACCAATCACTTTGCCCAGTTAATCGAGGAGCACCAATCGTCTTATCGCCTTCCCCAAATTCACCGTGACAAGACATACAGTGTTCGAAAACGAATTTACCTGTCCCTACATCTCCTTTTATTGATATTTCTTGTTTTTGGCTTGCTATTTTAGATATATATGCTGCCAATGCATTAAGCTCAGCATTACTTATATTTAGAATGCTGAGTTGCATCGTTTGTCCAAGAATATCTTCTGGGTTCGTTACTCTGATACCGTTTTTATAATTTAATAATTGCCGATACAAATACCACTGGCTTAATCCAGCTAACGCAGGCGCATTTAAATCTTTATTGCCTTGGAACTGATAGCCATGACATGACTGACATAAAATTATAGATGAAGGTTCTGATACAGCGTCAGCAAATAACTTGGTGCAAGGTATTGCAAGGAAAATAATCGCTACAAATACTCTTAATCTAATCAATCGTTTTCGACCTCCCTCATCACTCTAAAACCAAAATTTATATAACGAGTATCCTTATTTTCTGACTGATCTGATTGGAAACCATAATGATTTGATGATCTAAGATAGATAGGCATGTCATAATAAGAAGCACCACGTAAAATTGGTCTGTCACAGTCTCCATATAGTCTTGAAGATCCGTCAGTTGGTGCATTGATATAAGAGTTGTTCCAACAATCTTCTACCCACTCTGCAACATTGCCTAAAATATCGTAAATACCATATGCATTTGGTCTAAAAGAACCTACAGGTGCTGATGTTGCAAAGCCATCATGGCAATTTGCAACTTTCCAATTTTCTGGCAAAACAATCTTGGTTTGCCTAGCCTGCATTTCTTCTAAAAAAGCTTCAGGGGTAATATCAAGATCAGCTCCATTTGCAAATTCGCAACCCTCTTCAGCGTCTCCCCAAAAACGAATGGTTTTTGTTCCTGCTCTAGCAATGTATTCCCACTCTGATTCAGAGAAAAGACGATATGTAAATCCAGTATCTTCTGATAACCATTCTATATATGCCTGTGCATCATTCCAACTGACACACACAACAGGATGATGATCTGAAACAGGGTAGCCTGGATTATACCAATCTGATTTCTCTGAAAGCTGAATACCCTGCTCTGTTGCTCCATAGCAACCGCCCGACATATCGTGATCTGTTGCCTCAATAAATTTTTGGAACTCAAGTCTTGTGACCTCAAACTGACCAGCCGCGAAAGAATAATTTATATCAACTTTATGCACAGGTCTTTCATCATCTCGAGATCCGCTATCACTAATGGGTGCGCCCATTACAAAACTTCCAGGAGGTATCTTCACCATCAAAGGGCAATTTTCACAGTCTTTCAATAAAGTTCCAACCTCAGAATTGCCTTCTGTTTGGCCAACATTTAAAGAAAAAACCAACATTAGGGAAATAAAGATTGAAATTCGCAATGTTTTAAGAGCCATAAAATCCTCTTTTTTTCTATAATTTCATTTCATAATTTCAGTTATTTTATTATTTATCGTTTGATTAATAAAGAACAGAGAGCTAGACTCATTACGATTATGACATTAATTGGCTGGATGATCAGATAGAAGATGAAGAGAAGAGAATTTTTCAAGTCAGCGATGGTTTCATTAGCAGCAGTTTCTTATCCTTCATGGAAAGGCTATGCCGCTGACAATCAAATCCCTATTGAGATCCCAGCAATTACTGGTTCTGGTGAACCAATTGCTATTGAAAGAAAAGCTATTGAGGAGTTTCGTAGAAATCTGCAAGGTAGATTGCTGTTACCGGAAGATGATGGATACAACATTGCCCGTTTAGTGCGTAATATGGTCATTGATAAACGTCCTGCATTGATAGCCCAATGCATAAATAATGATGATGTTATTGAATCTGTCAACTTTGCTAGACACTACCAACTACTGACAGCGGTTAAGTGCGGAGGACATAGCGTTTCTGGCAAGGGAACTTGTGATGACGGTTTAATTATTGATCTTTCACCGCTGCAGGGAACCAGCCTCAACCCAAATACCCAAAGGATCTTTATCACTGGAGGCTCCCTACTCGGAGCACTGGATGAAGCTACCGTCCCTCTTGGTCTTGGAACAACCGCAGGCACAGTGTCACATACTGGAGTTGGTGGCCTGACTTTAGGGGGCGGATTTGGTCGATTAGGACGTCGATTTGGCTTGACCATAGACAATCTCAAAAGTGTCGAAATTGTCACAGCAGATGGGCAATTACGTTATGCCGATGACCAAGAGAATTCAGAGCTTTTTTGGGCTGGCCGTGGAGGGGGTGGCAACTTTGGGATCGTAACCATGTTTGAATTCCAGTTGCATCCCATGAATCCTCAAGTTGTCGGAGGCAGAATTCATTACTCATTCTCACAAGTTAAAGATGTATTGAAGTTCTACGGCCAACATTCTGTGGGCGCGCCAGCTGAACTGTATTATGATCCGGTTATTTTTGCTCCACCTATGGGCTTTGGAAAGGTGGTTTATTTTGATGTCGCCTACTCAGGCCCTCTGGATCAAGCAGAGAGAGTTCTTAAGCCGTTATACAGCGCAGGAAAAGTAATCAAGGATGAATTGGAAGTAATTGATTATGTCGAATTGCAAAAAAGCGGAGATGATGATGACCCCCGAGGGAGGTCACAATACTTAAAAGGTGGTTTTACGGTAGATATCACGTCAGGATTGATAAATGCACTGGTTGACAACTTGGAGCCGCATCCAGAACGAGGAAGCATGGCTTTCTTTCAGCAATCTGGAGGGGCTATCAACCGTGTGTCACCAGATGCAACTGCTTTCCCGCATCGTTATGCCAATAATAATCTAGTCACAGGCTCTTTCTGGAAACATGGTGTTGAAACCGCTCCTCATATTCAATGGTCTCGAGCATATTGGAAAAAAGTTGAAAAATTTACTGATGGCTTCTACATCAATGATGAATTTTCGGAAACGCAGCAACAAGTCAACAGAAACTTTTTAGGCAATTACGATCGTCTCGTTAGGATCAAAAACAAATACGACCCGACCAACTTGTTCCGACTCAACGCCAATATTAAACCTAACCTAAAGCTGGATAATCTCTGATTTTTTTTATTAGCCTAGGACTTAAATAAATCCAATTTTCTATTCAAAAAGTCGTCCTTAATGATGCTACGCCTGTTCATAATTAGTTAAAGTTTAGCATGTGAGAGAAGTAAACCAGAATTTTCATAAAGTACCGATGTCATCAAATAATTATTTCATTAATGGTAAAATTCAAAGTCACTAAATCAAATTTAGTTTTATTTATCATTTGATCAATAGGTATAGTAATATTGTGCCAAAATGAACTCCAGTTTATTCAAAAATAGCTGAACAATGGAAAAACTAATCTATCCTTTCGACAAACGCCCACCCAATGGAGAGTTTTTTGAAGTTGCATCAGGTATAAACTGGCTCAGAATGCCGCTTCCAATTGCATTGAATCACATCAACCTATGGTTACTTGAAAGTGACGAAGGCTGGACAATTGTTGACACAGGCATGGTGTCAGATGAAAACAAAGCCATATGGAATAACATTCTTGATAAAAAACTGGGAGACAAAACGGTTACAAAGCTTGTCGTTACTCACATGCATCTCGACCATGTTGGATTAGCAGGTTGGCTTGCCGACAAGTTAAACATTGATCCACATATGACCAAAAAAGAATATGTAGCTTCCAGTATTCTGGCCAATAAGATTGAAAAAAACTTAGGATCAACAGCAATAGAATTTTATAAAAGCTCAGGATTTGACGATCAATTGGTGGAAACATATATCCAACGTGTTGGAATCCGTAAAAATCTTGTCTCACCTCTGTCAGGCAGGTACCACCTGCTGACTGATGAACAAGAACTCCATATTGGAAACCATGTTTGGACCGTTATTGTTGCTAAAGGACACTCATCAGAACATGCCTGTTTGTTCTGTGAGGAGCTTAATATATTCATATGTGGAGACATACTTCTGCCTCGGATTTCACCGAATGTAAGTGTTCTACCTCATCAGCCAGATGGCAATCCTTTGGCTGACTGGTTTGAAAGTCTTGAAAAAATCAAAACACTTTTACCAGAAGATGTTTTGGTGCTGCCTTCACACGGATACCCTTATCGTGGTGCTCATGAACGAATTAAGGAATTGATAGATGAACATCGCTCACGGCTGGATAAGCTCCATATATTCTGCAAAAATCCCCGGCGCGCGGTAGATGTGTTTCCGGTGTTATTTGATCGAAAAATTGACAGCAAAAGTATTATTCTTGCCATCGGTGAGAGTCTCTCTCACCTCAATTATTTGATTGGAAAAGGGCTGATAACAATGACAGTGGACAAAAACGGCGTCAAGTATTTTTCACAGTCCGATTAGATTCCAAAAGGGATATCTGCCATGAATGTTTTAGTGAATTCCAAAAAAGAGTTTGAGCATGAAGTTCCTGTAGTCATTGTTGGTGCAGGTGCCTGTGGGCTTTGTGCTGCATTAGCTGCAAAAGAATCTGGAGCAAATGTGTTGGTCCTAGAACGAGACCCTACTCCTTTGGGAACAACAGCCATGTCCACCGGCTTAATACCCGGTGCTGGCACACGATTACAATCAGCGGCAGGAATAGAGGACTCTGCTGAATTGTTCACCGCTGATATCATGAAAAAAACACGCAACCAAACTGATGCCAATATAGCCCTCCAACTTGCAAAAGAATCAGCAAAAACCATTGAGTGGCTAATTGACAATCACGATATACCTCTCAGCCTTGTTGACAGTTTTTTATACCCAGGACACTCCGTAATGCGCATGCATGGATCTCCCAATAGAACAGGGAGTGAACTGATGGGCACCCTGTGCAATGCAGCAGAAAAATCTGGCATTGACATTCTCACCAATGCTCGAGTCACTGAATTATTAAGCGATGATGAAAATAGAGTCTTGGGAGTGAGAATACAAAGACCTGATGGTAAAACGGAAGAAATTGGCTGCAAATCATTGGTTCTCGCTTGCTGCGGTTTTGCTGGTAACAATGAAATGATAGAACAATTTATTCCTGAAATTGTAGAAGCAGAATTTTTTGGGCACCCTGGCAATAAAGGTGATGCCATTAAATGGGGACAGATTTTGGGCGCTGCCGTTGCCGATATCTCTTCGTACCAAGGTCACGGTGGATTGGCTGTTGGTCATGGGGTGCCCATACTGTGGCCGATGATTATGGAAGGTGGATTCCAAGTCAACCAACTTGGTGATAGATTTTCAGATGAAAGCCTAGGTTATTCTGAGCAAGCTGTAGAGGTCCTAAAACAACCTGATCATATTGCCTGGAACATTTACGATCAGAAATTGCATGAATTAATGATGGAATTTGAAGATTACAACAACGCCATGGATGCTAGAGCCATACGTAAAGCTGCAAACATTGATGAATTGGCTGAAATCACAGGCATCGATATGCAATCCTTGGCGACAACTATTTCCGAGGTTGAAAAATTGGCTAAAGGGATTGAAAAAGATACATTTGGCAGAAGTTTCGAGGGTAAGTCACCTCTCAAGCCTCCCTATTATACCGTTAAGGTCACAGGTGCTCTCTTTCATACTCAGGGAGGCTTGGTTGTTGATAATAATGCAAGAGTTCTTTCAGAAAAAGGGACTCCTCTTCCGAATCTATTTGCTGGCGGTGGTGCTGCTCGCGGAATATCAGGGCCATCCAATTGGGGCTACATTGCAGGGAACGGTCTGTTAACTGCAACGACTTTTGGTCGTTTGGCTGGATCCACAGCTGCAGCAATGGTTACCTAAGCCAGAAATGATAAAACTCTTCTTTTGATTTAAGCTAAAGATATGAAATCACCCTTAGTTGCAGTAACAGATTCCGTATTTGCCAGTTTGGAGCCAGCTTATAAAATTTTAGCAAAACTCAATGCTGACATCCGTTTGGCTAAAGAGCCGACACCGGATGCAATTCTCGAGGTTGCCCGTGAGGCAGACGCTTTGCTTGTCACCTATGCCAACATTACCAGTGAAATTATCAATGAACTTGAGAACTGCAAAGTAATTGGCCGCTTTGGCATTGGTGTAGATAATGTTGATCTTGATAGAGCAACCGAAGCAGGCATCCAAGTTTGTTATGTGCCTGATTACTGCTTGGATGAGGTTTCTGACCATGCAATGAGCCTACTTTTGTCACTTGCCCGTAAAATTTCATTTGGCAATCATCAAGTACAAAGTTTAAGCTGGAAAGCCAAATCAGTGGCACCCATTTGGCGAATTCGTGACCGCATCTTAGGCCTGTATGGATTTGGCAAAATTCCTCAAGCTCTTGTTGCAAAAGCGCAAGCATTCAACTTGCGTGTAATTGCATATGATCCCTATGTTGCCCCTGATCTTGCTACCAACATTGGGGTTGAACTGGTCAGTTTTGAATCTCTGCTTGAACAATCCGATTACATCTCAATTCATGCTCCGCTCACACCAGAAACCCAACATGCCTTCAATGCAGATGCATTTTTGAAAATGAAGCCGGAAGCTTTACTGATAAATACAGCTAGGGGAGCTTTGGTTGATGAGCAAGCGCTGGCAAGCGCATTGGATAAAGATCAACTGGCTGGGGCGGCACTGGATGTTATGGAGACTGAACCGCCATTAGACGATTCCCCCTTACTAAAACGTGATAATGTCATTTTAACTCCACACACAGCATTCTATTCCGAAGAGGCCTTACTGGAACTGCAGACCAAGGCTACTGAGGATGTCGTAAGGGTTCTGCTGGGTGATCAGCCTCGGTATCCTATCAATAAGCCATCGGGATGATTTTTACTGCTCGGGAATTATCTCATTTTCGATTGCACCCAAACCTTCAATTTCGCATCTTACTGTATCGCCAACTTTTAGAAATTTAGGTGGATCAAAACCAGTGCCGACACCTTCTGGGGTACCAGTTGCAAAAATGTCGCCTGGCTCCAGGGTAAAAACGGTTGAAAGGTACTCAATCATATCAAAACAATTGTAGATCATGTCAGAGGTATTGGAATCTTGACGTATTTCATCGTTGACATAGAGACGAATATCTAAATTGTGAGGATCTTCAATTTCATCCGGAGTCACAAGTGCAGGACCAATAGGTCCATGCGTATCAAATGACTTGCCAATGGTCCAAGTGGGAGTGTGCAGCTGCCAATCACGGACAGTCACGTCGTTGGCAATCATATAACCTGCTATGACACTGCTTGCATCTTCAGCTTTGACATGTCGACAACTCTTGCCTATCACAAAAGCTAATTCACACTCATAATCAAGTGCATCAGAAACTCTTGGTTTTTCGATTGGTGAAAATGGTCCATTGACGCAGGACACTTGTTTGTTAAACCAGACCTGATAGTCAGATGTTTGAAAACCTTTGTCTTTCAGTTCCTCAACATGTTTCTTGTAATTCATCCCCAATCCAAGAAATTTTCGGGGTCTCAGTATAGGCGCCTCCAATACAACTTCATCGAGCTTTATGGTTTGTTTTGGATTGTTTAAAAGCTCCCTTGCAAGCTTCAAAGATTCAGCATTGTCAATGATTCGAATAAGGTTCCAAGGCTCGTCATTGATCAATTCTGATAAATCAACGATAGCTTCATCAGATATGGCACCCACCTTCGTTAAACCGTTCTGAGAAAAGGTAACAAGTTTCATCGTTTGGTTTTCCTTCCGTGTTTAGAAAATAAATTAAGCAAATTCAATCTTACATTATCTCCTTGGTTGACTTGTGGTAGCAAGCAATTATACTAATTGATCAATTGATAAACAAAGAATTTGATTGGCCACTACAGGGGCTTTTTTTTCGGTGGTAGAATTAAGAATAGAGGAATGATTTATGGCTAATTTTGGAATGGTTGGTTTGGATTGGCAAGAACGCATCAACTGGGACAGGATGCGGAAGTATCGTTTAGACAGGGCCAGAGAAAAGATGAAAGCTCACGGCCTGAGTGCCCTCCTCCTGATGTACGATGAGAATGTGCGTTATGTGACCAGCACCCTAACTCCTGGGTGGAATAGACTTAAGCCCGGCCTACGCTATGCAATGCTCTGTGGTGATGAACCACCAGTTCTGTTTGAACAAGGTGACGTTGGAATCCAAGTAAAACGCCACTCACCTTGGTTACCAGAAGAGAACATTCGTTGGTCCTACGCCTGGATCAAGGGTGCCGCTGGCTCAGCGTCAAAACAGCAAGTCGGTAAATTTACCAAAGCCGTTCTCCAAGAAATGAAAAAAGCTGATGTTGCCGGGGGAAAACTGGGTGTTGATTTTGTTGATATTAATATGCTTGAGGCCTTTAAAGAAGCTGGCATTGATTGGACGGATGGCATGACACCTATGATGGAGGCAAGAGCGATCAAGAATCAAGACGAACAGGAATGCATGCGAATGGTAGGAGCAATCGGTGATGCCGCTCATTGGGAATGCATGAAATTCCTAAAACCAGGGGTGACAGAAAACCAAGTTACAGCTCATATCATGGAGTATCTATACTCTGTCCCTGGTATGGAAGATGTGGAAGATGTAATTGTTTCATCAGGCCCCAACACATGGCCAAATTGGCGTAATTTCTCAGACCGTATTATCAAACCGGGTGACATAGTTTTCATGGATCTAGCAGCATTGACTTGGAACGGCTATAAATCCTGCTATTACCGAACTTATTGCGTTGGCAAGGAACCAAGCCAAGACCAAAAAGATGTCTACGCAACTGCACTGAAGTGGCTTTACGATTCCATCAAGGCGGTTAAAGTTGGTGCTACAACTCGCGATATTGCCTCAAAATGGCCTTCAGCAGAAGAAGCATGGGGCTATGCTGAAGAAGATCAGGCTGCTGCAAATTTATGGGGTCATGGACTTGGATTGGCACAATACGATCAGCCGGTGATTTCAAGAATCTGGTCACTGGATCACCCTGTTGAAATCAAAGCTGGTATGGTCTTTGCCCTTGAAACCCAACACGGTAAAAACTTTCAATGGGGCGTTCGCATTGAAGAAATGCTAATAGTTCATGATGATCATGTAGAAATCATTTCTAATTTTCCTGTTGAGCAAATTACCGTTGTTGATCCTCTGCCTGGGTACTCGACCCTTTAATGTAGCCTGTAGAAAAAACAACGGATCCAGTGATGACCGAGTTGCAATCACATACTGCACTACTTCGGGCTCCAAGACAGCTTGATATTGTTGCCCGACCAAAACCTAAAGCAGAATTGAATGAAATTCTGGTTCGGACAGCTGCTACAGCCGTTTGCCACACCGACCTCGAAATCTATACTGGCAATCACCCGGGAGTAAATTACCCGGTTGTTATGGGGCACGAAGCCACGGGTGTGGTTGAATCTGTAGGCAATGATGTTAGTACACTTGAACCTGGGCAACACATCATCATAAATCCCATAATTGCCTGCGGAACATGCGACTCCTGTGCAAGAGGCGATGAGCACCTATGCCGAAATGCAGGGCTTTTCGGTCGTGAAGTTGAAGGCTCGATGAGTGAGTTTGTTCGACTGGATGCAAAATATGCGCATGTTTTGCCAGCCAGTATGTCACTTTCTGAAGCCACAATCATAGAAACACTTGCAACTGTTCGACACGCCCAAGAACGTGCAGGTCTTTTGCCCAATGAATCGGTGGTTATCTTGGGGCAAGGCACCACTGGATTATTGCATACACAACTCGCATCACTTGCCGGGGCGGATCCTGTTATCGGGGTCTCAAGAAGTCAATGGAAACTTGATTTAGCCACAAATATGGGAGCAAATCATGCAATTGAAGCCGATGTTGAAAATGCTGTTGATGAGGTACTCAGATTGACGAACGGACTGGGAGCAGATCTTGTGATAGATACCTCTGGTGCTGGGACAGCTTTAAAATCTGGAATAGACATGTTACGGCCCGGTGGTCGTTTTTGTGCGTTTTCTGTCAGCCAAAAACTTGTAAGAAATTTCAGTACCTTTCCCCTGTACTACAAAGAAGTCAATATTATTGGTTCGAGAGCATTGACTGCTGCTGATATGGAGCCCGCAATTGATCTGGTTGCAACGGGTAAAATTAAGGTGTCTGATCTGATTACAGAAACATACCCACTCAACAGGGTCAGTGAAGCCTTTGAGCGATATGAACAGAATCCCGAACGCATCCTGCGTATACTAATTGAATCAAGGAAATAGGACTGATTGATGAAACCGTTATTTGTATCTCTGCTCTCTGATGAAGCAACAGATGCTGCTCGCTTTGGACCAAAAGCAGCAAATTTAGCTGCTCTTTGTCAAGCAGGTCTACCTACCCCTGGGGGTTTCTGCCTGGATGCACAGGCCTATCGTCTTCAATTGGATGAAAATAACCTCTCAGTGAGACCTAACGACAACATTGTCAATGCAGTCAGGGCAGCACGGTTGCATGCTATTGGTATGAGATTGGGATTTTTAGAACAACCCATTGCTAAACCAATTCTCAAGTCACTACTAGAGGTTTGGCAATTATTAAAGCAAACAACCGACACCGTCGTTGTTCGCTCGTCAGCATTGGTTGAAGATCAAGCAGGTTCTAATTTTGCCGGACAATTTGAGAGTTTCCTTGATCTGAAAAACCAAACCGATTACCAAACTGCAGTTCGCTCTTGCTGGGCAGCACTTTGGTCCACACGTGTTCTCCGTTATATGGCAACTCATGATCTTAACGCTGCAGATACCGCCATGGCACTTCTGATCCAACCACTAGTGAAAGCCAATGTTTCAGGCGGTGGTTTGAGTCAAAATGCAAATGGTGAGATGGTGATCAGTGCAACCTGGGGACTTGGCTCTGCAATCGCCCAAGGAGAAATTGTACCCGACCGTTATGTTTTGAGTCGTGATGGATCTGTACTTGAAACCGATGCCGGTCGCAAAAACCATCAAGTAGACTGTGTTCATGGCATGCAACCAATGAAAACCGATTTGGTAAATACCCCATGCTTAGATTCCACGCAAATAATGGAACTGGGAGAACTGTTGCTTAAAGCAGAGGATATCTTTGGGGACCATGTTGAGATTGAATGGGCTCTTGACTCTGAAGGAATTAAATTATTGCAAGCACGACCTTTATGCGTGGAAACAGCTCATGTCCCAGATGAAATTTGGCTTCAACACCCACGACTGAACGGTCACCCAGCTGGGGTTGGCTGGGGAACAGGACGTGCACGCGTTGTTACTTGTGAATGCCAATTATCACAGGTAACACCAGGTGATATTATGGTGACATCAATGGCCAGCCCTGCACACAGTCATGTCCTCTCAAGGGTCTCTGGTGTGGTTACTGAGCTTGGAGGCAGTACGTCACACTTCGCCTCTCTAGCTCGAGAACGGGGGATACCCATGGTTTTAGGAGTCATGAATGCCACAACAGATATTCCTGATGGCTCTACTGTTGCTGTAGATGGGGTCGCAGGAGTGGTGCGTTGGATGAGATAATAATTGTGAGAGATAAATGAATAAAAATAAGAAAATACCTTCTTCGAAAGGGCCTCTGACGGGTGTAAAAGTTTTAAATATAGGCACTGCGATCGCTGGCCCATGGGCTGGGACATTGCTGGGTTATTTAGGAGCAGATGTGATCAAAGTAGAGCGGCCTGCAGGCGAATATTTGCGTCTATTGTTCCCTCGCCAAGATGGGATCGCCACTGCTTACACAGCCACAAACCTAAATCAAAGATCAGCCGAAATTGATAACAAAAAGGAAGAAGGCATGAAGGCAATGCAACAACTTGCATCGCAAGCTGATATTTTGATAGAAAATTTTAGGCCTGGAGTGGCGGACCGAATCGGTCTTGGCTATGAAGCTCTACATGAGACCAACCCCAATCTGATCTTTGGATCCACCTCTGGATACGGTGATGTTGGCCCAATGAAAGATTTGGCAGCACTAGAGCCACATCTCCAAGCTTTCAGTGGACTTAGTGACATGACCGGTAAAAGTGGTGGAGACGGTGAAATGATCCGGTTCACTCATTTAGATCCAACAGGAGCAACTTTCTTTTGTGGATTAATCCTGCTCGGTTTAATCGAACGTGAACGTTTTGGTCACGCTTGCTGGGTCAGAACCAGCCATCTGGCAAATACCATTGCGCACATGATGAATCGAGTGGCAGAAACATTGATGACTGATGAACCGATTGAGCGACTGGGAAGTGCGTCATCGATTAGTGCGCCCAATCAATGTTTCAAATGTTTAGATGAAAAACACATTGCAGTCGCGTGTGACAATCAAAAGCAATGGGAGGGTTTTTGCCGAGCCATTTCTTCTGATGAATTAAGAGATGATGCAAGATTCAAAACAAACGTATTACGGGTAAAAAACCGTGAAAAATTAGCTGAAATATTGCAAGCGTTATTCGAGACCAAGCCTTCCAGATGGTGGGCTTTGCGGTTTGAAGCTGAATCCGTACCATTTGGATACAACCTAGAGTTTGATGATCTGTTATACCATCAACAGATAGTGGAAAACGAATACTTAACCACACTCCATCCGAGACATACAGGAGCAATCAAAGTTGGCGGTCTACCATGGCAATTTAGTAAAACCCCGGCCAAGATAGACCCGAAAGTACCTATACCTGGTGAAGATACTGAAGAGATCATGAAGAGTGGTTTTGACAAGAACATCTTGAATCAGACTCCAAAATCACCCACTGAAAATCCTGAACTGCCACTCAAAGGGATTACTGTAATTGATTTGACACAAGGAGTTACTGGACCATTTGGCAAAAAAACTTGCACCTGAAACCTCAACAGGAAATAGTGCACTGTACGAGTCATTCAATCGCAACAAAAAAATTATAACCATTGACCTTGAAACGAAGGATGGGTTGTCCAAGTTGAGAGAAATGATCGGTAAAGCCGATGTGTTGATTGAAGACTGGGGGGTGGATGAGGCTGAAAAAAAAGAATTAGGGCATGAACAATTATCCCTTGATAACCCAGGTCTCATCTATCTGGCCTTAAGTGCATTTGGCGAAAAAGGTCCCTTAAGAAACAGGCCTGGAAGCGAATTAATTACGCAAGCATTCACCGGTTATTTGCGAACATTAGGTGAAGTAAACGAAGATCCAGTCAGAGCGGGTGCAGATGTTGCATCAACAGTTACCGCTGGCATGGCTTTTATCAGTTTATTGGCATCACTTTACCACCGTTTACAGACGGGAGAAGGGCAAAGGGTATCCACCAGCCAACTTGGCAGTTTGATGGCTATAAAAACTTTCCAGTGGTCAGGCATGACCAATCCTGACGATTGGGAGGGGAATTTTTGTAAGAACGAAACAGTAGGCGCCGCCTATGGCCAAAGAACTACGGATGGAGCAATATTCGCGACTCCATCGCCAGCCCTGACCCAAGAAAAATTCTTTGAAATGATTAAAGAATTTGGAATGTACGATGAATTTATTAAAGAAAAGGAACTGATGGATAATTGGTGGAATTCATTTGGTGTCGGAACCCACTCAAAAATAGCTGAGCCATTATGGAACAAGTACCTTGAGAAATTGACTAGTGAACAGGTTTTGGAAATTCTAAACCGCTATGAAGTTTGGGCGGTTGAATTTGTCAAACTCAAAGATTTAATTGAACACCCACAACTGCAGGCTCTGGGGATGGTGCGTCAACTTGGTGATCAATTCTACTTGAGGGCCCCTTGGTCAACTCCATGGGGATACCCTGAATTGCAGTCTATAAAATATTCTGGAAATGACTAGAGAGTTTGAGGAACCTTTTGAAGACCCACTAAAAGTTGTGAGGAAAGGCTATGTGGACTCTCCAATGGGACAAATCCATTATCGGACCTGTGGCGAAGGTACACCACTATTGATGCTGCATATGACACCTCAATCATCGTTGCAGTTTCAAAATACATTTCCATTATTAATCAATGCTGGCTTCCAAGTGATTGCTCCTGATACTCCTGGTTATGGGATGTCTGACAAACCTAAATCACCTCCATCAATAGAAGAATACAGTTCTGTTTTTACCTATGTTTTAGATTCTCTTAACATTAAAACAACTGGAGTTGTAGGCCATCATACTGGTGCTTCCATGGCTTGCGAGTTAGCAAAATCATATCCTGACCGGATAAATAAAATAGTGCTGCACGGTGTGCCACTTTACACACCAGAAGAAAGGCAAGAACGATTATCTGCTTTGCATGTTGACTTATCCCCCAAAAAAGATGGTTCACATTTGCTCGACTATTGGAACTGGATACAAAGCAGAGTTGGTGAAAAAGCCAGCCTGGATGCATGCCACATGTCTGCTATGCATGCATTTCAAGCAGGCGAGAAAGAATGGTATTGCCACCAAGCGGCTTTTAAATATGATATGGAAAAAACACTCAAAACTCTGATTCAACCATGTTTGGTAGTCAGCAATGAAGGAGACCCAATAAATTATATTACGCCCAGGGTACAATCCCTTCGACCTGATTTTTCATTTTCTGAATTGGAGGGTGGGTCGGTGTTTATCATTCGTGATGAGCCAAGCCGCTGGATCAATGCCTTCATTGATTTTATAAAACCTAATTGATCAACAAATATACAGAAAAGAATACGGCAAACACTTACATTATTTTATAAGGAATTTTAAGTTAAAAAAAATTAAGGACGCAATTATGAAAGATTTATTTTCAATTGAAGGAAAAATTGCACTAGTAACCGGAGGCTCAAGAGGCATAGGAGAGATGATAGCTGCAGGGTTTCTGTCCAGTGGAGCTAAAGTCTACATCAGCTCAAGAAAAGTTGAAGCATGTGATTCAGCTGCTCAAAAACTGTCACAAGAATTTGGCGGTGAATGTATTTCTATTCCGGCTGATTTGTCAAATCTTGAAGGAATTGAGAATCTTGTGAAGGAGATCTCAAGCAAAGAATCCCGATTGGACATTCTAATAAACAATGCCGGGGCTTCCTGGGGAGCTCCCATAGATGAATACCCTGAAATGGGATGGGATAAAGTTATGGACACAAATGTGAAGGGAGTGTTTTTCTTAACCCAAAAATTACTGCCTCTTTTACGTGAATCAGGCAGCAAAGAAAATCTGTCAAGAGTTGTGAATATAGGCTCTATTGAAGGCATTAAAACGGGAATGTTTGATGCATTTGCTTACGGACCATCCAAAGCTGCGCTGCATCATTTAACCCGAATATTGGCAGCCTCTTTGATTAAAGAAAACATTATAGTTAATGCTATTGCTCCTGGCCCCTTTCCTACCTGGATGTTAAGTACAGGGGTAGGTTTTGGAGGAGATATCAATGTCGACTGGGACGAAGTAGGAAAGTACAATCCAAGCGGTAGAGTAGGAAACATGGAAGATATTGCTGGGTTAGCAATTTTTCTTTGCTCAAGAGCAAGTTCCTACACTGTGGGCCAAACAATCACATGCGATGGTGGAGCTGTTGCAAGCTCATGAATTTGCTCCAAAGTATAGAAACTCATTTTAAATGGTTGCTTATTATTTAAATTAACTCTGATATAAGGATATTATTAATGCCATGAACTATAGTCTTCCAGAAGAAACTTTAATTTTGCAGGAATCTGTTCGACGTTTTGTTGAAAATGAATTGATTCCTCTCGAACAAGAATTACCAGATCGATCCAATTCATTTCAACTGCCTGAAAAACTGCATGCAGAACTAACGGCCAAAGTACGTGAAATGGGTCTTGCAGCCAGGGATGTCCCAGAAGATGCCGGTGGAGCAGGACTCGGCGCACTGGACAATTGTGTGATTACCGAACAAGTTCACAGATCTACAGCAGGTTGTGGTGTGTTTGGCTCCAATTTTGCATCCATGCTCTATGAACTTGGTACCGATGAGCAGAAAGAAAAATATATGTTTCCAGCAATCCAGGGCAAGTTTCATGGTGCCAGTGCATTCTCCGAACCTCAATCAGGCAGTGATATGGCAGGAATCAGAACCACCATCGAAAAAACCATTGACGGTTGGGCAATCAACGGGAATAAATGCTGGATATTTAGAGCCAATACAGCTCGCTTTATCCTTGTGCTGACCAGAGTCAAAGGAACTGAAAGACATGAAGGCCTGCAATGGGTCATTGTTGATGCTGGTATGCCAGGATTTAAAGTAGGAAGAGAACAGAAAATGATCCATGGGCAAAATACGTATGAACTTTTCTTCGATAATTGTGTGGTTGGTGAGGAACAAATGCTCGGCAAAATGGGAGAAGCTTGGTCGTCTGGTACAAATTTTCTCTTTGCTGGTCGAATCCAAATTGCTGCTCGAGCATTGGGTATTGCAGATCGCTGTTTAGAAATGGCAACGGAGTACGCTAAAACCAGGCATACCTTTGGCAAAGTACTTTCTTCTCGTCAAGCCATTCAGTGGATGATTGCAAACTCAGCGATGGAACTCCATGCTGCCAGATTAATTGTTTATGATGCTGCATCTAGGGCACAAGCTGGAGAACAAGTTTTTGCCCAAACTGCCATCGCCAAAGTTGTCGCTACTGAAATGGCAGCTAAAGTGGTGGATCGAGCAATCCAGATTCATGGGGCTGCAGGCGTGTCTGATGATACTATTCTGGAGCGCTGTTATCGCGATGTCCGGCCTATGCGAATCTATGAAGGCACTTCAGAAGCAATGCGCAGTGTGATTGCCAGAGATTTACTGAAATAAATAAATAACAATAGAACACAATACTATGGGAAATAAAGAAATCCTGCCGTTGTCAACCCAATTTGGTTGGGGTAGTGGTACTTTAACAGTTTCCCTGATGTTCCAAGCCACCGGATTACTGTTGTTATTTTATCTAACCGATGTGGTTAAAATCCCAGCAGCCACAGCAGGACTGTTGATTGCATTAGCAAAAGTATACGATGCGTTTACAGACCCAATCATGGGTCGGATCAGTGACCGTACAAAAACCCCATGGGGAAAGAGAAGACCCTATGTACTGCTTGGAACTCTTCTTTGTGCAGGATCATTGATATTGCTATTTAATTTAGCTGCTTTTGCAGACTCTCCCAACATCATCATCATTGTTCTAGCTGCCTTACTTCTCAATGCGACCGGCTATACCGTATTTAATGTCCCATATCTTGCGATGCCAGCTGAAATGACATCCGATCAAAATGTTCGCACCAACTTGATGTCCTATAGAGTCATGGCTGTTGCGATTGGACAAATAGGAGGATCAGCTGGTGGTCCTGCTCTTATACTCTACTTTGGTGATGGCGTCGACATGGCTAACTCTTTTGGATATACAGGCATGGCCAATGTTCTTGCAGCATTCATGGTTGCTGCTGGTTTACTCTGCTTTTGGCTGACAAGAAAAGCATCCTTTGTTGAATCATCTGTTGCCGATCAAGGTAGCAAATCGTCATTTTTTGAACAGTTCAAAACAGCATTTAGTATTCGACCATTTGCTATTCTGCTGGGTATAAAAATCACCCAATTGACTGGTTTCGCTATATTTTTAGGCTCTTTACCTTATTTATTTTCTCGCATTATGTTTGCAAGCAATGATCTCAAGTTTTACTTCCTTGTCCAAGGTACGGTGATGTTTGCTTCGCAACCACTATGGGTTTATATGGTTGGTAAAATTGGCAAGAAAAACGGTTACTATTTAGCTTCTCTATTATGGGGAGTGGGAGGCTTATCCTGGATGATGGTGGCTGAAGGTGAACCTACAATTGGTATTATCATTCGTGGCGTATTGCTTGGCTTGGGTGCAGGTGGCCTGATATTGGTGGGTCAGTCCATGCTCCCTGATACGATGCAATACGATTATCAAAAAACGGGTATACGGCGAGAAGGTATTTTTGCAGGTGTCTATACGACGGTAGAAAAAGTTTCGTTTGCAATTGGTCCTGCTCTACTTGGCCTAATCATTGGTTATGCCGGTTATGATGCATCGGCAGAAACCCTCTCTGACAATGTCCGTATGGTAATTTACTTATGCGCAGGTGGTTTACCAGTTGCAAGTTTAATTATTAGTTGTTTTCTAATGATTCTTTATAATTTGGATCTAGAGACTCTTAAAGAAGAATAACTGGCTCTGTGTTAAGCATATAATTGTAAGTATTGAAAAACTTGAATAATGAAAATGAAAAAATATGACACCTTACTCCGCGGCACTGTCATCACTATGGATGAGAATCGACATGTTTACTTAGATGGTTATGTCGCCATTGAAAATGGAGTAATTGTTGCGGTAGGTTCATCTGAGGATTGCCAAGTTAAAGCTGATGAGGACTTGGGTGGTGATGGACACATCGTTCTTCCTGGATTAATCAATGTCCACTCTCATCTCGTCCAAGGTTGTATGAGAGGGATGGCCGATGGTACTACTTACGAAGAACGCCTGTTTGGATTTTACTATCCAATGACCGGTGCTTGTGATGAGGAAAGATCTTACCATGCCTCAATGCCGCCAATTTTGGATCTGGTTCTAGCTGGTGTGACTACGACAGCTGACGATCACTTTACACACTTACATAAAAGATCAATCGATGGGGTTTTGGCAGCTGCTCGTGACAGCGGGATCCGTTGTCGCATGGCGAGGCTCACGATAAATGATCCAGATGCAGTGCCTGACGGCTTCAGAGAAGATCTGGACACGGGATTGGCTGAAACGGAACGAGTTAAAACTGAATGGGAAGATGATCGTATCTCTGTAACCGCCTCTACCATTGGAATTACTTATTGTGAGCCTGATCAACTCATTGAGCTATGGAAATGGACCGATGCAAACAATAGGCAATTTGATATCCATGCCCCTGCAGTTTTTGATCAAAAATACCTTGCTGCTCGGAGAGGCTGGGAAGGGGGTTCTTTTGAATGGTTAGACCATGTTGGGATCCTGGGTCCAAATCTTATTGCAGCACATGCACAAAACCTAAGGCCCGGTGAAGAAAAATTAATTCACGACCGTGGCGCAGCTGTAGCTCTCGTCCCTGATATGGAACAAGTTTTAGGACTAGTGAGTTTCGATGCAAAGCAATTTTTGGAATCCGATGTTAACTGCGGATTAGGTCTAGATGGGCCTGTTGTTGCCTATGGCCATGATATCTGGGCTGCAATGCGTGGATTTTTGACGGCACAACGCATGGGTGATGAATACAGACGAAGAACATCAGAAATCAACTCACAGTGGACTGGAGAAGAAGTTCTCTATGGAAGTGCTGAACAAGCTCTAGAATTGGCAACTATAGGAGGGGCAAAAGCATTGATGATGGATGATCAAATTGGATCGCTCGAAGTGGGTAAATCTGCCGATGCCTTATTGATAGACCGAAGAAGTGAAACCCATTTATCACCAGCAGGTACTTTGATAGCCAATTTAGTCTACGGTAACGGTCCCAGTCGCGAATCAATACGGCGAGTTATGGTGGGAGGCAAAACAATTGCAGAAAATGGCAAACATGTGGATATTGACCATCGATCTGTCGTGGAAAACTCGGATCAACTCCAACAAACCTTATTAGATGAAGTTGATGCGAGACAGTTTGTGAATAAAAGAAGCAGATATAAATGGATTAATTGAACGTGTATCAATTTATTGATTATGAAAAAAATCTGAATGAGCATCTAGCTGTTATCACCATGAACCGTCCGGAGGTTCTTAATGCAATGAACCCCGCCTCAACCAAAGAGATGACCACAATCTGGGATGACTTTGCCAATGACCCAGAAATGTGGGTTGCCATTCTAACTGGAGCAGGAGATCGAGCATTTACCGTAGGCAACGACCTTAAAGACCAATCAAGCGATACGTGGCCACCTAAACGAGACCCAAGTGGTTGGGGTGGGCTGGTCAATCGTTTTGACCTCAGCAAGCCAGTTATTGCAGCAGTCAATGGTTGGGCTCTGGGTGGTGGCTTTGAGCTCTGTCTAGCAGCTGATCTGGTCATAGCTTCAGAAAGCGCACGTTTTGGCTGCCCGGAAGTTCGTATTGGCGGAGTTCCTACTGGTTCTATTCACAGACTGATACGCCAAGTCCCATCAAAAGCTGCAATGGCTATTCTTCTAACAGGGGAATCGATAGATGCCCAAGAGGCATTTCGCATTGGTCTTATCAATGAAGTGGTAACAACAGAAGAACTTATGATCAAAGCGAGAGAGTTGGCGAAAGAAATTACTCGAAGTGCACCTTTGGGTGTCCAAGCAGTCAAAAAAGTTATTCGACAGTCAGACCACTTAACTCTTAGTGAGGCCATGCAAACCAATTATCCTGCAATAGAAGAAGTTCGCTCTTCACAAGATTCTGTAGAAGGCAGAAAAGCTTTTAAAGAAAAGCGAAGACCGAAATGGGAAGGACGATAAAAAATTTAAGCCGGTGAGCTAGTTTTAGACTTAGGAATTAAAGGCAACAAAATATAGGGAGCCTGATCAGGCCCAAAATGGAGAGTCGTATCTCCTCCAAATATTTCCTCTGGGCGGTCTCTGGGATCATTGTGTAAAAATGGTCCACAGCCTTTTAATTTGTTTTTAAAATTTGACAACGTTGCTTCCTTTGCATCAGGGCATTCATAATCTTTACCTCTAACATTTAGACCAATTTGATATCCAGCAGGGACAACAATGGAGGTGGGCCAAATTTCAATATCCAGCATTTCAGGGTCTCCAGGGTTGAGTGGCCATAATTCGTCGTGAGTGTGGTATGGACGAAATGGTTTTGACAAAATAGGATCCAGTTTTCTATGGGATGCTCTCAACCAGCCTTGACCAATGGGCGTGTAGGGGTCTATGGCACCTTGAAAAACCAACTCTTTGCCTGCGGGTGAAAAAATACGGAGAACCACAAACAAATCAGCATCAACAGTGGATGAGGATACAAATAATTTTACCGCAGAAGGACCAGTGATTTCTGTTTCGGATTCAAGGGGTGATGATAGAAAATTAACTCCCTCCTCCACTGCTGAGAAGGTAATTTTTGAATCATTTTTGGGTGGGATTGATGAGAGATTTTTCTCTTCAGAACCGAGGTAAAAACGAGTCCATTCAGTGCCTTCGATTGGCCAAGAATTATGATGACGCTCCTTAAAACCACTGATTTTTCGGACCTGTAACTGGACTCGAGGTTGTTTTTCCCAGCCATTTTTTTCATTTTTAAGAAAATAATCAAAAAATCGTTTCTGCAACTTCACACCGTAATCAGTATAGAATTCTGTCCAATGCTCTAGACCATGAACTTCCAGCCATTTCTGCTCCGATTCGACTCTAGAAAATCCTTCAAAATTTCCACGGAGATGTAACCCTTGACCACCCCAATTAGCAGCTGTTAACAATGGGACATTTATCTTGTCCCAAATCGCTGAACGCAGTCGATGGTAATCATCATCAAGTGGATGTGCATAAATCTCATTACCAAATCGGCATCGATTCTCAAGCAAAGTCTCTGATTTAAGCGTTTCTGAACCGCACACCCAATCCCCGGTTATATCGTTTTTGGGTCCATTGGTTCCAAGTCCATATTGCACGGTCTTAACTTGCATGTCATACCAATTTGCCCAAAAAGTGCTTAGAATCCCGCCATGATGAGTCATATCACGATACCAGTCACTGGCTCCCTCCCAAACACACATTGCTGAAAGATGTTTAGGCTGCAAAGAGGCTACTTGCCATTGATTGATTCCATAATAAGAAACTCCATTCAATCCAACTTTGCCATTGCTCCACTCTTGCCTCCCAGCCCATTCAATGCAATTGGCAAAATCAAGAGTTTCACGAGGGGATAAAGGATCAACAAAACCAGGTGAATAACCACAACCACGTGAATCCACCCGGATACAAACATAATCATCAGGTACCCATTTTTCAGGATCAACCACTTCCCAATTCTGATATTTGTTGGTTGAGCCAGCTGCAACATCAGGGTGTTCATCCACCATGCGTTCCCAAGCGCTTGGGTAGCCTTTCTGGAAAGACAGTCCTTTTGCGTATGGACCGTATGTCAAGATAACTGGGTATCGACCAGAATCAATTGGTCGAAAAATGTCCGCACGTAAAACCAACCCATCATCCATTTCAATTGGAACATTCCAGTCAATTCGCATGCCATCTTGAATCTCCGAGTTTGTAGCAATCATGGCTATAAGTATTGAAATTTAATGGTTACGGGCTTTTATGCTGAATCGGGCACATAAGCAATTAGATCCAACAGTGTATTGGCTCCATCAACCATCAACCACCAATGAATTATTTAAACCAATTGTTGTTGATGCTGGTTTATCTGTAGGAAAATAGCTTGCCCATTCCTCAATTGATTCAGCAAACCATTGTAAATGACTGTGGAAACAGGCTCTGCGTACAATGTTCTCTACCGAAGTGCCTGCAGTTTCACATATGGCATTGATGTTATGCATCATATAACGCATCTGTGCTTTGCCAGGCGAACCGTACCATGGTGCCGCTGGATTCCTAACCATACCATCGGCAATTTTTCCATGCGAATCGAAAGCCATCTGTGTGCTCAAAAACAAAAAATTACCCACTTTGACAGCTTGGGGTTCATGTCCGAGTGGCATGGGCGCTTCTGAGGTTTCGATTGTGGATTTGGTCAACATTGCATCATTGGCTAACAGTGTTAATGCAACTTCAATTCTGCTTCCCTCTGTCTCCATGCCTACACGAGGTACAACCACTCGTGCGGGTGCTTGATTAGGAAACCATTGGCGCCAAACTTGGTCCATTTTCTCAAAGTCGTTTGGATTGCCAATAAAGACTTCAGCTTTTACCGTTTGCTGTAGGGAACTACCTGCTATTTCAGCGGTTTTACTGAGTTTCTCTAAAACATAGTTTGTTTGCTGTTCAAGGGAGAGGTTTTCTCCTCTACGGTCAGCCGAGCTTTCATTTCCAAGAAATACCCAATCACCACGTCGCAGGGCTGCTGCCTGTCCTCCATTAGGTGACTCTATGTCTTCAGGTAGGTCAAAAGTCACGGATTCATTGTCATCATTGAAACAGATTACTTCCAACTCCAATTCAGTATCTTGCCACATCAATTCACTGATACCCGAACCCGATCTAGGAGGGGATGGTTTGTTAAAGAATTCCTCTCTAGCTTTGATGTAGGGTCCTATATCGATGCCATGCCAGTTATGCCCTTCTCCCAATTCACTTTTGTTTGGGTGATTCGAAACATACCACTCCCAAATCTTGACGGTATCAGTCCGCAAATCGCATCCTGTAGCCTCAATGGTCTTTGCAATGTTGCTAAAAATGAAACGTGTTTGCAGCTCAAGACCTGTTTCTGAATCTGATTTCTTAGGTCTGACTTCAGGGGGAAGACCAGTTTTAAAGTCACTGGCAAGCTGGCCTGCAATGAAAACCCAACCACCTACCTTGACTGCTGGGCTGTATGGCATGATCGGCTTGGGCACTCCTTCCTCAAGGCCAGGCCAGATTGCCTCAGGTTCAAGATTTTGATTCACTTTGCTATCAATTTGTTTGAAGAATACTGCAGACTGCTGCTGTATCCTGTTGGCCCAAATTGGCATCAATAGCAGCTTGATAAAGCGGTTCAGTGGTTTCAAAAAGAGGAATGGGAGACTGTACATTGTTGGCAAATTCACGTATCAATTTCATATCTTTTTGCCAAACATCCAGCTTCATTGTTGCTGGCTCAAAAGTATTATCGATCATTAATGGTGCACGCAATTCAAAAATCTTAGAGCTGCATGGGCTTGAACTGATAACTTTATAGAATTGTTCCATATTAAGACCAGATCTTTTCGCCAGAATTACAGCTTCAGCTGAAGCCACGTTATGGATTGCCACCAATAAATTGGCAATCAATTTCATTTTGGTACCATTACCAAATTCACCCAAGTAGTAACTTTGTTTTGCAAAACTCTTAAAAATTGTGCTGCAGTCGCTAAAAACAGTTTGATCACCACTCGCAAACAACACTATGTCTCCAGTTTTCGCCTGTTGGCCCGTTCCACTAATGGGGCAATCTAGGAGATCAAGCCCTGCGTTGACAAGACGTGCTTGGTTTTTCTGTTTAGTAACTAGGTCTAAAGTACTGAGTTCTATCAAGATGCCTGCTGTACGGTCGGATTCAGAGAGTTTGATCAGTTCTGAAACAATTGAATCCAGAGCATCAGCATTTGGTAGGCTAGAGAGCATGATATGTGAATTTTCAGCGACTTCTTCGACTGAACCAGTAATTGTAATACCTGATTTCTTGGCATTTTTGCACTGGTCCATATCAGGATCGTATCCAAATACCTGATAACCATCATCAACTAAATTTTTCGCAATCGCTCCTCCCATAATGCCCAATCCAAAAATTCCAATCCTAGGGTGTTCGGTTACGTCATCAATCTTGCTCAGATCCTCAATCATTTTTCATGCCTCCGTTATAGGTAGCCTTGATGCCTTCTAGCAAAACTTCAATTGCTGTGACCACTACCTTCACATAATTATTGTTTACCCGACTGTGAAAAATATTTTTACGTACTGCGTAATAAAAGAGGCCACCATGAAGTATCCAGAGTTGCTCGAGTTCCATCTCTCCAATAGGCATTGATTCCAAACTGGGTAAATTGCAGTGATCACGAATTTCACCACATATTGGTTTCAGAAACTCATCCTCAATCATTCTGATGTAACGACGGTTGATTGGATCCCCCTTTAGTCCAGAAAACATATAAATCCTGATCCATTCATAGCGATGAACGGTTTCTGCGTAATCAAGGTAAAAATTCTTCAGCCTTTCATCCAACGGAGTAGATCGATCAACGATTCTTTCTGCCCAACCTCTGTCTAGAGGTTGTACAAACACTTCATCAAAAACCCTGTCAATCAGTTCTTCTTTAGTTGGGAAGTAGCGGTAAAGAAGGGGTTGAGTGATGCCAATTCTCTTTGCCAGCTCCCTTGTCCTGCCTCCAAATCCAACTTCGGCAAAAAATTGGATGGCTTCATCGACAATCTGTTGTTCTCGAACGGTTGGCGATAGTCTACGTCTTTTAGCTTTATCCTTGATCACTTTTAGTTTTGCCACATCTATCCCCCTTTTAAATAATAAATAAAATCATCATACGAGACTGGTTCGCTATCGTGCGAGCCAACCATAGTTTTGGGTTCAATCCCATACAATTGAATAGCCCGATACAATTCTTCAGTTGAGTATGTGGGCTTTCCATCGGGTGATCTTCTTTTACCAGCCTTTAACATCCGAGCTAAAGCTCCAATATATAAATCCCCTAGATACAGGATACCCTGATTTTCTACTTCTAAGATTAACATGTCTTTACTGTGACGGTTGTATACGGGATAAATAATCACGGAATTGTCTTTTCCTGCAAGTCTCAATGGTTGATTATCAGCAACTGCAAGAACACTTGTTGCCACTGGATTTCTGTCTAACGCGTCTGGAAGAATTGTTGATCTATTTCGATTGAGTACTTTTTTCGCCCAAATCTCAGCGTCCTCATGCACCACTATGGTTGCACCTGCAGCGGAGTATGTTCTAAATCCAACTGCATGATCAGCATGGTTGTGAGAAATAACCGCATAGGTTATTGGCTTGTTTGGAAAATTGAGTTTGATCCAATCAATAACCGCTTCGCACTTAAGTTCATCCATCCCAGGTTCAATAATTAAAATACCCTTATCCAGTTCCACGACCATGGTATAGGTGGCATCCGAGGGTGATGGAATCATCAAATAGACTCCCTGACCAAGTTTTCTTGCTTCAATAGTTGGGCGAACCAGCTCTCGGGCTTTGGCTGCTGCAGCATAAGAATAAGATTGGACCGTTTGACTTAAACGTTTGCCACGTGAAGCTCTTTCTTTATTGTCAACATAGACAACTCCAGAGGGTGGTAGGAAAAGATTATGCTCCAACAGAGGATTAAGGATAATCTTTGAACGATTAACATCCATGCTGGGTGCACCTGCTAATGAAATCTTGATTCGCATAGGAAAACTTACACCTTCAATTTTTTCCCAATCTGAATAAGTAACTTCTAATTCAACGTCGCCATAAACGTAATCTTTTTCCATAGTTGATAATTTTTCTATCAGTCCCGAATTTTTATTGACATACAAGGTGATTGGATAAACCTCATCGTCAAGTACTAATTGATGATATTTTGAACTCGGAAAGTCACGACTTTGCCATCTAGACAACCAGTTTGAATCAACTTCAAAAAAAACACGTTCTGCCACTGAGTCTTTAAAATATTTAGTGTCTTTCCATTTTTTTGAATAAAAACTTACTATATCTGATACTTCTTCTAGATTGCCATCAAATACTTTTTTTTTCACCAATAATAATTTTATTTTTTAGATCTTTGATTAGAAAATGTGGGTTAAGAAGACGTTCTGTTTTGGTCGTTACTGCGAGACGCTCAGGCGTCATTGCCTCATTTTCTGCACCTGTTTGCAGGAAAAAATCGTTGAACCCCATTAAATAACCCTGTTTGCCACCTACAACAATTTCAGTTACAGGCCGGACACTTCCCGCTCCAATGTATTGTCCAGTATGCAAAAAATTGCCTCTAAAATTATTGGTTTTTATGGAGTGAAAAATTTCTGCTTCAGAAGCTGAATACCTATGCAACCCTATCCCAGGCTCGGGTCCCTGACCCATCACATAACGTACCCTTTTGCTTTCGATAGAAAAAGCCACAAGTGCATCGAGTTTTTCTCTGCCTCCAAGGGCCACTATTGCCTGTTCGAGAATCGTCTCTTGATCAACATCAGAAATTTCACTCCTTACCGTTGAAAACATTGCAAGAGTGCTGAATACAATGAGAGATCCAGCAGACAAAAACCGAAAAATTTTTGATGTCATTGTGTTACTTCCAAATAATTTAATCAGTATTCTATCCTATGAAAAGTCAGATTTATTTTCAATTTAACTGATCAATTGATAAATAAAAATAATAGCTACTTTTTTAAAATAGAACGGAACTGAATACTGTTAAGATCGCCAGGGTGAGGGTTCTTGTTCTATAGAATATAGTTCCAAACTTGATAAGCTAGGCGTTTTCGGGTCATACGTTTCTGGAGCGGTAAAATATTTTGGATAATGTTTCTCGACATAATCCAGAACCTGGCGACTGTGAACTGCTTCAAGATCTTCGCCTGAGCCCATGAATGCAGCATAGATCATGTGCCCGGGTGTTTGCCCCATGAACATCCAAGGCAACCAAGGTGTGATCCTGTTCCAGGTTCCATTGAAAGGCAAAGTTGTAAAATTTGGATCTTGCATTTGTGCAGGATCAATGTGATAAGCAAAGGCTTCAGAAACCTGAACCATAGGTCCAGCAGATTCGCGAACCCATTTTTTTGGATTAAGAGCATTGGGATAAAAAAGATTGATGTGTATCTCCATGTCAAGTCGATCGCCATGTTGTTGCCAAGGCAAAATAAATGGAATCCTCGGCGTTTCCTCTTGATTTTGATCCCCAAATTTAGGTGGTTTTGGAAAGTAATCCTCAATCACATAATTAAAAGGGTCATTGGCAATATGAACAACTTTTACGTCTTCATTAGTCAGGGGGTTTCTCCATTCCTCTAGAACTTCTCCTGTTCTAAGATCCGTATACAACCCAACTTCTCTAAGTATCTTCGCATAGGATCCGTCTTCTTGCTTTTCCAGTCTGGAAACACCAAACCCTTGAATACCCAGAAGATCTTTGATTGGCTGATGGGGTCTTACCGCCATGATATAGCCCTTGAACCACCCAACTTTTTGTTGAGATTCATCAAGATCTCCATTCATTCTGGAATATGCTATCTTGTTACCAACGCCCGTCCGTAAATCAACATAAGGTCCTGTTAGAGAGTCTCCTGTGGCTTGACCATAAGCTGAGGGTAAATCGGCACGGACATTTTCAGACAACAAACTCAGTGTTGTGAATCCTGCACTTAATGCTCCCAAGTTTCCAATATTCTTAAAAAAATCTCTTCTTTTCATATTTGTGCTCCCTCTTCTAGGTATCTCTTTTTCTGCGTTCAAAGAATATCAAGAATAAAGCTAAAAGAAAAAGACTAACATTTGCAAAACCTACCATCGTAAAGGGTGCAGTTGGGCTAACATTATCAAATATATATCCTCCAATCACTGCGACCAGAAGAATTCCGATTGCACCGAAAAAACTAAAGCCGCCAATCACTGCACCTCTACCTTTAACAGGGGCAGCGCTGCCGATAAGAGAGATAGCTGATATGTTTGCAAAGATTTCTCCTAACCCAAGCCATGCGGCACCTAAATGCATCTGGCTAAGAGATATTTGTGTGTTAAAAATAGAAAAACCTATTACCGTCTTAGCATTTACGGGATCTTCGATATACCCTAAGTATAAATAGCCGCCTGCAGCAATAAACATGGCAATAGCAAGAGCCATCACTCTATCAACTTTATCAATAAAAAAATTGATTAATATAGCACCCGGAATAGCAAAAGCTTGGACTGTTACATAAAAGCCTGTAGATAACTTAAAGGCTGCACCATAACTCAAACCTTGAGTGGTCGCTTCATTGAATAGCCATAATGAAAAAAAGGTACTGACAACTGATAAATCTCCCCTGGAGACAACTCCCGCAACATACGCTAGGGCCACTCTTGGATTTCTGGCAGACTTAAATGCTATTTTTAGGGTCGCCAAATAAGGTTCTTTTTTCGAGACCTGAGCAGGAGCTCCTTTTTTTAGATTGGTGAAAAGAACAGAAGCAACCAAAAGACACATAACTGCCGCTATCCATGCAGTGTAGCGACCTGCAAAAACATTGTCATAACCCATATCATTAAAAAAACCTGGCATGTTTCTAAAAGTCCCGATAATCAAAACCAATCCGAGTCCATTAAGGATTGACGTTGTCGCAATCAATTTGCCGCGAGTACTTTCATGCACATAATCGTTAGCGACTGTAGGCAACATCACGGTATTGGCAGCACAGCCAAGAGCAACAAAGATTCTGAAGAAAATCAGCTCTGTTGAATCACCAGCCAGCGGATAGAGAAAATAACCGATGCCAAGTAAAAAGAAACCGGAAGAATAGACCAATCGCCTACCGACCTTGTCTGATAAGGCACCAAGAGTCCCAATAACCAGAATAACAACAATCTCTTGGACTGCAGTGAGTGTTCCTGCCAGCGCACCCGTTTCTTCCTGAGGGATCTCTAAAATTCTGAACATCAGAGGGCCAATCACATTCACAAAAGCCATACTAGCAATGCCAAAAAAAGCGCCAAAAAATAAGGTAAATAAATGCCGTTTTTCAATATCTGGCATTAACAAAATAGGTCCAAACCTAAGACCCATCTCTTCTCCGGATGCGATTGAGTTTTCTCTATTTTCACTCACAATTAAGGAATATTGCTCGATGCAGACTTGAATAACAAGTAACATTTACTGAGTTTTCAGCAAAATAGGAAATTAAAATAAAAATACTAAAGAAAATCTTCAGGATTTCATTAGCTGCTATTGCATTCATTGGCATCCTCTCCCTAATTGGACTCTACCGGATGGATGCTTTCAAAACCATTGAAAACAATACTCCTGAATCCTGTAGAGCCCTGATTATGGATGGTAGTGCTGAAGATATCGAAATAGATTATGAAAGGGGTTATGCTTACCTATCTATTCAAGATCGTGCAGCTTTGATTAGAGGCGAAATGGTTCAAGGTAGAATTGTCAAAATTAACTTGAATAAAAAACCCTACGAAATCACCTCAGCGCTGAATGAGCAACCAGAACACTTAAGGCCTCATGGAATCAGTCTCCATATTGATGAGAAAGGTAAAAGACATCTTGCGGTCATTAATCATCCAAAAAACAGAGGCTTGGAGCCAGAGAATGTAGATCTTTTTTCTGAAGAAAATAATGGTATTTTTAAATATATTACAACCATTTCAGATCCACTCTTTAAAAGTCCAAATGATCTTGTTTTGGTGTCAAAAAACCAATTTTATGTTGGCAACGACAAAGGTGGTGAAACAAGTTTGGATAAAATTCAGGAAAACCTTGGACGCCCGATGTCAAATATTGCCTATTTTGACGGAAACTCAACCTCAGTTGCAGCGAGAAACTTGTCTCAGGTCTCAGGAATTAATATTTCCAAGGACCAAAATTTGATTTTTGCATCAGAAACAACCGCTAAAAGAATCTCGGTTTTTCATCGGAATATGGACAATGGAACATTGAAAAAAATCCATCGGATAAAACTGGATGGATCCCCTGATAATATTAATGTTTCTGAAGATAATTCATTGGTTGTGGCAACCATACCTAAGGTTATGGCATTGATTCAACATTTTATTGCTTTGCAAAAAGGAGAAATTAAGCCATCCCCTTCTCAGGTAATCCAAATTAAATACAAAACGACTGTGGAGCATGATGATTCTACTCTGAGGGAATTAAAAGTTAGGGATTTAGAAAAAAATGAGCTCTTCATGAGTGATGGCACTGATATTTCTACAGCAAGTGTTGGTGCAATATTGGACAATCGCTTATTTATAGGCTCAATTGACGATAATAAAATACTCATTTGTGACTTATAATGGGTTTTAACAGACATGAATAATGAGCCTATAAAAGATTTTCAAGCACACGTTTCTAAAGAAAGAACCCATCTTTCCCAAGTGAGAAGAGCGTTCACCGCCGGTCTTGAAATAGAAACTATCGATCCAGGTCTAGTGAATTTTTACGTTGTCTGTTGTGATTATTTGGAATATGCATTGAGTCGCTTAATAGCTCAAGACAATATTTTGCATGATCTATTGGTTCCGCACATTGAGCCGTCAAACCAGGAATATTTGGACAAACTTACAAGACTTGAAAAAGGCTTGAATGCAATGGAAGGTTCGATTGAGAAACTGAGTGCTGCAAAAAACAATTTAATCAAATCCGGGTTGTATGAAGCAGAAGAGTTTAAAGAAGAAGCCCGTTCATTTTTAGATGTTTTCCTTAATATGCTTGCAACCAACCGACACTCTACCTAAAAAGTGTTGCGACTTACAATTACCTCTCTGGTTGCCTTTTTATGTTTTTTCCACCCTCAATCTCACTCTTTTGATAATGAAAACCCAACTGTTTTCATCACCGGATCTAACAGAAACATAGGCTTGGAATTTGTAAAGCAATTTTCAGAGAATAACTGGAATGTGATTGCAACTGCTCGTAAACCAGAAGATGCCAGTGAATTACAAACAATAGCGGCTGCACATGAAAACGTGGTCATTGAAAAGTTGGATGTAACCAATTACGAAGAGACAAACAGCCTGGCAGAAAAATATAAGGATCAGCCCATTGACATACTGCTGAGTAACGCAGCATTGACTCCTCGATACCAATCAGCATTTAAAAAAATTGATGGTGTGAATCTTGAAATCGCTAGATCAAGCTTTGAAATCAATGTCTTAGGACCGCTAAAATTAATTCAGTCATTTATGCCCAATGTTGAAAAATCTCAGGGTAAAAAAATCATAGCTCTGTCAAGCAAACAAGGATCATTCGGAGAAAGATTAAAAATACCGATGATGTATAGCTATTCAATAAGCAAAGCTGGGCTCAACAGTCTCCTGTACTCATTGTCATTTGAGTCAAAAAGAAAAAATATTTTGGTGGTTGCAATTTCTCCTGGAATGGTCAATACCACTCCCGGCATGAAAATACCTGGAGCCATAGAAATAGAGGAAAGCGTCACAAAAATGATGCAAGTTATAGATGATCTAACAATGGCTGATAATGGACATTTTATTGATTTCGAAGACGGCAGAAAATTAGCCTGGTGAGAGGATGATTTAAAGCAGCCCTAGAACTTCTAAAGCAGCTCTTTCCCCGGATTCCATAGCACCCTCCATCCCTCTGTTAGCCACAGCGGTGTGCTCACCACAAAAGTGAATTTGACCATGTGGTGTTGCCAC
>LUMJ01000058.1_pt1 | contig 51875 bp, 49 predicted proteins | sample 729631 | NCBI WGS metagenome assembly LUMJ01 (sample SAMN03860266, study PRJNA289734) | marine metagenome | biome: seawater column; feature: ocean; material: water; isolation source: Red Sea water column Station 22 - depth 500m | place: Saudi Arabia: Red Sea | collected 2011-10-15 | depth 500 m
GCTTTTATATCTTTATTAGTTGATAGAACTTACACAGCAACCCAATATGCATTACTTGCATCGATTGGAACTGCTGGAAGAACAACCCTAGCATCATCTTCAGGAGCAATAGTTGATTGGCTAAATGGAGACTGGGGAACATTTTTTGTTATGACGACTGTGATGGTTATTCCATCTTTAATTTGTTTATGGTTTATTAGGCATAAATTAAAAATTGGTGCACAGTAATTTTTTTTGTAAAAGCTCACATTTAAATTTATATAAGGAACCTTCTTATAAATCTAAGATTAGCTCTCAGATTCTATATGGAGAAAGATTCAAAATTTTATTAAAAAAAAAAAATTTTTTTAAAATTAAAAACTCGTACGATAATTATGTGGGCTATGTTAAATCATCCAATTATGTTAATAAATTTAAGCCAACACATAAAGTTAGTATCTTAAAATCTAGAATTTTTAAATATCCAAAAAATCTAGCAAAATATAAATCTAAAAAATTTCTGTGCTTTTCAAGTAAAATACAAATCATTAAAAAAAACAAAAATTTCATAATGTTTGATAAAAATAAGTGGTTAAATATCAAAGATATTAAATTAATTAATCAAAGAGAAAAAAATTTTTTAAAAGTTTTAAAATTATTTTTAAAATGCAAATATAAGTGGGGAGGAAAAACATTTAATGGAATTGATTGTTCTGCACTCATTCAAATTTTCTATCAATATAATAACAAATATTTTCCAAGAGACACAAAAGATCAAATTAAGTATTCAAAAAAAAATTTAAAAAAAAAGAATTTTAAAAAAGGAGATTTAATTTTTTGGAAAGGCCATGTTGCAGTTTGTATAAACTCTACAAAATTAGTTCATGCATATGGTCCTGAAAAAAAAGTAATTATAATGTCAATCAAAAAAACCATCGATCGAATTGAAAAAACAGCCAATTTGAAAGTAAAAAAAATTACAAGAATTTAACGATTTTATCTACCAAAATCAGGCCTATCTATATCCTGTTTAAGCTGAATTATTTGTTTTCTAACTTTTTTAGAATTTATTAATTTCTTAACTAGCTGTTTGTTGTTTTTTCTTTCAATATTTTTTTTAAATAAGTTTAAATTTTTAATAAATAAATTAATTGCACTAACCATATTTTTTTTATTACTAAAAAAAATATCTCTCCACATAATCTCATTAGATGCTGCAATTCTTGAAAAATCTCTTAGTCCACCAGCACTGTACTTTATAAGATTATTTTTTTGAATTTTTTCAGAATCTTTAGCAGTTTTAATTAAATTATAAGCTATTAGATGGGGAAGATGGCTAGTTACTGAAAATATTTTGTCATGATTAATTGGATTCATAACAATTACTTGAGAGCCTAGTTTTTTCCAAAATCTTTTTAAAATTACGAGTTGATTTAATTTTGTATTTCTGCTTCTAATTAAAATACACCATTTATTTAAAAACAAATTTTTATTACCATATTCGGGTCCACTTACCTCAGAACCAGCAATTGGATGGCTTGAGATCCAATTTAATTTCTTTCTTAACTTTTTATTAATTAAGTTCAAAACATTGATTTTAGTAGAACCAACATCTGTAATAATGCTTTTAGTACTCAAGTATAAATTTAACTTAGGAATAATTTTTTCATACTCGCTCATTGGAGTACATATAATAACAAAATCAATATTAGAAATATTTTTTTTTAAACTTGTTAATATACTGCAAGAAATTTTTAATTTTTTTATTTTAGAAATATTTTTTTTTGATTTTTCGTATACAAATATTTTTTTTGATAATTTTTTATTTGATACTGCTCTCAATACTGAAGAACCAATTAAACCACATCCTATTATTAATAATTTATTAAACATCTTTAATAATCAACCTCATAGCTTTTAGAAATATTTTATTTTCTTTAGAATTGCCAATTGTTAATCTTAAACAATTTTTAATTCCATAAGATTTCATTTCTCTTAACAAGATTCCCTTATTTTCTAGTCTCTTTCTAATATATTCTGCTGAAAATCTACAATTATTAAAATTCAGCAAAAGAAAATTGGCACTAATTTTATTTGAAAAAATACCATATTTATTCATTTCATTTTTAATTTTATTATTCCAAATTAAATTGTGTTTTATAGATTTTTTAATAAAATTTTTATCTTTTAAAGACTCAATTGCGCAAAACTGAGCCAATTTATTCACATTAAATGGTGGCTTTATATTATACAAAGCATCTACTATTTTCTTATGTCCATAACCCCAGCCGATTCTTAAGCCGGCTAAACCATAAATTTTGGAAAAAGTTCTTAAAATAAATACATTCTCAGTTTTCTTAAAAAGATCTAGACCTGATGAATATTCTTTAGCAATCATATATTCTTGGTATGCATCATCTATAACTAATAAAATTTTTTTATTTAGTTTTTTTCTTAAATTAATTAGTTCTTTTTTATCTAAGTAAGTGCCTGTTGGATTGTTTGGGTTGGCTAAAAAAACTATTTTTGTCTTTTTATTTACTTTTTTAATTATTTCATCAACAAAAACTTTAAAACTTTTTTCTCTTGAAAAAATTACTCTTGCACCAACTATTTTAGAATAAACTCTGTACATTAAAAAACTATATTGAGGAACTATTACTTCATCGCCTGGTTTTAAAAAAAGTTGACATAACATCTGAATAATTTCATCAGAACCAGAACCGCAAATGATTTTATTGTATTTACAGTTAAAATTTTTTGAAATTTTCTTTCTTAACTCTCTACACTTGTTATCAGGATATTTTGGAATTGTGAGATTTTTTTGCTTTAAAATTTTCTTTACTCTGGGACTTAAACCCAAAGCAGACTCATTTGCGGATAGCTTTATTACTAACCTGTTTTTTTTTAGGTTAGACTTACCCGGTTTATAAGTATCGATATCTATTTTTTTAAAAGTTGGTACAGCCATAAATTATTGCTCTTTATAGATAAAAAAACACTTATTTACATAAAATTAATTGTCTTGTCCAAAAAAATTGACATATAAAAATGTATCTTGTAAAAGGGCGTTGCGCTGATTTATCTGAATTGCGAGCGCTTAAAAAAAACCGCTAAACAAGTTTTTTTCTCTCAATTCATGATCGGAACTAAATTATGAATACTACAGAAAACATAAAAAAAATAATTGTAAAAAAACCACTGAAATTAGACTGTGGAAAGACCATAGATAATTATCCTCTTTCGTACGAAACATACGGTAATTTGAATGAAAAAAGAGATAATGCAATTTTAGTTTTTCACGCTTTATCAGGCGATCAGTTTGTAACTGGAACTAATCCAATTACAAATAAAGAAGGATGGTGGTCATATGCAGTTGGTCCAAACAAGGCAATTGATACAAATAAATTTTTTGTAATATGTGCAAACGTAATTGGCGGTTGCATGGGATCATACGGACCTAGCAGTATAGATCCAACAACTAACAAAGTATTTGGTACAAACTTTCCAGTTATTACAATTAATGACATGGTTAAAGCACAATATAATTTATTAGATTTTTTTAATATTGATAAATTATTTAGTGTAACGGGTGGATCTATGGGAGGCATGCTAGCTTTACAATTTGTTGCAAATTATCCAGATAAAACTAAAACAGCTGTTCCAATTGCAAGTACTGCTAGTCATTCAGCACAAAACATTGCTCTTAATGAGCTAGGTAGGCAGGCAATAATGGCTGATCAAAATTGGAGCAAAGGAGATTATCTTAATACAACTTTTTCTCCGGATAAAGGATTGGCCGTTGCAAGAATGGCGGCACATATTACTTATCTTTCTAAAAAAGGTTTGCAAGAAAAATTTGGCAGAAAACTTCAAGAAAGGGATGACTTAAAATTTGGCTTCGATGCTGATTTTCAAATTGAAAGTTACCTTAGACATCAAGGCTCAGCATTTGTTGATCGATTTGATGCCAACAGCTATCTTTATATAACACGAGCAATGGATTATTTTGATTTAATAAAACAATATAATGGAAATCTTTCTGATGCTTTTAAAGAAAGTAAAACAAAATTTTTTATAATTTCTTTTACATCGGATTGGCTTTATCCAACATCTGAAAATAAAGAAATTGTAATTGCTTTAAATGCAGCTGGTGCAGATGTAGGTTTTATAGAAATTACCAGTGATAAAGGTCACGACTCTTTTCTATTAGATTTACCTGATTTTTTAAAATCAGTAAAAAATTTTTTAGAGGCAAATTATTAATATAGTTATGAAAAAAGAATTTCAAATAATCTCAGAATTAATCGAAAATAATACCAGAGTGCTCGATGTTGGTTGTGGTGATGGAGTTTTAATGAAACATTTAAAAGACATTAAAAATATCGATGCTAGAGGTTTAGAAATTTCAAAAAATAATGTGCAAATATGTATTTCAAAAGGTTTGTCAGTCATTGAAGGTAATGCAGAAAATGATTTACAGCAATTTCCTAATTTATCTTTTGATTATGTAATTTTAAGTCAAACACTTCAAGCGTTCTATAATACTGAGAAAGTAATAGATGATTTGTTAAAAATCTCAAATAAAGCTATAGTTACAATTCCAAATTTTGGATATTGGAAAGTAAGACTACATCTATTTATTAATGGAACAATGCCTGTAACAAAACATCTGCCAAATGAATGGTATAATACTCCAAATTTACATATGTGTACCATCAAAGATTTTTTTAATTTTTGTAAAATGAGAAAAATTAAGTTGTTTAATTCATTGGCTCTACATAAAGAAAAGGTATCAAAAATAACTAATAGTAATTTAGAATTAAAAAATTTATTTTCGGAGTTAGGAATATTTTTAATAGAAAAATAAGATGAATGTAGAAATAATAAGATGTCTACAAGATAATTATTCATATTTAATTATAGACAAAAAAACAAATTCCGCCTGTGTAGTAGATCCTAGCGAGTCTAAACCCATTATTAAGTATTTAGATAAACACAAAATAAAATTAATATATATATTAAATACTCATCATCACTATGATCATATTGGGGGAAATAAAGAATTAAAGAAAAAATATAAAGCTAAAGTTGTTGGCTATGCAGAAGATAAAAATAGAATACCTGGTATTGACATATGTTTAAAAGATCAAGAAATATGGGGCAAAAATAATTTTACTGCAAAAATTTTTCATATTCCTGGTCACACTCTAGGTCACATTTGTTTTTATTTTTTTAATGAAAAAATTTTATTTACTGGTGATACACTTTTTTCTTTAGGATGCGGTCGCTTATTTGAAGGAACTTACGAACAAATGCTAAATTCTTTAAATATACTAAAAAATTTTCCTCTAGAAACAAAAGTTTATTGTGGTCATGAGTACACACTTCAAAATTCTAAGTTTTGTATAAAATACGACAGTAATAACAAACAATTAAAGGAAAAAATAATTGAAATTAAAAAAAAATTAAGCGATGGGTTACCAACTATTCCGTCAACAATTAAGGAAGAGCGTGAATGCAATATTTTTTTAAGATCTGAAGATATATTTATACAACAAAATCTAAAAAGTAATAATTCCCTTGAAACGTTTTCAAAATTGAGAGATTTAAAGGATAATTTTTAGTTTATTCAACTTGACTAAGCCAAACCTAAGTCTATATTGCTGGAAAACAAAAAGAGGTACTCAATGTCATTTGCAGTAATACAAACTGGTGGCAAACAATATAAAGTCAAAGCTAGCGAAATATTAAAAATTGAAAAGCTAGAAAATGACAAAACAAAAAACAAAATTGAGTTTAATGAAATTCTTGCTTACGGTGATGATAAAACTATTGAAGTTGGATCTCCGTTAGTACAAGGAGCAAAAGTTGAAGCAGAGTTATTAAAAAATGGCAAGAATAGAACTGTTTTAATTTTTAAAAAAAGAAGAAGAAAAAATTCAAGAAGAAAGAATGGACATAGACAACAATATTCATTAATTAAAATAAACAAAATTTTTTCAAAAGATGGTGGAGTATTTGCTGAGGCTAAAAATACTGAAAAAAAAGAAATTAAAAAACAAACTAAAGAGAACAAATAAAATATAAATTATGGCAACAAAAAAAGCAGGTGGATCATCTCGTAACGGCCGTGATAGTGCTGGTCGAAGACTTGGAGTGAAAAAGTATGGTGGTCAGTATGTTAATCCTGGAAATATAATTGTTAGACAGAGAGGAACTAAGATATTTCCTGGTCAACATGTTGGTATGGGTAAAGATCACTCTATATTTTCTTTAGTTAAGGGTAAAGTAGAGTTTAAAAAAAATAAGTCTGATAGAACATTTGTTTCTGTAAAACCCAACTAATAGATACAACTTAAAAACTCAAGGAGTTGTATTATGAAATTTCTAGATCAAGTTAAAATTTTTATTATAGCAGGTAATGGTGGATCGGGTTCACCTAGTTTTAGAAGAGAAAAATTTATTGAGTTTGGTGGACCTGATGGAGGTGATGGTGGCAAAGGAGGTTCTGTAGTTTTAAATTCAGAAAGGAATTTAAATACCCTAATAGATTATCGTTACCAACAACATTTTAAGGCAGAAAGAGGAGAGGATGGTAAAGGTAAAAATAAAACTGGAAAAAGTGGCGATAATTTATTTTTAAAAGTACCTGTTGGAACGCAAGTTTTTGAAGAAGATAATAAAACCTTAATCTATGATTTTAAAAAAGAAAATGAAGAATTCATAGTTGCAAATGGAGGAAAAGGTGGATTTGGAAACGCAAGGTTTAAATCTTCAACTAATAGAGCACCAAAAAAATTTACTAAGGGTGCTAAAGGTGAGGAATTTTGGATCTGGCTTCAATTAAAAACAATTGCTGATATAGGAATAATTGGACTACCAAATGCTGGTAAGTCAAGTTTGTTAGCAGCTATAACAAGTGCTACGCCAAAAATTGCAAATTATAAATTTACTACTTTAAGTCCAAATCTAGGAGTTGCTATTTATGATGATAAAGAGATAACTTTAGCTGATATTCCTGGTTTAATTGAAGGAGCACATACTGGTGTGGGACTTGGAATAAAATTTCTCAAACATATAGAAAGATGTAAAACTTTACTTCATATGATTGATATTACTGCAGAGAATTTAGAAACTTCATATAATCAGGTTAGAAAAGAATTAGGAAACTACAACAAAGATCTATTAACAAAAAATGAATTAGTAATTCTCAATAAAACTGATTTGCTTGATGAAGAAGAAATAAACAAAAAAAAAGAGGATTTTTCAAAAAATAAAAAATTGGAAGTATTTACACTTTCTATATTGGATAAAAATTCAATTTCAAATATTAAATCTAAACTAATAAAATATGTATCTTAAAAATTCTAAAACAGTTGTAATAAAAATTGGCTCCTCGTTATTAATTAATGAAAAAAAAATTATAAGAAAAAAATGGTTATCAGAATTTGCTAAAGATATTAAAAATTTAAAAGATGAAAATAAAAATATAATTCTAGTAAGTTCTGGTGCAATAGCATTAGGTTGTAAAAAATTAAATTTAAGTAAAAAAAATTTGAAACTTGACAAAAGTCAAGCAGTTGCTTCAATCGGTCAAATTGAACTAATGAATTTATTCAATAAAATTTTTAGTAGCAAAAAGATTAATATTTCTCAAATTTTACTTACTCTAGAGGATACTGAACAAAGAAGAAGAGCTATCAATGCTAAAAGAACTTTTGATAACTTATTTAAATTAGGTTTTGTTCCTGTTGTTAATGAAAATGATAGTATTGCAACTACAGAAATAAAATATGGGGATAATGACAGATTGGCTTCAAGAGTAGCACAAATTTCAAGCGCAGACTGTTTAATCTTATTATCTGATGTTGATGGTCTTTATACAAAAAATCCAAAAATAAATAAAAATGCACAATTAATTAAAGAAATAAAAAATATCGATATAAATGTAGAAAAAATCGCAAAGAAAAGTATCGGTGAACATGGCACAGGGGGCATGAAAACAAAAATTGATGCTGCAAAAGTTTGCCAATTATCTGGATGTTCGATGGCTATTGCAAATGGAACATATCTAAGACCAATAAAAAAAATTTTAGAAAACAATGAATGCACATGGTTTTTACCTAAAATTTCAAAATTAGATGCTAGAAAAAAATGGATAATTAGTTCAATATCTCCTAAAGGTGAACTTGTGATTGATGATGGAGCAATTAACGCTTTAAAAAAAGGAAATAGTCTATTAGCTGCCGGAATAAAAAAAGTTAACGGTAAGTTTAATAAGGGAGACCATATAAAAATTTTAGATAAAAATATGAAAGAATATGCTAGAGGTCTTAGCTCATTCACTTCTGATGAAATTTCAAAAATTCAAGGTCAACATTCAAATAAAATAAATGAACTTTTAGGATATGTTTCTAAATCTGAAGTAATTCATAAAGATGATATGGTGGAAGTTTAAATGATAAATTACTTAAATTCTCTTGGAAAAAAGTCTCAAGTTGCTTTTAAAAATATTATTGACAATAAAACAAAAAACAAAGTTTTAGATAAATTTGTTTTTTTAATTGAGAGAGAAAAAAAATTAATCACAAAAGAAAATAATAAAGATATTAATTTAGCAATTAAAAAAAAATTAAAAGAAAATTTAATAGATAGATTATTATTAAATTCAGTTAAACTTAAAGGAATACAATCAGCAATAAGAAATATTTCAAAACTTAAAGATCCAATTGATGTTACTTTGCATAAATGGAGAAGGCCTAATGGACTTGTAATTAAAAAAATTTCTATACCTATAGGTGTTATAGGTATAATTTATGAAAGCAGACCAAATGTAACTTCTGATGTTTCAAGTTTATGTTTTAAATCTGGAAATGCTGTAATTTTAAGAGGTGGTTCTGAAGCTTTCAATACAAACAAAATTTTAGCTAATTTATTTAGAACAGCACTCAAAGAAAATAAAGTCGATCCAAACTATGTGCAATTTATCAATAAAAGGGATAGAAAAATTGTGGATTTTATGCTCTCAAAGATGGAAAAATATATAGATGTAATTATTCCAAGAGGTGGCAAAACATTGGTCAAAAAAGTTCTAGAGTTTTCTTCAGTTCCAATAATTGGTCATTTAGAAGGAATTTGTCATACTTATATCGATAAAGATGCAGATTTGAATATGGCAAAAAAAGTAGTTCATAATGCAAAACTAAGAAACACTAGTATTTGTGGGGCAACAGAAACCGTATTGATACACAAAAAAATAGTTAAAAAATTTTGCAATCCAATATTAAATAATTTAGAAAAAAATAATTGTAAAATTTATGCCGACGAAACTATTAGACGTCATTACAAAGGAAAATCAAATCTTGCTAAAGAAAAAGATTGGTCAACTGAATATTTATCAGCAAAAATTTCTGTTAAAAGTGTTAGTAATTTGGATCAGGCAATAAGCCATGTAAATAAATATGGTACTATGCATACTGATTGTATAATCACCAAAAACAAAAAAAATGCTGGAATATTTTTAAAAAGAATCAACAGTTCAATTGCTATACACAATGCTTCAACACAATTTGCCGATGGTGGAGAATTTGGATTTGGTGGCGAAGTAGGAATTTCAACAAACAAGCTACCTCCAAGAGGTCCTGTTGGTTTAAATCAATTGATTTCTTATAAATATGAAGTTTTAGGAAAAGGTCAAATTAGAAAATAAATTGAAAAGTATAAAAAAAAATAAAATTGGTATTCTTGGTGGCAAAAAAATTAAATAAAAAAAATAATTTTATTAAAATTTATTTTATTGAAAATAAATTAAAATCAAACAGAACTGTAGATCTAATAAGTTACCTTAGAAAAAAAAATAGAAATACAGAATATTATTTTATTATGGGTGCAGATAATCTAGTTAACTTTCACAAGTGGCACAAATGGAAAAAAATAGCTTCTAAGTGTCAAATATTAGTTTTTGATAGAAGTCGCTACAAAGCAAAATCGCTAAAATCTATTGCTTATAAAAAATTTAATAAAAAAAGTTTAGAATTTATTAACTTTAAGAAGGTAAATATTTCTTCTTCTCAATTGAGAAAAATTTGATAAACTTAAACTAATTAATGGATAAAATTTCGAATCTAAAAAAAATTATTCTAAACACATTAGATTCGAACAAAGCTCTAGATGTTATATCTATTGACCTTGCAAATAAGTCCTCGATGGCCGATTATATGATAATTGCAAGTGGCACATCTTCGCGACATATTCAGGCTCTTTCTGAACAAGTTTTGGAACAGTTTAAAAATAATGGTATCATAAACTGTAAAATAGAAGGTAAAGATAGCAATGACTGGAAGCTAATCGATGGAATAGATTTGATTGTTCACATTTTTAATCCAGAAAAAAGAAAATTTTATGAATTAGAAAAAATGTGGTCTGAACTAATACCAAATGAAAAGGTAATAATATGAAAAATAATTTTAATTTATTTTTTATAATTTTTTTATCCCTTTTTTTTTCTAATTTAAGTTTTTCTGCAAACGAAAAAAGTATTTACGATAAAATAGATTTGTTTAGCGAAGTTTTAGATAAAGTAAATAATGAATATGTTGAAGAAATAGATCATAGTGAAGCTATGGATGCTGCTATCAATGGTGTCCTCCAATCTTTAGATCCTTATTCAGCTTATATGTCCCCAGAAATTTTTAAAGAAATGCAAACTGAAACTAGTGGAGAATTTGGCGGCCTAGGTATCGAGGTTGGTATGGAATATGGAGTAGTAAAAGTAATTTCTCCTATCGATAATTCTCCTGCTGAAGAAGTAGGTGTTAAGGCTGGAGATTACATTGTTAAAATTAATGATATTCAAGTGCAAGGTAAAACTTTAACTGAAGCGGTTGAATTAATGAGAGGTCCTGTAGGATCTATAATCAAAATTACCGTAAGGAGACGAGGAGTTAAAAAAGCAATAATATTTAATATCACTAGAGAAATAATTAAAATTGAGTCAGTTAAATCAAAAATTATTGAAGATACAGTGGGTTATATAAGATTAACTTCATTTAATGAAAATAGTGCAGATCAAATTAAAGAAAAAATTAAAGAACTGAGACAAAATAAAAAAATTGAAAAATATATTTTAGACTTAAGAAATAATCCTGGTGGACTTTTATCTCAAGCAATTAAAATTTCTGATTTTTTCTTAAATAATGGAGAAATTGTATCTACCAAAAGTAGAAAAAAAAAAGAAAATAGAAAATGGTTTGCGCACAAAGGTGATATAATTGGTGGCGAAACCTTAATAGTTTTAATTAATTATGGTTCAGCTTCCGCCGCAGAAATAGTTGCAGGAGCGCTGAAGGACCATAAAAGAGCAATTTTAATTGGTGAAAAATCATTTGGTAAAGGTTCTGTTCAATCAGTTATTCCACTAAATAATAAAGGAGCAATCAGATTAACTATTTCAAAATATTATTTGCCTTCTGGTAAATCAATTTCTGAAGTTGGTATTACTCCAGATATTGAAATAGCTGAAAGTTCAGAAGATTTTAGAATGAATACTAATACAGATAATCAGCTAGATTTTGCTATTAAACTTCTTAATGGATAAAAAATATGAAAAACTACCATTAAGGAATGGAGTAGGAATAATTTTATTAAATAGTGAAAATAAAGTTTTTGTTGCAAAACGAATAGACAATCCAAAAAATTTTTGGCAGATGCCACAGGGTGGTGTTAATAAAAATGAAGATTTTTATACTGCCGCCTTAAGAGAATTAAAAGAAGAAACAAGCATTGTTAGTGTAAAACTAATTAAAGAAATTCAAGATAAATTTACATATATTTTGCCTGATTACTTAATTGGTATTATTTGGAAGGGTAAATTTAAAGGTCAAAAACAAAAATGGTTTATTATGAGATTTATTGGGGATGAATCGGAAATTAATATAAAAACTAAGCATCCTGAGTTTTTGGATTGGAAATGGATAAATTTGGAAGATCTGACACAAATAGCAGTAAATTTTAAACTTGAAGTTTATAAACAAATTAAATCTGAAGTAAAAAAAATATTTGTTTAATTGAGAGTTAAAGATTTTAAAACTTCAATTTTATGATCAACCAAATATTTTGCTTCATCAGAAATTTCTTGATTTTGAGATTCTTTTTCGGCTTCAGCCAAAATATCTCTAACTTCATTTTTATCTATTTTTTTAATATCAAAAATATTACTTGTTAGTATTGATAAACAATTATTTTTAAATTCTATTATACCATCTTCAACATAATAAGTTTCATCACCAGAGGTCGCACCAATAACCTTTACTAAACCTGGTTTTAAAAAAGATATTATAGATATATGATCTTTTAAAATTCCCATATCTCCTTCAAAAGCAGGAATGACTACTTCTACTACATCTTCTTTTGATAAAAAATATTTTTCAGGATTTATTATTTCAACTTTAAAAACATTGTTCATTATGCTGCAACTTCTTTTGCCATTTTTTCAGCTTTTTCAACTACTTCTTCTATTGTGCCTACCATATAAAAAGCTGCTTCTGGAAGATGATCGTATTCACCCTTGCAAATCGCTTCAAATCCTTTGATGGTTGACTCTAAATCTACAAGTTTTCCTGGTGAACCAGTAAAGACTTCAGCTACAAAAAATGGTTGAGATAAAAATCTTTGAATTTTTCTAGCCCTGCCTACTGTTAATTTATCTTCTTCGGATAATTCATCCATACCTAAAATTGCAATTATATCCTGAAGAGATTTATATGTTTGTAAGATTTTTTGAACTTCTCTAGCAACCCTATAATGTTCATCACCTACTATTCTTGGATCTAATATTCTTGAAGTGGAATCTAATGGATCTACAGCTGGATAAATTCCAAGTTCTGCAATTTGCCTTGACAAAACTGTTGTTGCATCTAGGTGAGCAAACGATGTTGCTGGCGCTGGATCTGTTAAATCATCAGCAGGAACATAAATTGCCTGCACTGAAGTAATTGATCCTTTGTGAGTTGTAGTAATTCTTTCTTGTAGGTTGCCCATATCAGTTGCAAGAGTTGGTTGATAACCAACTGCTGAAGGAATTCGGCCTAAAAGAGCTGATACCTCAGATCCAGCTTGAGTAAATCTAAAAATATTATCAATAAAAAATAATACATCCTGACCTTCTTGGTCTCTAAAATATTCAGCTACTGTTAAACCTGTTAAACCTACTCTTGATCTTGCCCCTGGAGGTTCGTTCATTTGACCATAAATTAATGCAGCTTTAGATCCTTTCCCATCTGGTTTAATGACTCCAGAATCGATCATTTCGTGATAAAGATCATTGCCTTCCCTGGTTCTTTCACCAACGCCTGCAAAAACTGAAAAGCCTCCGTGTGCTTTTGCAATATTATTAATTAATTCCATAATGATAACTGTTTTACCAACTCCAGCACCTCCAAATAATCCAATTTTTCCTCCTTTGGCATATGGTGCTAATAAATCTACTACTTTAATTCCTGTGACTAAAATTTCTGTTTCCGTTGATTGTTCTGTAAAAGGTGGTGCTGGTCTATGAATTGGCCAGCTATCTTTTGTTTTTACTGGACCTTTTTGATCAATTGGTTCACCTATTACATTTATAATTCTTCCTAATGTTTCAGGTCCTACAGGAACTTTTATTGGGCTTCCAGTATCTATTACTTCATCACCTCTTTTAAGACCTTCTGTTCCATCCATAGCAATTGTTCTCACGCTTGATTCACCAAGATGCTGAGCAACCTCTAACACTAATCTGTTATCTCTTATTTTACATTCTAATGCGGTTAATATTTCTGGTAAGTTGCCTTCAAATTTTACATCTACAACAGCTCCAATAACTTGTGTTACATGTCCTTTATTGCTCATAATTTATAAACTTTCAGCTCCTGATATTATTTCAATTAATTCTTTTGTAATAGCCGCTTGTCTACTTCTATTATAATGAATAGTTAATTTGTCGACTAATTCGCCAGCATTTCGAGTTGCACTATCCATAGCAGTCATTCTAGAACCTTGTTCACTAGCAGAATTTTCTAACATTGCTTTAAATATTTGTGTTGAAATATTTTTTGGCAATAAATTTGACAAAATTTCATCTTTTAAAAGAAATTTTATTAATTATTCGATTGCCATAAATTCTTTTCAATTGATCGTAACCTTTAGATCCTACAGTAATAATTTTTAGATTTTTTCCTTCTGCTATTATTTTGTCAAAGAAAGATCTTGCTTTTTTTACTATGTTTGAATTAAACCCTCCGCATAAACCTCTATCAGCGGTTAATACAGCGCATAAATGAACTTTATCGGTACCTGTGCCCGCTAGTAGCTTAGGTGCATTTTCTTTATCTGTTATGTTATTTGATAAATTTAATATTATGTTGTTCATTTTTTCTGAATAAGGTCTTCCTTTTTCTGCATTCTCTTGGGCTTTTCTTAATTTTGCAGCTGCTACCATTTTCATAGCCTTTGTAATTTTTTGCGTTGATTTAATGCTTTTAATTCTTTTTCTAAGATCATCTAAACTTGGCATATATTAAGATTTAAAATTTTTTTTCAATTCTCCTATTATTTTTGCAAGTAATTTTTCAGTTTCTTCTTCTAGTTTTCCAGTTTTATTAATTGTTTTTAAAATTTCAGGATTCTCAGAATTACACTTAGCTAAAATTTTATTTTCAAATTCACTTATATCTTTTAATTCAATATCGTCTAAATAACCCTTAACACCACAAAATACGCTAACTATTTGTTCGGCTACAGACATTGGTGAATATTGCTTTTGTTTTAATAATTCGGTTAATTTTGAACCTCTATTCAATAATTTTTGAGTAGAAGCATCTAAATCTGAACCAAACTGTGCAAAAGCTGCCATTTCTCTGTATTGAGCAAGCTCTAATTTTATTGATCCTGCAACTTTCTTCATTGCTTTTGTTTGTGCTGACGAACCAACTCTTGAAACAGACAAACCAACATTCACAGCTGGTCTAATTCCTTGGTTAAATAACTCTGTTTCAAGAAAAATTTGACCATCAGTAATTGAAATAACATTTGTTGGAATATAAGCTGACACATCTCCAGCCTGAGTCTCAATAATTGGTAAAGCTGTTAAAGATCCACCACCATTTTCATCATTTAATTTTGCAGCTCTCTCTAACAATCTACTATGTAAATAAAAAACATCTCCAGGATAAGCTTCTCGTCCTGGTGGCCTTCTTAATAAAAGTGACATTTGTCTATAAGCTACAGCCTGTTTAGATAAATCATCATAAATAATTAAAGCATGCATGCCATTATCTCTAAAATATTCACCAATTGTACATCCGGTATATGGAGCAAGAAATTGTAATGGCGCAGGGTCTGAAGCTGTTGCAGAAACAATAGTTGTATATTCCATAGCCCCTGCATCTTCTAAAGTTTTTACAATTTGAGCAACAGTAGATCTTTTTTGACCTATAGCTACATATATACAATACAATTTTTGCTTCTCATCTCCTGACTGATTAATTTCTTTTTGATTAATAATTGTGTCAACAGCAACTGCAGTTTTTCCAGTTTGTCTATCTCCAATAATTAATTCACGCTGACCTCTTCCAATTGGAATCAAACTATCAATTGCTTTTAATCCAGTCTGCACTGGTTCTGATACCGATCTTCTTGGAATAATACCGGGTGCCTTAACTTCAACTCTGTTTCTTTTTAATCCTTTATTTAATACATTTTTTCCATCTATTGGATTTCCTAACCCATCAACAACTCTCCCTAATAATTCTTTGCCAACGGGTACATCTACAATTGAACCTGTTCTTTTAACAGTATCCCCTTCTTTAATAGCTTTATCGTCACCAAAAATTACAACACCAACATTATCTTTTTCTAAATTTAAAGCCATTCCTTTTGAGCCATCAGAAAATTCAACCATTTCTCCTGCTTGAACATTATCTAGTCCGTAAATTCTAGCTATTCCATCTCCAACAGACAAAACTTGTCCTACTTCTGAAACTTCTGCTTTATCTCCAAATTTTTTTATTTGTTCTTTTAATATTTTTGTAACTTCCGAAGGATTTATGTCCATTTATGCCTCGATCATTTTATTTTCGATTTGTTGTAATTTATTTTTGATGGATGTATCTATCATAACACTTCCTACTTGAATGATCAATCCACCAATTAAACTCGGATCGTGTTTATAATTTAATTTGACATTTGAACCAAAGTTTTGAGTAAGTTCGTTTTTAATTTTATCTATTTCACTATCGTTAAGTTCTTTAGCTGCAATTAATTTTGCAACAACTTCCCCACGTTTTTTTGAACAAATTAATGTAAAATCTCTTAAGATTTTATCTAAATAAAATAGTCTTCTTTTTAAAATTAAAAAGCGTAAAAATTTTTTTAACAAATTATTAAACTCAAATCTTTCAGAAATTATATTTATAATATTCAATTGATCTTCTTGTTTATTTGTAGGATCCTTAATTAATAAATTGAAATCATTACTCTCCGATATTAATTTTATTAATGCTACAATCTGATCCTCAATTTTATTCAAGGATTTATTTTCGTTAGCTAGTTCATATAGGGCTTGAGAATACCTATTAACAGCTGATACTGAAAAACTGTTTTTGTCGCTCAATTTTCTATCCTTATTAAATTTTGAAGATTTATAAAAATTTTTCGTTAATTAACATATGAATATAATCTCTTCAAGCGACACATTTGTCAATAACCGTGATTTTACTTAATTAATTAAAGCTTATTGGATCAACATCAACTGTCAGTTTTATCCCTGATGAAAATTGGAAATCTTTTAAAGCTTTTCGAAGTGTTTTTTGAACCATAGGCATTCTTTTTGATCTGATTAAAAGTCTGACTCTATAATTGTTCTTGATTTTATAAATAAGTGCATTAACTGGACCTAAAATTTTAGCTTGTATATTTTTCTGAAGATGGATTTTTAAATTATAGGCTTCCTTTTCCAATTTTTTATCATTTTTTCCTTTTAATATTAAACATATAAATCTTTCATAAGGAGGAAGTTTGTTTCTTTTTCTAAGTTCTAATTCCTTTTCAAGAAATATAAATGGATCAGTATTTGTAATATTAGAGATATTGTTATCTTTTAAATTGTAAGTTTGAAAATAAACTGTGGCAGGTTTTCCTGTTCGTCCTGCTCTTCCAGAAAGTTGATGATATAATTGCAAATTTTTTTCAGCTGCCCTTAAATCATGTCCTTGTAAAGTTAAATCTGAGTCGATAACTACTATGCAGTTTAGATTTGGAAAATGAAATCCTTTTGAGATTAATTGCGTACCAATCAATATGTTAATTTCATTATTTATTATCTTTTCTAAAAGTTCTAAAGATGATTTTTTGTTTATTGTATCGCTGGAAAAAATAAGTGATTTAAATTGAGGAAATATTTTTTTTACTTCTTCCGAAATTCTTTCCACTCCTGGGCCACTAAATACAAATTCACATTTTCCATTTTTATCACATTTTCTATCTAATGCTTCTTTATGTCCACAATAATGACATAGAAGATTTTTTTTTTGTTTATGATAAACTAGATTAATAGAGCAATTTGGGCATGAAAAAACTTTCAAACAATTTTTACAAAGTACACACGGTGAAAAACCTCTTCTGTTTAAGAAAAAAAGTACTTGATCACCATTACTTAGATGAAAATTTACTTTCTCTATAGTTTTGGGCGATATCCATGAATTTTTATATAATTTAAATTTATTTAAATCTATCATTTCATGATTAGGCAATTTTGCATCTTTAAATCTTTTTAATAATCTCGAATAAGAAAATTTTTTTTTTTTTATATTTTCGTATGTTTCTATTGATGGAACTGCAGTTACTAGATTAATAGGAATATTTTCAAAAGATGCTCTGGATATCGCCATATCTCTTGCATTATAAATTACACCTTCATTTTGTTTATAAGACTGATCATGTTCTTCATCAACAACTATTAAGCCAAGATTATTAAATGGTAGAAATAGAGCTGATCTGGCACCAATTACAGCTTTGATTTTGTTTGAAGAAGTTCCACTCCAAATAATTTTTTTTTTCTTTTTTGTTATGCCCGAGTGCCAAATGGCAACAGGGAAACCAAAAAAATTTTCAAATTTTTTTTTAAATTCACCTGTTAAACCAATTTCAGGCAACAATATTAAACATTGATAACCTTGCTTAATTTTTTTCTTTATAGAGTTAAAGTATACAATTGTTTTACCTGAACCAGTTGTGCCCTGAAGAACATGTACTCTAAATTTTTTATCATTTTTTAAAATTTCTTTTAAATTATTAGATTGTTCATCAGAAAGGCTTATTCTACTTGTTTTTTTTGATGTTTGATATTCTTCATAGTCTTTATCTTTAAAATTTTCGATTGCTTCGCCGCTTAGTAAATGCAATTTTAGTGACATACCCCTTGGAATAATATTGTACTCCGAAAACCAATTAAAAAACTTAATTGTATTTTCGTTCATAGATTGAATATCAAATTTTTTTAAAACTTTTTTTATTTGAAAATTTTTATATTTTTTTTCTTCAAAATGATCCCAGATTACTCCGGTCATTGTTTTTTTTCCAAATGGAACATTGACATAATCACCTATTTTTAACTCTAAGTTTGAAGATTCATAAGTAAAAGGATGATCAAATATATTAGGCAAAAGAACTGGTATTTTCATATTTGGATATGAAAATATATTACGAATGTATTTGTCTTTTATCTACTGATAAAGCAGCTTCTTTTATTGCTTCAGAAAATGTTGGGTGAGCATGACAAGTTCTTGCAATATCCTCTGAACTGGCACCAAATTCCATTGCTAATGCCATTTCTGCAATCATTTCACCTGCATGTGAACCAATCATATGTACGCCTAAAACTCTATCTGTTTTATCATCAGCAAGTATTTTAACAAAACCTTCCGTTTCATTTATTGCTTTAGCTCTAGAGTTAGCCATAAAAGGAAATTTTCCAACTTTATAAGAATGATTTTCATTTTTTAATTGTTCTTCTGTTTTCCCCACATATGCAAGTTCGGGAGTTGTATAAACTACTCCAGGTATAACATCATAATTAACATGACCAGACTGTCCTGCAATTAATTCTGCAATCGCTATACCTTCTTCCTCAGCTTTATGAGCTAACATTGGACCTTCTATTACATCTCCAATAGCATAAATATTGGGTATATTAGTTTGAAAATTCTTATCAACTTTTACTCTTCCTTTTTGGTCAAGTTTAACACCAACCTGTTTGAGTTTTAAATTTTTGGTATTTGGTTTTCTACCTACTGAAATTAAAACTACATCAGATTGATAGATATTTTTTTTACCCTGTTTGTTAACAGTATGTATAATCACTCCATTTCCCTTTTTTTTAATTGATTCAACTTTTGTTTCTAAATGAAAATTTAAACCTTGCTTTATTAATATTTTCATAAACTCTTTAGAAATCTCTTTATCCATACCCGGAGTAATATGGTCTAAAAATTCTATAACATGAACTTCAGTTCCAAGTCTTGACCAAACTGAACCCATTTCTAAACCTATATATCCTCCACCAACTACTACCATTTTTTTGGGTACAGAAGACAAAGATAGTACCCCTGTTGAAGACAAAATTTTCTTCTCATCAAAATCAATGCTTGGAAGGGAAACTGGGTCTGAACCAGTGCTTATTATAGATTTTTCAGATTCAATAATAGTTTGTTTGTTACTTTTATCTAAAATTGAAATTTTATTGGCTGAGTTAAAACTTCCTATGCCTTTAAAATATGTAACTTTATTTTTTTTAAATAAAAATTCGATACCCTTTGTTAGAACTGTAACTGCATCATTTTTATTTTGCATCATTTTATCTAGATTTAATTTGACTTCACCAACTTCAATACCTATTTTGGAAAAATTTTTAGCTTTATGAAAATTTTCAGAATAGTTTAATAAGAATTTCGAAGGTATACATCCAATATTTAAACATGTGCCACCTAAAATTCCTCTTGATTCAATACATGCGGTTTTTAAACCTAATTGAGCCAATCTTATAGCACAAACATATCCTCCGGGACCGCCTCCAATAACTACAACTTGAAATTTTTCTGCCATTTAAATATCTAAAAATAATCTTCTTGGATCTTCTAAATGTTCTTTTACCGTTTTTAGAAAGGATACAGAGTCTTTACCATCAATTAATCTATGATCGTAAGAAAGGGCTAAATACATTATTGGTCTTATTTTAATTTCATTATTAACTACTACAGGTCTTTCAACAATGTTATGCATGCCTAAAACTCCAGATTGTGGTGGATTAAGAATAGGCGTTGATAACATAGAGCCATAAACTCCACCGTTACTGATAGTGAAAGTCCCACCTTGCAAATCTTCGATTGTTAGTTTTCCAGCTCTAGCTTTTTCTGAAAGATTTTTTATCTGCTTTTCAATATCTGCAAAAGATAACTCTTCTGCATTTCGTATTACAGGAACTACTAATCCTCTATCTGTGCCTACTGCAAAACTAATATTGTAATAATTTTTGTAAATTATTTCAGTGCCTTCAATTTCTGCATTTATAGCTGGAAAAGATTTCAGTCCAACTATACAAGCTTTAACAAAAAAAGACATAAAACCAAGTTTAATTCCAAATCTGTTTTGAAAATCTTCTTGGTTTTCTTTTCTAATTGATATGATATTTGTCATATCTATTTCATTAAAAGTAGTTAACATCGCAGCATTCTCTTGAGCTTCTTTTAATCTTTTGGCTATAGTCTGTCTAAGCCTGGTCATTTTTATTCTCTCTTCTTGGCCAAGTTGAATTTTTCTTTGCGAAGGTTTTGGTTTAACTCCCATTAAAGAAATTAAATCACCTTTTAAAATGCGTCCATCTTTTCCAGTGCCTGTAACTTCTTCTACATTTATATTATTTTCTTCAACTATTTTTCTTACGGCTGGTGATAATGATCTTTTTATGTTGCCATTTTGATTTTTAGCTACTTCTTTTGTTAAAATTAATGGTTGTTTTTCAGATGTTAAAATTAATGGTTGTTTCTCAGATGCTTTGATTTTTTCATTATCAAATATTTTTACTTCTGTTTTTTTTTCAGAATCAAAATCAATTACATTGTTTGTATTTTCTTCTTCAATTTTAGGTGTCTCTTTTTTTATTTTTGATATCTTTTCATTTTCATCAACACTTTCTGAAATTGCACCTAGTTCGGCGCCTACTTTTACTATGTCACCATTTTTATAATTAATTTCAGATATAACTCCACTAATTGGTGAGGGTACTTCAAGATTGACTTTATCTGTTTCTAGCTCAATAATAGGTTCATCAACATTTACGTCTTCACCTTTTTTTTTAAGCCATTTTGCAACTGTGGCTTCAGTAATACTTTCGCCTAAAACAGGAACTAAAATTTTTTCACTCATCTTTAGTTAAATACATTTTCAATTATTTCTTTTTGTTGAGCAATATGTCTTTTTGCATAACCTGTTGCTGGGGATGCAGCTGGACTTCTCCCAATGTAAGAAATTTCTCTATTATTAGCGCCAATATACCCCAATGTCCATTGGATATAATCTCTAACAGAAAACCATGCTCCCATATTCTTAGGTTCTTCCTGGCACCAATAAAATTTTGCATTTTTTCTGTAAACTTTAATCTCTTTTACCAAAGATTTAATTGGAAAAGGATACAGCTGTTCAATTCTATAAATAACTACATCATCTGTTTTTAATTTTTCACGAGCTTCCAATAAATCAAAATATACTTTTCCTGAACATAAAATTACTTTTCTTATTTTGTTGCTTTTTTTAAGTTTTATAAAACTATTTTCTTTTGGATCAATAGCATGATCCCAAAGGACTCTATGAAAGGAGTTTTTTTTACCAAAGTCTTCCAAATTAGATACACAAAGTTTGTTTCTTAATAATGATTTAGGAGTCATAATAACTAGCGGCTTTCTAAAATCTCTATGTATTTGACGTCTTAAAGCATGAAAATAGTTTGCAGGAGTGGTACAATTCATCACTTGTAAATTATCTTGTGCACATAGTTGAAGAAATCTCTCTAATCTTCCAGATGAATGTTCTGGACCTTGTCCTTCATAACCATGGGGCAAAAGCATTACAAGTCCACTAGCTCTAGACCATTTTCTCTCACCTGATGCAATAAACTGGTCAATTATTACTTGAGCTCCATTTGCAAAATCACCAAATTGAGCTTCCCAAATAGTTAATGTACCTGGCTCAACTAAGCTATAACCATATTCAAACCCTAAAACAGCCAATTCTGATAAAAAACTATCAACTGGTTCAAAATTTTTTTGCTTATTAGAAATATTATTTAGAGGAATATATCGTGAGTTATCTATTTGGTTTCTTAAAACTGAATGTCTTTGACTAAAAGTTCCTCTACCAGAATCTTGCCCTACTAATCTTACTGGGTATCCTTCCTCTAGAAGTGATCCAAAAGCTAAAGCTTCTGCTGTTCCCCAATCTATTCCTTTTTTTTGAAAAACTGATTGTTTTCTTAAACCTAAAATCTTAACAATTGTTTTATGCACATTTATTTCAGATGGCACATTGTTGATTTTTTCAGAAATTTTCACGATTTTATCTAAATCTACTCCACTTTTGCCTCTTCTATCTTTGCCTTTTTCCGGTTTGTATCTAGTCCAAGTTCCTTCAAACCATTCAATTTTCGGTTTATAGTCTTTGGCAGTCTTAAATTGTTCATTAAGAAGATTTTTGAATTCTATTTTCATTTTATCAAATTCTTCTTTAGTAATAATATTTTCTTTTATTAGTTTGTTTCCATACACATTTAATGTTGTGGGATGTTCTCTAATTTTTTTGTACATTAAGGGTTGAGTAAAAGAAGGTTCGTCCCCTTCATTATGGCCAAACCTACGATAACAAATCATATCGATAACAACGTCTTTATTAAATTTTTGCCTAAACTCGATTGCAATTTTTGCACAATATACTACTGCTTCAGGATCGTCTCCATTACAATGCAAAATAGGAGCCTCAACTACTTTCCCTAAATCCGAAGGATAAGGGCTTGATCTTGCAAACCTTGGGCTTGTTGTAAAACCAATTTGATTGTTCACAATAATATGAATTGTTCCACCAGTATTATGACCTTTTAGCCCAGACATTGAAAAACATTCTGCAACTACACCTTGTCCAGCAAATGCTGCATCACCGTGAATTAAAATTGGAATTACTTTGTTTCTTTTTGTATCTTGATGAAAGAATTGTTTTGCTCTTGTTTGTCCAAGAACAACTGGATCAACAGCTTCTAAGTGTGATGGATTATCTGTTAAACTTATGTGCACTGAATTACCATCAAACTCTCTATTTGATGAGGCACCCAAATGATATTTAACATCTCCAGCAGATTCTTCTGGCGTGCTAGCGTATTCTCCAACAAATTCGTTAAACATTCTTTTATAAGATTTTTGCAAGAGATTAGCCAAAACATTTAATCTTCCTCTATGAGGCATCCCAATTTTAACTTCTTTTACATTTAACTGACCACCTCTTTTAATTATTTGTTCAAGGGCTGGTATTAAAGACTCTGCTCCATCTAAACCAAACCTTTTTGTCCCTACAAATTTCAGTGCTAAAAATTTTTCAAAACCTTCTGCTTGTATTAATTTGTTTAAAATATTTTTTTTGCCATTGTCAGTAAACTTTAATTTATTTTCCTCTTTTTCCATTCTTTCTCTGAACCAGATTTTTTCAATTGGATCCGCCATATGCATATATTCAACTCCAATCGTAGAACAATAAATTCTTTTTAAAAAAGGTATTAATTCATTAATGGATCCATAACCTTTGTCTAAATATGAATGTAAAAAAATTTTTTTATTATAATCTTCTTTTTTAAAACCATGGTCTGCCGGATGTAACTCATGAAGATATTTTCTTTCCATCATGCCTAGTGGATCAAGATTTGCAATAAGATGGCCTCTAATTCTGTATGCTCTAATTAAAGCTATAGCTTTAATTGAATCTTTTTTTGATTGCTCAGAATTTTGATCGTTAATATCTGAACTCAAACTCTCAACTGTTGTATCGAGTTCTTTTTTATATTTTTCAATATTAATATTGATTTTTTTTTTATTTGGTTGCCAGGATGGTCCTTCAATTTCTTTTGCAACTGACGTTAAATCTTCGTCCAAATTTCTAAAATAATCTTTCCAATTCTGGGCTAATGTGGGATCGTTTTTTATAAACCTTAAATACATTTCCTCAATAAACAAACTATTTGATTTGCTTAAAAAAGATGTTTTTTTAAATTCTAAATTTTTTGAAGATGACATTAGTTTAATTCAAATATTATAATATCTAGAAAGTATATTTCAATTAGACAATTTATTTAGAAGTGTTTTGCCAATTTCAGCTGGTGATTTTGCTATAGTGATGCCACAATCCTCCATTTTTTTAATCTTTCCATGTGCATCACCTTTGCCGCCAGAAATAATAGCCCCCGCATGTCCCATTCTTCTACCTGGTGGCGCTGTTATTCCAGCAATAAAGCCTACAATTGGTTTTTTGATTTTATGATTTTTTATAAATTCAGATGCCTCTTCCTCAGCAGTTCCACCTATTTCACCTATCATTAAAATAGACTTTGTTTCTTCATCATTTAAAAATAATTCTAAACAATCTATAAAATTTGTTCCATTAATTGGATCTCCACCAATGCCAATACATGTGGATTGCCCTAGTCCATTTTCCGTTGTTTGTGCTACCACTTCATAAGTTAAAGTTCCTGATCGCGAAACTATTCCAACTGTACCTCTTTTATGAATATTGCCAGGCATTATTCCTACTTTACATTCATCTGGTGTAATTATTCCTGGACAATTGGGTCCTATTAATCTGCTTTTTGAAGTATTTAATTTTTTTTTAACTTTAAGCATATCTAATATAGGTATGCCTTCAGTAATACAGACTATTAACTCAATTGAAGATTCTATTGCTTCAATGATTGCAGCTGCTGCAAACTTTGCAGGAACATAAATCATTGTCGAATTAGCACCAGTTTCTTTTTTTGCTTCAGCAACTGTATCAAATACAGGTCTATCAAGATGTTTTTGACCACCTTTTTTAGGAGTAACTCCTCCTACTAAATTTGTTCCATACTGTATTGCTTGTTCGGAATGAAACGTGCCATGTTTTCCCGTAAACCCCTGACAAATTAGTTTTGTTTTTTTATTTATTAAAACTGACATAATTTTTATTTTATCGCTTCAACTATTTTTTCCGCTGCATCTCCTAAATTTTCAGCAGAAATTAATTTTAAGCCTGAATTATCAAGAATTTTTTTTCCTTCTAGAAAATTCGTACCTGCTAATCTCACAACTAGAGGAACATTAATTGTTATTTCTTTTGCTGCTTCAATAACACCCAAAGCAAGTACATCACATCTCATAATTCCACCAAATATATTAATTAAAATACCTTTTACATTTTTGTCAGAAAGAATAATTTTTAAGGCAGCAGATACTTTTTCTTTTGATGCTCCACCACCAACGTCTAAGAAATTAGCTGGTTCTTCGCCATAAAGTTTTATTATATCCATAGTAGCCATAGCTAATCCAGCTCCATTCACCATACATCCAATATTTCCATCAAGCTTAATATAAGAAAGACCATGCTTACTAGCTTCTACTTCTGTTGGATCTTTCTCATTTAAATCTCTCAATTCAATAATTTCTGGATGCCTAAATAATGAATTATCATCAAAATTAATTTTTGCATCTAAACAAACTATTTTTTTATCTTGAGTTAAAATAAGTGGATTGACTTCCACAAGACTTGCATCAGTACTTAAAAACATTTTGTAAATTGATTTTATAAGAGAAATAGCTTCTAACTTTGAATTATTTTTTAAATTAAATATTTTTACTATTTCTTCACAATCACTATTAGAAATATCTTCATTTAAATTAATTTTTGTTGTAATTATTTTCCCTGGATTATTTCTAGCCACTTCTTCAATATCCATTCCGCCCTGATCGCTTGAAATAAAAGCTATTTTTGAGCTTGATCTATCTACTAAACATGAAAGATAAAATTCTTTTTCAATGCTAGATGACTCTTCTACATATAATCTTTTGACCTCTCGTCCTTCTGGACCTGTTTGTGGAGTTACCAGCTTTTTGCCTAATAATTCTTTAGATGCTATTGTTAATTCCTTGATATTGTTTACAATTTTTACACCTCCAGCTTTACCCCTTCCACCTGCATGTATTTGAGCTTTTAAGACAAATTTATCAGTTTTTAATGATTTAGCTTTTTCAATTAATTCATCAACAGTAAAAGCAAAAACTCCTCTCGGTACAACTGCACCATATTTCTTTAAGATTTGCTTTGCTTGATGCTCATGAATGTTCATTATTTAGATAGATTTGGATCTATGGCTGATGCTGCTTTCCATAATTTTTTTACCGCATCTATTGAATCCATAAATTCTTTTTTTTCTTTATCTTCAAGATTTATATCTTCTATTTTCTCTACTCCATTTTTACCAATTATAGCTGGTACACCAGCATAAAGGCCATCAATTCCATATTCGCCACCAAGATATGCGGCACATGGAAGAATTTTTTTCTCATCATTTAAATAAGCAGAAGCCATTTCAACTCCTGATGCTGCTGGAGCGTAAAACGCCGAACCTTTTTCTAAATATTTAATAATTTCCGCACCACCATCTCTTGTTCTTTGATTAATACTTTCTAATCTCTCTAAAGTTATTTTTCCTTCCTTAACTAAATCTAACAATGGTTTTCCTGAAACTTTTGTTAATCTTGGTAGCGGAACCATTGTATCTCCATGACCTCCCATTACTATTGCTTCAATTTCTTTTACTGGAACATTTAACTCTAGAGATAAAAATAATTTAAACCTTGAGCTATCCAATATTCCAGCCATACCAACTACTTTACGTGTTGGTAAACCCGAATATTTTTGAAGTGCCATTACCATTACATCCAAGGGATTGGTAATACAGATTATAAAAGCATCTGGAGAATGTTCCTTGATTCCTTCTGCAACTTGTTTAATTATTTTTAAATTAATTCCAAGTAAGTCATCTCTGCTCATGCCTGGTTTTCTTGGAACTCCAGCAGTAATAATAATTACATCTGAATTTTTTATATCAACATAATTATCCGTTCCAGAAAACTTAACATTAAAACCATCTACAGAGGATGATTGAGCTATATCTAAAGCTTTGCCTTTAGCAATTCCACTTGCTACATCAAATAATACAACTTCATCAACTAATTCTTTTATACCAATAAGATGTGCTAAAGTTCCGCCAATTTGACCGGCTCCAATCAAAGATATTTTCGTCATAATTATTTCATTGTTGGCATTACAAACTCAGGATTTGATCTAACTCCAGAAGGCCATCTTGAAGTTATCGTTTTCAATTTTGTATAAAATCTTACTCCTTCAGGTCCATGCATATGTTGATCTCCAAATAATGATCTTTTCCAACCACCAAAACTATGAAATGCAACTGGAACAGGAATTGGGATATTTATGCCAACCATTCCAATTTTTATTTTACTTGCAAATGTTCTTCCTACATCTCCATCACGAGTATATATACTTGTTCCATTTCCATATTCATGATCATTAACTAATTGAGTCGCTTCATCAAAATCTTTTACTCTAACTACTGAAAGAACTGGACCAAAAATTTCTTCTTTATAAATATGCATGTCTTTTTTAACATGATCAAATAAACATCCTCCTATATAAAAACCATTTTCGTAACCCTGTAATTTTATATTCCTTCCATCAACAACTAATTTTGCTCCTTCTTTTTCACCTAAATCAACATAACCTTTAACTTTTTCTAAATGCTCTTTTGTAACTAAAGGTCCCATTTCTGATGTTTTATCTGTGCCTGGACCAATTTTAAGTGCATCAACTTTTTTTGCCAATTTATTAACTAGCTGATCTCCAATGTTACCTACTGCAACAGCTACGGACTGTGCCATACATCTTTCTCCTGCAGAGCCATAAGCTGCTCCCATAAGACCATTGACTGCCTGATCTAAATCACAGTCTGGCATAACTACACAATGATTTTTTGCTCCACCTAGTGCTTGTACTCTTTTTTCATTCTTAGCTGCATTTTCATATATATACTTTGCTATAGGTGTAGAACCCACAAAGCTGACTGCTTGAATATCTTTATTTGTTAATATTGCATCTACCACTTCTTTGTCTCCATTTACAACGTTAAAAACTCCATCTGGTAATCCAGATTCCTTAAATAATTCCGCCAGACGAATCGAGCATGAAGGATCTTTTTCAGAAGGCTTCAATATAAAAGTATTTCCACAAGCTATTGCCATGGGAAACATCCACATAGGAACCATTGCTGGAAAGTTAAACGGGGTTATTCCAGCACAAACGCCTAAAGGTTGTCTGATTGACCAACTATCAATATTTGCACCAACGTTTTCTGTAAATTCTCCTTTTAAAACTTGAGGAATTCCACATGCAAATTCAACTACTTCTAAGCCTCTTAACAGTGAACCTTTGGCATCTTCATAAACTTTTCCATGTTCAGAAACAATCATCTTCGTTAATTCATCAGAATTTTTTTCTATTAGTTCTTTAAATTTAAATAATATTCTTGCTCTTTGAATTGGAGGTTTCAATGACCAAGTTTCGAAAGCTTTTTTTGCAATGCTTACTGCATTATCTAAATCTACTTTTGAACCAAGTGTTACTTCCGACTCTTGGTTTCCAGTTGCTGGATTAAATACTTTTCCCGTTCTATCAGATTTTCCACTGGTAACCTGACCGTATACAAAATGTTGAATTAAATTCATCGGTAAAATTATTTAATTAAGTAATTAACTTGTTGCAAGCATTTTTTTTATTTCAGCAATAGCCTTTGCTGGATTTAATCCTTTTGGACAAGCATTTGTACAATTCATAATGGTATGACAACGATACAATTTAAGTTCATCTGCTACTTTTTCTAATCTCTCATTTCTTTCATCATCTCTACTGTCAATTATCCATCTATAAGCTTGTAGTAATACTGCTGGACCAAGATACTTGTCACCGTTCCACCAATAACTTGGGCATGCAGTTGAACAGCAGGCACACATTATGCATTCATATGCGCCATCTAACTTTGATCTATCTTCTCTCGATTGAAAAATTTCTTTGGTTTCAATTTTTGTATTTGTTTTTAGCCATGGTTCTATTGACTCATATTGTTTGTATAAAGTGCTTAAATCACCAATTAAATCTTTTTTAACTTTTAAGTGAGGTAAAGGATAAATATTTATGTCTCCATTAATTTCTGCATGGGATTTTGTGCATGCCAAACCATTTTTTCCATCCATATTCATTGCACACGAACCACATACTCCATGCGAACAAGATCTACGATAAGCTAACGATGGATCAATTTCATTTTTTATTTTATTTAAAAGATCTAATACTTTTGAAAGGCAGTTATCCATGTCTACTTCATATGTATCTATTCTTGGATTTTCTCCTGATGAAGGATCCCATCTGTAAATATTTACTCTTCTGATATTTTTTGAACCAGTAGTGTCTTTATAATATTTTCCTTTTTGAACTTCTGAATTTTTAGGTAAATTTATTTGAACCATTAATAAATTCTTTCTTGAGGTGGAAAATACTGCACGTCAGAAGTTAATGTTGATTTATGAACAGGTCTGTAATCAAGCTTAGTTTCTTTTCCATTACACCATGAAAGTGTATGTTGCATAAATTTTTCGTCATCTCTTTTGGGGAAATCATCTCTTGCATGAGCTCCTCTACTTTCTTTTCTATGATACGCGGATTCCATTGTTGTAATTGCTTGTCTTATTAAATTATCAAATTCTAAGGTTTCAACTAGATCAGTATTATATATGAGAGATTTATCTTTAACAAATATTGATTCCATACCATCAAATGGTTTTCTTATTTCTTTTACACCTTCTTTAAGAGTTTTATCTGTTCTAAAGACCGCACATTTTAGCTGCATTGTTTTTTGCATTGCTAACCTTAAATCTGCAGTTTTATTTTCCCCATTTGCATTTCTAAATTTATCAAATCTTTCCAAACATTTTTCTGTTTCAGAATCTGAAATTTCTTCATGTGGAGTTCCTGGTTTTATTAGCTCCGCTGCTCTTTTTGCTGCCGCTCTTCCAAATACCACTAAATCAATTAATGAATTAGAACCAAGTCTATTTGCACCATGAACTGAAACACAAGCTGCTTCACCAATCGCCATCAATCCTGGAACAATTTTTTCTGATCCATCAATTGTCATAACTTCAGCTTTATAATTTGTTGGAATGCCACCCATGTTATAATGAACAGTTGGCACTACAGGGATTGGATCTTTTGTTACATCAACATTAGCAAATAATTTTGATGACTCAGAGATTCCAGGTAATCTTTCTTCAATTACTTTTGGATCTAAATGACTTAAATGTAGATGAACGTGGTCTTGTTCTTTTCCAATACCTCTTCCCTCATTTATTTCAATTGCAATAGATCTGCTTACTACGTCTCTTGAGGCTAAATCTTTTGTTTTAGGTGCATAGCGTTCCATAAATCTTTCACCTTTTGAATTGACTAAATAACCACCTTCTCCTCTAACGCCTTCTGTAATTAATGTACCATGACCATAAATTCCAGTTGGATGAAACTGAACAAACTCCATATCTTGTAATGGCAGTCCAGCTCTTAATATCATTGCGTTTCCATCTCCAGTACAAGTAAGTGCGGAAGTTGAAGTATGATAAATTTTTCCATATCCACCAGTTGCAATAATTGTAATATGAGATCTAAATCTATGAATAGTTCCATCATCTAAATTCCATGCAATAAGACCTTTGCATTCACCGTCTTTCATTAATAAATCTAATGCAAAATATTCTACAAAAAATTCAGTATTATGTTTCAAAGCTTGTCCATAAAGAGAGTGCAATATTGCATGCCCCGTTCTATCAGCAGCAGCACAAGTTCTTTGGGCTATCCCATTGCCATAATTTTTAGTCATTCCACCAAAAGGTCTTTGATAAATTTTTCCATCTTCTGTTCTACTAAATGGAACTCCATATCTTTCTAGCTCAATAACTGCTTTTGGAGCCTCTTTGCATAAATATTCAATACAGTCTTGATCTCCGAGCCAATCTGCTCCTTTAACAGTATCATACATATGCCAGCGCCAATCATCTTCTCCCATATTGCCCAAAGCAGCCGATATTCCACCTTGCGCAGCAGAAGTATGACTTCTTGTTGGAAAAACTTTAGAAATACAGGCAGTTTTTAATCCGGCTTCGCTCAGACCTACGGCTGCTCTTAAACCAGAACCACCGGCTCCTAAAACTACAACATCATATTCATGATCAATAATTTTATAAGAACTCATATATTTAAATTAAATAACACCATAATTATAATTAAAGGAACGATTATAGAAAATGTATACAACGTTTTATTTGCTATATTTTTTATTTTTTTATCATGAATATAATCTTCAAAAATTTCACTAATACTTAATGAAGAATAAAAGAAAGCTACAATCATGAAAAGCGATGTTAAAAATTTTGATGGTTGTGTAGAAAAAAAACTTACAATATCAACATAATCTTTTTCATAAATTGATACTAAATTAATAATAAACCATACCATTAATGGAATAAGAATTATTGAACTAACTTTAAGAAATATCCATTTTTTTGTTGCATTAATCATATTAAATAATTTGTTTTCCAATTAAATAAATTAGTATCGTTAATACAAAAGACCCAAAAATAACAATCAGACCTGTAATTTTTGAAGTGATTAGCTCAAAACCATATCCAAAATCCCAAAACAAATGTCTGATTTCACTTAGTATCTGAAAGCTAAATGACCAAGTCAAACATAATATTAAAAACTTACCAAAAAAAGATTGAAGAAAAAATTTTATATATTCATAATTTGTTTCTCCCAGTAACAATAAAGCTATCCATAAACACACCAAAGTTAATGCTACTATATTTATTACACCTGTAATTCTGTGTGAAATAGAAATTAATAAAGAAATATTCCAGCTATAAATTTGAATATGGGGTGATAAAGGATTTTTATTTTCCATTTATTTAATTTTAATTAATGCTTCAGCAATTTCCACGGCATTCAAAGCCGCACCTTTAAGAAGATTATCTGAAACAATCCATAAATTAATTGTATTATCTTGAGAATTATCTTCTCTAATTCTAGAAATAAATGTTTCAAATTTATTTTCTGCCTCTGCTGGTGTAATATAGCCTCCGTCTTTATGTTCATCTACAACTTTGCAACCTGGTGAAGTATTTAATACATCTCGAATTTCATTTAATTTATATTTTTTATTAAATTCAATATTAACACTTACTGCATGTGAAACTAAAACTGGTATTCTAACGGATGTGGATGTTATTTTAATTTTTGAATCTAAAATTTTTTTTACTTCATCATGCATTTTCTGCTCTTCTTTAGTGTAGCCACTATCCAAAAAACTATCTATATGTGGTATAGCATTAAAGGCAATTTGTTTTGTAAAATAATTTGAACTTAAATTTTTATTTTCAAAAAAATCTTTTGTTTGTGATAACAATTCATCCATTGGAGCTTTGCCAGCTCCAGAGACAGATTGGTAAGTTGAGGCAACAATTCTTTTTATATTATATAAATCTTGTAGAGGTTTTAATGCTACAACCAAAGGTATTACTGAACAATTAGCATTAGCTATAATATTTTTTTTTTTATAATTTTTTAAATCATGAGAATTAACTTCCGGCACAATAAGAGGAACATCAGGATCCATTCTAAAATAACTTGAGTTATCTATTACCAATGAATGTTTTGCAGCTAATGGGGCATATTTTTCTGAAATTTTACTTCCTGCAGAAAAGAAAGTAATTTCAGATTTTGAAAAATCAAAAGTTTCTAAATTTTCAACTTCTATTTCTTTTCCTTTAAATTTTAATTTTGATCCAGCACTTTTAGATGATGCAACCAAATATAAGCTATCTACAGGAAAATTTTTGTTCTCAAGAACTTCTAAAATTTTCCTTCCAACATTACCTGTTGCACCTACAATTGCTATATTCATGATATTTTTTGATCTTATACCTAGATGAAGGGTAAATCACAAATTTTTCCATCAAAAGTTTTCCCATTTATTTTGATTCTAAAGGGTTGTAAGATGTTCCAATAAGGCTTGAATATCATAGCTATTCCAATCACTTTTTCAAAGTGAGGCGAATATGCTCCAGACCTTAGTTCTCCTATTTCATTATTTTTTTCATCAAAAAGTTTTATTGATTTAGAAACGTCTATTTCTTTAGTTTCTATTTTGACACCTCTTAACTTTTTAATAACTCCTAGTTTTCTGATCTCCTTTAATTTTTCTTTTCCAAGAAAATCTATATCATTATCAAGATTTACGTATTTATCTAAACCACATTCAAGTGGATTATCATTATTGTCAATATCATTTCCATAAGATAATAAACCACTTTCGATTCTTTCAATCAAATTTGGACATCCAGGCTTTACATTAAATTCTTTACCAAGTTCAAATAGATGGTCATATAAAGCAAGCCCAGATTCTTTATTTTCTACATAGATTTCATAACCATTTTGCTTTGACCATCCTGATTTTGCGATCAGATGTTTTGCATCATTAAATTTAAAATAATTAAATTCAAAAAATTTCATTTCTGTAATTTTTTTTCCAAATATTTTTTCCATGAGTTTATTAGATTTAGGACCTTGTACTGCTAAAATATCTACATTTGGTTCAATTATATTAACATCAAATTTATGTCCAATAGCCAATCCTTTCGCAAATAAAATAACATCTGAATCAGCAATTGAAATCCACCATCTCTCTTCGTCCAATTTTAAAATTAATGGATCATTTATTAGTCCTGCCTTGTCATCAATAATCGGACAATAATAACATCTTCCGATTTTGGATTTTGATAAATCTCTACAAGTCATTAATTGAACTAATTTAGAAGAGTCTTTTCCTTTTATTTCTACTTGTCTTTCACCGGCAACATCCCAGATTTGGACATGTTTTTTTAAATGATAATAACTTTCTTCTAAAGGACCAAAACTAGTGGGCAACAACATGTGATTATAAACTGTGTAAGATGTAAGACCCTGTTTTTCTATTCTGCTTGTATAAGGAGTTTCTCTTGTTCTTCTAGCTTTTGATATTAAAAATTTTTCCATAATTATTTTTTCATTATGAATTGTTTAACTATTTGTCTCATTTCAAAAGCTTTTTCAAATACAATCATATGTCCACAATTAGATATAATTTTAGTTTCTGAATTTTTAATTGCATCTGACATTTTAGTTCCTACTTTTAGTGGTACCATTTTATCTAATTCACCAAATATACATAACGTTGAACAATTAATTTTATTTAAAGCTTTTGCGCCATCCTTGTAATTGTTACATGCATTTAAGTCTACAGCTAAAACTTCTCTAATTTCTCTCGATGAATTAATAATTTTTTTTACTGGGTTACCGCCAATAAAAGCTTTTGAGCCTTCATAACCCCATTTCATCATAAGTAAAATTGCTTTATCATCGCCAGCTTCTGCTAAATCGATTAAGTCTTGGTTTACAGGCATTTTATTTGATCCCGCTACAAGCACTAAACTAGATATTAAGTCTGGGTATCTAGATGCAAAATCGATGCCTACAAGACACCCTTGGGAATGACCAACTATAATAATTTTTGAAATATTAACTTTTTTCATTAATAATTTTACCCAGTCAGAAATTTCTTGGATTGATTTTATGGCTGGACCATCAGAATTACCATGTCCTGGAAGATCAATTGATAAAACATTAAATCCTTGGGAAGCATAAAATTGTTCGTGAAGTGACCAAACAATATGAGTTAGTCCACTTCCATGCATCAACAAAATTGATGGTTTTTTTTTATCAAACTCCATGCCACCTGTTGAGACAAATACGCTTTTCTCGTTAACGTCTAAAATCAGTTTAGCTCCTTGGCCTTTTTTCTTAATTCAAATTTTTGGATTTTTCCTGTTGAAGTTTTAGGTAATGCAGAAAAAACAACTTTTTTAGGTAATTTAAACCCTGCCAAAGTTTCTCTACAAAATTTTATAATTTCTTCTTCTGTTGCTTTTTTTCCATCAATAAGCTCTATAAATGCACAAGGTGTTTCTCCCCATTTTTCATCTGGTTTAGCAACAACAGCAGCCAATGACACCGAAGGATGTTTGGCTATAGTATTTTCAATTTCAATTGATGAAATATTTTCTCCTCCAGAAATGATAATATCTTTAGATCTGTCTTGAATTTTAATGTATCCATTTGGATGTGTCACAGCTAAATCACCCGAGTGAAACCATCCACCTTTCATTGCTTTTTCTGTTGCTTCTTTATCTTTATAATAACCTTTCATCACAATATTTCCTCTTATCATTATTTCACCCATGGTTTTGCCATCATGTGGTACTGGTTTCATCGTTTCTGGATCCATTACAATGGCTCCTTCCGTATTTGGATACCTTACCCCTTGTTGTGCTTTAATCTCATTTTTTTTATCTTGTTCTAAATCGTTCCATTTGTCATTCCAGGCACACTGCAACATATGTCCATAAGTTTCTGTCAATCCGTAAACATGCATTACATCAAAACCTAAATTTTGCATTTTCTCAAATATAATACTTGGCGGAGGAGCTCCTGCAGTTAATACATTAATTTTTCTTTTTAATTTTTTTTGATGCTCTTTAGGTGCGTTAGCTATCATGTTTAATACAATTGGTGCTCCACCAAAATGAGTAACGTCATATTTGACTATCAACTCAAAGATTTTTTTAACATCAATATTTCTTAAACAAATTACTCGTCCATGTAACATCGACATTGTCCATGGATAGCACCATCCATTACAATGAAACATTGGAACTGTGTATAAAAAATTTAATTTATTGGGCATATTCCAAGCAACCGCACTCCCAGTTGCCATTAAATAAGACCCTCGATGATGATAAACAACACCTTTGGGATTTCCCGTTGTGCCAGATGTATAGCCTAAAGAAATAGCTTGCCATTCATCTTTTGGTTTTTTCCACTCATAATTTTCATCACCAGTATTTAAGAATTGTTCATACTCATGTTCACCAATTTTTTTTGAATCTGAAAGATTTGCATCTTTATCATCTATATCAATTATAGTTATTTTTGATTTTAAATTTGCTAGAGCTTTAGAAATAACTTCATGAAATTGTCTATCTACTATTAAAACTTTTGCATCGCTGTGTTCTAAAATATAACTAATTGTTTTTGCGTCTAATCTTGTATTAATTGCATTAATAACTGCTCCTACCATTGGTATTGAATAATGTGCCTCAAATATTTCAGGTGTATTAAATGCCATAATAGAAACTGTATCTCCAGTTTTTATTCCAATATTATCAAGTGCACTTGCAAATTTTACACATCTTTTATAGACCTCAGCCCAAGTATATGATCTGCTTTCATAAACTATAGCTTCATAATTTGGGTAAATATCTTTTGTTCTTTCTAAAAAAGATAATGGAGACAGTGGTACATAATTAGCGTTATTTTTATCTAAGTTCGTATCGTAATGGCTCATATTAGTTAAATTTAAAATCCATAATATACTTACTTCCAGTAGTTGCAGTCAAATAATAACTTTCTATCCTTGGAAGAACTCTATTAAAAAAAAAATTTGCTGTTTGAATTTTTTCTTCATAAAATTGTTTATTTTTTTCATAATCATTAAAGCTAACTTCTAAAACCTTAACCCATGCATGAGCGGTAGCTACTAAGCCAAGTACTTTTAAATAATCATTACAAGCAGCACTTACATCGTCTTTTGAATTTTGCATTTTTTCTTTAATCCAATTAGTAAATTTCAATAAAATTTCTATATTTTTATTTAGTTTTTCAGTAAACGGTTTAATTTTTTCTTCTTTTATAAGAATGTCTTCTTTAATTAAGGAAATATACTTATCAATTATGTTTCCATTTTTGTTTACTAATTTTCTAAAAACTAAATCAATTGCTTGAACAGAATTCGTGCCTTCGTAAATTGGTGTAATTCTATTATCTCTATATAATTGTTCAATTCCTTGATCTTTAGTATATCCATACCCTCCATAAATTTGGATGGCATCGCTAGTAATTTCCATGCCCATATCAGTGAACAAAGATTTAACAACAGGTGTCATTAAAGAAACAAGATCAGATGCTTCTTGTTTAATTTTTTCATCTTTGTGATAAAGACTTACCTCTGTTTGTTGAGACAGCCAAAAACTTAATGCTCTTTCTCCTTCTATAATTGATTTCATGTTTAATAATGATTTTCTTATATCTGCATGTTTTATAATTAAATCAGCACCATCACTTGATTGACTCTTATGACTTTTTCCTTGTTTTCTCTCTTTTGCGTAATTTAAAGAATTTTGATATGCAATTTCAGAAATTCCTAATCCTTGAATTCCAACTACAATTCTTTCTAGATTCATCATGGTAAACATTGAGTTTAATCCTTTATTTTTTGGACCAATCATATATCCAACTGAATTATCAAAATTTAGTACACAGGTCGCTGATCCTTTAATTCCCATCTTGCTTTCAACAGAACCAGTTGAAACTCCGTTTCGTTGTCCGATAGATCCATCTTCATTAACTATAAATTTAGGTACAAGAAATAAACTTATTCCTTTAGTGCCCGCAGGTGAGTCAGAAGCTCTTGCAATAACCAGATGAATAATATTTTCAGTAAGATTATGATCTCCAGAAGTAATAAATATTTTTTGTCCACTTATTTTAAAAGTTCCATTTGATTGTTCTACTGCTTTTGTTTTTAATAAACCTAAATCTGTTCCACACACTGCTTCGGTCAAACACATTGTACCGCTCCATTTTCCTTCTACCATCTTTGGTAAAAATTTCTTTTTTATAGAATCTGATGCATGATGATTAATGCAGTTATATGCTCCAATGCTTAGTTCGCTATAAAGTTTAAAAGCGAGACTTGCTGAAGACAACATTTCATCAAAAAAAGCGCTAACTGTCTTTGGCATTCCTTGTCCACCATATTTTGGATCGCAAGACAAAGATTGCCATCCATCTTCTACAAATTTATTGTAGGCTTCTTTGTAGCCTGGTGGAGTTCTTACAATTCCATTTTCTAAAACAGTTGGATTTTCATCTCCAGATTTAGCTAAAGGTAATATTATATTTTGGTTAAGTTTTGCTGCTTCTTCTAAAATATCTTTTACAAGTTCGGGTGTAATTTCTTTATATTTCTCAAGCTCATTATAATTTTTATTATTTCTTAACTTCTCAAAAAGAAACATCATATCTTCAACTGGAGCTGTATAAATTGTCATAAATATTAGAAAGTAAAATAAGTTAAATTATTTATTTTTGCAAACACGCAATAATAGCGTTTCCCATAGTTTCTGTAGAAACTTCTTTATTTCCTTTGGACATAATATCTTTAGTTCTTAATCCGTCATCTAATACTTTTTGAACTGCATCATCAAGATGATCTGCTTCTTTATCTAGGTTTAATGAATATTTCAAAGCCATTGAAAAACTTAAAATAGTTGCAATTGGATTTGCAATTCCTTTGCCTGCTATATCAGGAGCCGATCCATGAACTGGTTCATACATTGATCTCATATTTCCATTTTTATCTTTTGCACCAAGTGAAGCTGAAGGCAAAAGACCAAGGGAGCCAGTTAACATGCCAGCTTCATCTGAAAGCATATCTCCAAAAAGGTTATCAGTAACTATTACATCAAATTGTTTAGGATTTCTTAACAATTGCATAGCACAATTATCCGCAAGCATATGATTTAATTCTACTTCTTTGTATTCTTTCTCATGAAGAGTCTGAACTTCTTCTTTCCACAATTGACCGGCTTCCATAACATTAGACTTTTCACAAGATGTAACTTTATTTTTTCTTTTTTTAGCTAAATCAAAAGCAACTCTTGCAACTCTTTCGATTTCGCTTGTTGTGTAAGTATGAGTATTGATTCCTTTACGCTCACCATTATCTATTGGCTTAATCCCCCTTGGTTCTCCAAAATAAATACCACCTGTTAATTCTCTTACTATCATAATATCAAGTCCTGAAACTATTTCTGGTTTTAAGCTAGAGGCATCTACTAATTGTTTAAAACAAATTGCAGGCCTTAAATTAGCAAATAATTTTAGCTCTTTTCTTAATTTTAACAGAGCTCTTTCAGGTTTTTTTGAAAACTCTAAATTATCCCATTTAGGTCCGCCAACTGCTCCTAAAATTACAGCTTCACTTTCTAATGCTTTATAGAAAACTTCATCAGTCAATGGTGTTCCATGTTTATCATAAGCAGAACCACCAATTAAACCTTCATCAATTTCAAAATCTAACGATTTATTTTTATTAAACCAAACTATTATTTTTTTTACTTCAGCTATTACCTCGGGTCCAACACCATCACCTGGCAAAAGTAAAATTTTTCTTTTTTTTACCTTAATCATTAAAGATCCATGGTTTACTCGATTTTAACTTATTTTCATATGCAACTATTTTATCTGATTTTTCTAGAGATAGAGCAATATCATCTAATCCTTCGAGTAAGCATTTTTTTTTGAATTCATCTATCTCAAATTTTATTTCTTTATTACCAAAAATGATTTTTTGATCAGGTAAATTAATTGCTATTTCCACTTTTCTATTTGCATACTCCGATATTTCTTTTATTTCTTGATCTGAAATTGTTATTGGCAAAATTCCATTTTTAAAACAATTGTTATAAAAAATATCTGCATAGCTCGAACTAATAACGCATGTAATTCCAAAATCTAAAAGTGCCCAAGGAGCATGTTCTCTTGAGGATCCACAACCAAAATTTTTTCCCGAAATTAAAATTTTTGATTTATTGTATGGCTCTTGATTTAATACAAATTCACTAATTTTTTTTCCATGATCATCATATCTCATCTCAAAAAAAAGATTATTTCCTAGTCCAGTTCTTTTGATAGTTTTTAAAAACTGTTTTGGAATTATCATATCCGTATCAATATTTGCGATTGGTAAATATGCTGGAATACTTTTTAAAGTTGTAAACTTCTTCATTTAATTTTGATACTTTCTCACATCGTCTAAATTTCCTGAAATAGCCGCAGCAGCTGCCATTGCTGGGCTAACCAAATGTGTTCTTCCTCCTCTACCTTGACGGCCTTCAAAGTTTCTATTTGAAGTAGAGGCACATCTTTCCTCTGGTTCTAATTTATCTGCATTCATTGCGAGACACATTGAACATCCTGGTTCTCTCCATTCAAATCCAGAGTTTTTGAATATTTTATCTAATCCTTCTTGTTCCGCTTGTTCTTTAACTAAACCTGATCCTGGAACAACAATCGCATCTACATGATTAGCAATTTTCCTATCTTTTAAAATTTTTGCAGCTTCTCTTAGATCTTCAATTCTTCCATTTGTACAACTACCTATGAAAACTTTATCAATTTTTATATCTTTAACAGAGGTATCAGGTTCTAATCCCATATATTTTAATGATCTTTCAATTGAATTTTTTTTGTCTGGATCAACTTCTTGATCTGGATTAGGAACTTTTCCATCAATTGTAACAACATCCTGTGGTGAAGTTCCCCAAGTCACCATTGGTTTTATTTCTTTGGCTTCCAAACTAATTTCTTTATCAAAACTAACATCTTCGTTAGACCTAAGTTGGCTCCAGTATTCTAAAGCTTTATCCCAATTTTCATTTTTTGGTGACATCGGTTTATTTTTTAAATAATCAAATATTTTCTGATCTGGTTGAATTAATCCTGCTCGTGCACCACCTTCAATTGTCATATTGCAAATTGTCATCCTTTGTTCAACGCTAAGTGATGAAATTAAATTTCCAGCATATTCAATAACATATCCAGTTCCACCCGCAGTTCCTATTTTTCCAATTATTTGTAAAATTACGTCTTTTGAAGTTACGCCCGCTGATAACTGTCCATTAACATTTATTCTAAAATTTTTTGATTTTTTTTGAACTAAAGTTTGAGTAGCCAAAACATGTTCAACTTCAGATGTTCCAATACCAAAAGCTAAAGCTCCGAATGCTCCGTGGGTTGCTGCATGGCTATCTCCACATACAATTATAGTTCCAGGTTGTGTAAATCCTTGCTCAGGCCCAATTATATGAACTATACCTTGTCTTTTATCATTCATTCCAAATAATTGAACTCCAAACTCTTTACAATTTGCATCCAGAGTATCTACCTGAATTTTTGACTCTTCATCAAAAATACCTTTGGATCTATCAGTCGTTGGAACATTATGATCTGCAACTGCCAAAGTTAGTTTTGGTTGTCTTACTTTTCTTTTAGTCTTTCTTAATCCTTCAAAAGCCTGGGGACTTGTAACTTCATGAATTAAGTGTCTATCAACAAAAAGAAGTGAAGTACCATCTTCTTGCTCATGAACAAGATGTTCATTCCAAATTTTATCATAAATTGTTTGAGACATTTAGAAAAAAACTATTTTTTCTTTTTAGGGCTTTCTTTTTTCGGTTCTTCTTTTTTAGTTTCTGCTTTATGACCTTCTTGCACTTTATTTTTGCCTACTAAGGTCTCTGCTGATTTCTCTTCAATTGCTTGAGCAACATTTTCCTCTGTAACTTGTTCTGATTTAACTTCAACATCAATGCCAATTTTCTTTTTAATTTTTTCAGAAATTCTTGCAGATTTTCCAGTTCTATCTCTTAAATAGTATAATTTTGCTCTTCTTACTTGACCTGATCTAATCACTTTTATTGAACCCACTATTGGACTGTATAGAGCAAATGTTCTTTCAACACCTTCTCCGAATGATATTTTTCTAACAGTAAAAGATGAATTTAAATCTCTATTTTTTTTTGCAATACAGACGCCTTCAAAATATTGAATTCTATCTCTTTTTCCTTCTGTAATTCTAACTCCAACCTTAATAATATCTCCTGGAAAAAATTCAGGTAATTTCTTCTCAGCAGCTATTTTCTTAACATTAGACTGGTTAATTTCTTCGATTGTTTTCATGTTTAAGTTTATCAATTTAATTCTTCTTATATTTTTGCCATAAATCTGGTCTTCGGTCGCGTGTTATAGCCTCAGATTTGGATAAACGCCAGTCTTTAATTTTAGCATGATCTCCGGATAAAAGCACGTCTGGTACACTTTTTTTCTCCCAAATTTGGGGTTTTGTATACTGAGGATATTCTAATAATCCATTTTCAAAACTTTCCTCAAAAATCGACTGATCATTTCCAAGCACTCCTGGAATTAATCTTAAAATACTATCTAATACTACTAATGCAGCTGTTTCTCCTCCTGACAAAACATAATCACCAATACTCAATTCTTCTATATTTCTTGTATCAATTACTCTTTGATCAACTCCCTCAAAATGTCCACAAATTAGATTTATAGTTTTTTCTTTTGATAACTTTTTTGCAAGCTTTTGACTAAACAATTTACCTTTTGGAGTTAAATAATATATTTTTTCATTTGATTTAACATTTTGATCCAAAGAATTTGCCAAAACATCCGGCTTGATTAACATGCCTGATCCTCCTCCAAATGGAGTATCATCTACAGTTTTATGTTTATCTGATGAATAATCTCTTATATTTACAATTTTTAAGTTCCAGATATTGTTTGATAAGGCCTTGCCATATAAACCTTTGTTCAAAGGCCCAGGAAACAATTCTGGATAAAGTGTAAATATTTGAACGTGCAGCATGATTATTTTTTCTCTTTTCCTTTCTTCTCTTCTACTTTTGGTGTTTTATCTTCTTTTGCTTTTGTAGCTTCTACTTTTTTCTCTTCTACTTTTGGTGTTTTATCTTCTTTTTCTTTTTTCTCCTCTGCTTTTGGTTCCTTAGATTTATCTGCTTCATCTTTTTTTCTTTCTTTTTTAGGAATAGCTTTCTGAGGATTATTTCCACTTGCCGGCATAGGAATTAATTGTTTTTCACCCAAAATTCTAGCTACTCTTATGGTGGGTTTAGCACCTTGACTCAGCCAATATTTTATCCGATCTGATTGGAGCCCAATTCTTTCCTTTTTTTCTTTTGGTAGCAAAGGATTAAAAAATCCTAGTTTCTCAATAAATCTTCCATCTCTTGCAAACTTACTGTCTGCCACTACAATTTTATACACGGGTCTTTTTTTTGTTCCGCCCATAGATAATCTTAATTTTAACATTTTTCTCCTTTTTTATTTTAATTGATTAAAAAGTTCTGGGGGTATTCCTTTATCAGTCATACCTTTCACGTTGCCTTTTGACATCTTCTTCATCATTTCGGACATCATTTTAAATTGTTTTAACAATTTATTGATAGTGGCTACATCTGTACCAGAGCCATTAGCAATTCTTTTTCTTCTGGAACCATCAATTATTTTTGGGTTCTCTCTTTCTTTTTTTGTCATAGATAAAATTATAGCTTCATTTTGAGTTATTATTTTTTCATCCACTCCAGCTTGATCCATTTGTGATTTTATTTTTGAAACTCCAGGCAAGAAAGACATAACTCCTTCTATTCCACCCATTTTTTTCATTTGTCTTAATTGAGTTAAATAATCCTCCATTGAAAAGTTTCCTTTTTTTAAATTTTCTTCTGTTTTTTTTATATTTTCGTCACTAATGTCTTGAGCTGCTTTTTCTACTAAAGAAACAATATCTCCCATACCAAGAATTCTGTTTGCAATTCTATCGGGGTGAAAAACTTCTAAATTATCTATTTTTTCTCCTACTCCTAAGAATTTAATTGGAACTTCTGAAACATATTTCATGCTTACTGCCGCTCCACCTCTAGCATCACCATCTGCTCTAGTTAAAATTATTCCTGTGAGATTAATTGTATTTTTAAATTCTTTTGCAACTTCCGCTGCTACTTGGCCTGTTAATGAATCTGCAACTAAAAAATTTTCAGTGGGATTAATAATGCTTTCGATTTGTTTTATTTCGCTCATCATTTGAAGATCGATTTGAGTTCTGCCAGCAGTATCAAATAAAATTATCTCTGCTCCATTAAGATTAGCGGCATTTATAGCTCTTTTACAAATATCGGCTGGAAGCTGTCCGTCAATTGCCGGTAATGTCAGAATATTGTTTTGTTCACCTAAAAACTTTAATTGTTCTTGTGCAGCTGGCCTATAAACGTCTAGGCTAACCATCATTACTTTCTTTTTTTTATTTTTTTCTAAATATTTTGCTATTTTTGCAGTTGTAGTAGTTTTTCCTGATCCTTGTAGACCTACTAGCATCATCGGCACAGGTGGAACTGCATTTAGATTGATATCATAATTAGTATCGCCAAGAAGTTTTACAAGCTCATCATAAACAATTTTAACCACCATTTGGCCTGGTGATGTTGATCTAACTATTTCTTCACCTAAAGCTTTAGGTTTTACACGTTCAATAAATTCTTTTACAACATGCAAAGATACATCGGCCTCTAATAATGCCTGCCTTATACCTCTTAAACCTTCATCTACTTGTGCTTCATCAAGAGATGGCGCTTTTTTTAAAGAAGAAAAAATTTCTTCAAATTTATTTGTTAAATTTTCAAACATAATTCTATACAGCAGTCATCGCACCAGTGGGCGAACCCTCGCAGACTGGTGTCGATCTCTTTGTTACCAAAGACACCGCAAAATACTGTTTTTTGCGGAAACGGCAACAAATTATAATAGAGGTTCAAAAAGTCAATAAATAAGTTAAATATTAATTATATGGAATTCAAAGCTTATAAAATGGATGGTTTAGGTAATGATTTTGTAATCATTGATCAAAGAAATAAAACTATAGAATTATCTAAAAAAGAAATTATTAAAATTTGTGACAGAAATTTTATTGGTTGTGATCAGCTTATTGTTGTTAAAGAAAACAAAAATTTAGATGCTAGTTTAGAATTTTTTAATTCGGATGGAAGTATTTCTGGAGCATGTGGAAATGGTACTAGATGCGTTGCTTATCTTTTATCAAAAGAAAATAATAAAAAAGAAATTAATGTTTGGACTTCTTCAGCAACATTAAAATCAATAATATTAAATAATAATTTAGTTGAAACTCAAATTGGTGCCCCAAAAATTAAATGGGATGAAATTCCAATAAGTGAAAACAAAAATACAAAAAATTTAGGTATTAAAATTTTAGATGAAAATAAAAATGAACATATAGGTGGTACAGCAATCAATGTAGGAAACCCTCATGTTGTTTTTTTTGTAGAAAATATTAATAGTTTTAATATTAAAGAGATAGGACCAACAATTGAAAATAATAGACTTTTTCCTGAAAAATGTAATGTCACACTTGCTAAGGTTATTAACAAAAATTTAATTAAAATTAAGGTGTGGGAGAGAGGTACTGGATTAACGAAAGCTTGTGGTACAGCTGCTTGTGCAGCTGCTGTCGCTGGAAATATAAATGGCTTTACAAAAGAAAAAACCGACATTGAATTTGAACTTGGAAAATTATCAATTTTCATTGATGCAAAAAATAATATTCATATGAAAGGTCCTGTTTCCGAAGTAACGGAAATAAACATAAAAATTTAATGGGAATACTTGAAAAATTTAAAATAGGTTTTAAAAAAAGTGCATCAACTTTTACATCTGGATTAAGAGATATTATTGTAAAAAAAGAAATTGATGACAAAACTCTAGATCAAGTGGAGAATTTTTTAATTGAATCTGATGTTGGTGTCACCTCAGCATCAGAAATAAAAAAAATTATTTCAACTGAAAAAATTGATCCTAAAAACGAAACTCTAGCTGAAGTAAATTTAATCCTAAAGAATTATATAATAGAATTAATGAAACCACTGGAAAAAGATAGTTTTTTTAACAAAATTGAAAAACTTAAAATAATTTTGGTTTCTGGTGTTAATGGTGTCGGCAAAACTACAACTATTGGTAAAATTGGTAAAATTTTTAAATCAAATGAAAATAAAATATTATTTTCGGCATGTGACACTTTTAGAGCAGCTGCAATAGAACAATTAGAAAATTGGGCAAAAAAGATTAATGTGGAAATAATAAAATCAGATCAAGGATCAGATCCAGGGTCAGTTGCATATAAAGCTATAGATTCTGCTAAAAAAAATAATTTCAATTATGTTATAATAGATACAGCTGGAAGATTACAAAACAAAAAAAATTTAATGGATGAATACAAAAAAATTGCAAATGTTGCTAAAAAAATTGATAAAGAAGCTCCACATGAGGTAATATTAATTTTAGATGCAACTTCAGGGCAAAATGTTCTTAATCAAGTTGAAGAATTTAATAAAATAATTCCTGTAACTGGATTAATTATGACAAAGCTTGATAGTACAGCTAAAGGCGGCATTTTAATCGCAGTGGCAAAAAAATATAAGTTACCAATTATTGCTCTTGGACTTGGAGAAAAAGAAGATGATTTGCAAATATTTGATGCTGAAAAGTTTGCAAATGCATTTATTCAAAGCTAATTAATCAAATTTTTTGATATTAAAGGTTTATAATAATTGCATTGATAAGTATTTTCCATGCTTGTAAAGCCACAATTTTTTGTGATTGACGAAACTATAAAGTCTAATTTTCCCTTTGTTGAATATTTATAAAGTTTTTTTGTTGATATATCAAATTTAAAATTTTGATTAATATTTTTAACCGCACTTACCATAATTAAAGTTTTATTATCTTTCATTAAATAATAAGCAAAGTCTTCAGGAAAAACTGGAAAATCGTAATTGGATAAATAGAATTTTGCCAATCGTGGGAACCATTCGTATGTTATTAAAGGTTCAGTTTTTTTTGTTTTTCTATCATATATATATAAGTCTTGAGGGTAATCAGTAATATAATTAAATTGTTCTCCTCTCGCTAATATAGACTTTTCTCTTGTTTTAAAAAAAAGAACAAAATCATTATTGTGAGAATCCATTTTTCCAATATAAAAAATTTCATCTAATGTCGGAAGTTTCGCATATCCTGAATCGTTTTCTGAATTAGAATTTTGTGTAAATAATAATAAAAAAAATACAATTATTACTTTAAATTTCATATAAACAATAAGTAAAACATAAATTTGTATATGGTTTGTTTAAATTATGAATAAAATGTGATTATAAAACCTTATGAAAAAAGTACTTAATTTTGCTCTTTATGACTTTGCTAATTCTGCATTTACAACTATTATAATTACATTCATTTTTTCAACATATTTTGCAAAACAAATTGCTCCCAACCCAATTTTAGGGCAATCATATTGGGGTTGGGCTATTGGAGTAACGGGAATATTAGTTGCAATAATTGGCCCAATATTAGGAAACTTTGCAGACAAAAAAAATTATACGGAATTCTTCATCAAACTATTTACGATAATATGTATTTCTTTAACGGCTTTATTATGGTTTGCAAAACCATCAGAAAAATATTTGTTATTTACCTTGATTATAGTTGCCTCAGCTAATCTTTTTTATGAATTAAGCTTAATTTTTTATAATTCAATTCTAAAAAGAATTTCAAAACCAAGTGATTTAGGAAAATCTTCAGGTTTTAGTTTTGCTTTGGGTTATATTGGAGGAATATTAATATTAATAATTTGCATAAAAATTTTTATTGATAATGATGTTTTGCCATTTGGTCTTTCAAAAGAAAATTCAGAAAATATTAGGGCTACATCAATTGTAGTTGCGATCTGGTATCTAATTTTTTCAATACCTTTTTTATTTAGTTTAAAAAAAAAAATTAATAATAAAATTGAAGTATCTTCAAATAATATAAAAAAAATTAAGGATTTAATTTGGAATAATGGTTTAAATAATTTAGGAAAATTTTTAATTGCAAGAATGCTTTATGCAGATGGTTTAAACGCCATTATAGTTATGGGTGGAATATTTGCGGTGGGTGTATTTAATTTAGAAATTAAAGATTTGCTAGTATTGTCGATACTTATGAATATTACAGCCTTTGTTGGTGCAATAGTGGGGGGATATGCAAATGATAAATTTACATCTAAATCAGTAATTATTTTTTCTTTATTAGGACTAATTTTTTCATCAACAATAATTCTATTTATTAAGACACAGTTATTTTTCTTATTTTTTGCAGCAATAAATGGTTTTTTTATTGGGCCAATACAATCAGCTAGCAGAGTCTTTATTACTAAATCCATAGATGAAAATAGTCAGGCATCAGGTTTTGGGCTATTTGCCTTATCTGGAAAATTAACATCTTTTATTGGGCCATTACTGGTAAGCACCATTACTTATATATCGAATAGTCAAAGAATTGGCTTTTCTTCAGCAATAATTCTACTTTTGATAGGTTTATTAATTTTATTAAAAGTTAAAAAAAACTAATTTAAGTTATTAATAAATAAATCAATTGTATCTATTAATTCATCATCAAAATTCATCATATGATCATCTAAATCTGTAAAGTATTTAAATTTAGGACTATTTGCCATTTCAAAAATTTTTTCTCCCATGTAAAATGGCACAATTTTATCTTTTCTTCCGTGCAAAACTAGAACGGGTGATTTTAAATTTTTAATTTTGTTTTTACTTTCATATTTATCTTTAAGAAGAAATTTCACTGGAAAAAAAGGATAATATTTTTGGCCTAAATCTATCATTGAAGTAAATGGGGCTTCTAATATTATTCCGGCAAAATCTTTATTTTGACCAATTTCTACTGCAACAGCTGTACCAAGAGACTCGCCATATAAAATAATATTCTGCTCTACTATACCTTTATTTAATAAAAAATTTACTGCAGTTTTTGCATCTTCATACAAACCATATTCTGTTGGTTTTCCATCGCTCAAACTATAACCTCTCCAAGAAATTATTAAAAAATTTATATCTAAATTTCCTAAAAAATTGAGCTTATAAATTCTATTATCTAAATTTCCGGCATTGCCGTGCAAAAATAAGATTGTTTTTTTTTTAATATCTTTAATGTGAAACCATCCATTTAAGTAAATATCTTTATTTACTTCAATCCAAATTTTCTCAAACTTATGTTCCAAACCTAAGCCCGTTGTTTCTTGGCTAAAGTTTGGTGGAGCAGAAGGATGATACAAAAGTTTTCTTTGCAAAAAATAGACAGCAATTGTAACTAGTAAATATAAAAGTAAAATTATTAATATAATATTTAAAACAGACATTATTTTACTCATTTTTCAAATTTCTATTATTAAAAATAAAATATAAATAAGAAAAAATACAAATTAATAAATAAACATAAAATGATATTTGAAAACTAGCTATTTCACTTTTTCCTAAACTTTTTGATAAATCTATTATTAAACCAATCCCCCATTGCATAGTAAATGTACCTAAAAAAATTATAAAATTAAATGATGTAAGTGATTTACCTGCTAGATGCTTAGGAAAAGATAAACCAACAGCTGGTTGCACAAGTGTTAAAACAATAGAGGTTAATATGTATATCGTTAAAAGAAATGCACCAGCTTTTGATCCTATCACTATAATACTCAAAAAAACTAAATAACTAATTGGTAAACCAAATTTCATTAATTTGAATGAGTTTAAACCATATTTTGAAATTTTTGGTAGAAAATATCCCCACACAAAAAATCCTATAAGTGCAGTGAAATTAATAAAAAATAATCCTGTCGCACTCTCTAAAGGACTGTATCCTGCAACTCTTATCATCCAAGGTCCAGCCCACAATGTTTGTATTGCATACATGCCCCCATAATTAAAAAATCCAAGAGGAATTGCACTTCTAAAAAATTTATTATTCCAAATATCTGTTAATTTGCTTTCTAATTTTTTTTCATCTTTTTCAAATTTATGTTTCCAATCAGGTATAAATAACAAAATAAAAACTATACTAATTATAATTAAAAGAGCTGTGCCAACGAAGATCCATCTCCAACCTGTTATTGGTAAAAGAATTTGAACAGGTAAAGTTGAAAAAACAAACCCAATATTTGCAACCATTAACATCCACGAATTTGCTCTTTGTTGATACTTCTTTGCAAACCAAATTCTATATCCTGTTAACGGTCCCATCATGCACGCACTAACTCCAACACCTATAAAAACTCTTGATATTAGTAAGCTTGCAAAATTTTGAGCTAAAGCAAATGAAGTTGTGCCTACTATCGCAATAATCAAAAATGAAGAAACAATTTTTTTAGGTCCATGTTTATCTAATAAAAAGCCCAAGGGAATTTGCATACATGTAAATCCTAAAAAATACCCTCCAGCCAATAATCCTAAATTGCCAGCAGTAAGATTAAATTCAGATGTAAGAACTGGAGAAAGTGTTGCAGTAATTGATCTTAGTAAATTAGATATAAAAAATGCAAATGCAAAAACAAGGAATATTAAAATGCTTTTATTTGTTTTGCTAATCATTTATATTTTTTATTCTGAAAGTAAAATACTAAAATGAATGATCAATCAACAAAAAATAAAGATGCAGTTTCAAGCAATGGAATGGCTGCAACCTCTCATCCATTAGCTACTGAAGAAGCAATAAAGATTTTAAAAAAAGGAGGAAACGCAGTTGATGCTGCTATTGCAGCGTCTATAGTGTTATCAGTTGTTGAACCCAACGCTACTAGTATTGGTGGGGACTGCTTTGCAATCATAAAAATGGAAGGTAAAGAACCAGTTTCATATAATGGTTCAGGAATTGCTCCAGAAAAAGCAAATTACGAGTTCTTTAAAAAAAAAAATATTGATAAAATAGGATTAACCAGTCCACATTCAGTTACTGTACCTGGTGCACCTGATGCATGGAAGAATATTCACAATGACTTTGGAAAATTAGATTTTGAAGAATTATTTTTAGCTGCAATAGATTTTGCAAAAAATGGATTTAGGGTAACGAGAGTTGTTGCTAATGCATGGAACAAAAGCTTAGATAAACTATTACAAGATAAAAATTCAAAAAATGTTTTTTTAAATAATGGAAAAAATTATCAATTTTCTGAATTAAGAAAAAATATACCACTTGGAAATACCTTAGAATTAATTAGTAAAAAAGGTGTTAGTGAGTTTTATGAAGGTTCAATTGCAAATGATATGGTTAAATCTTTAAATGTACTAGGAGGATTACATACTCAAGAAGATTTTTCTAAACAAAAAACTATTAAATCTAAGACAATTTCATCGAAATATAAAAATATACAAATACATCAATGTCCACCAAATGGGCCTGGGGTTACTGTGTTGATAATGATGAAATTGTTAGAAAAATTACAAATTAATAAATTTAACTCTAATAGTGTAGAAAGATTTCATTTAGAGGCAGAAGTAACTAAGCAAGCCTATAAGATAAAAGAAGCAAATCTTGCTGATCCAAATTTTGTAAGTGTTAATTTAGAAAAAATTTTAAATGATAAATTCATTGATAATATTTATGAAAATATTTCACTAAATAAATGCAGTGATATTGGAGATCTAAATATTCCTAGTCATCCTGAAACTGTTTATCTATCTGTGGTAGATAAAGATTTAAATAGCGTATCTATAATTAACTCAGTTTGCTATGCATTCGGTTCGGGAATTACAACTGATAAAACAGGTATTATTTTACATAATCGTGGTACAAATTTTAGAGTTGAAGAAGGACATCCTAATTGTGTTGAAGGACTTAAGAGACCTTTGCATACTATAATTCCAGGAATGGTGTTAGATCATAATGGAGATTCAAGTTTAAGTTATGGTGTAATGGGTGGTCAATATCAACCTGTTGGACAAGTTCATGTTTTAAATAATATTTTGGATTTT